>Ga0197143_1001977_pt1 | contig 16090 bp, 19 predicted proteins | sample GBS70_MetaG_FD_148603 | JGI IMG/M metagenome (GOLD analysis project Ga0197143, IMG submission 148603) | Sediment microbial communities from Great Boiling Springs, Gerlach, Nevada, United States - GBS 70_MetaG | ecosystem: Environmental > Aquatic > Thermal springs > Hot (42-90C) > Sediment...
GGTGACCTCGGTAGCGTTCTCGCCTGACGATAAGTTCGTAATCTCCGGCGGAGAGGATGGCATTGCCGTCTGGGACGTTGATGCCCTTCGCTGAGCGCGTTCTTTACGAAGACGACCAACTCTTAGTCTTGGACAAGCCTGCGGGCTGGCTCATGCACGGGGATCGCCCAGAGGAGCCGACGCTGCTGGCTCACGCCCTCGAATATCTGAGAGAGTCAGGCTTCACATCGGATTTCACACCCGCGTTCGTCCATCGCTTAGATAAAGAGACGTCGGGCGTAGCCGTGCTCGCCAAGACCAAAGAAGCCGTTCGGTCTTTGAATCGCCAGCTTAAGTTCAAGGAGATTCAGAAAGAGTATTTGGCGCTCGTCGTGGGCGAGATTCGCCCCCAGGGCTCGATTCGATTCTCTCTGCAGAAGCAGATGGACCGGAAGCGCTGGCTGGCGCTGATGGTGCCGGTCAGGCGCGGGGGCATCTTCGCTCAGACAGACTACAAGCGTTTAGATGTCTTCGAGTGGACACCCTCACCCCCGTCCCCTCTCCCCGGACCTAACCCCCTACCCCCTTCCCTAAAGGGAAGGGGTAGCTCCCCTCCCTCTTTAGAGGAGGGGCTGGGGGAGAGGTCGGGGGTGAGAAAATTCTCGTATGTAGCAGCTTACCCGCGCACGGGACGCACTCATCAAGTGCGGGCGCACTTCGCTGCCGTGGGCTGCCCCATCGTCGGGGACGATCTCTATGGGAATCCTGAGCTGAACGAACGACTCCGTAAAGAATTGGGAGTGACGCGAATGCTTCTGCACGCCGCAGCGATAGAGTTTCTCCATCCGAGGACGAATCAGAGAGTGCGGATTGAGGCGCCGCTGCCCCAAGATTTTCAAGACGTCTTACGTCGGCTGCGTCCCTGAAGGGATTTGGGATATGGGCACAGGTCGGCGATCACACACTGAGCGCAGCGGGGCTTGCGCGCCGTGCACGTCTGCCGCCCGTGCCAAATTAAGTGTAGATGCAGTTGATATCTCAAACTCTCTGGGACGAGGGCGTTCATCACGTCGTGGGGGTCTTGGTTCTTCTTCACAAGCCCAAGTCTTTGCGTGATTCTGTGAATGTGCGTATCTACGGGGAAGTAGGGCTTGTTGAGGCTGAACGTGAGCACAACCCCGGCGGTCTTCTTCCCCACGCCGTCGAATTTTAGGAGTTCTTGGACGGCCTCTTCGGTGCTCAGGTCTTTGAGGTAGCTCAGGTCGTAGGCGCCGCGCTCGCGCTTGATGCGCCGTAAGAGTTCTTGGATGCGCTGGGCCTTCTGGCGATGGAGCCCGCCGACTTTGATCGCTTCGGCGACTCTCTCTGTGGGCGCGCGCACGATGCTCTCGTATGTTGGGAATCTTCTCTTCAAGGACTCATACGCCCGATCGCGGTTCTGGTCGTTGGTATTTTGCGAGAGAATCGTGAGGATGAGGACGTCGAGGGGGTCGCCGTGGCTGCGCCATCTCAGTCTTCCAAAGCGCTGTTCCAATCGCTGGGCGATCTGTGAGATCTTCTCCCGTGCGGTCATAGCCCGATGAGCTATCTCTTGTCGTGTTGGGCCTTGGAGTCAGAGCTCTGAGCAGTAGGCTGGCTTTGACTGATGAGACGTTGTGCGTGCAGCAAACTGATCTTCAGTGCACGAGCGACCTCGTAGACCGAGAGTTCCCCAGCGTGATAGCGTGCCAAGACGCGCTTGACGTTTCTCATCGCTAGTAGCGATAGACGATGCGCCCTCGATTGAGATCGTAGGGCGAGAACTCGACGGAAACTCGGTCGCCCACGAGAATGCGAATGCGGTGCCGGCGCATCCGGCCAGAACAATACGCCGTGATCTCGTGGCCGTTGCCCAAATCTATCTTGTATATCTCGTGGTTAGGGGCTGCAGTTACGATGCCGTCACGTCGGACGAGATTCTCTTCGCGAGCTATGGTGCTTCCTCCTCTTTGGGATCGAGTGTGACTATTCTACCGAATATACAGAAATTGTCAAAGAGGTGCGCTGACACGCTAATGGTGCAGAATCTGCGAGAGGAAGAGCTTGGTGCGCTCGTGTGTGGGGGCTCTGAAGAACTCCTCGGGGGTGTTCTCCTCGACGATCCGTCCCTGATCGAAGAAGACGATGCGATCCGCAACTTCGCGGGCAAACCCCATCTCGTGCGTGATCACGAGCATCGTCATGCCGGAGCGCGCTAATTCTCGCATCACGTCCAAAACTTCTTTGATCATCTCCGGGTCGAGGGCGCTGGTCGGCTCATCGAATAACATAATTTTCGGCTGCATGGCTAACGCCCGCGCGATTGCTACTCGCTGCTGTTGTCCCCCTGACAATTGCGCTGGGTACTTATGGGCTTGTTCAGGGATCCCCACGCGCTCCAAAAGCTGCATGGCGAGCGCTTCGGCTTCGGAGCGCTTCATCTTGCGCACCCAGATCGGGGCAAGCGTGATATTCTGAAGCACCGTCAGATGGGGGAAGAGATTGAACGACTGGAAGACCATGCCGATCTCGCGCCGGATCGCTTCGATATTTTTGACGTCATGGGTCAGCTCGATCCCGTCAATAATGATCTGCCCGCGCTGGTGCTCCTCCAGACGGTTGAGGGTGCGAATGAATGTGGATTTGCCCGAGCCAGACGGCCCACAAATCACCACGACCTCGCCCTTGCGCACCGTGAGGTTCACCCCGCGCAGCACGTGAAAGTCCCCAAACCACTTGTGCACGTCTCGGCAGATGATGATCTCTTCGGCCATGCTAGCGCTCCCCCACGCCTAAGATTCTCTCCAACCGATGGCTCAGATGGGCCATCGAGTACGTGCAGATAAAATAGACGAACGCGATGAAGAGCAACATCTCGCCATCGAAGCCGAGCCAATCGGGATTGGCTAGGATGCTCCGCCCCATATTGAACAGATCGAGCAACGCTGCCACGAAGACCAGGGACGTATCTTTGAAGAGACTGATAAACTGACCCACGTTGGCGGGGATGACCGCCCGCAGGGCCTGGGGCAAGACGATGAAGAGCGTGATCAGCCAGCCGTGTAGCCCCAGAGCCCGCGCAGCCTCGATTTGGCCGCGCGGAATGGCTTGCAAGCCGCCGCGCACGTTCTCGGCAATATACGCCGCCGTGAAGAGCGTGAACGCGACCATAGCCCGCAGGGCTTGATCTATACGGAGATTTCCCGGCAAAAACAAGGGCAGCACCAAGCTCGCCATGAAGATCACCGTGACGAGCGGCACGCCGCGCACGACTTCGATATAGAGAATACTGAACCATCGGATGAGGGGCAGCTCGCTCTGGCGCCCTAATGCTAATAGCACGCCCAATGGGAACGACGCGACGATGCCCACCACCGCCAAGATCACCGTGAGCATGAGACCACCCCACTGGGTCGTCTCAACTCTTGGCAGCCACGGAGAGAACCCGCTTATCAGCACTAGGACGATCACGGGCAAGAGAAGCCATCCCACACCCACAGCCCAGCGTATCGCCCGAAATAACCGAGCTTTCCAAAAGATTGCCATCGGCACAAAGAGCGCCAGAGCTATCCCACCAATCCAGAGGCGCTCGGCCGTGCTCCAAGGGAGCAGCGCTAGCACCACAGCTCCGGCGCCTATGGCGATGGCCGTCTCGCGCAATAGCCCCTTCCATACTCCGGCGCTCGCTCCCAGAAGCAGAGCCGCAAGATAGACAGAGACCCAGAGGCGCCACAGCTCCCCCGGCGGGTACGTCCCTGCCATCAAGAGCTTGATATTCGCGGGGATTATCGCCCAGCACGCTCCCCACGGACGCCCTTCGCTCTGGGCCAGCTGACGCGCCTGCTGACACGCTGCCGACCCCCCAGACCAGACGGCATCACGCACGGCCCACTGAAAGAGCCCACTGAACACAACCCACAACAGCCAGAGAGAAGCCGCCGTGAGCAGCGTATTGTACCAGCTGCTGAAGAGATTCTCCCTCACCCAACGAGATATTTTTCTCATAGCTTAGCGTTCAACGAGCCGCACGCGCCGGTTGTACCAGTTCATAAACGCCGAGGTCATCAAGCTGATCGAGAGATAGCTCACCATGATGAGCAAGATCATCTCGAGGGCATGACCGCTCTGATTGATGATCGTGTTGGCGACGTTGAAGAGGTCGGGGTATCCAACAGCAACAGCGAGGCTTGAGTTTTTGGCCAAATTGAGATACTGACTTGTGAGCGGGGGGACGATGACCCGCAAGGCCTGAGGGAGGACGACCAGCCTCAAGACTAAAATGGGTGGCAAGCCCAGGGCGCGAGCCGCTTCGGTCTGCCCTTTGGGAACAGAGAGAATCCCCGCGCGCACCACCTCCGCGATGAACGCCCCTGTGTAGACCACCAGCCCAAAGAGCAGCGCGGCAAATTCCGGGCTGAGCTGCCAGCCCCCCTCAAAATTGAACGTCCCCAGGACGGGAACCTCCCAAGCGATGGGCCGAAGCACTCCTCCTCCCAGCGCAGCGATCGTTGTGAAGACGCCCAGGGCCCACAACCCAGGAGAACCGACCCGCTGCGCTCGCGCCAGAGAGAGCCGTCGCCACAGATAGACTCCCAAAGCACAAACGGCCCCGACTATAAGCACAATCCCCCACAGTGTAAACGATTCTGCCGGATACGGCCTGGGCAGGGCCAGCCCGCGCTGGCTGAGATAGATCCCCCCAGGCAGCTCGATGCTCTCCGCGACCCTGGGGAGCTTCAAGAAGACGGCCGTGTACCAGAAGAAGAGCTGGACGACTAACGGCGTATTTCTGATAGTTTCGATATAGACGCTGGCGATCTGGCGCACCAGCCAGTTGCTCGACAGCCGCGCGATGCCCCCCACCAGCCCGAGCACCGTGGCCAAGAGAATCCCGATCCCGATCACCCGCAGCGTGTTGACGACCCCCACCCAGAACGCCCTTCCGTAGCTGTCGGTGGGCTGGAAGGGCGGCCCTTCGGCGATGCCGAACCCCGCGGTAGACCCCAAGAAATCAAAGCCCAGCCGAATCCCGGTGCGCGCAAGGTTGATCTGCAGATTCGTGTAGAACCAGTTGGCGATGAGGACGAGAATGAGCACAAAGAGCCCTTGGGCGCCCCAGCGCAGGACGCGAATATCTCTCCACAAGGGCGTGCGGGCCGAAGCCATAGCTGGCCCTCCTCCCCTCCCCTCTCCCGTCATCACAGACGGGAGAGGGGCTAGGGGTGAGGGCAAGTGAAGCCTTTAGCGGAACGGCGGAGAGTAAATCAAGCCGCCATCGGTCCAGGAGGCGTTGGGTGAGGGCTTGCCGTCCACAATGCGCTCCAGGCCCAGCGGCTTGACGTTGCGATCGTAGATCTCCCCGTAGTTGCCGACTTTCTCGATGACGTTCGCACACCAGGCGTTGTCGAGCCCGAGCTTCTTGCCGAAGTCGCCCTCAAGCCCAAGCAGGCGCCGGATTCTGGGGTCTTGGCTGGCTTTCTGTTGAGCGACGTTCTTGGAGTTTACTTCGAGCTCTTCGGCCTCCATGGTGCAGAAGACCGTCCACTTGACGATGTCGAACCATTGGTCGTCACCGTGGCGGACGACGGGGCCCAGGGGCTCCTTGGAGATGAGCTCAGGGAGTATCTTGTGATCATCGGGCTTGGAGAGCTTGACGCGGGCAGCAGCGAGCCCGGAAGCATCGGCGGTCATGGCATCGCAGCGGCCCTCGTCGTACGCTTTATCGCGGGCGTTTACATCGGCGAAGACCAAGGGCTTTATAGTGATCCCCAAGCGCCGCGCCATGTCGGCGAGATTCTGCTCGGTCGTGGTGCCCTGGAGCACGCAGATCGTGGCGCCGTTGAGGTCTCGCAGAGTATTGATGCGGCTCGCCTTGCGGACCATAAACCCTTGGCCGTCGTAGAAGGTCGTGGGGGCGAAGTTGAAGGGCAGGCCCACGTCGCGGTCGAGCGTCCACGTCGTGTTCCGAATGAGCACGTCAATCTCGCCTGCTTGCAGGGCGGGGAAGCGCGTGGCCGCGGTCACCGGACGGTACTCGACTTTGTTTGGATCATTGAAGATCGCCACGGCCAGGGCTTTACAGTAATCCACATCGAAGCCGCTATAGTTCCCCTGGGGGTCTACGAACCCAAATCCCGGCACGGCGTTATTGACGCCGCAGATGAGCTTACCGCGAGCGAGGACCTTCCCGAGTGTCGTTGCGGGCTGGCCTTGTCCGCTCGAGAGCCACGGCATCACCAGCACGAGAACCAATCCGACAGCAAGAATCTTCTTGCGCATGTGAACCCCTCCTTTGGGTTTTGAGTGTTGAGTGACAGCTATCGAATGTGTGTGAAGAGCGACCACCTCCTTCGGGGGAGATTATAAACCGAGACTCAGGCTGCTGGCAACTGGCACCCTTGCACGGCGTTCCACTCTGCGGCATAATCTCTTTGGTGATTCTGCCAAGATGAGTTTGATGAGGGCGGTGCGCCTATGAGGGCCCGCCTTGCTAATTTTCTGGCAACGACAGCAGCAACGATCGCCGGGACGTTCATCCCCCTCTACGCCCATCAGTTGGGCGCGGATGACGTCGGCGTGGGGCTGCTTGCGGCCTTGAGCGCCCTGACGGTAACAGTCGTGGGTCTGCTCGCCGGGCGCGCTGCTGATCGCTACGGCACCCGGCAGTTTATTGTCTTGGGGCTTTTGGCCTCGGCGATCTCCACGCTCGTGCAGGTCTTTGCGTTCGACTTTGTCTCGCTCGTTGTGCTGAGAGCTATCAATGGGATCGCTTTGGGGGTCTACCCCGCGGCGCTCATCTCCCACGTCCAAGCGTCCAAGGAGCGTCTTGGGCGCTTCTCGGCATTTGGGTCACTGGGCTGGACTGCAGGAGCTTTGCTTGCTGGGACGATCGCCACATACTTTACGATCCGCGGGACGTTCGTCGCCGCGTCTCTGCTCTTTTTTATAGCGTATCTGTTGGCGCTGCGGTTTGGCGTGCGCCCGCCAGACCCTACTCCCCAAAGGACGGCGTCGCTGTGGGAGGTCTTCCTGAGCCAGCGCTCAACGTTCATCTCGGTGCTGATTCGTCATATCGGGGCGCATATGATCTGGGCCTTCTGGCCGCTCTTTCTTCAGAACCTAGGGGCGGACTACTTCTGGATCGGCGTCACGTCAGCGATCAACACGGGGACACAGTTTCTCGTCATGTACTTTCTGACAGATCGAGCATGGAGCACGGGGCTGCTGCGGTTGGGATTGCTGCTGTCGAGTGTAACGTTCATTACGTTTGCGCTCGCCCCAAGTTTCTGGTGGATTCTGCCCACGCAGATACTCTTAGGAATCTCGTGGGCGCTGCTGTACGTGGGGGGCTTGCGGGCGGCGACGGAGGGCCATCCCAATCCTGGGGCCGCCTCGGCGATCTTCACGGGGATATTGAACATTTCGATGGTCATCGGGCCGGCGCTTGGGGCTTTGCTCGTGCCCCTTGGTGGGTACTATCTGCTCATTTATGTCGGGGCAGCTCTGGCGTTTGTGGCGTTTCTCTATCGGCATATTAGTTTGGTGCGTGCTCGGAGACCAAGCCGAAAGATAGAAGTGCTCGGCGACTGAACTGCAGCCACTGGATGCCCTTGCAAAGCGCCTTTGAGCTTGCTATCCTAAAGCTATGTTCGATCCCAAAGAAAACCACGATATACCGAACACACCCATAGCGTCGGATACAGAGGTGGTCGTGCCGCGCAAGCCTTGGCTCTCGCGGCTCCTCAATAGCGTAGGCGTGCCCACTACCCCAGCTGTCGATTGGCTGCTCGACTGGGTCGGCGTCTTGGGGGTCGCCGTGCTTATTACTCTGATCACGGTCAATTACGCCGTGGCGCGCGTCTACGTCCCTACGGGTTCAATGGAGCCGACGATCATGCCCGGCGATAGCTTCTTTGTGGATATGCTGACGTATCACTTCCGCAAGCCTGTGCCGGGGGATATTATCGTCTTCTGGCGGTGTGATGCGGGCAAGTGCGATCGCTTGGTGAAGAGGCTCATTGCCATAGGCCCGGCGACCGTGGAGATTCGCGACTGCATCGCGTATGTGAACGGCCAGCCCCTGACGAGCGATGCTTTTAACCATCCGGGCCACCCCGACCCCCGACGGAATTGCTATGCTTCCACGGGTCAGGAGAGCTGGGAGGTGCCCGAAGGGTTCTACTTCGTGCTGGGGGACAATACTCACAATAGCTACGACAGTCGCTACTGGGGGCCGTTCCCCGCAAAAGACTTCATTGGGGAGCCGTTCTTGCGCGTGTGGCCCCTCACGAGGGTGGGCTTTATGAACGGCTACTTCTGGAGTTCCAAGTAGCTATGTTCGTCGTCAAGTCTGGGCTAGATATTATTGTGCGGTTGCAGCCTGGGGAGGACTTTTTTGAATCTTTGAGCTCGCTCAATCTCACAGCAGGGGTTTTAGTGGGCGGGATCGGGATGCTCCGCGACGTGACTTTGGCATTTTGGACGGGGAAAGAATATAAAGAGCACAAAATCTCTGGGCCGGCGGAGCTGCTGTCACTTCAAGGGAATTTTTCAGTGCGCGAGGGCAAGCCACATATTCACTGTCACGCTGTCTTGGGGCTTGAGGACGGCTCGACGGTGGGCGGGCACTTATCGAAAGCAACGGTGCACGAGACGAACGAGATCTACATCAAAAAGCTTTCGGGAATCGTGATGGAGCGCAAACAAGAGCCCAGCGGGCTGTGGGGGCTCTATCCCAGATAGGGATAGAGTGGGTTTCACAGATCCTCACGAAACTGGTTCCAAGACGCCGATTTGAAAAGCCCTGAGCGCATCGCTTGGTACCCTGGTTGTGACATCAAGCACCTCAATCCCGTAGAGACGGCCATCGTGATCATAATCGAAGAGAATCCCAGGTTGAATCTCTTCTGTGCGCGCTACTTTCCCTTCCCCGTCTTCGCCAAAGCGAATATACAGTGCATCAGCTTGCTTGGAGTAAGTGACTTGCATAGTTAGTTCCTCCAATAGACTGTTCTCACATAAAACTCGTTAGGGCGTAGCTCAAAGGCCACAGCGAGTCGTCTACCGCTAATATCAGCCTCTCGTACCAGCGTTCCTGGTGTTGTCCCTGGCCGTTCGAGAACTGGGTTTCGCAGGGCTTGTTCAACCATGTCCTCGCTGATACCCCGTTGCCGCATGCGCATTCGGGCATGAGGATCATAGCGGATCACCGGTTTTGCCATGATTGCTACTGTCCACAGCTCAATTATCGCCTATGGTGCAATGCAATTCAACTTAGCTTATAGCTTATGTTCCTCTCTCTTTGATACTCTAGCACACTCTTAAAGCACTGCTCATCGGCCCCAATGTATTCCGGCGGGATGATGCCCTTCTGCGTGAAGAGCCCTTCGAGCACGAGTGTTGCTACAGCGGTGCACGTATAGCCTGTCGTGCGCGCCATCGAGGAGATCTTGCGCTCTGAGTCGAAGCGATCGAATAGCTCATAGATATACTCTTTGCGCTGACCGTCCTCGATGCCCCGGATCTTCACGCGCATCACGGTAAATTCCGGCTCGTCGGGCTCGAGCCGCCACTTGGGGAGGAGCAGCTTGGCCGTCACGTCCAGCGGACGAATTTGCACACCGTTGATCTCAATAGGGTCTTTGCTGAAGAACCCCGTCTCCCGAAGCACTCTGATATATTCGCTGTGCCCTGGGTAGCGCAGGGTCTTCTCGCGCATGTTGGGGATCTTCATAGTTTTGAGCAGGGTTCTCAAGCCGTCGGTGTTGAACGCTTCTAGAGTGCCGATCTCGTCAAACTCGATATGCTCTACGTCCGAGAGCGCCTCGCGGACGACGAGCTTTCCGTCTTCAACCAGGCGCGCTGGTCTCGTATATTCTTCGATGACGTCAATGGGGGAGAACGGCGCTTTGTACTGATAGGGCCAAGTTCTCTTCACGGGCAGCCCGCCCACAAGACACTCGTAGCTCTCCACGGTCATTTTCGCGTTGTGATAGCCCAGCAGAATATTGCACATCCCTGGGGCGACGCCGCAGTCAACGACCGCTGTGACGTTCTTCTGTTTGGCAAGCTCGTCGAGCTCAAACGGGTCCTCAGCGAAGAACGAGATGTCTACGATATTCTTCCCGCACTCGATGACGGTCTTGAGCGTTTGAAACCCCAAAAATCCCGGTACGGCTCCGATCACGAGATCGCACTCTGCGACGAGCTTTTTGATAGTTTCGCCTTGAGAGAGATCAGCGGTGACCGTGTGTATGGGGGCTTCTTCGCGCAGCCGAGCGAGCCTTTGCTCGTCCACGTCCACAGCCGTAACGGCATAGCGAGGCGCGAGATCTAAGACGATGGCACGACCCACCATGCCTGCGCCGAGAACGATCACGCGCTTCATCCCAACCTCGCTCCGATCTGGACTTTGTAGCCGTTAACGAAATCTCGCCCGCTCATGCGGCGCCTGCCCGCCGGCTGCACTTCCGTGAGCTCCAGCGCGTCTTGGCCGCACTGGATTATTGGGCCTGCGGCGCTGATCGAGAGAATCTCTCCTGGCTCGGCGCTCGCTGCGCTGGGCACGAGGCGGCTGGCGTAGAGCTTCAGACGCTGTCCTTCCCAAAATGTATACGCCCCCGGCGACGGATTGAGCCCACGAATGAGATTAAAAATCTTGCGCGCGGGCTGAGCCCAATCTACCTTGCCCAGAGAATCTTCGATCTTGGGAGCGAACGTCGCTTGGGAGTGATCTTGCGGGCGCGGCACAAGCGTCCCCCGTTCAAGACCTTCGAGGGTGCGCAACACCAGATCTGGCCCCAACGCCGCGAGTTTGTCGTGGAGCGAGCCCGCTGTGTCTTCATCGCTGATGGGGACGCGCTCTTGGAGCAGAATATCCCCGGCGTCCATCTCTTCGTTCAGGAGGAACGTCGTCAGGCCTGTCTCGCGCTCACCGTTGATGATCGCCCACTGAATAGGAGCCGCCCCGCGATACTTGGGCAATAGCGACGCATGGAGATTGATGCACCCGTACTTGGGAATCTCTAAGAGCTTTTTAGAGAGAAACTGCCCGAATGCGACCACAACGATGACCTCGGGATTGAGGGTCTTGATGAACTCAGCCTCGCGATTGATCTTTTCAGGTTGGTAGACGGGCAGGCCCAGCTCTTGGGCGACTCTCTTGATAGGAGGGGGCGTCAACATAAGGCCGCGCCCGGCGGGCCGATCCGGCTGGGTGAAGACCGCAAGCACTCTGTGCTTGTGCGCGAGCGCTCGCAGCGTGGGAACGCCCAGCGGCGCTGTGCCCACGAAGATCACGTTCATCAGAAGACTTTCGCCCCTTCTCTCTTGCGAGACTTTGATCCTTCTTTCTGGAGCCGTTCGTACTCTTTCAAGAGCATCAGGCGCTTCGTTTGGCTGAGATAGTCAATGAAAAGCACGCCGTTGAGATGATCGATCTCGTGCTGGAGGACCCGCGCCGCGAGCCCGTCGCGCTCTAAGATAATTTCGTTGCCGTTGGGATCGAGCGCCCGCACCGTGACGCGGGCTGGGCGGGGGAACTCGGCTTCAATGCCGGGAATGCTCAAGCACCCCTCAACCCAGATCTCCGTCTCGTCGCTCTTTTGAATAATCTCTGGGTTGATGAGCGCGTAGAAGTCGTCTTCGACGTCAATAGTGATAATTCTCTTGAGAACGCCCACCTGCGGGGCGGCCAGGCCGTAGCCCTTGGCGAGCACCATCGTTTCGATCATCGCATCGGCGAGCCGTTTGATCTCGTCGTCAATGACCGAGATCGCTTGGGCGCGCCGACGCAAGATCGGGTCTGGGTACTTTCGGATTCTTAGAGCCATACTTTTCAAATTATACGGGGGCTTGGGGCGTCCGTGCCAGTTCCACTCTCAAGCATGGACGGGGGTTCCATCCGTGGACGATGGAAATGAGGAAGATCAAGGTGTGTAGGGAAAGACTCGATCGTTGCGTCGAGCGAAGCGCCGCAAGGCACGCCACGTCTGCGCGAACGATCTATTCTGCAAGAGCTTTTGGATGAGCCAGCTGTGCTGCAACCGTCTCAAGGTGACGCGCTTCTGCGGCACGTCCATCACGAGCACCCCCAGAAGTAAGAAGACAAACCCGGGCATGACCGGCAAGATCGAGCCGAGCACGCCTAAGACAAAGAAGACTAAAGCGAGCCCGTTACGTACAGTGCTGCGCACCGATAGCGGCACCAACCCCCATAGGCGCTTGAGCATCAACGCTGACGCGAGAAACGAGAGCGCCCCAATCAGCGCGTTAAACAGCGTCCAAAGAAATTGCACCATAGCTATCGTTGAACTTGATACTCCATTACAGCCTTAACTAACTCATCAACGATTTGGTCTTCCGGCACGCGCTTGTAGGGCTTCCCATCCACGTAGATCGTCCCAGATTTCTCGTGCCCCACCAGCCCAATGTTGGAGTGCAGCGCCTCCCCTGGGCCGTTCACCACACACCCAATGAGCGAAATCTTAATAGATTTCTCGACGTTCTCTAGGCGCTTCTGGACTTCTGTAGCAATCTTTTCTAAGTCTATCCCGATCCGCCCGCACGTCGGGCACGACGTGTACCGAATGCCGCGCCAGCGAATGTCCAGCGCCGCGAGGATCTCATAGGCGACCTTGACCTCGCGCACCGGATCGCCCGTGAGCGAGACCCGCAGCGTGTCCCCGATCCCCTCTTCTAAAAGTGCCCCGATCCCAATTGCTGAACGCACCACCCCGGCGTCGCCCAGCCCCGCCTCGGTGACCCCCAAGTGTAATGGGTACTTGATCTGCTTCGCGATGAGTCTGTATGATTCGATCATCACCCGCACGTCGGTAGATTTGAGCGAGACGACGATGTCCGAAAAGTTATTGTCTTCTAGGATCTCGATCTCGCGGAGCGCTGCTTCGACCATCGCTTCGGGGGTGGCGCCCTCGTATTTGACTAAGAGATCTTTTGGCAGCGAGCCCGAATTGACCCCAACGCGAATGGGAATCCCTCGATCTTTGGCGGCCTTGACGACCTGCTCGATCTTGGCGCGATCCGTGATGTTGCCCGGGTTGAGTCTCAGTTTGTCTACCCCTTGCTCGATGGCGCGTAGCGCCAGACGATGATCGAAGTGGATGTCGGCAACCAACGGGATATGGATGCGCTTCTTGATCTGGGCGAGTTGGTTGGCCGCGTCCATGTTTAAGACGGCGACCCGCACGATCTCGCAGCCGGCTTGCTCTAATCTCTGAATCTGTCGGACGGTCGCCTCGACGTCGCGAGTATCTGTGGTCGTCATTGATTGCACCCGGATGGGGTTGTTCCCCCCGAGCACCAGCGAGCCGACGCGCACCTCTTTGGAGATCCTTCTTTGAATGGGCTTCATAGCAGATCCTTCAGAAGATCGATGCGCCGCAGCACCCCCACAAAGATCCCATCTCTGTTGACGACGGGCAGGGATTTGACGTTCTTGCGGATCATGAGATCCGCGGCCACAAGATCGTCTTCATCCTCCTCGATGGTGACGACGTCCGGGGTCATGTAGAACTCGATGTGATCGTTCTCGATCTCTCGGAGCTTCTGGGACAGATGGTTCATATCGGTGATGCCGTAGAGCACCTCGAAGTATCCGGGCAGAGCCCCTTCGATGATATCGCGCTCAGAGATGATCCCCACGATGCGCCCCTCGTCGTTGACCACGGGGACGCTGGAGAGCCCACTGCGAACGAAGAGCTCGATGAGCTCGCGGACGGTCATGGTGGGCTCAGCCGCCGTCAGATCGCGGGTCATAAGCTCTTTGACTTTCATAGTTGGTGCACGTGGACTTTCGTGAGCGCTTGTTCGATGCGTTGACGATCGGTAACGACTAACTCTTCGCTCTCGGCGCAGGCTGTGGCCGCGGCCATGCCCCAGCGCACCGCTTCTTCTAAAGAAGCGCCTTGCGCGGTGGCGCTGAGCGTCCCGGCGATGAGCGCATCCTCAGCACCTAAGAGATTCTTAAACTGCACGTCGCGGGCTTCGAGGTCCCAGGCGCCCTGGGGCGTGATAAGCACATCGTGCGTGATGTCGTGGGAGACCAAGACCGCGCCGATGCCGTGCGCGATCCACTCTCGCCCGGTGCGGAGGATCTCCTCTGGGGTGCCAAGGGGGTGCTGGCGGGTGTCGGGCTTCACCAGCCACGGCTGCTCCGACAGCGCATGAGTGAGCGCTTCCCCAGAGGCGTTGACGATCACGGGCACACGACGGGCGTGAGCCAGATGAGTGAGCTCTTGATAGAACGTCTCTGGGACACCCGGTGGAAGGCTCCCCCCAAGGAAGACGTAGCGGGCTCGCTGGAGCGCTCTTTTGTATTGGGCTATGAAGCGTTTGAGGGCATCGGGCGGAACCATGGGTCCCTGCTCCGTGATTTGAATGGGGCGAGCCTCGTGCCCATGCTCTACTATGGTGACGTTAGTGCGGGTCTCGCCCTCGACCCAGATGAAGCTCGTGGTGATGCCCTCGTCGCGCACGCGGCGCTCCAGGGCGCGCCCCGTCTCCCCAGCGATGAACCCCATAGCAATGGTCTCTATATTGAGACGCGCCAGAAAGATCGAGACGTTGATGCCCTTGCCGCCCGCCGTCAGATAGGAGCGGGTGGCGCGCATGACCGGCATCTCGCCATCCTCAAGGCAGAGCCGCTCGATCCAGTAGATCTTATCTATAGCCGGGTTGGGCGTGACCGTGATGATCATAATAGTTCCCCCTCACCCCTCTTATCTCCCCTCTCCCTCTGAGGGGAAGAGGGGACGGGGGTGAGGGTGTCGGGCACGAGCTCCCCTGCTAGGCCCGCTACTGAGCCATCCGTAATGCGCACCATGACGAGCTCCCCGATCAGTTCTTTGGGGCCTTCGAAGACGACGGTGCGGTTGTCGCGGGTCTTGCCCATGAGTAGGCCCTTCGCTCGCGCAGGGCCCTCCACTAAGACTTCGACCGTCTGGCCGACGCGCTTGCGGTTCTCCTCGTCGGTGATCTGCTTTTGGAGTGTCAAGAGAATCTCTAAGCGACGCTGCTTCTCCTCTTCGGGAACGACATCGCGATATTTATAGAACGCGACGGTCTTGGGGCGTGGGGAGTACTTGAAGATGAACGCGCCGCCAAAGCGCGCGCGCTTCACTAAGTCTACGGTCTCTTGGAAATCTTCTTCAGTTTCAGTGGGGAAGCCCACGATGATATCTGTCGTGACGTTGACGTTCCGCTCGCGCAGGGCGTGCACGAGCTGTAAGAAGTGCTCTTTGGTGTAGCCGCGGCGCATATCTGCGAGGACTTTGTTGCTGCCGGACTGCACCGCCATGTGCAGATGCTCGCAGATGTTGTTCTCCTCCCCCAGAAGCTCGATGACTTCTTCGGTAATATCTTGGGGATGCGAGCTGGTGAAGCGAATTCTGGGGATGGGGATCTCCGTGAGAGCTCGCAACAAATTCGCAAAAGTGATCTGGGGGTCATTGAGGTCTTTTCCGTAGGAATCAACGTTTTGGCCCAGAAGCTGCACTTCTTTGTAGCCCTGATCGGCGAGCTGGCGGACCTCGGCGATGATCTCGCCGGGGAGGCGGCTGCGCAAAAGCCCCGTGGTGTACGGCACGATGCAGAACGAGCAGAAATTCGAGCACCCCTCGGCGATCGTCACTTTGGCTTGGAAGGAGCTCGCCCGCAAGAACGGCAGCTCTTCGATCTTATCGGGGATTTTGTCTACAGCCATCACCCAGCCGGGCTTGCCCAGGGCGCGCCGCTGACGTGCTTGCTCGATGAGCCTGGGGATCTCGGAGATATTGGAGCTGCCGAAGACGAAGTCGATCGCGGGGCTTCTGTGAAAGAGCTTTTCTCTGAGGGCTTGGGCGACGCAGCCGCCTACGCCCAGCACCAGATCAGGGTTCTTCTCTTTGAGCTTGGCGATGACCCCTGCTTCGGAGTAGACTTTCTCAACGGGCTTTTCCCGCACCATGCACGTGTTAAAGAGCACAACATCAGCGTGGGCGGGGTCATCGGCGGGGAGATACCCCGCGCGGGCGAGCACCCCGGCCATGCCTTCGGACTTGTGCTCGTTCATCTGGCAACCCCAGGTGTAGATATA
>Ga0197143_1001983_pt1 | contig 16055 bp, 12 predicted proteins | sample GBS70_MetaG_FD_148603 | JGI IMG/M metagenome (GOLD analysis project Ga0197143, IMG submission 148603) | Sediment microbial communities from Great Boiling Springs, Gerlach, Nevada, United States - GBS 70_MetaG | ecosystem: Environmental > Aquatic > Thermal springs > Hot (42-90C) > Sediment...
CTGCCGAACGATTTCTACCGTCCCATCCGTTGAAGCGTTGTCAACCACGATTATCTCAACTTTGAGCCAGTCCCAGCCTTTCGCCTTTTCAATTGCCCTTTCAACACTTTCAAGGCACTCGCCGATGAAGTCCTGTGAGTTGTAAGTGACGATGATGACTGAAAGGAAAGAACGCACCGATTTCATCGCCCCTTTTGCCATCGGCTCTTGACGGATTGTAACTTTGCGATAACTTGCTGAACTTCGGGCAAGTTTGAGCGAAGCATGATGGCAAGAAATGCCATCCCACCGATAAGCGCTGGCAAGCCAACTCGCAAAAGACGCTCAAACACCCCACCGACTGGCATAAACGAGAGCACGAAAGTTGCGAGAAGACCCATCACTGCGGAAGATGGTAAGAGCCAAACCATCAACTTCAGGAAAGCAGCACCTTCCAACCCATTCAGCCGCTTGCGGAGCAAAATTGCCAGCAAGGTTATGTTGAACCAAGCCGAAATTGAGAAGGCTAACGCCAAACCGCCTTGTTGCAGCGGTGAATGAACCAATGCGGCATTAAGGGTGAAAGCCAAAGCGAAACTCAAAAGTCCGACCCAAACAGGCGTCCAAGTGTCGCGCAATGCGTAAAAGCCCCTCGCCAAAACCTGCTGGCACGACATTGCAGGGACGCCGAAACTGTAGAAGAGCAGTGCCAAAGCGGTTGCTTGCGTGTCCGACGATTTCCATCGCCCATACTCAAAGAACAGCGCGACAATGGGTTCGCGCAAAACTGCCATCAAGACCGCTGTTGGAACTGTCAAGAAAAGCACCGTTCTAAGCCCGCTTGCCACCTGTCGTCTCAAATCGTCAATGGCTTCCTTTGTGGCTAAAGTCGATAGGGTAGGGAAGAGAGCGATGCCAACGCTCGCGCCGAACAAGGCGACAGGCAACTGCATGATTCGGTTTGCCATTTCAACCGCTGTCGCTGCTCCGTGAGGGAGCAGGGAACTGAAACTGCGGGGCAAGATGATGGCATTGATTTGTGTGACGGAAAGGCTGAAGACGACGGGGATGACAAGTTTCAACACTTGTCTTGAGCCTTCATCCCTCCAGTCAAAACAGGGGCGAAAATCCATTCCGACCTGCCAGAGTTTTCTCGCCTGAACCAAGCCTGCGCCGACGGCAGCGCCCGTGAGTGCCCCAATCGCCATGCCCTCAATCCCCTTGCCGAGCCAATGAGCGCAAAATTGAGCGCCCAAAATGCCACCGAATAGGATGAAGAGGTTGTAAAGGACGGACTGAACCTGAGGTTCGGCAAAGTATCGGAGCGACCAAAGTGCCCCAGTGAACAGACTGCCCAGCACGAAGAAAAATTGAGCCGGCAACAGGATGCGGACAAGGAAAACTGTCAAGGTAAACTTTTGCTCGTCACCGACCATGCCCGGAAACAGCAATGCTACAAGTTGGGGTGCGAGAACCTCAAAGGCGATGATGAGGGATAGCAACAGCAAGCCAAGGTAGGTCATGAGCACGCGGAAAGTTCGCATCGCCTTTTCGTCTTCGCCTTTCGTCAGGTAGCCGGTAAAGACTGGGACAAACCCTGCCGAAAGGGCACCACCTGAGGCGAGAAAGTAGATTAGGTCAGGGATGCTGAAGGCAGAGACATAAGCGTCAGTGTGCCAATCGCGCCCGAAAAGAGTTGTGCGACCGATGTCGCGGATGATACCCGTTACGCGCGAAAGACCTATGAGAGTCATGGTCACCAATGCAGCGCTTGCAACCGTAGCCCGTTCATTGCGGACAAGTTTTCTCAACTCAGTGTTTGCTTGTTCCACTTGCCCTTTGCCCCCTTGACATTAAAGTCAGCCACAGCAATCAAATTTTAGGCTCGCGTAGCGGTGTTGTGAGGCACCTGAGACAAAAGAGTTGTTGCTTGTTAAAATTTTTGGTGTGGAGGGATGCCCGAGCGGCTGAAGGGGCGCGACTCGAAATCGCGTAGGGGCGTTAAAGGACGCTCCTCCGGGGTTCAAATCCCCGTCCCTCCGCCATGACATGGGAAAATGAGCGGAGCGATGCCCGAGTGGACGAAGGGACCCGGCTGGAAACCGGGTAGGGTCTAAAAAGCCCTCCGGGGTTCGAATCCCCGTCGCTCCGCCATTTCTTTTTAATGCTCCCAAGGCTCAAGGGGACGGACACAACTTGCGTCAATCTCAGTAGTAACTGCCCTTCCCAAAATCTCAATACCGACAAGCAATTTGTGGCGCTTGCAAACTTCAATCAAGTAGCCGACAGCCCCTTTAAAGGGACCTGAGACGACTTTAACCCTATCACCGACTTTCAAAAATGGGTGTCCTTCAACTTCGCCATTTGTCGCTTCCAAAAGAATCCGAACCGACTGAATTTCTTCTTTGGGGATAGGTTCGGGCTTATTCATCCCAACAAACTGCAAGACGCCTCTGGTTTTCTTGATTGCCCGCCATTCATCTGGCGTCAGATGGCAGTGGACGAACAGGTAACGAGGGAAGGCAGGCTTCCAAGAGAGTTCCCCCTTCCTTCTGTCCCAACAGCGGAGCAAAGGCAAGTAGACTTCAAAGCCCTGTGCTTCCAAAGCGTTCGCTACTCGTTCCTCAAAATTGACATGGGTGTAAACCGCATACCATAACTGCCCATTAAGCCTTTCTAACTCCAAAGAAATCACCCCCCTCAGCGTGTTCTGGACAGATAGTAAACCGCTGTCGCCAAACTTGTTGTGATGCCAATCACACGACCAATATCCCACTGGGTGCGGTGACGAGGGGGGATGTAAAGCACATCGCCTGGCATCATAACTGGGACTTGAGACAAATCCCCGCGCGAAAGGGCTTTCCCCAAATCCAACTTCATCACAATCGCTTGACCGTCAACAAAACGAATCAACCTCGCCTCATCTAATCTTGCGTCGGGAATTGGTCCTCCCGCACTGCTCAATGCAGTGAGAACAGTGTCCCCCTCTTGAACCCTCACCGCGCCCGGTTTGAAAACCGCACCGTAAATGTAAGCCTTTGCCTTTTCTGGAACCAAGACGACATCTCCCGGCTTGAGAGGGTAAGTCGGCAAGTTGCCTCCTTGAAATGCACCCTCCAAGTTAACGACCTTAACCTCGTTCCCACTGACAATCCTAACCGCCGACAAATCGGCAATGTCCAAACTGATTGGTCCACCCGCAGCGCTTATCGCATCCACAACAGTCATGCGAGGTTGATACTCAACGGCACCCGGACGAAGAACTGCTCCCGCAACCCAAACCTTCCTGACAGCAGGTATGAGCAAAACATCTCCGTCCTGCAACTCAATGTTTGCTTCCGTCTCGCCCTCCCAAAGTAGAGCCAAGATGTCAATGGGTTTGCTCTCGCCTTTCCGAAGCAGATAAGCCCCTGCCAAATCGGCGTTGGGCAAAACCTCTTCGCCTTTAGCCAAAAGGTCAACGATGGTTGAGCCGACAGGCAATAGGTAAGAACCGGGCTTCCTGACAGGACCGACTAAAGTTGCCCTTATAACCAGTGGCTCAACCAAAACCATGTCCCCATGTTGAAGCGGTTGAGTCAACTCCTTCGTCGGCATGGATGTTTCCTGCCAAACAACTTTCAAGACCTCTTGCCCCTGCCTTAGAACTTTGATCTGAAGCGGTCTTCCAGGCTCAACGCTGGCACCTGCCAAAGCCAATGCACCCAAGATGGTGATGTTGCCCTTAATGTCGTAAGTTCCTGGTCTTGAAACCGCACCTGCAACCACGACACCTGCAATTGTTGGGACGGAGACCAAAATCGTGTCGCCTTCCTGAAGGCTAATGGGCGGAACCGTACCGCTTATCAAGTCAGACCAAGAAATGCTCAAAAGTTCGTTGCCTGCGCGGTAGACCTTGATGGTTGCGCTCGGCTCTTTCACACTTCCAGCAGCAGCCAAAGCGTCAAGCAAAGTCCCACGAACTGGGATGGGATAAATCCCACCTTTCTCCACTGCACCGACGATGCCGACCTTGACAAAAGATGGTGGAACCCAAATGAGGTCACCAGGGCTAATGGTTGCGCTGTTGGCTTGGAATTCTCTCAAATTGAAAGTGGCACTTTGACCGTCCCTTTGGAAGACGCTAACTCTGGTCAAGTCAGCATTGTCAGTAAAGCCACCTGCCAAAGCAACAGCGTCAAAGACTGTGGGGTTTATGCCTGGTGGGAGTTGATAAGCGCCGGGGTTCTTTACCTCGCCTAAGACATAAATTCGCCTGACCGATATGGGGAACTGCTTGAGGGTGACGGTGACTCGTGGGTTGCGAATGAACCGAGCCAAAGATTGGCGCAATCTTTCTGTCAATTCGTCTAAGGTCAAACCTGCCGCTTGAACTGCACCGACGAGTGGGAGCCGAATAAAACCGTCTGGACCGATAACTTGTTCACCAGACAAATTTTGGTCATTCAAGACGATGATGTTGATGACATCACCTGGAACAAGACGGTAAACCTCTCCTTCCTGTGCACTGCCCCTCTGCCCGAAACTCAACAGCACTAACCCTATGATTAACCACTGACACATTCTCTCAGCCCCCTTAGCACTAACTCGCTTCAATGCAAAACGACCCTGCCAGTTCACGCTTTGCCTTGCTAACTCTCAGCCTAAATTTTAGCACTCACATCCCCACTGAGGAACAGCAATCAGTTTGATAGTTTAGGTGCTTCCACTCTCTCCATCATGGGACTAATTGCTCAGAAGGATTTGGCTATGGTTGCTGTTCAATTTCTTCGGTTTCTTCAGTCGGTGGTGTGGGAGTATGGATGTCACATGCTTCTGTGGGGATAGCGCTTTTGGTAACTGTTCGGGTAACGACGGTTTGGGCGGGGCAGTTGGGAGTTGCAAGTTTGCCCGAGGCAGTGCAAATTAACACTGGCTGCAATTCCTCACGATGAAGCGGGCATTTGTTTTTCGGTGCCCGGTCAACGGGAACAATTTCACTGTGAGTGACAGGACAGAAGTCTGTCGCCAACAAACCCGACTCCGCACAAATGACAACACGAATGTTCTTGGACCTTTCCGGCTTACTATCGGCATCCTGCTCGTGGGCAAACGGGCGGAAAGTCTGCTCACCAGGATAATACTTCAGTGCTGCCATAACGATTTCTTTGAAAACGGGTGCACATAGAGTTCCACCTGAACCAGTTCTCAAAGGTTTGTTGTCGTCGCGGCCCACCCAAACCCCACAAGCAATGGTCGGGGTAAACCCAACAAACCAGACATCTTTGACATACTCGCTCGTTCCGGTCTTACCTGCAACCTGATAGCCTAAAATTTGAGCCCGCCTTCCCGTCCCTTTGGTCACAACAGCCATGAGCATCTTCAAAAGTTGACTTGCGACCTCTGGCATCAAAACTTGTTGGTGCTCAGGCTTTGCCGCGTAAATCAATATCCCTTCGCTATCGTAGACCTTACTGATTCCTGTCGGCGTGACCTTCACCCCACCCATAGCAACGGAAGCCAATGCAGCGGTATGGTCTAAGACCGTTACCCCTACAGCACCGAGAGCCAGAGCATAACTTGCTGATGCTGGGTTAATGTTGGGCGGAAATCTAATTCCCATTCGCCTGGCGACCTCAATGGTTTTTTCTACCCCTACCGCTCGGATTAACTTGACAGCGATGACATTGTTTGAAGTTGCCAATGCGGTTTCCATGTTCATTGTTCGTCCATAGCGACCGTCGTAGTTTTTGGGTGACCACCATTTGCCGTTGCCGATGGGGAAAGAGACGCGAGAGTCATTGAACAAACTATTTGGTCGGAAACCCATTTCTAAGGCAGCAGCATAGACATAGGGTTTGAAAGAGGAACCAGGCTGTCGGTATGCCTGAACGGCTCGGTTGAAATGGTCTAAACGGTGTTTGCCCGTTCGGGGGTCAAATCGGTAGGGACGACCACCATACATCGCTAAAACCCGACCTGTCGGGATGTGGATGACAACACATGCCATTTGGTCTGCTCCTGTGGAGCGATAGGCTTTCAAGTATCGCTCGGCAATTCGTTCCACTTCCCGCTGTAACTTGTAATTGAGGGTCGTGTAAACCTTCAAACCTCCTCGGTCAACAATTTCCTGCCCGAACTTCTGCACAAGTTCTCGCTTGACATACTCAACGAAGTGGAAGGCTTTCGGCGGCTCCGTCAACCACTTGGGGGTTGGTCTGAGCCCTTCCGTCACAGGGACTCGTTTCGCTTCCTCTGCTTCTGAGCGGGTAATGTAGCCTTCCTCCGCCATCATGTCCAGGATGTAATCGCGACGCCCTTTTGCAGCGTTGGGATTGACGAAGGGAGACAAATCGGAGGGGCGTTTGGGCAAAGCAGCCAGCAACGCTGCCTGGGGCAAATTCAGTTCGCTCACATCCTTGCCAAAATAAAGTTCAGCCGCTGCTTGAACACCATATGCACCGTGACCGTAGCAAACTGTGTTCAAGTAGAGTTCAAGCAATTCTTCTTTGGAGAACTTCCGCTCTAACCGAACAGCGAGCAGCAGTTCCTTCAGTTTACGCCTGATGGTCTTTTCGGGGGACAGGTAAAGGTTGCGGGCAAGTTGCATTGTTATCGTGCTTCCGCCTTGGACATATCGGCGAGCCTTAATACACTCCCAGATGGCTCTGGCGATCCCTTTAGGGTCAACTCCAGGGTGGGTGTAGAATTTTCGGTCTTCAGCGACAATGGTCGCCCATTGAAGATGCTTCGGGATTTTGCTGAGAGGAACCCACTTGCGGTAAACAGACATCGCTGTCCCGAGCAAGACACCGTCCGCTGAATAGATGTAAGTCACTTGACTCAATCGCAAGTTCTCTAAATCGTTCAAGTCGGGCAAATCTTTCCCTAACCAACTGATAAGCCCTGCCGTTACCCCCACTGCCAAGATGTAACTGAGGATGAAACCGATGGCAAACCAATAAAGCCATCCCCACCGAGAGGACGGCTTAGAAGGTTTTCGCCTTCGCATCTTTGATCAAGCCCCCGAAAAAATTAGACAACCGTCAGCCAAGTTCATGATTTTTGAGAGCGCCTCAGGAAAGAAGGGATATTAAGGGTTTCTTCGTCCAGTTCCTCACCAGCGGTTGGTTGCTCCTCAGATGCTGTTGTTGGTTGACTTGGACGAATTTCACGACCAACTTCTCTCCGCTCCCAAGGCAAACGGGTTGGCGCAGGTGTTGGACGAGCCTCACCAAAACCAGTAGCGATCAGCGTTATCCTCACTTGGTCTTTCAAGTTTTCATCGTAAACCAAGCCCCAAATCACATTGGCATCAGCGGAGTTAACGGCATTGGTAATGATGTCAGCAGCCTGTTTGACCTCTTCAACGAGCAAGTCAGGTGGCGCAAAGATGGTGAACAGGACATTCCTTGCACCCGTAATTGACGCTTCAAGCAATGGGCTGGATATTGCCTGTTGAGCCGCTTCAACCGCTCGGTTTTCACCATGACCGTATCCAACGCCCATCAACGCAGTCCCTGCGTTTTCAAGGACCGCCCTGACATCAGCAAAGTCAACATTGATCCAGCCAGGACGGACAACGAGATCAGTGATACCTTGCACTGCTTGTGTCAAGACCTCATCGGCTAACTTAAAAGCCTCAGCCATCGTTGTCCTTCGGTCGGACAATTCAAAAAGCCGCTGATTGGGGATAACGATTAGGGCATCAACGACATTCCTCAGTTCGTTAATGCCTTGAAGGGCGATTTCCATCTTCCGCTTACCTTCAAAAGCGAAAGGTTTCGTTACGACAGCAACTGTTAAGATGCCTTTTTCGCGAGCGATTTGAGCGACGACGGGTGTTGCCCCAGTTCCTGTCCCTCCACCCATCCCAGCAGCCAAAAAGACCATCTCAGCGTTCTCCAACAGTGAGGCAATTTGTTGTCTGTCTTCTTCGGCTGCTTGCCTACCAATCTGTGGGTTACCCCCCGCTCCTCTACCGTTAGTTAGTCGTGCCCCAATTTGCAACCTCTTTGTAGCCCTTGTAAGCCCTAAGGCTTGGACATCAGTGTTGATAGCGACTAACTCCACGCCTGTAATTTCGTTCTCCATCATCCGATTGATAGCATTTCCCCCGGCTCCACCTATTCCGATGACCCGAATGTCAACTGGCTTAGATGCGCCGTCCTCACGATAATCGGCACCCCAATGCCTCTTTTCTTCCAGCATGCTCTTCGCCTCCCGCAATTGGCTTCTTTTTAGTCTATGCCCTTTGGGATTATGCGACTCCTTAAGTTTGATGTCAATTGAGCCTAACCTCTGTGAGTAGGCTGCCGTGACATCTGTTGGGTGTTGGGATGATGATGGTTCTCGCAAAGGTAGTGTTCAGAACATTCTGAACGCTCAATTTGAAGGGTAGCATGGTGTATGTTGAACTGGTGGCGAAGCATCTCCTGAGCATCGTTTAGAAGCAGTGATGGGTCTTTCATCGTTTCCTCATCAACGACCAAATGGACACTTAAGCAGCGACAACTTGAGCACAAACTCCAGATGTGAAGGTCATGGACTTGCTGAACTCCTCGCAACCCTCTCAAAGCATCCCGAACTTTTTGGGTGTCAACGCCGTAAGGAACCCCTTCCATCAAAATGTGGGCAGCCTCCCTTGCTACCCTCAAAGCGTGGAAACCGATGACCGCAACAATGAGCAGGGACAAAATCGGGTCAACCCAAAACCATCCAGTTAGCGCCATTATCGCTCCCGCCACCACTACCCCGACGGATGATGCGGTATCACCGATGACATGCAACACGGCGCTCCTAACATTGATGCTTCGGCTCATGTGGCTGTGGAGCAAAAAGATGACGACGATGTTAGCAACCAGACCAACCAAAGCGATGACAAACATCTCCTTTGCGAGGATAGGCTGTAGGTTAAGTAATCGCTCCATCGCTTCCCAAGCCAACCAAAAACAGATGACCAATAAAGAGCCAGCATTGAAAGCGGCAGCGAAAATTTCCAAACGGTGCAATCCAAAGGTATGTCGGTCTGAAGGTGGACGCATCGCCAAATAAATGGCAGCCAAAGTCACCACTAAAGAAAATGCATCCGTCAGCACATGGAAGGAATCGCTCAATAGCGCCAAACTTCGCGTCCACAAACCGCCTATCAACTCAGCTAGAAAAATGACAGTTGTCAGTCCAACGGCTATCCATAACCGCTTCCGCAAAATTTGTTCGTGATCGCTCAACGACTTGTCCCTCCTTGTTTTGATTGCTTTTTCGTTGCCGTCACAACTCGGTGAACCTCGGCAACAGGATTTGTAACAATTTTGGCAGCGATTAGTCAGAGCGCAATAAGGCTGTAGAGCGGAAGGAGGAAAAGCGATGCGTAAGAAAGTATCGCTTGCATGGCTTGTCTTGTTCGCTTTTTGCCAAACTGTCGCTCCACAAGTCAATCTGTTGGAAGCGATACTTTCGGAGCCAGCAATGCGAGGGGCTTTGGTTGGGGTTTTGGTGCAAACGAGTGGTGACCCACCGAAAACCCTCTTCGCCCTTAACGAGGACAAACGCTTTATGCCCGCATCCAACGCGAAACTATTCACAACCGCGCTGGCACTTGAGAAACTCGGACCTGATTTCACTTTCGTCACCCCTCTGCTGACTGACGGGAGAATTGATGGGGAACGCTTGGGCGGAAATCTTTACTTCAAGGGCTCAGGTGACCCATCGCTGACAAGGGAACGGCTGAGAGATTTAGCAAAAGCCTTAAGTGCAAAGGGTGTCAAGTCGGTCAATGGCGACATAGTTGTTGATGTGAGCGCATTCAGCGACAATCGTTGGGGCATGGGTTGGTCGTGGGATTACCTGCACTACGGTTACGCCGCTGAAGTTTGGGCAATCGCTTTGGACCGAAACAGCGTGACGCTGCAAGTTTCGCCCACAGCAAAGGAAGGACAGCCAGCGCAAATTACCTTAGTCCCTGCCACCGATTGGCTCACCATTGACAACCGCATCGTTACCGTTAAAAGTGGAGAGCCACGATGGTCAATCTGGCGTGACCATTGGGAAAGGGTCATCCACCTTTGGGGGCGCATCCCTTTAAGCGCTTCACCCGAAACGGTTCGCATTAGCGTCCCATCAGTTCCCCACTATGTCGGCGAAAGTCTCCGAGCAACCCTAAAGGAGATGGGAATCGCTGTTGAAGGAGGTGTCAAGGTGGGGCAGGTTCCTCCCAATGCGTTGGTCATCGCCGAATCTCAATCGCCGCTGTTGAAGGAAATCGTCCGCTGGCTCAACAAATTCAGCGATAACCTTTACGCCGAAATGCTGCTGCGGGCGGTTGCGTTGAGAGAGCAAGGGCAAGGTAGCGTTTCGGCTGCTGTGCAAGTCTTGAAACAGCAACTGGTTGACTGGGGCATTGAGCCTGACGATGTTCAACTCTTTGATGGCAGTGGACTTTCGCGATTGAACATAGTTACGCCGCGAGCAATAGTCAAACTTTTGCAAATTGCCCGAACCCGCCCTTGGTTTAACGCTTTCAAGGAAAGTTTGCCCGTCGCTGGCAAAGACGGAACATTGCGAACGAGGTTTCGGAACACTCCCGCAGAAGGTCGAATTTTTGCCAAGACGGGATACATCGGGAGCGTCGTGGCTTTGTCCGGATACATTCAACGCACTGATGGCAGCGAGTTGGTCTTTTCAATTTTGATCAACCACTACAACGCCCCAACCAGACAAGTCCAAGCGTGCGTTGACAGGTTCGTCTCTTCCTTGGTCAACAGTGAGCGTTGACCGCAAAAAACGCTCACTTCTTTCGCCTCCAATAACTGATGGCGAACCCGTCGTCCAAAGTTGTGCTCACCAGCAGCGTGTCAAATTCTGGGTGTTCGCTCATCATGTCCAAGTAACGGCGCATTACTTGCCTCATCCTGATAGCGTTGTGAACGGCGATGATTGCGCCGGGCAAAAGTTTCTTCGGGTAGAGGTAACTGAAGTAGTCGTGTTCCCGCCCCTTGTCGGCGTCAAGGAAAACGAAATCAAAGGGACCTTCCAAAGTTGGGACGACCTTATGGGCGTCGCCTTCCAGAAAAGTCACTCGGTGGTCAAGACCTGCCCGCTTAAGGTTCTCCTTCGCCAATTTCACCCGCTCAGGGTTAATCTCAATCGTTGTCAAGTGACCGTCCGTCTCCTCAAGCGCCAAGCAGAGCCAAATGGCGGAGTAGCCGTTTGAGGTTCCGACTTCAAGGACACGCTTTGAGCGCGAAAGTTTAACCAGCATGTTGAGAAACTGACCGTCAGTCCGGGGGACATTTGCGAAGCGCCCACGCACCGCCTCTAATTCCTTCAGCAAAGGCTCAATGGCTTTTTCCTTTTCGCGAAGCGATGTTTTGCTTTGGGCTTCTGCCAGCGCTTGAGTTACAAGCCAACTCAGCCCTCCAGTCGTCGCCGTCAAAAAGTCGCGCCGCTTCATCGCAATCACCTCTGAAGTTTGAAGTTTCATTCCATCAACGATTTTTGACGGTAACTCCAGGCCAATTGTCAGTGCGGAAAGGCGATGCAGGCAAACCTTCCTTGTTGTAAAGGTTGCAATCGGGGTTGTCAGCCCAACCGTATCGGACAGCGACAGGCTTGGGAACTTGTTCGCTCCAAACGACGACCGTGTTGCCTTCAATCTTCGCGTTAGCCCAAACGAATTTCCTGTCCTCACCCGCAATTGCAAACCCGGTCAATTTTTCGCCTTTAGCCACTAACCCACTCCCGACATGGTCAAAGAAGATGCGGATTTTGTTGCCCTCAACTCGCATTGAGCGGTAAATCGGACCTGAGTAAACAATCTTCTGCCCATAGGCGATTGCTAATGCGGCGAGAGCCGATCTCTTGCCCACATCTTGCTTATTGCGGGGGTGAATGTCGTTGGCTTCACCGATGTCAATGGCGACAGCCATTCCGGTTTTGGGCACAGTTTTGAGCGTCAAAAGTTGAGCCTCGCGAAGTTCAGCCCACGCACTTTCGGTCGGTTCTGGCTTCCGCTCCAAGTAGTTTGCTAACTGGACGAACAGGAAGGGAAACTCATATCCCCACGCCTTTCGCCACGAACTAATCAATGCGGGGAAGAGTTTGCGATACTGGTGGGCTCGCCCGACATTTGACTCGCCCTGATACCAGATGACGCCTCTGATGGCATATGGGACGAGCGGTGCGACCATAGCGTTGAACAGCGCCGTTGGTGTCCAACTGTTGATGGGCGATTGGGGTTGTGGGGGAATTTTGGAGGCAGGTCGGGCAAACTCAATTTTGAATTTCCACTCACCTGAAAGAGAGACTGAATTCTCGCTTCCGTCAGCCAGTTCAAGTCTCATTTGTTCGGGCGTTCCACGGAAACCGCCTTCGCCTCTCTGGTCAAAAACACGAACGGCAATTAAATTAGCACCTGCCCTAACCAACTCCCCAGGGACTCTATATCGCCTTGGAACCATCCAACTATTGGGGGTTTCTGGACCGGTTGAGCCAACCTGCTCACCGTTGAAATAAGTCGTATCAAAGTCATCTATTGGTCCGAGGGAAAGCAATAAGTCCTCGCCAGCCCATTCGTCAGGAATCATTACGACTTTACGAAACCAAACAGCGCCGTCAAAGTTCATATCAGGTGAAATTCGTTCCCAAACTTGAGGTAAGTTCATGGTCAACCAGTCGGAATCGTTGAAGTCAGGTGACGCCCAACCCAGTTTATCGCCTTTGTTATCGGTATCCTTTAAGGAGACCCTATCAAGCCATTCAGCCAGTGCTTGCTCATATTTCTTTTTCAGCATCAGTAAAGTTCTTCGGTCTCTGGGGAGTCGCTCCAATATGGGTTTAAAGTCTGGGTCGCTTTCCAGTGTCTTCAAATCTGTCCATGACTCAGCAGGTGTCCCACCCCAGTAAGTGCCAATCAATCCTACGGGGACTTTCAACTGCTGATGGATTTCACGACCGAAAAAGTAACCGACTGCGGAGAAAGTCCCTATAGTCTCTGGACTGCAAATTACCCATCTGCCTTTGCAGTTGCTCTGTGGCTCTAAGGCAACAGATTTTTCAACGATAAAGAAACGAATTTGAGGGAAGTTAGCGTTAGAGATTTCTTGCTCTGGATTTTGAGCCAAAGCCACCGGCCACTCCATGTTTGACTGTCCAGAACAAACCCAAACCTCACCGAAAAGGACATCATTGAAGCGAATTACTTCGTTCCTTGTCCGGACAATCAACTCATGTGGACCGCCAGCAGGCTGCGGTGGGAGTTTGACCATCCAGCGACCGTTGGAGTCCGCTCTTGTGACCCTGTGCAATTTGCCTTTAAGGATGACCGCAACTTCTTCATTGGGTTCTGCCCATCCCCAAACAGGGACTGGCGTGTTGCACTGCAAAACCATGTGGTCGCCAAAAATTGCAGGCAATTTCAACCTTCCCTCAGCCACAAGCCGTCCCTGAATTGCAAGCGTCAAACAAATTACTCCCGCAAATGCCCAGTCCAACATGAACCATCTCACTTTTGACCACTCCTTTCCCTTCAGCGTTCTTTGCGGCGAAATTCTCATCAAACTTAGACGCCATTAGACAAAAACTATAGCAATTATCTTCTTATCCTGTCCCAGCAGGGTAGCGAATCTTGAATTGCGGGCTATAATTGTAATTGCCCCGCAGGTGCCGGGGTGGCGGAACTGGCAGACGCGGGGGACTCAAAATCCCCTGGGCTTAACGCCCGTGCGGGTTCAACTCCCGCCCCCGGCACCAATTCTTTTTACCTGCCCCCCTGTCATGGACGCAAAACTTTCCAACCGGCTCCCGTCAGAAGGAGGACACTGTTTGGCGGCTTGCCAAGTTGATTCCACGCAGCCCAAGCAATAGCACCCGTTGGCTCAACCCAAATCCCAAAACTTGCCAATTCGTCAAAGGCGTTCAAAATGGCAGGCTCCGAAACAGCAACTATATCGCCACCAGTTTCCCTCACAGCGGAAATGATTTGCTTGAGCCGAGGCGGATTAGTGACAGCAACGCCTTCAGCCACAGTTTTGTTCAGCGGTAAGGTCAAGTCATGAGCGGCAGCGTAAATCGGTGCACACGCAAGGGCTTGAATTCCAATCAAACGAGGCATACTCTTGACAACATGTGAAGCAAGCAATTCCTGAAAGCCTAAGTGAATCCCAAGCAATAAGTCACCGTTTCCGACAGGGATGAAGACTGACCAGCAGTCATCAATCTCCCAGTTGAATTGCTCCGCCAGTTCGTAGGCGACCGTTTTTGTCCCTTGCAAATAAAGTGGGTGCCAAGTGTGGCTGGCATAGTAAATGCCGGAACGAACAGCATCCATGACTCGCTCCGCCGCTTCTTGCCGAGTTGAGCAGAACATGACTTCGGCGCTAAATCGGGTTAAAGCGGCAACTTTACCTGGTGAAGCGCCTTGGGGCACGAAAATTTTGCATTTAATTCCAGCCGCTTTCGCATACGCTGACAGGGCGACACCAGCGTTTCCAGATGAATCCTCAGCGACCTCTGAGACTCCCCATGCCTTCAAGCCAGTTACCAACAATGAAGCCCCTCTGTCTTTGAAACTTCCTGTCGGGTTTAAAAACTCCAACTTGAGCCAACTTCGCCCATCAGGCGTTGGAACTATCGGCGTCATTCCTTCACCAAGTGAAACAGGGTTTGCGCCTTCTGGCAATCTCAACATCGCACGGTAGCGCCAAAGTGTCCAGTTTCTGCCTTCTATCGCTGAAGGGTCAAATTGGACAACTGGCTGCCACCTGAGTGGCGCCCCACACAAACACCACCATAAATCCCACTCCAAACTCCGTTGCCGTCCGCATGCATCGCAAAAAAGTTCCATGTCCCTCACCCAAAAGAAAGGTAGCACTTCGCTTGCCCAAAGTCACATCGCCCAACGGGTTCTCACGCTACAATCCCATCAGAAGGTGAGCACTTAAGTATGCGTAAAGGACAAACTTTGCTTGAACTGGCTTTGGCTTTGGTCTTTCTCATGCTGATACTGGCAGGGTTGGCGGATTACGGGCGAGTCCACTCGGTGCGAATTGCCTTGATACACGCAGCGAGGGAAGGGGCGTTCTATGCCGCTTCAAATCCCGATGACTTGCAGGGAGCAAAGGAACGAGTGAAGCAAGAGGCTATGGCTGAAGGCATCTTCTTAAACGACGCTGACATTGCCGTTCAAGTTCCAACAGGCGAAAGTCGTCAAGGGCAACCCGTGACGGTAATCGTCCAAACCAACATCCCGACCATTTTCGCTCGCTTTCTTGGAGTATCATCCATTCCAATCACAGCACAAGCAAGTGCTCCAGTAATGAGGTGATTCTCGGTGAAACGAGGGCAGACGCTAACCGAATTTGCAATTGGTGCATCAGTTGCGCTTTTGGTTTTGGTCGGTTTGATGGAATTGGGTCGTTACTTGTTCACCGTCAATACCCTACGAAACGCTACTCGTGAAGGCGCGAGATACGCAATCGTTCATCCTTGGGATGATGATGGGATTCGCCAAAGGGTCAGACAATCGCTTACTGGGCTTGAACCGTCAGCGGTGAATGTTCAAGTGAGTTTCAATCCACCCACTCGGTCATCAGGGTCAATAGTGACAGTGACTGCAAATTATCCGTTTCAGTCGGTTTTGGGAGTTTTTGGGCGCACCGTTGCGGTTACAGCAACAATGAGATTGCCGTAGAGAAACTATGCTTAGGAGGTGCTCAGGATGAAGCGAGGACAAACTTTGGTTATCATTGTTCTCGGATTAGTTGCGGTTCTCGCTTTTGTCGGTTTAGCATTGGACAGCAGCCGAATTTACCAGACGAGGCGTTTACTTCAAAACGCAGCCGACGCTGCAGCCCTTGCCGCAGCCTTGGAGTTAGCGACGAATCGCTCAAACGCAACACAAGCGTCTTTGTGGGGCAAAATCGCCCAATACTTGCAAGCCAACGGCGCAAACCCAGCGACAAGTCAGGCATGGCTTCTGCAAGGTGACACTCGGTTGATTGAAATCAGCCAGAGCACATCACCTGCACCTCCCCCACCCAATGCCAACAAAGTTGAAGTTCTGACGGTTCGGACAATTCCTGTTTTGTTTGCTGGATTTT
>Ga0197143_1001984_pt1 | contig 16054 bp, 16 predicted proteins | sample GBS70_MetaG_FD_148603 | JGI IMG/M metagenome (GOLD analysis project Ga0197143, IMG submission 148603) | Sediment microbial communities from Great Boiling Springs, Gerlach, Nevada, United States - GBS 70_MetaG | ecosystem: Environmental > Aquatic > Thermal springs > Hot (42-90C) > Sediment...
AGAGTGCAAACCCACCGCAGCAATAGCCCACGGACTCTAGAAAACCCAATGAATTTTTCATATTTTTTTAAGCTTGCTACAGTTAATTTAGGGGCGATAGCTGTAGGGCTATCGCTAGGAATGTTAATAGTCTACATAACAGGTGCAGACCTTATTCTCGCGGCTTCAACGCTGATACTTGCACCTGTATCAGATCTCTACAACGTGGCCGAGATGTTTGTCTGGTTCACAGCGTTGATGGTGATAGCTCAGGGAATAGGCTTGGGCATTAGGGCGGGGGTTTGGAACGTGGGCGCTCCCGGCCAATTTCTTGTCGGCAGCATTCTGACAATGATGGTTTGGAAATATCTCAACCCGTTCATCCCACCGCTGCCGCTAACTCTTCTAATGCTTGTGGGCGGGGCTGTTGGCGGGCTTTTATGGGCTTTGATACCTGCGGTAATCAGGTCGAGGTTCGGCGGAAACGAGATAGTGGTAACACTTCTCCTCAACCTCGTGGCCGTCAGCGTTTTATGGTGGGCCTTGGACGGACCTATAAGGGGGAGGTTCTCAGCGGGCTACCCGCTCAGCGACGTCATCCCAACAGCCTACAGGATACCGTCGTTGATGCCGGATTCACGTCTCAGTTACTCTCTCCTGATAGCATTAGCGGTTGCTGCCGCATTCTACCTTCTCGCCGAAAAGACACACTTCGGTCTCCATGTAAAATCTGTAGGACTGAACCCTACAGCTGCAAAGACATCTGGAATAAAGGTTGGGTGGACATTGTTCAAGACACTGCTGATAGCCGGCGCCGCAGCGGGCTTCGCCGGCTCACTTCATCTAATGGGCGTACTCTTCAGGATGGATGCAGGCTATGCTGAAACCGGCAACGACTTCGGCTACATCGCAATAGCGGTAGCAATGCTCGGGGGAGCCCATCCAATCGGCATAATATTCTCAAGTATTTTCTTCAGCTACATGATGATCGGTGCGCAGAACATGCAAAGGATTATACAGATACCTTTTCCGCTGGTCTACGCTGTTGTGGGATGTATGCTGATTTCCCTTACACTTGTCCAGCGAATATTCAGGAGGGCTGTCTAAGGCTTGATTGAAACCCTGTTGACGGTTGAGTTTTTCATCACCGCGCTGGCTTTGACTGTTAGGATTGCGCCCACAATACTTTTCGCAAGCCTCGGTGAGGTGATATCCGAGAAAGCTGGTGTAGTAAATCTCGGAGTTGAAGGGGTGATGCTCATCACAGCATTCACCGCATTCTATACATCCTTCCACACCGGAAATCCGGCAATAGGATTGTTGGTAGCGCTCGCAATTGGCGCGTTAATAGGACTAGTCCACGGTTTTCTCACTGTATATTTAGGGCTTAACCAAGTCGTTGTCGGACTAGGGCTTTGGTTGTTCGGGCTGGGAATTCCCGACATACTATACCGGATATCCTTCAGGGGGGTCCCCACGGTTAAAGTGTTTGAAGAAACACCGATTCCCCTTTTATCAGAGATACCGTTTATTGGCCCAGTAATTTTCAAACACAACGTACTGGTCTACTTAGCTTTGATACTTGTACCGGCTGTGTACTTCCTTCTAAACCACACAAGGCCAGGGTTGAACTTTATAGTTAGTGGTGAGAACCCAAAAGCCGCTCACGCAGCAGGAATAAACGTTTTGAGGACTAGAATGACGGCTGTCTTGATAGGGGCCGTCCTGGCGTCTCTTAGCGGCGCCTACTTCACCACAGCCTTCCTCCGGAGCTACATAACCAACATAACTTTTGGAAGAGGTTTCATTGCCCTAGCCATGGTATACTTCGGAAACTGGAGCCCCGTAAGACTCCTCTTACCTCTCCTGCTTTACAACTTTGTGGACTCTGTCCAAATCATACTTCAGACAGCCGACATAGGTGTCAGATACTATGTGCTAAACATGATTCCCTACCTAACTATCATAGTCCTAATGCCGATTTTTGCCAGAGGAGTAAGACCGCCGTCGGCTTTGATGAAACCATTCAAACAGCCCTAGACACCGGAAAGCATCAACTGTGCAACTCTATCTAGGTCCAAATTAGAGTGGCTGAACTCGCCCACGAGCCTGCCCCCATACATGACGTAAAATCTGTCGCTCAACTCAACCACCTCGTCGAGATCGTTGGAGACCAGAAGGACAGCCTTTCCCTCAGACTTAATTTTTAAAAGAGATTGGTGAACGTACTCGGTGGCGGCGACATCAAGCCCCTTAGTCGGGTTATGCGATATTATGAGTACAGGTTTCTGGGTAAACTCACGTGCCAGCAGTAGTTTTTGCTTGTTTCCACCCGACAGGCTCCATGTATATGCGTCTGGAGATTTGGCCCTTATTTGGTAGGTGTTTATTAGCTGCCACACCACCTCCTTAAGCTTTCTCAGCTTCAACCAAACACCCCCAGTTAACATGCGGGACAGTTTAGGAGGTAGGGCCACGTTTTCGTATAGCTTGAAGTCTAGAACAAGCCCCTCTGAGAAATCCTCGGGGATGTATGCCATGCCGAGTGCTCGTCTTTTACTGGTAGGGAGGTCGGTGACATCCATACCTTTGAATAAAATTTTGCCGGAGACCGGCCTAACCCCTATCAAAGCCTCTACAAGCTCTTTCTGACCATTTCCAGCCACCCCGCAGATCCCGACAATCTCCCCTAACCTGACTGTGAGGCTGACACCCTTGAGAACCGGAATCCCGGAGCTATCAACGTGAGATAAGTCTGACACCCTTAAAACAGGCTCTCCCACAACACTCTCCCGCTTCTCATAGTTGAAGAAAACCTCTCTGTCAACAATAAGACGTGACAACGTTTTCCTGTCAATGTTCTTGTTGTCTAGGACGGCAACGTTCTTTCCCTGTCTAAGGATTGTTATCCTATCGGCTGATGCAAGGACTTCATCCATCTTATGTGTGACCAATATAACCGACCTTCCAGTCTCAGCCATTTTTCTAAGCGACTTGAAGAGCTCGACTGTTTCAAGTCTTGTTAGCACAGATGTCGGCTCGTCTAGGATAAGTATGCGGGCGCCCAACATCAGGGCTTTGATGATCTCGAGACGCTGTTTTTCACCGGCTGATAGCGATGAGACACGCGTCCACGGGTTAAGGTCAAGACCGTACTCGCTGGAAAACTGTTTGACTCTTTCAGCCGCCTCCTTTCTCCCCATGAACACCTTGTTTTTTCCCGTGAAGAGGATAACGTTATCCACCACACTGAGGGATGGAATGAGCATAAACTCTTGATGGACCATGCATATGCCTTTAGCCATGGCCTCACGGGGTGAGTTTATTTTCAGCTCGCGGCCGTCTAGGTAGATCGAGCCTTTGTCCGGTTTTATCATTCCATATATAATGTTGCAGAGAGTGGTTTTTCCCGCACCATTCTCACCCAAAAGGCCGTGAACCTCACCCCGGCGTAGTTCAAAGTTCACTCCGTCTAAAGCAACCGTAGAGCCAAACCTCTTAGAAATACCTTCAACTCTGAGTATGGCCGAGCTACCTGCATCCATCCACGGATGTGACGTATCCATGTAGTTATTAGTTTTTACCCTGAAGGAGGAGACGGCGCGCTCCTAGCTTTAAGCATCCACGGAACGTCGAAACAGGTGATGGTTTCAATAGTAAGCAGAAAGGAAAATGCCTTCCTGTCTTTTGACCGACCCAAACAGCTGACACCTCACCTCACGATGGCCTTATTAAGTTGCCGGCGAAAACGTTTTTGAAAACCTTAGACATGGCCGCGCACTTCGTGATAGAGATAGCTTATGACGTCCCACGTTTAGAGGAGAAGCTTCTGGCAAAAGCTGCTTCCATGAACAACGTGTCGGTCAAGTTGACCAACGTCAGGCAAACCCCTCTAACGCTGGAGAGACCATCTCTGGACATCTCCCTTGTAAGATGCGTCTCCATGTACAGTGCCGTTCACGCTGCCGCGCTGCGTGAAGCAGTGGACATCAAGGCGATTAACAGCTCCATAGCCATTCTCTACTCAGGTGACAAAATTTTAACGGTCTCAAGGCTTAAGGCAGCGGGGCTTCTCATACCTAGGGTGGCTGTTGGACTTGACGCAGAGGCCGCTGAAAAAGCTTTGGAGAAGGTCGGTCTGCCGGCTGTCGACAAACCACCTATAGGGAGCTGGGGCAGACTGGTGGCACTCATAAAAGATCTCGCCGACTTCAGGCTCGTGCTTGAGCACCGTGAGATGATCCCTTCAAGCTACATGAAGACTCATGTAATACAGGAGTTTATTGAGCTGCCCAGCAGGGACATTAGAACGCTAGTCATAGGTGATGAAGTTGTCGGGGCGATATACCGGTACAGGCCCTCAGACGATTGGCGTACCAACGTGGCTCTAGGTGGGCAACCAGTCTCCGCCTACTTAAACGAAGAGCTTAGGGAGATAAGTTTGAGGGCCGCTAAATCCATTGGGGGAGAAATTGTCAGCGTTGATGTCTTCGAAACGGAAACCGGCAGCTACCTCGTAAACGAGGTAAACGGGGTCCCAGAGTTTAAGGGCTTAATGCAGGCGACAGGGGTTGACATACCCGGTAAAATAATCGAGTATGCATACAAGACATGTCGAAAATAACCTAATAGTTCCAACGAATGTTGACACGGTGCCTAGACTTTGTGTTGTTCAGTGCCTATACGTTCTAACTTTTTCAGACAGCTCTGACAAAGCTGGTCAGACTTTCTGTCGACTTCCGATACGCTGTTGCTGAAATTCATCACACATCTTGGAGTGTTGCAGTGTCTCAGTCCAAGCATGTGCCCTACTTCGTGAACTGCCTCCTTAACCACCCGGTCAAGAAAAACGGTGTTTGACGCGCCCTCCTTAAGCCTGTGTACCGAGACAACCCCTTTAACACCAGGAGCATATCCGAAAACAAAGTTAAGCCCGGGAAAAAAGAGGTCCCTCTCAGTAATCACAAGCGTAAGACTGTTTCCAGTATCTAGGAGCTCGAGAAAAGTTGCCGCGTTATACTGCCTACGACCTGCGACATAGGCGTCTTCGGCTCGTGGATGTCTGAAGTGTAGGGCCTCCACATCGAGGGCGTAGACCTCCTTGATTTTACCGGCCACAGCCTCGGATAGCTTTGCAGAATCGAGCTCTGTAAGCAATCGGAGCCGCATATATTAAGTAAAACCGGGCGCCTTTTTATCTGTGATTGTGTGGGTTGCGGGGACCCCCGGCGTTGGGAAGACAACGGTTGGCAGGCTTCTGGCAGAGAGGCTTGGATACGGGTTTACGGACCTGCCTGAAATTGTTAGACGGATGGGTTTTGGTGAGCTCGACCCTGAGAGCGGCGCTGTTTTATTAACATCAAGAACTGTTAGGATGATTGTTGAGAAATACGTCGGGGATAATGGTGTACTGTCCAGTCATCTCGTGGTGAAAGTACCAGGCAGAAGGGTGGTGTGCATCGTGCTGAGACTTAATCCGTTGGTGTTGGTTAAACGGCTGAGGAGCCGAGGGTATGGTGTAGCTAAAGTTCTGGAGAACGTGGAGGCCGAGTTTGTAGGGGCTGTTTACTCTGATGCGGTAAAGGCCTTTGGCCGACGCAATGTTTACCAGGTAAATGTTACAGGAATAAGGGCAACTGCGGCGGCTGGGAAATGTTTACGTATTCTTGAAGGCGGTTGGGTCGGAGATGACGTTGACTGGCTTTCAGACCTACCAAAAAGGCAGATGGAGCGTTTGTTAGGTTTTTTCGCAAAATCTAGACTTAGGAGTGTGTGATAACCTTTTAACCTAGCGGTCAGCTGCTGAGGTAGGTTTACCCATTTAGGTTGCGTGGTGTCTTGAAATGGTGTCGGACCACAGGGTCGCCGTCCTTGACAGAGATCTATGTGACTCGAAAAAATGCGGTAACTGGCCCTGCATAAATTACTGCCCCCCTGTCAGGAACAACATTGAAGCAATCAAGATGGGGGATGACGGTTTCCCGATAATTAGTGAAACATTATGCATAAGCTGCGGCATATGCGTTAGGAAATGCCCATTCGAGGCGATAACAATCATCAACCTACCATCAGAGCTCAGGGATAGCGTTGCACACCACTATGGCGTAAACAAGTTCAAGCTCTTCAGACTACCCTACCCCGAGCGCGGAAAAGTCGTTGGACTGCTGGGAAAGAACGGAATAGGGAAGTCGACCTCGATCAGGATCTTGGCAGGACAGCTTGTTCCAAACTTCGGCGAGCTGGATAAGAGCGTTACATGGGCTGATGCGGCAAAGTTTTTCCGCGGCTCACTCGTTCAGGAGCATCTTTCGTCTCTCTCCCGGGGCGAGGTGAGGGTGTCGTATAAGCCACAGAACATAGCCGACATCCCGCGGGTGGTTAAGGGAAAGGTCGGCGAGATACTTGGGAGAATGGGGGCGAAGGAGCAGGTTGAAAGGGTTATGGAGGCATTGGAGCTTGTGGAGCTGGCTGACAGGGAGGTTTCGGCTCTCAGTGGCGGTGAGCTTCAAAGACTAGCCATAGCGGCCTGCTTGCTTAAAGACGCAAACACATACATATTGGATGAGCCCTCCAGCTTTCTAGACATAAGACAAAGGCTTCGGATGGTTGACGCTGTACGCGGCAAGCTTAAGGAGGACACCAAAATCATAGTGGCGGACCACGACCTCGCCGTCCTCGACTACCTTTCAGACACTATCTTCCTGTTCTACGGGGAGCCCTCCGTATACGGTGTTGTTGCCGGCCCATACGGAGTGAGGGAAGGCATCAACATCTTTATTGAGGGATACATACCTGACGAAAACCTGCGCTTCAGAGATGAGAAGATAGATTTTCAGGTTAAGCCTCCCCCGAGGGAGGAAACCCCGTCGGGCGAGGTGTTGAGGTGGCCGGAGATGACGAAGAGCTTTGAATCATTCAGGCTAAGTGTTTCGGCAGGATGGGTGGGGCGTGGAGAGGTGCTTGGAATAGTGGGGCCCAACGGAATAGGAAAGACAACCTTCGCATCAATTATAGCGGGCAGGATGCAAACAGACGAGGGATACTCCTTCGACCCGAAAGCAGTAAGCTACAAACCCCAGTACCCTGTCGCAGAGGAAATAACGGTGGAAGACGCCCTAAAGAGGGCTGCGGGAGAATCCTACGGATCTCAGTACCACTACTCGACAATAATAAAGCCGTTCGGGTTGGAGAAGCTTCTTGAACGTAATATGACGGAGTTGAGTGGTGGAGAGCTTCAGAAGACTCTGGTAGCCGAAGCGCTTTCAAGGAAAGCCGAAATATACGTTCTCGACGAGCCTAGCGCCTTCCTAGACGTTGAGGAGAGGTACCATATGGCTAGGCTTTTGAAGCGTATTGCGTTGGACACGCGCGCCTACGTGTTTCTGGTGGAGCACGACTTCACTGTCCTGGATTTTGCTGCGACAAGTATTATGGTTTTCGAGGGAAAGCCGGGGATTGAAGGCTTCGCTCATCCACCCACAGATCTGAGGACAGGTTTTAACATGTTCCTACGAGCCATGGATATAACGTTTAGGCGAGATCAGTCAACTAAGAGGCCGCGAATCAATAAACGCGGCTCCCAGCTCGACAGGGCCCAGAAAAGGGCGGGTGAATACTATTATGTGTCTGCGTAAAATGAATGTTCCACGTTAACTGGGGGTTTTTGATTTGTGGGAAAGTTTTATAGATGCCTTTATGGTTCCAAGGTAGGTTATGTCTACAGGTTCAAAGAAGAAGGAACTGAGTTTGAAGGTGGCTGAGGCAAGGCAGAGGGATATAGGGCGTAAAATCGCCCGGGTCGACAGCATTGGGATGAAAGAGCTGGAGCTCAGCCCCGGAGACCTGATCGAAATAACTGGAAGGCGGTCTACTGTGGCGATTGTATGGCCTCCCTACAAGGAGGACGACGGCCAGGGAATAATACGGATAGACGGCGAAATAAGGCGGAATGCGGGAACAAGCGTGGGAGAGTACGTTAGGATCAGCAAGACTACAGCCAAGCCAGCCACTAAAATTGTTCTGGCACCTTTTGAGCCACTGCCCTTTGTCGGAGACTTCGGTAGAATTGTACGCGGCCAGCTTTTGAACATGCCTGTGGCGAAAGGTGACATAATTGTCGTGCCGGTCCTCGGCATGGGTGTCGAGCTGAAGGTCAGCTCAACCAACCCCTCACCAATTGTTATGGTGACCGAGGGGACGGTTGTAGAGATAAGCACAACGCCCGCTAAAAGAATAGAGGAAGTCTCCGGAATAACCTACGAGGACATAGGAGGTCTCCATGATGAGCTGCAGAGAATCCGTGAAATGATAGAGTTACCGCTTAAACACCCCGAGCTATTCAGACACTTGGGCATTGAGCCGCCGAAAGGTGTTATCCTGTACGGGCCTCCTGGGACAGGTAAGACATTAATCGCAAAAGCCATAGCGAACGAGACTGGGGCCCACTTTATCTCGATCAACGGCCCGGAGATTATGAGTAAGTTCTACGGCGAGTCGGAGGCACGGCTTAGGGAAGTTTTCCAGGAAGCTGAGCAGAACGCCCCGTCAATCGTTTTTATCGATGAGCTTGACGCCATCGCGCCGAAGAGGGGTGAGGTGACGGGCGAGGTTGAGAGAAGAGTTGTCTCCCAGCTGCTGACCCTGATGGATGGTTTGAAGAGCCGTGGCCAGGTCGTGGTCATAGGTGCGACAAACAGAATTGAGGCTATAGACCCTGCGCTGCGTAGGCCCGGAAGGTTTGACAGAGAGATAAGGATAGGCGTGCCTGACAGGAACGGCCGAAGGGAAATACTCCTTATACACACAAGACGTATGCCGTTGGCTGAAGATGTCGACCTCGACGAGCTCGCCGATATAACGCATGGGTTTGTCGGTGCCGACATAGCGGCACTTGTGAGGGAGGCGGCTATGAATGCGCTTAGACGCTACCTTCCAGAGATAGACTTGGAGAAAGAGGTGATACCAGCGGATGTGCTTGAAAAAATAAAGGTTTCAAGGGAGGACTTCGCCAACGCGCTGAAAACAATCCAGCCATCAGCCTTAAGGGAGGTTGTGCTTGAAGTCCCAAACGTAAAGTGGACTGACATAGGGGGGCTTGAATCAGTCAAGCAGGAGTTGATGGAGGCTGTTGAGTGGCCGCTAAAGTACCCCGAAGTGTTCAGACGCCTCGGTATCAGGCCACCGCGTGGAATACTCCTCTACGGCCCTCCCGGCACGGGTAAGACATTGCTGGCGAAGGCAGTGGCATCAGAAAGCCAAGCCAACTTCATAAGCGTTAAAGGACCCGAGGTACTGTCAAAGTGGGTGGGCGAGTCGGAGAAAGCTGTCAGGGAGATCTTCAGGAAGGCGAGAGAGACAGCGCCATGCATAATTTTCTTTGACGAGCTTGACTCGATAGCTCCACGGCGGGGCTTCCACACCGACGCTGGTGTAACCGACCGCATAGTGAACCAGCTGCTCACCGAGATGGACGGTATCCAGTCCCTGAAAGGTGTCGTTGTCTTAGGCGCCACGAACAGGCCTGACATACTGGACCCAGCTCTCCTCAGGCCCGGGAGGTTTGACCGCGTTCTCTACGTGCCGCCGCCCGACAAGGCCGCAAGGCTAGCAATATTCAAAATCCACACACGCGAGATGCCCCTCGACGACGACGTCGACCTCGACATCCTTGCCTCCGTTACGGAGGGCTACACCGGTGCCGACATAGAGGCGGTCGTCAGGGAGGCGGCCATGTTGGCTGCGAGAGAAAACATCAACGCCCAGAAGGTCTCTATGAGGCACTTCGAGAAGGCGTTGCTCAAGATAAAGCCCAGCGTTGGTGCGGAGGAAAAAGCCGAATACGACAGAATACTAACCAACTTCAAGAAATCAATGGCCTACATCGGCTGAAGATAATCCTTCAGTAAGACACAGAGCTACTCCACATATTTTCCGACATCGCTGAAGAGGTCAAGCGATAAATACACCTTAGGCTCGAGGCCCAGACGAGGTCTGAAAAATGCGGATCCCATGGAAAAAGGAACAAGTCGCACCACAGGCATACGTTGCGCCGATATCCTACCAAGACCGAATGCTGGAGATACTGACGCAGCTGAAGATACAGAACGAGAAGCTAAACAGAACTATTGAGAGGCTGAAGCACCGAGGTAAAGAGCTGTTCGAGCAATGTGTCCGAGCCGAGCAGGAAAAGGATACGGCCCGCGCAACAATCTACGCCAACGAAATAGCGCAGCTAAGAAAGATGACCCGCACACTACTCGCAAGCCACATGTCGCTCGACAAAGTCGTCCTGAGGCTGGAGACTGTTAAGGAGTTCGGGGACGTCATGCACGTTCTAGGCCCGGCAACTCAGATAATCAAGCAGGTGCAGCATGAAATATCTGGAATCGTTCCAGAGGTCGCCCACAGCCTAAGGCGCGTCGATGAGATGCTGGAGAGCATAATCATCGAAGCCGGCAACGTCACAGGTGGCAGCTTCTACGTAACCGTCAGCGACTCCGAGGCACAGAAGATAATCGAAGAGGCTTCTGAGGTTGCGGCACAACGCATGAAGGGCAGCTTCCCCGACCTACCCGAATCCTACAGACATCTTGAGACGGCTACGGAGAAAGCAGACTAACTATCTCCCAGCCGCCACCACATATTTTTTATAAGAGCCTACCGGCGCAATATCGCTAAAGATGTCTGGGTTTATTATCTCTGCTAAGATGAATACTGCTTCTGCAATTGAAGGGCCATGCCCGCTGAAAAACCGGTTTGCGTCAACAGCATATACCTCTCCCTCTGCAACAGCAGGCAGAGCGCCAACCTGAGGGTTTTGTAGGAAGCTTTTCAGGCACGCATATGATTTCTCAAGGCCGTATCCGCAAGGCCCCGCTATGAGCTTAACAGGCCTATGCCAAATGAGCTCTGTGTAACTTATGCGGTGGGAAGGCATACCCTTGATCCCCAAGTCTCTCCCACCAGCTATTTCAACGAGCTCTGGTACCCAGTGGCCGCTACAGTATGGTGGGTCAACCCATTCAAGAAAAGCAACATGTATCGGTTCAACGCCATCAAGTCTGCTCATTACTTTCTCAAGCTTTTCCATAATCTCGGAGACCAACCTATCAGCCTCAGCGGCCCTGCCGACAAGCCTGCCGAGAAACAGTATGTCCCCAAGTATATCAGATACCGTTCGCGGGCTCACCTCGACAACTTTCGTGACATCTCTCAGAGACGGGTTCACTGTGTTGGGTGTTACGGCGCATACATCGCAAAGCCCTTGTGTTATTACGAGGTCAGGCCTAAGCCTTTTGATGGCGTCGTAATCTATTGTGTAGAGCGGTTTCCCCTCGGCTTTGGCTTTTGAAACAGCCTCATCAATCTCGGCGTCAGACATGCCCGATGTGTCGATAACAGGCTTAACCACAATTGGCTTCGGCTGGGTGTCGGGGGGAAGCCTACAGGCATAGGTAACACCAACAAGCTCGTCGACGGCGCCCAACGCAACCAGAGTATCGGTCGCGCTAGGCACCAGCGATACAACCCTCACGGCATGTCCAACGTCAACATGGTAAAAAATATTGCTTTACTACACAATTAAATCGCAGACGCATGCCGCGTTAACATGAATATCCTCGATTACATACTGCTCGGAATCTTGCAAGGCTTTACGGAGTGGTTGCCCGTCAGCAGCGAGGGGGTTATTACGCTTTTCTCAAAGCTTGTTTACGGGCAGAGCCTTGAACGCTCTCTTGGGTTGGCTGTCTGGCTGCACACCGGCACATTGGCCGCTGCCGCAGCATATCTACGGGGCGACCTGTTAAATATTGTTAAACCTGTTTTCGGTAGAGAAGGAGACAGGCAGTTAACATACTTCATCATCGTCGCCACCTCGGCCAGCGCTTTAACAGCGGTCCCAGCTTTTCTGCTGCTGAGAAGCCTGTCAATACCTGACGGAGCATTCACGCTCCTCGTAGGCTTATGCCTCATAGCGGTCGCCCTCCTCAATAGGGGGCAGGGTTACTCCAAAACAAGACCTCTAGACTTTGCTGTGGCTACTGCCGCAGGGCTCGTCCAAGGGCTTTCTATAATACCCGGTGTAAGCAGGTCAGGTGTTACTGTTACAGCTCTATTGTTTTTCGGCTTTGGCCTCAATAGGGCGTTGAGGCTCAGCTATCTTATGAGCATCCCAGCCGTAGCTGGGGCTCAGTTGCTGCTACCGATACTTCTTGGTGGGGGTGTTCTTGATTGGGGAATGTTTGCGGGAGCTCTTGCGGCTGCCCTCACAGGCTTTGTAACGATAAAGTCTTTGCTGAAGCTTGCTGGGAGCGGTCACACCGTGTTGTTCACATATTTGCTGGGGTTTACGTTGGTTTTTCTGGGGTTGCTAATGGAGGTATCGGGAGCTAGATAGGGGGGTGTAGGCCGCCTGTTTTCCGCCTCCTAGCATAGTCGTACACCATTTTGTAGACAGCTCCGTGCGGCGCGCCCTTTACCAAAGAAATTATCGCCTCCTCCGCCGCCTTAACGTCTTCAAACCTGCCGATGATGGATACAGTGTCACCGTAGACCGAGATGTCTACGTGGCAGTTTTCCTCAACTATGCGTCGAGCCCTCCCCTCGCTCCCTATTATGCGTGCCTTCACCCTCTTCAGATGGTTCGGGTTTCTCCCCACGTAATCGGTTAGGTCTACGACCATCAGGACGTACTCATCGCTTACAAGCTTCAAAGCCTTCTCCGGTGAAAAACCTCGCGCAACTGCTGTGATGACATCCCTAGCCTTGAATAAGGACGACGGGTCACCTCCCTGTTCCACTGGTTTAGCCAGGTTTATCACAACTGTCCCCTCACGGCTGTCAATATCCAGAAACACGTTCAACAGCCTCTCAATTTCTCTCTTGACACGTCCCCCTTCACCTATTAAGACCCCTACACGTTCCTCAGGCATGTTAACGACGAAGGTCGTCTGCGTAAACCACTTACGCCCCACCGACATCTCTGTCACCACCCCTTACTCCGTGTAAAAACTTCTCGACGTCAACCTCTAGCCCGGCTCGCCTAAAAAAGTTACCCAGCGTTTCGACACCCCTCCTAAGATAAATCTCTGCCATCGGATGTGTTTTTTTGACAGCCTGAGCCAAATCTATCAAATAAACCTTCAAACCCCTCCCAACCATAATGTTGTACTGACTGAGGTCTCCGTGAACAAGCCCCGCCCCAACATAAAGCTTTGAGAGAGCCTCCTCAACCTGGCTGTAAATACTCCTCAACTCATCCAAGTCAAAATCCTCCTCTTGGAGAAGAGGGTACCTCACCCCGTTTTCGCCGAGAAACTCCATCACCAAGATGTTTTTGCTCTGTGTGTAAGGCTTCGGGACAGGCACGCCTGACTCATATGCCTCGACGAGGTTTGAAAACTCTCTTTCAGACCACAAATAAACAAACTTCCTGAAATCGCGAGGAATCGCCTTAAAACGCGGGTCGTTGAGAACATACTGTAGCCTGTTGCGACGGAACTCAGCCGAAGAAACCAAATATATCTTTACGGCAAGCTCCTCGCCGCTGCCGCCGATCCCGTGGTAAACCCGGGATTCCTTTCCCGCGCTGACGACCCCCATGACGCGCTTCAGCCGCCCTGTGTTGAGTATCTCGTACAGTGTAAGAAGTGTCTGCTGGTCAAACACCTCCTCCAAGCTCTCGTCAAGCTCCGACCGCTTGATGAGGTACCTTTGCTCCCTTTCCTTGCTGAACTCCCTCCGCCTAAGCTTCTTCTCCCAACTCAACACCTAACGATAGAGAATCCACCAAATAGCTGTGACGGATATGGATGACAAATCTAATATACGGGATGTGAGTAGCTGTGCCATGACTTCAACACGCGAGGTCCTTAAGCTATTCGGAATATCGGTTACAGACTACGAGAACTTGGTGGAGGGCCTGAAGAACAAGGAGCAGATATCAGGCAAAGATGTTGCAGAGGTGTTACATGCACGCACAGAGCTGTGGAACAACCTAATGGAGGTTTTTAAAATAGTCGGCGAAAAAGACGACCTACTGGAGAAGCTGGTTAGGGAAAGACTGTCAAGATAGCCGCTTCAACCAGAGCAGCTGTTCTGATGGAGTTTCAAAGTAGAAACTATTCGTATGTACTGAGCTGTGGGATAGGTGAGCGGACCATGTTTTTTGTAATATTTATAAGTTTGCGATGTATTACATCACTAGTGAGCGTTGTAAGCTTTCGTGTAGACAAAAAGCTCAAGGCAAGAATGGATAGGCTCAGACATATAAACTGGAGCGAGTTGTTGAGAAACTATGTTAAAACCGTTGTCGCTGAAGAGGAGCGGAAGCTGAGAGTAGGCAAGGACCCCGCCGCGATTGCAAGGGCAGTTGAAGAAATGGATAGATTGGCCAAGATATCGGAGGGGTCTAATTGGATAGCTGAAGAGGAGGTGATTAGATGGAGGAGGAGAAGGTACTCGTACTTGACGCAACTGTAGTGGTAAAATGGTTTACAAACGAGCCATTACGCGACAAAGCGTTGCTTATCAGGGACAAATATGTTAAAGGCTTAGTAGACCTCATTGCACCTGGCCTACTTTTCTACGAGGTTGCCAACGCCTTACGATACAACCCCAGATTCGGAGTTGAGGTGGTAAAGAGCGCCATTAAAGCCCTTGAAAACCTAGGAATATCACTCTACGGTTTTGAGGGACAACTACGTGATACATCAATTGAGCTGGCCTATAGATTCGGCATAACAGTGTATGATGCTGCGTATGTTGCGTTGGCAGTAATCCAAGACGCGGTACTGTACACAGCGGATAAAGAGGTTGTGGCCAAGACCTCTTTAGAAAACATAAAACATCTTTCCGAGATGGCAGAAGTATAGTAGAAAATGCACAGCTATGGCCATTGATCGTTTGCTCTAAGATGATTAAATTATTGTGTCGCGGCGAATTGTCTCCGGTGGTTAAAACGCCTAGAGGAATTTCGCCGGATATGTTGGGCTGCGATTATTGTGGGCTGTACAAGGCTTCGTACGGCCTGTTATTAAAGAATAACCGGCCACGGAGGATAACAGTGGGAAAACTAGGTGTGCCAATGTTCTGTATTCTGTAAGGGATTTTATGTACACATTGGCTCCATGTTTGGGCCGGGCGCGCTGGATGCTAGGATAAGGAGACATATGCGGAAAACAAAGGCTAAACACTGGCACATTGATTACATCCTTGAGCAAACGCAGCGAGTAGCTGTTTACGTTCTCACTGGTAAAGACTTCGATAGCAAGCTGTCGAGGGAGGCTGTTAAGTGTTACAGCTATGTTGCAGGGTTTGGATGTGGTGACAAAAGAGGAGACAGGTCTCACCTAATATATCTCAAAAGCAAAACCGAGGTTGGAAAGTTCGCTAGATTCCTCGTTTAAGCCGGCTTCAAAATTACAGACCCAACTTCAGCCATCATTTTTAACAATATTGGGTGGAAAGGCCTGCACAATGTAATTGATAGAGCTGGAGATAGATTAACTCAACATCAAGTAAAACTGAGCGATTTTATCTCTATGCTTTCCGGCCTCAAAACAGCCACATATCCATCACGGCCATCGTTAAATTGGATGTCCTCAGCCGTCATGGTTAAGTTGTCTCTAATCGTGCTGGAAACGTAACCTTTGACCCACCTTGTCTCAAATAACACCGGTTCATAATATTTCCATTTTGCCGTATTGTCTTTTTCACCAACATAGGCCCCCGCAAACAGCGTGGGTCCTTTTGTTGGCGAGTTGAGTAGAACAAGTATGTCTAACGCCGACTTGACGTAATTCTTAGAGATGGAGTATTGAATGGTTTCGATCAAGGCGTCGTGGAAGAGGCCGTATTCGACCCCTTCGGCGCGGCGGGCGAGAAGCTTGAGGAATACGTGGGAGTCTGTATAGAGGTTTGGGTCCGGCAACCCTATCTCCCTACCTACAAATTCCTTCAACACTCCGCCGTTATGGCAAAGGTATAGCTCAGCCTTTTCAGCCTTTTCCCCGACGTTTATGGTCAGTTCCTCTCTAAAAGGGTGTGCTGCCGCATAACCGAGAGGCTCACCACG
>Ga0197143_1001985_pt1 | contig 16050 bp, 18 predicted proteins | sample GBS70_MetaG_FD_148603 | JGI IMG/M metagenome (GOLD analysis project Ga0197143, IMG submission 148603) | Sediment microbial communities from Great Boiling Springs, Gerlach, Nevada, United States - GBS 70_MetaG | ecosystem: Environmental > Aquatic > Thermal springs > Hot (42-90C) > Sediment...
AATTGAAAAGAAAAGAAATATCGAAAGGTTTCTATTCGGAGGAGGAAAAAAAAGAAGTAATGGAAAGGTTAAAAAATTTAGGATACATTGAATAAAAACTTATCCTGTAAAAAGAAGCGAAAAACACTATTTTTGTTCTCACCTCTTGCCCGAAATTCAGCCAAAACAACCCTTGATATGTTGGCAATTCTTCTTAAATTATAATAAAAACTTGCTTGATAAAAGAGTTTGATTTTATAATAGAAGATATGGGAAAGAGAAAATATATCTTTGTTACCGGGGGAGTTGTATCATCCTTAGGTAAAGGAGTAGCCACAGCTTCAATTGCTTTTCTTTTAAAATCACGTGGTTTTAAAGTAACAGTTCAGAAACTTGACCCCTATATAAATGTTGATCCTGGGACAATGAATCCCTATCAGCATGGAGAAGTGTATGTAACAGAAGATGGAGCTGAGACAGATTTAGACCTTGGTCACTATGAAAGATTCTTAGACCAGAATATGAGCCAGATAAACAATGTAACAACAGGTCAGGTTTATGGAACAGTAATAGAAAAGGAAAGAAAAGGAGATTATCTTGGTGCAACTGTCCAGATAATACCCCATATTACAGATGAAATTAAAAGAAGGATAAGGGAAGTCGGAGATAAATTTGATGCAGAGTTTATTGTAGTTGAGGTTGGAGGCACGGTGGGAGATATTGAAAGTTTACCTTTTCTTGAAGCAATAAGGCAGATACGTCTTGAAGAGGGTTTTGAAAATACGGTATTTATCCATTTAACCCTTGTTCCATTTATAAAAACTGCGGGTGAACTAAAAACAAAGCCAACCCAACACTCTGTGATGAAATTAAGAGAAATAGGAATTCAACCTGATTTTGTTGTATGCAGGGTCGATAGGCCCTTAATAGAAAGCGCAAGAAAAAAAATAGCCTTATTTTCAAATTTACCTCCAGAAAATGTAATAGAGGCAATTGATGTAAAAACAATATATGAAGTGCCAATTAATTTTAGAAATCAGAAATTTGATGAAAAAATTTTGAAGCATTTTAAGATAGAGAACAAGGAACCTAATATTAAAGAATGGAACAATTTTCTAAATGGACTGCTTAATCCCGATGATGAAATTGAAATTACAATATGTGGTAAATATACTCATTTAAGGGATGCTTACAAAAGTATTATTGAAGCACTCCTTCATGCAGGTGCATACCACAAAGTAAAAGTTAACCTAAGATGGATTGAAGCTGAAGATTTTGAAAAAGGTAATCCTGAAGAACTCCTGGAAGATGTTAATGGAATTCTTGTTCCCGGTGGATTTGGAGAAAGAGGAATTGAAGGTAAAATAAAAGCTGCCAAATATGCAAGAGAAAACAAAATCCCTTATTTTGGAATATGTCTCGGAATGCAAGTGGCTGCAATAGAATTTGCAAGAAATGTTCTTGGTCTTAAAAATGCAAACAGTACAGAATTTGACCCTGATACTCCCTATCCTGTAATAACAATTCTTCCTGATAAAAAAGATATAAATTATTTTGGGGGAACCTTAAGAAAGGGAGCATATCCTTGTAAAATTAAAAAAGACTCACTTGCATATAAAATTTACGGAAAAGATTTAATTTATGAAAGACACAGACATAGATACGAATTCAATCCCCAATACAGAACACAATTCGAGAAAAATGGGATGATAATAAGCGGAGAATCACCTGATGGATATCTTGTTGAGATAATGGAACTTAAAGACCACCCCTTTTTTATAGGGGTCCAATTTCATCCTGAATTTAAATCAAGACCTCTAAAACCTCACCCGATTTTTAAAGAATTTATAAGAGCATCAATTAAGACAATAAAATTCTATGTATCCTGAGTTACTTAGAATAAATAATTTTGTAATTTCCTCTTTTGGAGTAATGGTGGCTATTGCCTTTTTCGTTGCTGTGTATATCGGTGAAAGGGAGTGGAAAAGTAAAAATCTTGATAGAAAAGTATTTAATAATTTATTTTTCCTCACACTGATAGGTGGAATTCTTGGCTCAAAATTACTTTTTATATTTGAAAACATTCCCTTAAAAGAGTTCATTTCAAACCCTTTAAAATACCTCCTTGAGAGAGGAGGATTTACCTTTTATGGTGGATTTTTGTTTGCTTTATTTCTTATATGGATTTACCTCTTAATAAAAAAACATCCCATTTTAAAAGTCGGTGACACACTCGCTCCTTCTCTTGCAATAGGATATGCAATAGGAAGAATAGGATGCTTTCTTGTGGGTGATGATTACGGTAAACCCACTGATTTACCTTGGGCTATGGCATTTCCAAAAGGAGCACCTCCTACTTACCTCCAAACAATGAAGGAATATTTCCCCTGGCTGAAACTCGAAGGTCCCCCTGATTTACTTTTAAAGGTGCATCCAACCCAGCTTTATGAAGTTTTCTCAATGTTTATTGTCTTTATTATATTATGGTTATTAAGGAAAAGGTTAAAAGAGGGTAAATTGTTTGCATTATATCTGATCCTTGCTGGTCTTGAAAGGTTTATTGTTGAATTCTGGCGTTTAACAACACCCTCCTTTATTCCTTTTCTAACAGTCGCACAGATTATTGCCTTATTTTCAATTGCAGGAGGGGTCATTATATGGAGCATGAAGAAATAATAAAAAACTTAAAAAAAAATAAATTATTTAAGAATTTACCTGAGGATGTATTAAAGGAGATCGCACCTTATATAAACTTAAGAGAATTCAAAAAAGGAAGAGTTATATTTTTTGAAGGAGATATAGGAAGGTATTTATACCTTGTAAAAAAAGGGAAAATTGAAGTATATAAAAGAAATGACGAAGGGGATGAGGTAGTAATTGCAAGTTTCGGACCAGATGATTTTTTAGGAGAAATGGCATTGCTCGAGGAAAGCACAAGAAGTGCCACATGTAGAGCAGTAGAGGATACAGAACTTATGTTATTTTCTCACAGAGCTTTTCAGGACTTAATAGAAGAAAGACCAAAAGTAGCAGCAAGATTGATACTTGAAATAGCTAAAGTGCTCTCAAAAAGATTAAGAGATATAAAAAATTTTGGATAAAAATTATATAACCTCATATCAAAAGAGGTGGGAGCTGAGGGAATAGGAGGAATTGATAGCAAACATTTCCTAATTGCAAGAAATGAAAAAGATTTTGCTGAAAGTACCTTCAACCTTATACAGGACGAAAATCTGAGGAACAGAATTATAAAAAATGCCTTTAATCTTGTAAAAGAAAATTATGATGCTTGTAAATGGACTGAAAAACTTCTAAAATTAAATTCTTAAATATAAGATGGGGTTATATATAACAATTTTTAAAACAAAGCCCTTTTAACTTAAAATTTAACTTAAAAGGGAGGTAAATAATGGGAAAATTTAATGGCACAAAGGTTAAATATTACGGTCACTCAGCCTTCAGAATAACATCACCGGAAGGAAAGGTAATATTTATTGATCCATGGCTCTCTAATCCCTCTTCACCTGGAAAAGATTTTGAAAAAGCAGACATAATTCTTTTAACCCATGCACACGGAGATCACATAGGAGATGCTGTTGAAATTGCAAAGGAAACAGGAGCAAAGGTATATACAATACATGAAATCTCTGTGTATATGAGTTCAAAGGGAGTTCAGAATGCCATTGGAATGAATATAGGGGGACATGTAAGAGAGGGAAATATTGAAATTATTCAAACCTCTGCAACCCATTCCTCAACTATCCAAGAAGGGGAAAAATTAATTCCAGGGGGTGATCCAACAGGCTTTGTTATAAAACTTGAGAATGGATTTGTAATCTATCATGCAGGGGATACAGGTGTTTTCTCTGATATGGAAATAATAGGAGAATTATATAAACCTGACCTTGCCCTCTTACCCATAGGCTCCCATTATACAATGGGACCCCTTGAAGCAGCCTATGCATGCAAACTCATAAAACCAAAATATGTAATCCCGATGCATTATGGAACATTCCCTATCTTAACAGGAACCCCTGAGGAATTCAAAAAACATCTTGACCCATCCTTGAATATTGAAGTCATAGTGCTAAAACCCGGAGAGGAAACAGAATAATTAAAATTTAATAACTATACCATAAGGCAATTTTTTTCTCACAATTAAAATATTTTCACCCTTATAAAAATAATAGGAAAAAAGGGCACAAAAGAGGGAATCAAGCTGGTTATGATTTTTTATTAAATCTATGTTCAAAAAATTATCTTTTATCTTTTCAATCAATAACTTAAAATCCTGCCTTTTTCTTTTATAATCCTCTTTAAAACCCATTGCCCTTATTGAGGCTGTTGGATGGGTCTCTATTATTTTTGTAAATTTCTTTAATTTAAAATACAAATTTCTTCCTTTTTCAGAAAGCTCCCTCATGCTTTTAACATAAAAAGGAAGAATTCCAGGCATTTTCATTTCTCTTTCATTAAAATATTTTCTCAAAATTTTATCCTCCCTTCTGTCTTCAATTTTTCTCCATGTCAAAGGAGCATCTATTGAAAAGTAAAGGGGGTTAAATTTTTTAATGTATCCAAGAATATCCGCTTCATTTATCCTGTCCTTCACAAAAACTATCTCAAACTTGCTCTTTTTTCTTATAAAACATATACACGTTTTTTTATCATAAATTGATAAATCAAGCCCACCAAAAACATTAAAACTCTTCAAATAAACGCCTCAATTTCAAAATAGGTTTCAAACTTGCAAAATCAAAATCTCTTTTTATATTCTCCGAAAACATAAGATTTATATCCCATAAACTGGGCTTTTCAATTAAAAATTCAAAATCCTCAGGAATATCATTCTTAAGGAGTTCAATAAGATCTATTTTCCATATCTTTGGGGAGATCTCTGCTCCACATTCTTCTTCAAAAACCAATCCAGGATTCTCTGCTCCAAAAATTCCGTAATCAAAGAGTTTCCCAATTTTTTTTCTTTCCCCCATATTATCAATAAAACTTCCACCGTATTCAAAGGGAGTTCTTATAAATAAAGAATTGAATTTCTCACATCCACCACATTTAAAGGAACTCATATAAAAAACATCTTTATCTTTAATCAAATCAAAGAACTCTATGTCAGCATCATAAAGTGGATGAACCCTGTAAAGAAGAACCATCTTTATATCACCCTTTTTAATCATTTCCTTTACAGATTTAAAGCTCAGAAATTCAAAATTATTAAAAATTCTTAAAAACCCCTCTGTATTAAAGGCAGATCTTAAGTTAAACACTTTTCCCTTTGGATGAAATTTGGAAAGAATATATAAAAGAATCTGAACCTTTGAAGGCAAACTATCATTGAAAATAAGAATGAATTTTTCAAAATCTTTTATTTTTTTATAAATAACTTCAGATTCTTCAAAAAAAGGAGTTCTTTCCCTTATACTTTCTTCAAAAAAGAAAATATTTTCTATCTTAAACCCTTGAATTTCAGGGAAATTATTTTTTTCCCTATAAAAATAATAAAGCAGATCAAGGAGAAATTCATAAGAAGCCTTTAAATCCATTTTTAAAGAAAAATCAGCATTCTTTAAAAACCTATCTTCAAATCCTGAGAAAATGGCAAAGTAATTTTTTTTCAAAGGAACATCTTCAAAAAATGTTGATTTAACCCTTTTTCTTCTTTTACCCTCCTTCATAATTCTGAAGATTTCAAAACCAATAACAGGATGGGAAAAATCAGGTAATGTATGGAATATAAGAGTAAAGGAATCTTCAAAATCTGAGTATTTAACATCAGAAATTATTTTCTCTGATCCTGAATAAATGCAAGAGGGCACAACACATATATTTTTTATATTATACTTTAAAACAAATTCTTTAATACTATTAAGGATCTCATCCGTTTCCCTTGGTGAAATTAAAAATATAATCTCATCAGGACTAATTGAATTCAATTTTTCCTTCAGTTTATTTTTAAAATCTCCAGAACTTAATCCCTCAAAAGCCCTTTTTTTATTTGAAATAAAATCCTTCCCGTAGAAAATCCTGTCACAGAAGATTGTGGGATTGTCAAAATCATCCTTTGCAATAACTTTATAAATCTTATCCGGCTTTTTCTTAATCCCTGATTTCAAAACCTTCTCTCTTGTTTCTTTTTTAACACAGAATTTAATCTCACATCCTGTTGAACAGAGAAAACAGGAACTTTCCTTCTCCTCCATATCCCATGGTCTTGGTCCAAACCTATAATCCTTATCATCAAGAATTGCACCTACAGGACATATGTGGGTTAAATATCCGAGAAAAGGAACATTATCACTCAATTTTATATCAAAAGGCCCAACAAAACTTTCTTTTCCTCTACCGAAAGAAAGCCATTCATCAGAATAAACCTCTTCTCTCCAGAAGTTTGAACATCTATAACACAAAATACATCTTGTTTCATAAAATCTTAAAAGACCATTTAATTTCTGTTTTGGGGGCAATATCTTTTCAAAGGTGAAATCAGGAAGGGATTTTCCAAAATCATAACTAAAGTTCTGTAAATCGCATTTTCCTCCCTTTTCACATAAAGGACAATCAATGGGATGATGAACTAAAAGAAATTCAATAATATTTGCTCTTGCCTCTTTTGATTTTTCAGAGTAAGGGAAAACTCTCATTCCCTCCACAGGATATGTAGAACAGGATGTTACAAGAAATTTCCTTCCCTTTAATTCCACTTCCACCATACATACTCTGCAGGAAGCAGAAATTCTTATATTTGGATGGAAACAATAATAGGGAATATGGTATCCCTTTTCTTTTAAAATTTCTAAAAGGGTCTTTTCCGGATTAACTTCAAATTCCTTATTATCAATAAAAATTTTCATATATTTTGAATTTTAACCTCTTTTCTATTAAAATTTCCAATTTCAGAATGAATAAATTTTTAAAAATCTGGAGAGTTATTCATTATTATTTTTATCCTTCAGAATCCGAAAAAAAAGCAATATATCTTTTAATTTTTATGGTTCTTGTGGGTGATTTATATATGAGATACTCCTCTTCAAGAAGAGATAAAAATATAAGGGAAAAAATCGAGAAAATTGATATAAACAAGGCTGATTTTGAAGATTTTGTAAACACACCTTTAATAGGACCACGCCTTGCAGCAAAAATAATTGATTACAGGGAAAAAAAGGGCAAAATTGAAAACCCTGAAGAACTCCTTGAGATAAAGGGTATAGGAAAAAAGAAACTTGAAATTATAAAAGAGTATTTTAAATTTCCTTCTGAAGAAAAAGATTCGGAATTTTAAAATCTACTTTTTCTCCTTTTACCTGCAGGCATCAATAAAGACTTTGAACAATTTAAAAAACATTTTATGCTTTTCAAATAAAAACTCAGGGTGGAACTGCACTCCTAAGAAGAAGGGATGATTATCACTTTCTATTCCCTCAACAATTCCATCCTTTGCCCTTGCAGAAATTCTGAGAGTTTTGCCCAGTTTTTTTACAGCCTGATGATGAAAACTGTTAACCTTAAGTTCCTTTTTCTTAAAAATTTCATACAAAAAAGTTCCCTTTTCTATGATTATAGTATGAGTTAATTCATCATAATAAGCAGATTGATAATGCTGAATCTCAGAATTTATATCCTGAATTAAATTTCCTCCCATAGCCACATTCATAATCTGAGAACCACGACAGATGGCAAATAAAGGTTTTTTATTTTTAAAACATCTTTTAACAAGCTCTATTTCAAATTCATCCCTTTCAGGAACAACCTTTTCTGTTTTCTTTGGCTCTTCTTTGTAATAAAAAGGCAAAACATCACCCCCTCCTGAAAGCATAAATCCATCAAATCTTTCAAAAATTAAATCAACATTATTTTTAAAATCAGCATAGGGAATTAAAAGGGGAATCCCACCTGCCTTTTGAATTGCCCTTATATATTCAACACCAAGCAAAAATTTCCCGGAATAGGGGTTAAAAGAAGGTGTTACACCGATCAAAGGTTTTCTCTTCATATCTAATTAACTCCTTATTCAAATATGACTTCAAGGAAATTATCCTTTAAAAAAGCCTCCTTTGCTTTTTTGTCTGTTAAAAATTTAGGTAAATAGAAATGCCTCTTTTGATTCCCTATTCTTATTGCCAGATCCTCACCCCTCTGAAATACTGAAACCTGCTCCTTTTTCAAATTCTTAAAATAAATTCTTAAGCTATACTTTCCATTAATATTCACAATTTCAAAGGGTTTATCTTTATAAAATATTTCCAAGGGGTCTTTTTCTTTGTAAATTTCCTCTCCTAATTTTCTCAAACTCTCAACACCAATTACTTCCCTGTCATAGTAGGGGATCTTAAAGATAGGCAAAGGTTCAAAACTTACCTCTATTCTTTCAAGATAATTTTTCTGTATATTGTATAAAAATTTATCCTTATTCACCACCCTGTTTAAAATAACAGCATCAACAGGATAACCATAAAGATGAAGATAGGTAAATGCTCTTTCTGTTTCTCTCATAACCATTTTCTCAGGATTTGTCACAAGACGAACAGAGGAAATATCAGGATTTTGTAATATTCTGTAAAGGGAAAATAAATCATCAAAGAGTTTTTCTGCTGCCTCATAGGTTTCATCTTCCGGAATAGGAAAATCTGTAACTGCCTTAACAGCAGGACGAACAACCTTAACAATCCTTTTTTGAATGGGCAAAATTTTATCAATCCACCATTTTGCAACATCCGGAATTGAAAGAAATCTTAGAGTTTCACCCGTAGGAGCTGCATCAAGAATAATTGCATCATAGATTCCATCCTTTAAATGCTTGTTAATCCACAAAAAGGAAGAAACCTCTTCCATTCCAGGAAGGACAGAAAGCTCCTCTGCAATAATCTCATCAACCCCCTTCCATTGAAATAAGGACTTTATATAATCCTTTAATTCTCCCCAGAATTTTTCAACTGAATAGTAAACATCAACTTCCTGTGCATATAAATTTTCCACCACCTTACAAGGCTCAGAAGAAAGTTCCTTCTCAAGCACATCTGATAAGGAATGGGCAGGGTCAACAGAAACAACAAGGACCTTTTTACCAAGAGATGAAGCAAAAACACCTGTAGCACAAGCAACAGTTGTTTTCCCTACCCCTCCTTTACCTGTAAAAAGAAGAATTCTCATTTAAAGTTTATCCTTCTTTAACTTTCCCCTATACATAACCCGCACCTTGTATATTTATTCTCCTCTCGCTATGTCTATACCTCCTTAATTTCTACCTTATGCCCTTTTTCCCTTTTTTCTCCCTCAATTTTCTCTATTTTTCTATCAATAAGTGTCCTTATCGCAAGCATGAATTCTTTTACAGAATTCCTGAGGTGCATCTTTGTTTCATCAGGAACAACTGTTTTCATATCATCTATAAAGGCATCAACAGCCTTTGATAAATATTCCAGCCATTTTTTCTCCATTTTTACCTCCTTGTATAAAATTTACTTTCTTTTTAATACTTTTTCAAGAATATCAATCAATTATTTTTAAAAGAGCTCTTCTTTTTAACCTCCATTCTTTTTTGGGTAAATCAGAAGGTTTGAGTTTAGAATTATATTCAGATTCTATACTAAAAATAAAAAATCTATTTTCAGGGACCATTAATTTGAGAAAGTTTCCCACCCTTTCAGCTCTTTCAAGGGATAGCCTTCTGTTAAATAGGGTATCCCCTTCAGGTGATGCATTACCCTTTACTATTATTCTAAGAGTATCCTTTCGAATGTTTTGAAGAATTTTAAGAATTAAATCAAAGGTATCTCTGTATATTTCCTTTATCTCCGCTCTTGCTGAATCAAAGTAAAAATAAAAATAAAATCTATCGGGAATTTCTATTTTCTCAACTACCTCAAAAGCTTCAGGCTCTTTGGCTACCTCCTTCTGCCTTATTTTTCTCATAACAACATAGAATTTACTCTCTTTTCTTTTAACATCTTCCGGATAGATATAAATAAAGGTATCTTTAAATTCAGGAGCACTAAACTTAACAAAATAGGTATCAGGCACAGCATCTTTTTTCTCATAAAATCCTTCTTTCTTCCTTTTAAGACCAAGTGGGGGATTTTCCTCAATAAAAGGAAATAAAGGATTACCTTCCTCATCTCTTACATATACTTCAATCTTTCTCTTTTCCACAGGATAAAAGGCAAGTCCTAAAACAAATTCAAACCCTGCTCTTTCCTTCAGAACAGGTTCTCCATAAAGATAATCACCCTTCAACCCCCCTCTAAAGGGATTTTCTCCTGACTTAAGAGAAATAAAACCTGAAAGAAGCATAAATAAATTTGGGAAAGGATTTAAAAAAATTAAAGCTTTAAGTTCTGGATAAGAAAACTTATTATCAGAGGAAAAGAGATTTTTGTATTTAAACATAAATGACCCAGACAAAATTTTCTGAGGAAATAAAACAATTTCAAGGAGAGGGTTTATTTCATACAAAGACCTGTCACCTGAAATACTATATATTCCTTCGGCTTTTATTCCGGGCTTAAAATATCTGTTTAAGAATATGTAATAGGAGGGGGAAAATTTAAAAGAAGGTTTAAAGGGTTTTATTTTTCTTAACTGGGAGCTAAATCCTTCAAAAGGTATCCTCACATTAAAAGGAAGGAAAAGATTATAACTTTTTATAAATTTTTTCTGGAAAAACAAATTCAATCCTCCCCCTCCATAAACAAATTTTTTAGCATATATCTCTCGTGAACTAATTCCTTCATCAAACAGAACTGAAAAAGAAACACCAATATCATAGGAAGGCACATTATAAAAAAGCCATATATTGTTACCGGTGGTAACTCCATAGGAACCAAAATGATTATAGAGGAGTTCATAGGGAACAAATATTATTGACCTCTTACCAAAATAAGGTCTAAATTCAAAAAAATTTATAATTAAAAGGACTTTCAAAAACTCCATATGTTGATTTTAAGATAAAATTTTTAAAGTAGCAAATAATAGCTTTAATTCTTTATAATTCTATTTATGTTTGAATACAGATTATTTGTTCGGTATGCGGAAACAGACCAGATGGGTGTTGTTTATTATGCAAACTTTTTTATTTATTTCGAAGCAGCAAGGTCCGCCTTTATGAGAGCTAACGGATATCCTTACAGCAAACTCGAAAAAGAAGGACTTTTTCTTCCGGTTGTTGAAGCATACTGCAATTACAAATCACCAGCCTATTATGATGAGGAAATTATAGTTAAACTTGGCATTAAAGAAATGAAAAACACCTCATTTAAAATTCACTACGATCTCTTAAGAGATAAAAAGCTTCTTGCAACAGGCTATACAAAACATGTATTTACAGACAGAAATCTAAAACCTATAAGAATACCGGATAAAATAAGAAAGATCTTTGAAAAATACCTAATAAAATGAAAATCGCGGTAATAAGTGATACACATGATAATTTATCGGCTACAGAAAAGGTAATAAGAAAAATTGTTGAAAAAAAGATAAATTTTATATTTCATTTAGGAGATATAATAGCACCCTTTACTTTAAGAAAAATAAAGGAACTTTATTCAGGAAAATTAATAGCTGTCTTCGGAAATAACGATGGAGAAAAACAGGGACTTTATGAAACTGCAAAGAAACTGAATTTTGAAATCCATGAACCACCTATAATATACCCAATTAAAGATAAAAAATTCATGCTTTACCATATTTATCCACAAGATTATTTTGCAGAAATTAAAGGAATTGATTTTTTACTTTTCGGTCACTGGCATAAAGTGATTCATGTTAGAAAGGAAAATACAATATTTTTAAATCCTGGAGAAGTCTGCGGTTATCTTGAGGGTAAAAAGACCTTTGCAATAATTGATCTAAAGACAAAAGAAGTGGAGATATTGGAGATTGAGTGAAAAATTAAAAGAGGGAAGAAGAGGAGAGGAATTAGCTCTTAAAGAGTATCTAAAAAGAGGGTATAAACTCCTTGATAGAAATGTTTATTTTAGGGGTGGAGAAATTGATTTGATTCTAAAAAAGAAAAACACCATCGTTTTTGTTGAAGTAAAGAAAAGAAAAAAGGGACATTTTCTTGAAGGAGTTTTATCTGTTGATAAAAGAAAAATAAAAAGAATAATAAAGTTTGCAAAAATATACCTTGAAAATAAAAATATTTATGAAAAATGTGAGGTAAGATTTGATGTGGTTATTGTAGAAGGAGAAAATATGGAAATAATTGAAAATGCCTTTTGTGAAACAGATTAATATTCAGAAAAATTTCTCACTATCTCTACTATTTCCATGGTTTCAGGGATAAAAAGATAAATAGCCTCCTTATTTCTCATTATTATCCTGTCATCAAAGGTCCATCTTGGGTAAGGAGGAGAAGTTTTAAAAAAGGAATATCCACCGTATTCTATATCCATTTTGAAGGTATCAAGATTACCCATTTTTATATCATAAACCATCAATTTAAAATCCGAAATAAAACTTAACTTTGAACCATTAAAGGAAACATCCGGGTTTATAAATTCAACACCATTTATAAGCAGGGAGTCTTTTAAACCATTTTTAAGGTCAAGTATAAATACCTTACCTGATTTGAAATAAAAAAGTTTATCCTTCCTTATAACAGGACACTTGCCCTTATCAAAAACATCAATTTTATCGCTCAAAAAATTATAAGCATATATTGAATCACCCTTTTCAAAAGTAATAATACTATCTTTATAAAATCTGGGGTAATTCCCTTTTATTTCTTTTATTAAATTCATGTTAGGTAGTTTAAAAATCTCAAAATTTTTCTCCCTTTCGACAACAAGAAATTTCTCATTATAGGAAATATCAATTCTCTCTGATCTATCAAAAATAACCTCTTTACCATTTAAACCAAGATAATTTTCTACTTTTCCCTCCTCAAATTTCACAATATAAACTTCCCTAATCTTTTTACTTTCAAAAAACTTAAAGGAATTCAATTTTATCTCCTGCATTCTCATAAAAAATATATTCTGCCTTGAGGAAAAGGGAAACTTGTATAAAATTTTAGCCTCAGGTGTTTTTATACAGGAATAAATAATAAATAAAAAGCTAAATAACTTTAAGTATAATATCGATTTCCTTTTCATTTATTTTTGCTCCCTCCTTTCTCTTCCTTGCATTAAAATTTGAATAGGAGATACCAAAACGTAAATTTTTAAAAGGAAGGTAAATTACAAATTTATTTTCAACTCCATAATAATAAATTCCCGGGATCCCAAATGTCTGAATCCATGGTCTATAATTAAAGTTATAAGAAAAACTACATTTATTTTTTAAAAAAGATAAATTTATAAATAAGTTACCATAATAATCATCCATTACATTATAATAACTACTTTCTGTATAATCTGCATAAGCAAGAAAATATAAGGATAAAACTTTAATACCGATACTGAAAGAAGGAACAAAACCTTTGATCTTTTCAATATTTGAAGTATCAGAAATCTTAAATTCAAAATCAAAGGAGGGACTTAATATCTTAAAATAATTGATACCAAAACCCATTTTTATTTCAAAATTTTGTTCTTTTGCACTGTTTGAAATTCCAAGATAAAAAAGATCAATGTTTCTTTTTATATTTTCAAATTCAAAATACCCGAAATTTTTCGCTATGGTCAAACAAAGATTCTCAAAGTTTTTGAAAGAGAGCGAAAAACCTGCGAGATAATTATAATCCTTTAATTCTTTATAATCGGAAATGAAGGCTTTCTCAATAAAAGGAATAAAATAAAATTTGCTAAATTTGATTTTAAAATATAAACTTTTTATATTCTTATAAGAATTTTTACTTGTAATTATTTCTCCGCTCAAATAGTCTATGTAACTATAATTTTTATAATTTAAATAGTATTGTAATTTAAAACTCTCAAACTCTGAAGCCTTAAAAAGATTTGAAAAACCTATCATATACATAAAAACTAAAAAAATCATCAAGATATTATAATAAAGTTTTTAAAATATGTTCAATTTTAATTTATAATTATTACTTATGGTTGAAAAGGTCATATCTGCCTCTTATCTGGGAATAAAGGGCTTTCTTGTTGAAGTAGAAGTAGATCTATCTCCTGGATTACCCAGCTATACCCTTGTTGGACTTCCTGAAACAGCTGTTAAGGAGTCAAAGGAAAGAGTTTTATCAGCAATTAAAAATTCTGGATTTCAATTACCTATTAAAAAGATTGTTGTTAATTTAGCACCTGCTGATATAAAAAAGGAGGGAGCAGGCTTTGACTTACCTATTGCGCTCGGGATCTTAGCCTCAGCAGGACTTATTGAACCATATATTTTAAAAAACAAAGCCTTCTTAGGAGAACTATCCCTTGATGGGAAATTAAGAAAAATAAAGGGGGTTTTACCTATTACTTTATTTCTTAAAGAAAAGGGCATAAGGGAAATATTTTTGCCAGAGGAAAATGCAAAAGAAGGAGCACTTGTTGAGGGAATCAATGTATATCCTGTTAAAAGTTTAAATCATACAATTTCAGTTTTAAAAGGAAAGGAGGAATTAAAACCTTTAAAAGTTGATAAGATCAAAATATTTTCGGAATACTCAAATTATAAAGAGGACTTTAAGGATGTTAAAGGACAGGTTCATGCAAAAAGGGCTTTAGAAATTGCGGCTGCAGGTGGACATAATGTATTGATGATAGGGGCACCTGGCTCTGGAAAAACAATGCTTGCAAGAAGACTTCCCTCAATATTACCTCCCTTATCCTTGGAAGAAGCCCTTGAGGTTACAAAAATTCATTCTGTCGCAGGAACTTTACCACCTGATAAACCCCTTTTAGCAACAAGACCCTTTAGAGCCCCCCATCATACAATCTCCTCTGCTGGCATGATAGGAGGAGGACAAATTCCAAAACCAGGCGAAGTTTCCCTTGCCCATAACGGTGTTTTGTTCCTTGACGAATTACCTGAGTTTAAAAGAGATGTTCTTGAAGTTTTAAGACAACCACTTGAAGATGGATTTGTGACAATATCAAGGGCAAAAATGGCTCTTGGTTTTCCTTCAAGATTTATGCTAATTGCTGCAATGAATCCGTGCCCCTGCGGTTATTTAACTGATAAAAGGAGGGAATGTAGATGCACTGCAAACGAAATAAGAAGATACACAAGAAAAATTTCTGGTCCTCTTTTAGATAGAATTGATATTCATATTGAGGTTCCTGCCTTAACCCCGGAAGAATTAAAAGAAAGAAAAGAGGGAGAACCTTCCGAGATAATAAGGGAAAGGGTTAAAAAGGCAAGGGAGATACAGCTTGAAAGATATAAAAATGAAAGTGGGATTTATTCAAATTCCCACTTAAATTCAAGATTGATTAAAAAATATATAAAGATTGATGGGGAATGCGAGAATTTAATATTAAAAGCAATGGAGACCTTAGGCTTATCAGCAAGAGCATATTCAAGAATACTTAAATTATCAAGAACAATAGCAGATTTAGAAGGCTCAACCCAAATAAAACCCCATCATGTGGCAGAGGCAATAAATTACAGGACCTTAGACAGAGAATACTGGCTGAGCTATATTTGAGTTTAATGTTTCACGTGAAACATTGAAAAAGAAAAATTAAAAAGCTTTTTTTTCTCGGTCTTCTTGCAGGGATTTTAATTTTGTTTGGTAAATGGATTGAAGCAAAGATTTCAGGGAATCCCTTGTTTTGGCAAAGGCACTTGAAAAAAATTTCCCGTTATATAAAAATAATTCCCGCAAATGTGAATCAGGGAACAGTTCACTTATTTATAGAAAACCCTTTAAAAGGGGAGAATTTAATTGAACTATTTTCAACTCATCCCCGGGTTGAGAAAAGAATAGAAAGGTTATTTAAATTAGCAAGGAAATTTGAATTTTTATCCAAAATTTTGTCAAACATGGGGTAAATACCTTAAAATATTAAAATGAAGACACTTGAAGAAGTAATTAAAGAACTTCCTGAAAATATAAGGCTTCCTATATATGAAGCATTCCAGGTATTTAAAGAAGATATAATTCATAAAGAGATTGTAGAAATAAAAAATGAGATAAAGGAAGTATGGAAGGCAATAAAAGAACTT
>Ga0197143_1001986_pt1 | contig 16032 bp, 18 predicted proteins | sample GBS70_MetaG_FD_148603 | JGI IMG/M metagenome (GOLD analysis project Ga0197143, IMG submission 148603) | Sediment microbial communities from Great Boiling Springs, Gerlach, Nevada, United States - GBS 70_MetaG | ecosystem: Environmental > Aquatic > Thermal springs > Hot (42-90C) > Sediment...
AACATGCTCACGCATATAATTAACACCAACATTCATAAGCTCAACAGCATCAAGAGCACTCCTACCAACCTCAGGACTACCACCAGCATGAGAAGCCCTACCATAAAAATGAAATTTAACAGAGTTCATAGCGTTTGTGGATCCAAGTCTTACGGTGTTAAATGATGATGGGTGGTAGTTTATTGCGAAATCTAATCCTTCAAATACCCCCTCTCTTGCCATGAACACTTTTCCTATCAATGTTTCTTCTGCTGGGCATCCAAAGTATTTTATAGTTCCCTCCATCTTACATTTCTCCATAGCTATTTTTAGTGCTATAGCTCCTCCAGCTGTGGCTGCTCCGAATATGTTGTGTCCACATCCATGTCCTGGTGCACCTTCAATTATTGGTTCTCTCCATGGAACTCTTTTTTGTGAGAGTCCTGCTAAGGCATCGTATTCTCCAAGTATCCCTATTACCGGCTTTCCACTTCCCCATTCTGCTATGAAGGCTGTGGGCATACCGGCGATGCCACGTTTAACTTTGAATCCATATTTCTCCAATGTGTCTGCTAACAGTTTTGATGATTTATATTCTTCTAGTCCTAATTCTGCATATTCCCATATCATGTCGCTTAGAAATATTATTTTTTCTTTGTTTTCTTCCACCCAGTTTAATGCTATATCTTTTGCATTCATGTACACATGTATTGTTGTATTCCTTCTATAAAACTTACGTTTGAAGGTTAAAAAAATGTGTGGTTTATTGATTCACTTATTCTCTATTTTACTCCGGCTCTGAAATATGCTCCACAGGCTGGGCACTTGTATAGTCCCATTGTTACGGGTCTTCTCCCCTTTGGTGCTAGTACCCATGTCTTTAATGGTGCGCCAGCTTCGGTTCCACATTTCTTGCATTTAACCATGTATTTTCACCTTCATTTATGATGTTATCATTATTTATGGTGTTGATTATGAATTTAAATTTTTCTATGTTTAATGTAACATTTTTTTAAAATTGGGTTATGATATGTTAAATAATGTTTATTGGATTTTTGCTTTTTCTATGAATTCTTTAAGTTCATACATATTTGGATGTTCGGGTATTTCCTTTGATATGTATATTGCTGCTACTGCATTGGCTATTAAGAGTCTTTCATAATCTTTTAGTTCGGTTCCCCATCCCAATATGTTTCCAGCGTTCCATGCATCTCCAGCTCCAGTGGTTCTTTTCACGTCTACTTTGAAGCATTGTGCAATTATTGTTTTTCCGTTTTTTGAAGTTGCTGAGTATTCTGGTGTATGTACGTCTAATCTGAAATTAACTCTTCTTGAAATTTCTGATATGAAGTCTTCTGGATTTTCATGGTTCTCCTTTTCATTCATGATTATTTTCCCTATTATTTTTAGTTCATTTTCATTTAAGCTTATGGCATCTATCAACTCTTCTTTTACAATTTTGTCTATTAGTTCTCTTAGATCTCCAATTCTATGTCTGGGGTCTCCTAAATCTATATATACTTTCCCTTTCCCATTCTCTTTCACTCTTCTTGCAATGCCCTCTATTAGTTCAGTTCCATATCTATTAACATTCCAAGTGAACATGCATATGAAATCACTATTCAGTATTGCTTCCCAATCTTTTTCATTGAGCATGTTTGTATTGAATTTTGATAGTACTCCTGGATAGCTTATCATTATGTTTACTTGTCTTCCCATGTATATGCTCTCTATTATTGCTGTGATTGCTTGTTCTTCGGTTATTTTAACTTGGCTTAGATCTACTCCAGTTGCATTTCTTCTAAGTATTTCTAATCCAATATTGTTTGCACAGGTTATCAATTTCACTTTTACACCTAATTTTGCTATGGCTGCTGAGAAATTTGCTGCGCATCCTCCTCTCATGATGTTTTGTACATTTTTGAATATGTTCCCTCCACCACGTCTGGCTGTTTCTATTATTTCTCCTATTAGATTGTTTATGTCTGTTTCCATGTATATGAAGTGATCTATGAAATAGTCATGTAGTGCTACTACGTTAAATTTGTCTCTTTTCTCGATTATTTTATCTATTATCCTCTTGAATTCCATTATCTCTTCATCCACCTTACGTATGCTGTTCCTATTCTGATAAGTGCATTTCTGAAATCTTGTGATACTGTATATGTTCCATCTTCACGTCTATATGATATTAGGCCCATGGGTATTAGGAATTCCGATAATACCCTATATGCCATGCTTTTCCTCCTCGATCCCAATTTCTCACTTATAATTTTAGACATTTCCCCTGAACTTATTGTCAGAGTCTTTCTATCTTCTTTTATTGCAATTTCCTTTATTCCCTCCAGTATTTCTCTGGCTATTCTCCTGTATTCTTCGCCTCTACTGAAAATTATTTCTAGAATTTCATCTAAACTCATACTTGTTTTTACATTTTCCACGTTGAAATACATGTATCCAGTTTTCCTCTCCTTTTCGCCGAGCCTTCTTGGCATGCTCCTCTAGATATAACTTTATATTCGAATGCTATAAATAGTTACTTTGAGTTTAGGGGGTAGCTTTTGTCTATTGGCGGATACTATAAAATGCTATTGGATAGAGTTCGTAGCTACATTAGAAGTGTTGGTGAAATTTCATTTGATGATTTAAGGGTTTGGGCTAAGGGTGAAAATATAGGTTTAGCCACATTAACTGCTATTCTAAATGATCTTTTGAAGATTGGTGAGATATCGGCTCCTGAGGGGTTTATGGAAGTTGAAGATGTACTTTGTAGCTTTCAGGTTCCAAAGATAATTTCATCTAAACCTAGTGTGACTGTTATTCCTTCAAAAGTTGATGTTTCAAGGGAATCTATTGCTATGGAAGTTTCTGTTGAAAAGTCTACTACGAGAATTGATTTGGATTGGATGAAAGATGTTGATTTGAGGAGAGCTGTGGAGTATTTGAATAAGTATCATAGTGTTGGTGTTATAAGGTTTCTTCGGGATTTATCTGATATGGGTGTATCGAATCCTGAAGCTGTTTTAAAGAGACTTATTTCCCTTGGATATGTTGATTACTCCCCTCTAGGTGTTGTTAATGCTTCAAGTAAGCTTCCAAAAATTTCAGATAAACGTTTACTTTCTGAATTCATTTAAACGGGTATCATTATGTAAAAAATTGTTTAGTTTATATTTTGAACATTTTCCTAATTTCTTCACTTAATGGTCTTTTAGTTTTTAATGGTGGCTTTATGCCTTCTATGGACATACCCCAAATCATTGCTGCTATGGTGTATCCAGAGAAGCTTTTGTCTTCTATGGTTGTTGGTATTATCTCTTTTGCACTATATTTAGTTCTAAGATAGGAGAGTACATCTTCCACCAATTCATGGGGGAAGCTTCTTGCTTTAAACATTACGAAACAATTTGTTTGTATTATTGGCTGTGAAACCAGTGATTTGTTGAATTCAAATAGATCTTTCCACTTCTTCTTGAAATCTCTTAGGTTATCTAGGTATGCCACTGTGAAAAATCCACATTGTGGTGTTATTAGCCTGGTTATATCTATTATGTCTATTGGGGGGTTTGAGAACCCTCCGTACTCTACTAAGTCTACTAAGCTTGATACTAGGGATGTAATTATTATGTTAGCTCTATCAACCCCCTCCCCTACTGTTTGGCTAAATCTCATCATTAATTCATTATCGAAAATTAATGGGTTTAACCCCTTATCAAGTAAATTCCTTAAGCCAAGTATAGCGTTTCCGACAAGTAGGTCTCCCTCTCTTCTGAAGGGTATTGTGCATATGGGTACAACTCTTATTCCAAGTTCATCTCTTATGTCACTTGACAATTCCCCTATAACCATAGTTCCACATCCTCCACCGAGGCTTGATAGTGTTATTGCTATTTTGAAATTCTCCTTTTTATGTAGGCTTTTCAGCTTTTTTAGAAGTTTCTCCTTATCTGTTTCATATGCACTTTGCCCAAGTTTCGGGTCTTTCCCTGCACCATACCCACTTAAAGTTTCTTCACCAATAGTTTCGAATAGAAAGTTTGAGTGGTCCTTTATCCCCCTCTCCTCAAAGTATGATTGAACTCTCTCATGATCCTTTTTGCTTGTGTTTACTGCGACAAAACAATTCTCTTTTGATCTCAAGTTCTTGAAGGTTGCATATGCTATTGAAAGTATCCTTTCACCTGCACTTCCAGTTCCAATAAATAGTATTCCGCCCATTAAACTCACTACTCAAAAATAGTTATGATGATTTCAATTTATTAATTTATCTAATTATTGTTTTACATTTATTTTCTTTTAGTGGTTAATGGTATCATGCATAGGAATTTTAAATCGTTTTTTCCATTGTTTATTATTGTGTGTTTTACGTTTGGGGGTATGTATATTGCAAATCCCTGTGAAACTGTGTATTCTCTTCCATCTATTATCACTTTTCCATCTCCATCTAAGATGAATATTTCATGTTCGTATGGATGTTCATGGTATGGTGAATTTCCACCGGGCTTTATTTCAAATAATCTCATAGCAAAGTTTGGTGCACCATCTTTATCAGTTATTAGCCATCTCACATATATTTCACGTGCCCCTTCAATCTCCACAAGTTCGTTTTCAACTTTAGTGTAGTGTACAACCTTCTCCATAATGTTCCCATGAATTAGTTTACTAAACAATTTAAAACACTTTTCATCCTCCAGTTGCTGGTGGTATTAATTCTACTTCATCACCATCATTCAATTTCACACTTCTTCCAACAGGTTTACCATTTAAGAGTATTATTATTGGACCTTCACCATGCAGATCCATTTTACCTATTATAGGCCACTTCTCCCAGAGAATTTCCATTAGGTCATTGACACTTGCTCCATCCTTCATTTTTATAATAGCATCACTTCTACCAATTAGATCTCTAAGGTATGATATGAATTTAACTTTCACGTAAATTTCATCAGTAGTGGCTAGTTCTCTCATAACGTAAATATTTCTATGAACCTAATTTTATCAACTTTACCTTTCATCATCCAACAAGGGGGCTTTGGCAAGAGTCCGCATTTTATATTATGCGATTAGTAAACCCTTTTAGCTTCTAAACTAAAACACCATATTTCTCTGGGGATGCGGGTGATCAATAAGTGATTATTGTTATTTAATGTGATGCCTTTAAATTAATATTTAATTTTTACTCTTTTTTATCGTAAAACTTATATACTTCTCATAACAAAAAGATATTTTGAATCCTTCCTTTTTCGAAAGAAATCATTTAGATGTGATATATATGATACTACTTGATTTGGCTCAAATAGAGTTTCGAGTGATACCTGGTAGGGTGGCGCAGGGAGTCCTACTACTACTCTTCGGGATACTAACGATATTCGCGTTAGAGGTTTCTAAGAGGAGGCCTGAAAAAGTTAAGGTTAGGAAGATTCCCGCTGTGGAAGCTATAGATGAAGCTATCGGTAGAGCCACGGAGATGGGTAGACCAGTATTCTTCTCACCGGGATTGGGCGGCATTGGTGCTTTGGAAACCCTTGCTGCATTATCAATTTTAGGTGATATTGCCAGAAAAACTGCTAGATATGGTATCCCAATCATTGTGGCAAATAGGAATTATGTTGTTTACATGGCTGCTGAAGGTATAGTTAAACAGGCTTACACGATGGAGGGTAAGGCTGACATGTATCAGCCTGAATTCGTAAGATACATTGCAGGCGCACAATTCGCATATGCTCAAGGATGTTTAGGCATATTCCAGAGGGAGAGGCCTGCAGCAAACTTCTTCCTAGGATACTTCTACGCTGAATCCTTGGAGCTTGCTGAAGCTGGATTCAATATTGGAGCTATACAAGTTGCCGGTACAACTAGCACTGTCCAATTACCCTTCTTCGTAGCAGCATGTGATTATGTTTTGCTTGGTGAAGAACTTTACGCTGCAGCTGCATATGTAACCAGGGATCCAAAGATTATTGGAGTTCTGTTTGCACATGATCTTGGAAAATACATATCTTTCGCACTACTGCTTATAGGCATCATATTGATAACTGCTGGAAACAAGTTCCTAATAGATTTACTTTCCAAGTGAGGTGATGGATGTGGGGTTCCGTACATTAATGCTTGACTATAAGAGATCCATACCATTAGCACTCGCCTTCATCTTCGGCATACTATACGTCTTTGAGTGGTACATTGATATTAGAGTTGGAACGTTTAGTTTATCAAGTTACCTTGAAACTACAATGCTAGATTACTTTAATGCTATGGGTGCCATGTCTATTGGAATTGGCGCTATAAATGTTTACAGAATCCACTATAGGAATGTTTCACGTAAAAGACCCCACTGGGAGTATAGCCTAATAGTTCTAATTATGATTCCATTTATGGCGATAATCAGTACCCTTGGTGGCAGATGGGCGTTGGATCCCAGGGGGGTTATTGTACCCAAATGGGTTTATGATAATACACGTGTAATTTTTAATTACTTCTATTGGTGTGTAGACAATGTTGCTAGCAATATGATGTTTGCGTTACTTGGGTTCTTCATAGTCTCTGCTGGTTACCGTGCTTTCAGGGCTAGGAATGTTGATGCAGCGATACTATTAATAACTGGATTCATTGTCTTAATGGGGAATGCACCTATAAATTCAGCATTGTTCCCATTCTTTGATCCCATTAGAGCTTGGATTATGGATTACTGGAATACCCCTGCTATGCGTGCAGTAACTATATGTACTGCTATAGGTGCTATGGCTTATGGTGTTAGGGTAATATTTGCATATGAGCGTAGACCAACCCTTGCTGGAGGTGAGTAGAATGGGTAGGCCTTGGTACGAGTTTTTTGAGGCTTTAGATCCGAGATGGCTATACCTATTAACTGCACTTTGCATAGCAATTCCAGTAGCTGTGGTGGCGCCTTCTCCACTTAGCATAACTGAGTATACAAAAGACATGTTTAGTTACATAGAGAATCTCCCACCAGGCTCCCTAGTCGTATTGTCCTTTGATTATGGTGGTGCACATGCCGAGTTGCATCCACAAGCGATATTGGTGTTTAGACATCTTGTTAAGAGGCCCGTGTATATCTACATTCTAGGTATGTGGAGTGAGGGGCCTATAATGGCTGATGAAATTTGGAGGAGTATTGATCATACAGGATTAGACCCTGAAAACCCAACGCAATTGATTACTAAGGAGTATGGTAAACATGTAGTGAATTTAGGTTATCTGGCAACCACAGCCCTAATCATTAGAATATTTGATACCATAACTGGAGCTATGACTCAAGACTACTATGGAAACCCGGTAACCGCACTTCCACTTGTACAGAAGTTTGATGGGATAAAGTATGCCAGCATGGTTATATCTTTTGCAGCAGGATCCCCCGGTCCTGGGACATACCTACAGTATTGGGCTACGAAGAAGCTTCCACCTGCACTAGTTTTCGCAGTAGGTCTACCTGGAGTATCTGTTCCAGGATATCTACCATTCTATGATGCTGGTAAGAAGGGGGATATAGGTTATATTGGCCTTTTGAATAGTCTTAGGGGTGCGGCGGAATACGAAATGTTGCTTGGTGAACTTGGATTGAGCGGTGCTCCACAGGCAATGAATGCTCAATCTGCAGTTCACTACCTGTTAGTGGTTGGTATTATACTTGGAAACTTAAGCTACTTTGCTAAGAAGGCTCGTGGTGGGAGGTGATAAGGTATGGTTACACCTCTTGAGATATTATTTGTTTGGACTGCTGTATTCGTAAGTTTTGGATGCCTCTCATACCTGTATAGGGAAAATCCACTATTCAGAGCTGTTGAACACCTATATGTAGCTTTAAGTGTTGGTTATGGGGTATCAGTTGATTTGTGGTACTTCCAAAACTACCTCTATAATCCAGTAGTCTACCGTGGTAGATGGGATTTTGTAATTCCATGGGCTCTAATAGGATTATGCTACTACTTCTTCTTCTCTAGGAAGTACTTCTGGCTTTATAGGATTCCAATAGCTATAGGTATAGGTTATGGTACTGGTGCAATGCTGAGAGGTACTGTTAGAGCGAATTTTGTAGCTCAAATTAATGCTGCCATTAGATATCCACTCTTCGCAGCGGATCTATTTACAACCTTTAATAGGTTTGTACTGTTCATAGGTACTTTTGTATCGATATTCTTCTTCATATTCACAGTGGAAATGCGTGGACCATTGAAATCCGCCAATAGAGCTGCAAGATTGTTTATTCTTGGAGCTTTAGGTGCAAGTTTCGCTAATACTGTTATGGGCAGAGAGTCTCTACTCATACAGAGATTTCAATTACTTCTCGGTAGCAAATACTTCCCATGGTCCGCAAGTGGCCTTGGAAGTCCTGAGGCAGGTGCTTACGCGCCTATAATGACAGCTCTATGCTGCTTGGGGCTCCTATACATAATATATTCCGATTATCGTAAGAAGAGAGCTTCGACGACTTCAGCAGCCCCAGCGTATAACTAAATTAAACCCATTTTTATTTTTTATTGGTTAGGTAAACATTTAAAAGTATGTTCTATAATTTTTGTTGGGGTTTATCTTGCCCTCTATGGCCTTTGTCTTCATCAATGTTGAGACTGGTACTGAACTTGAAGTTCGTGATGCACTTTTAAATATTGATGGTGTTAAGGAGGTTTACGTGATTTATGGTGTATATGATATTGTGGTTAAAATTGAAGCTGAGGGTATTGAGGAGTTGAAGAATATTATTTCCATGAAGATTAGGCGTACACCAAATGTTAAATCTACTTTAACAATGATAGTCCTTGAATAATTGTTTATGGTATTATTTCTATTGTATTGTTAAATTTCGGATATACCACTTCTTCCTCTACTATTATTCCCTCCTCTATTAGTTCAATAACTCTTCTTGTAATCTTTACCACTTCCCTTATTGTTTTCTTAGTTATTTTGCATATGCTTTTAAATCCTTCCTCACCCCATAGCTTTTCCATGTATGTGTATAGGCATCTTCCACCGCAATACTTGTAGTATTGGCATTTTATGCATGGATCCCGTATAGATATCCTTTTTACAGTTCTCCAATCATAGTTGTATATGTCTCCAATTTCAGCCCATTTTGAGTCTACGGCTATTGGGCATGCGTATATTTTTCCATTACTACATATGCTTATTGAGGTTTTCCCTGAACCACATGGTGGACTCTCCATACTTATTCCTGTGATTTCCACTTTTAATATCCCTAGTATTGGCGCTATTCCAATTACTTCCCCCTTCTCAGCGTTTCTCAACCATTCCTCCACAATTTTTGTGAATCCTGGGATGTAATTGTTTTTACACCATTCATTGAAGTTCTTCCATTTTTCACTCCACACAACATTTAATTGCCAATGTATGTGGTTGAATAGTTTTAGTGATTCTAAGTGTTTTACTTCAGCGTATATTTTGGATTTCTCTGATACGGTCATTCTGGCTATTAGATCTCCATTATATCCTATTCTTCTAAGCTTTTTAGCTGCTTTTATAACTTTATCGTATACCCCTCTCCCCCTATAATAGTCTGTTATCTTCCTTCTCCCATCTATTGATAGTAGGATTGCATTGAATTTGAGCCAGTACTCCTTTTCGAGGTTTTCGATTAGTGTGGCATTTGTTTGTATAACGTATTTTGCATCTTTTATTTCATCCATCACGTTTCTTATGAATTTTGCATTTAATAGTGGTTCTCCACCGTAGAATGCTATTATTGGTTCAGAATCTCCTTCTATGAAGTTTTTCAAGTCTTCTATGCTGTACTCAATTTTCCATGGTACTAGTTTTTGTGGGAAGCTTCCACCACAGTATTTGCAGTTTAAGTTACATTGCCCGGTGGTGTGTAGTATGTATAGCATATTTATCGTCCAATTTACATTTGTTTCGCTTTAATTTCCCTTATATGTTCTATTTCACTTCTTATGTCTCTAAATCTTCTGGCTATGAAGTATGCTTTATACTTCTTTGTTGTAGCCATTAGGTCTAGACTTGTCAATCCATCTATCACTTTTGATGCTCTTTTACTCATTATTTTAGCAAGTTTATCTGCTAAGAATAGTAGGTGGTTGTGGCCCATTTCCTCGAGTAGATGTGGGTTATCTGATTTGGATAGTATGTATAGTATTATGTCTCCAATTATGTTTTCGTTATCCCATAACTCTATTATTGGTTCTATGATTATCTCTTTGTCGAATTGTATGCATTTAAGTTCCTTCTTCATTTTTAAGTCGTATTTTGGGTATACTGGTCTATCGTATGAGAATACATTGCTCCTTATGGATGGGTCTTCCGTTAATGCTCTTAATTGGAAGTACCCTTTCAATGTGAATTGCTCTCTCCCAATGATTTCTCTTGCAGCTTTGAATCTTGCTCCTCCATTGATTTGCTCTTGTATTATTGTTGTCATTGTGGAATCGTATTCTATTGTTCTCCATGGAACATTGATCTTCGAATAATTTATTGAGCTTATTAGTGACAGTAATGCTTTATCACTTCTAAATCTTGGGATACCTTTCTGTTCGATATTTCTCATGTTTAGGATGTATGGTATTGTTGATCTCATGAGGTCTGTTGCATTTGTATCCTTAACTATTCCTATAATTAGTTTGTTTGTTTTTACTGCTTTATCCATTATAGAGTATATTATGTATAAGTTTATTGTGTTTAGATCTAGTGTTGTTATCCAGTCTTCTTCGTTGAACATTAGTGGGTGTTCACTTTTCTCTTCATATATCTTCTTCAGAATGGTTTCTGTAGCTTGCCAGACTCTATCCCAGTATCCCTTCACATTTGGGTTTATTGTGATGTATTCTCCTTCATCTACCATTAATTCGCCATTATATTTCATGTTCAATTGTATCATATCTCTTAAAGCTTCTTTCGCGATTTCCTCCTTTACATTCAATATTTTTGGTAGATCTCTCTTTCTAAATCTATTTTCACCTAAAGTTATTTCTTCAATTAGCTTTTTTATTGCTGCGTAAGCCGTGTATGGGTCTCTGAATGGTATGTGTATGCTTCCTGGACCCATATATCCAGCTAAGTTTATGTCTAGCATGCTTGGATTACCTTTTGATGTACTTATTCTGGATATGATCGATTTCCCTCTTTTCAGTAGATTTCTAAAGTCTCTTGAAGCTGGACCATAAGTTCCAGATAGCATTCTATCAAGTATTATGACTTTTACTTCTTCTGAGTTTATTTGATCGTTGGCTAATTTTAGTTCGCTCATGGTCATTAATGCGTATGGTATGCTATCTATGGTTTTCATCATTTCGAAGTCGTCTGGGGCGTATTCAAATTCTGGGTCTATGTTTGGTATATCTTCCATCCATAGTGGTATGCTTGTTGATATGCTTATGGCTTCCTCTTCTTTTGCTCTGCTCACATCTAGTTTTATCTCATGTTTTCTAATGGTCATATAGCCATAGAATCCCACTGCACATACGTAGAATATTAGCATCTCCATTCTTCTTTCCTGAGTTAATGATCCATCTATACCTATGATTTTGAAGTCCCCTTCTCCGAAGAATTCTTTAAAATTCTCATATAGCTTTTCGTTTCTATATCCTCTTATGAAATCCTTGTAGTATGGTATTGTACTCATCTCTCTAACTCTATTCTCAAATATCCTTATTATCTGGTTTAGTGAGTTTCTCAGTCGTGTGATTTCATAGTTTTCCCCCATTTTGATCGCCACTCATCATATTTGTAGATTCTGTATTCCCATATAAGTTACCTTTATCTCCACGTTCTATTATATTTGAATGTTGGTGGTTTAATTGTCTTCTGGTAGGATGGTTAGAGCACATATATTCATTTCTGGGAGGGTTCAGGGGGTTTTCTTCAGATCTAATATGCGTAATGTGGCTTCTAGATATGGTGTTACTGGTTGGGTTAGGAATCTCCCTGATGGTAGGGTTGAAGCTGTTCTTGAAGGACGTGAAGATGCTGTTATGCGGGTTTTGGAGTGGGCTCGTGAAGGTCCTCCACTAGCTAGAGTTGATGATGTTGAAGTTTTCTGGGAAGAGTATAAGGGTGAGTTTAGGGATTTCAGAATTCGATATTGAATCTATTGTAACGTAAAAATATTATTATACATTTGTTACTGAGTATTATTTGGGCTTACCTCATGGGTAAAGATACTCCATGGTTTGATGATATTAATGGTGCATTTAATGCTAGGCTCCGTGAAACATCCATAAAGACGTCTTATGAAGAGGGGAAGATAGTTTTAAAGAGTATTATTGGTGTTTTTGAAGCTTCATTTAATCTGGCAGTTCTTGATAGACTTTCAAAACCATCTTTCATAGCTGTGGAGAGACCTACTGAAGATGAATTGAAATATCTGATTTATGAAACTTTTAGCGTTAGACCTCTACATATTCAAGAACTCTCCATGGATGTGAGTATGCCTAAAGCTTTGAGGAATGATTTCTTAGTGAAGATATATTCCATGTGGGGTGATTCAGAGGATACTTGGGTTGATATTGGAGCTGTATATACTGGGTATGTTATGGATGTTTCCAATGGTTCAATTAACTTTCAATATGATCCAAATATGATGCCACTTGTCGGAGCTAAGGCTCATCTACTATCCTCTTGGGCTATTGATAAGCTTGTTAATGTTGAGAAGGGGGTTGAAATTGGTGAGATAATTGGTTTTCAACATAAATTGAAGATAGACATCTTAAACTTGGTCAAGTTTCATGGTGGTGTTTTCGGATTTACTGGTTGTGGTAAATCCAATTTGACTTCTATTATTGTTAGGAAGGTTTTACATAATCTCCCAAACACATCTATATTCATAATTGATGTTGCTGGGGAATATAGCATTAACCTCCTAGATGAAATCATCAATTATGGTATGATATTGTCTACCGAAGACTTTCTTAGTAGTGATGATATACTGGAATCTTTCTTTGCATCTCAAGTTATCCCTGAAAGTTTGGAGGATAAAATTGTTGGGAATAGTGTGTTGAGGGAAGCTTTAGAGTATCATCTATTAAATTTGGTTGGTGGGAATAGGATTTGCAAAGTTGATTTGGAGGGGCGTGAGAGTGATAAGTTAAGTTACATGATTAGCTTAATAGATGAGTTGAGGGATGATCAGAATCAGCTTACAAAAATCCTTGCATCAGAATTATATTATAGGTTGAATGCCATTGCAAGTAAACTTCCACATGAAATTACAATACATGAAATTGCAACTAAAGATGAGTATAGAGATGTTAAGAGAAGTATACTAAACTTAATCAATAATGTTTTAGCTAGGTTGGAGAGTGGTAGATCTAGGACTAAATTTAATGGGGTTTTAGAGATTTTTAGGGATAAATTGGTTAATGTAGAGTATGAAGAGCATGTTGAGAGTGGATTATCCCCTTGGGACGTTGCTGAACTCATTATGGGTGGTGGTAATAGGCTTATGGTGGCATACATTCCAGACCCCCTCCAAGCTAGGGATTTCACATCGAAATTCATTGGTGCATTATTCGTTTTGAGGAAGAGGAGGCTTGGCGGTCCAAGGATACTTGTGGTTTTAGATGAAGCTCAAGAATTCATTCCAGATGATGTTAGGAAGGAGGATTTAACATTTCAATCTAATCTGGATGTGGAGAGGCTTTTGAGGCAGGGTAGGAAGTATAGGATTCATGGGTGGATAAGTACACAGAGGGTTGCTAGATTAAATGTTAATGCAATACAACAATTGCACAGCTATTATGCGGGGACACTTCCCAGAAGTTATGATAGACATGTGATTGCAGATGCTTCTGGGGTGAGCCCTGAGATACTTGACAAAACTGCACAGCTTGATACTGGAGAATGGCTTTTCATATCACATAAAGCCACTAGGAGGAAGAATATACCCTTATTTATTAAAACTCCAAATAATGAAGACATCTTGCTTGATAACCTTATGAAGTTAGCTGAGAAGTTTAAGGTGTAAACTTTGAAGATATTAGGTAATCCATGTGTTAGAGAGGCATTATTGTATGATAGAATTAATGGTAATGTGAGATGTAGAACTTGTGAGAAGCTATGTGTAATTAAGCCTGGGGATACTGGTTTTTGTAAAACTAGAATGAATATTGATGGGAAACTATACACACTCATATATGGGGATATATCTTCTATAAGCGCTAATCCCATTGAGAAGAAACCTCTATTCCACTTTTATCCTGGAAGTTATGCTTTAACTATTGGTAGCTGGTCTTGTAATTTCACATGTCCATGGTGTCAAAACTACATGATAAGCAAGTATCCACCGAATTTAAGGTGGAGTAACTATATTTCCCCAAAAGAGTTTGTGAATATGGTTGGGGAGTATGGTTGTATTGGGACTAGCATGTCATTTAATGAGCCAACACTATTCCTAGAATATTCTGTGGATGTATTTAAGTTGGCTAAGCTTCATGGATATTACAATACCTTTGTAACTAATGGTTATATGACTCTGGAAGCTCTTCAAATGCTTTGTAATGCAGGTTTAGATGCCGTTAACGTTGATATTAAAGGTGATGCTGAAGCTGTATGGAGGTATTGTGGAGCTGATGTTGAAAAGGTTTGGAGGAATTGTATAGAGTTTAAGAGGTATGGAGTTCACGTTGAAATTACAACTTTAATTATACCTGGAGTTAATGATGATGAGGATTGTTTAAGAGGTATTGCCAGTAGGATTAAGAGGGATTTGGGTGAAAATACCCCTTGGCATGTCACGCAATACTATCCTGCATATAAAGCTTTGGAATACAATTTATATCCTAAGAGAACTCCTGTGGAGATTTTGGAGAAGGCTTGGAAGATTGGTCATGATGAGGGTTTAAATTACGTTTATATTGGGAATGTTCCAGGCCATGATAAGGAGGATACATACTGCCCAAAATGCTCAAAACTTCTGATTAAACGATACATATTCTCCATAATTGAATACAATTTGAATCCAGACAATACATGTCCAAGATGTGGAGAGAGGATACCCATTATTGGAGGATACTCCAAATTCACATCTACTTCTTGAGCTTTTTTAGAATTTCAATTTCATATAGGCTTATAGCATCTCTAAGTTCAGGGTGTTTATCATATAACCATTTATAATATGCTTGATCAATATTTTCACTGGTTAAAACGTAATTTTCCACATATTCTAAATGTTCCTTCACGTACTTCTTGATTTCATCATCACTTAACTCCATACTTCTAAGTTTAATTTCCATTTCCTCTAAGGGTGTTGGGTAATAGCATCCCATAACTTCCTCCACTTGAACTTCGTTGCCCATTTTCGATAGGATTTCACCAAGTCTATATCCAGATGGATTTGATATGCATATACTTAAACCCATAGATTTTGCATGTATTTTGCGTGCTTCAACTTTCAATGCTTCATCCACTATTAAAGCTCTTTCTTTAATCTTCCTTTTCCATTCCTCTACATTTATCTTCCCAAATATTTTGCTTTTTGCTGTTAGTATGGTTATTTCTGTGGTTATTTCATGTATCCTCTTTTCATATTTGTAGTCCTTGTAACAGTATACATTAATCCCCCTCCTACCTATCTTCCTTATAGCTCTAATTATGGGTTCCAATGGGTATAACCAGCTATTTACTGGTTGTAGTGCTATTCTACTATTTGAAATTCTCTTGGCGAAATCTTCGTATGCAATCTTTCCTTGAGATAGTTCTTTTACATGTGGTTCAAGCTCCTCATATAGGTTTAAGAAAAGTGTATCGTAATCATTTGAATTTACAATTTCATTTGATATCATAATGTTTGGTAGCCTTAAATTATGTGTTATGAATATTCTGATTCTACTCACAATTGAATAGTTTATTTCAGCTTTCTAATAATTTTTAACGTTTACTCTCTTTGGAATTTGTAATGTACTGAATAGTTAAATTCATTTAGTTTCATTGGGAAATTATATTCATATGTATACGAGTCATGTTGGAAGTTTCCCTCTCCCTCCTAGTGATGAAAATGTTGTGAAAGTTTTCCGTGATCTCATAGTGATTGGTATTGATTATCCTCCATACCCTCAACTCCGTGACTTCATA
>Ga0197143_1001988_pt1 | contig 15999 bp, 16 predicted proteins | sample GBS70_MetaG_FD_148603 | JGI IMG/M metagenome (GOLD analysis project Ga0197143, IMG submission 148603) | Sediment microbial communities from Great Boiling Springs, Gerlach, Nevada, United States - GBS 70_MetaG | ecosystem: Environmental > Aquatic > Thermal springs > Hot (42-90C) > Sediment...
TGCTCCGCCATCACCGCCGCCGCAGCGGCCACAGTGGCCCCGCTGGCCTCCGCAGTGGCCGCGGCCGCCGCCACGGCAGGAGCATGCATCCTGGCCAGGAAAAGGGGTGCCCTGCCGATCCCCCTGGTCGCAGGATGCACAGCGGCATGGCTCCACGCCGCCGCCTCCGCCCTGGGATGGCCATGGAAGCCCCACCCCGTGGTGTGGAGCCCCGCCATCCTGGGAATCCTCTGCGCCCTCGCCGGCCAGTCCGCCGCCCTCGCACACCGGCCCAGAAAGGGCCGGCCAGTCCTGACTGTCCTGAACCCGAGGCGTTACCGGATCTACCGGTGCCACCCCAGGTCCGACAGGGCCATCGCCTGGGTGGACATCGAAGCGGACAGGTACGGCAGGATCAGGTCCTCCGACGGAGCCCACCATGGCATCGAACAGGCCCTCCGCGACAGGCCACCCGACCCCTCAAAGGTGCTCATGGCGGCTGCCTCCGCCATGGCGGAGGCAGGCAAAAGCCCCATCGTGGTCCCCTCCGTCGAGGCCAGACTCGTGTCCACCGCGGCAGCCGCCCTCCTGACCTCGACCGTCCTCCACCTCGCCGGACTTGCCTTTGCCCACACCCTGGCCTGGGCTTGCATCGCAGCCCTGTGCGCCGACCAGGCCGCAGCCATGTTCCTCCCGCCAAGGCCCAAGCCCGGACCGGCCACCGGACCCGAGGCCGCCATCGGAGAAGCCATCACCGCCTGCGACCCGGTCGCCAAAAGCCGCGCATGGGAAATGTCCGGCCAGGCCCGGATTTCCAGGACCGCCAGGGGCGCACGGCGGGCTCACGCCGCGCATTAGACGAACAAAGCTTCCTCTTGCACACCGGCACAAAGTCTGCTAGCCTCCACAGTGCATCCCGGGGAACGGGCAGCTCGGATCCCCGGAACGCTCCGCCGCTCCGCGGCTCAGTGGCCTCCCTGCCACGGCCCGGGGCGCCCGGACCGCGGAGGGGCCCCAAGACGCCCCTCCCATCCGCGGTGACCACGGACGCGGTGGACGGCTCCGGAGTGTCACGGCTCCCGGCCCATGCCGGGGAAGAACGGCGCTCAAGCACCCTCTTCCCCGGCTAGGGTCCCCGGGATGAACCTCTTCCTGACGCCCTCCGGGCGCGCGTTCCCCGGAAGAATCCGGCCACAAAGACCCTTGCTCCACCCGCCCATCCGGGTGTATTATCCCCGGTGCGGGATTCGCCCGCGCGCACCCTGACAGGACAGCATGCCCCCTCCGCGCCAGGGGGCCAGCTCCGGCAAATTGCAAAACGCCGGGGCTGGCGCGGCCCCGGCGGGAAGGGAGGCAGGCGTGATGGACAGACTCTACATGGCCGGGTGGGTCGTCCACCCGGTCACGGGAAAGCTGGTGCCTCGGCTACAGCCGGGGCACCAGGAGAGGGAGGATCCCGGCCGGTGCACCGACCGGGATCTCAGGCTGATTCTCTCTACCCTGGCGACGGCGGTCGCCAGGGGAGACGCCGATCCCGCCACGGCCCGGCGGCTGTGGCGGGCGTCCGTCAAGGCGTTAGGTGGTTAGGTGAGGGTGCGCTCAGTCGAGGGGCAGGACTCTCCTGCCCCTCTTTTCTTTCCCGCCGGAGGGTTGACTTCTCCGCCAGCACCGATGTACCATGCTGCCACAGGGGGTTTGGCAATGCACGCCGGTGCACTTCCTGGCTCCGCTCCAGCCGTCCTGCTGAGCATCGTGGCCCCCGTTTCCAGGGTCCGTCCCAGGAAAAGCGGGTACACCGTGGAGCTCAGAACCGCACCGACCGTCCTCTGCCTGCTGGACCAGCCCTGGGTGGCCTTCCTCCAGCCCGGGGAATGGGTCGAGGTCGTCGGCGAACCCTGGAAAAGCGCACCGTCCACCCTCGACGACCGCGTGGTGCTGGTCCGCTGCACGGCCGCCCTGGCTCCCGCCCACGCCAGGTCCGCCACCTTCCGGGTCACCGGGACCGTGGAGGAGCTGGACCTGCACGGCAGGTTCGCCACCCTCCTCCTCTCGTTCCGCACCCGCGGAAAAATCAGGACCCTGCAGGTCCGCGCCAGGCCCGACCAGGCCGTGGACGCCTTCCTGTCCGGCAGGCCCGTCCGCGCGGCAGGCAGGGTCTCCGTCTCCAGGTCAGGACACGTCGTCTACATCGCTGAGGAGCTCAGCACAGGAAAGGAGGAAGCCGCGTGACACAGGTACGGCAACAAGAGAAACCGGTCAGGCACTTCGCCAGCGCCGAGGTCACCGGACATGTCCTCACCGTCCGGCATGACCCGGGCCGAGACGCCGTCCGCACGGTCATAGGGGTCGGCAACAACAGGGTGCAGGTGACATTCTGGAGAAGCACTGCGGCGGCGTCCATCCCCCAGGGAGCCACAATCCGCGCCTGGGGACGCCTGTCTCAGTGGGGACAGCCGCCCCGCACCACCCTCGACATCTCCCCTCACACCCAGCACGGGTTCTGCCTGGTCGACCCGGCAACGGCCACCCCCTCGGCCGGCTGGACCATCCTCGGAACCCTCGAGGACATCCAGGGCGACCAGGTGACCATCACCGTGGTCACCCCCGCCAGGGTCGTCAACGGAGTACCCTACGAGGAGCGGCGCACCCCCTACCCCGTCCAGGTGCCCGAGCACCTCGCCCCCGTCCTCCGCGAGCTCGTGGGCGAGGACGTGCTGCTCCGGGGCACCTTCGGGTTCGAGCAGCACACCGACGGCTACGGCCGGGCGGTCACCAGCGTGACCCTCGTGGCCACCGAGGCCCGCCACCGCGGCCAGCCCATCCTCAGCGTCCAGGACGAACAGGAGCCGGCCAGACTCCGCAGCGGCAACGGCCCCGCCAGAAACACCGGAAACGCCAGGAACGCCACGATCCCCTTCTGAAAGGAGGCAGACCATGGCAGAACCCCTCGTGATCGAGATCTACGGACCCGAGGGAATCGGGAAAACCTACACCGGGCTGAGCTTCCCCAACCCCGTCATGATCGACACCGAGGGCCGGGGCAGGTACATCTGCGCCCTCCTCCAGAAACGGGCGCCGTACCGGGTCAGGGAGTGGCAGGACCTTCGCGAAACCGCATCGCGCATCCTCTCCGAGGTTCCTCCCCCGGCCACCGTGGTCATCGACTCGGCCAGCGACCTCCAGGACATGGCCAGCCTGCAGTGGGCCAGGGAAAACGGGGTCAGCACCGCCCAGAGGCCCAACTACTCCGCCGTCTACCGCATGATCGACGCCGCGCTCGACTTCTGGACCGACAACGGGTACCACCTCGTCCTCCTGGAGCGGGTCAAACAGGAGTACGACCCCGTGGCGGAGGGCTACACAGGCAGGATGGTCCCCAACCGCTACGGCCGGGTCTCCTCCAAGACCCACGTGGTCCTGGAGCTGCAGTGGGGACTGGTCCTCGAGGGCGTCCAGGTCCTCCCGGACCGGTACCCCGTGGCCGTGGTCCGCAAAAACGTGTGGCTGCCCATGGGGGTCACCAAACCCTACCTGCTGCGGTTCTCCTACCCCGAGCTCATCCAGCAGCTGCAGCAGCCCTGGAAGGGCACGGTGCACGACTACCTCGAGGAGGCCAAGGAGGTCGTGCGCGAGATGGAAGCCACCGCCGTCCTCATGGCCCAGAGGGTCAAGCAGCTGTCCCAGGAACCGGTGACGTAACCATGCCGCAAAAGGCCCGCCGGTCCTCCGTCCGCGCCCTGGAAGCCCTCGTCCGGAGGTACGTCCGGGACGGAGTCCCTCCCACCCTCTCCCAGGTCGCCAGGGACGCCGGCCTCGCCGGCGCGTCCAGTGCGAGAGCCGCCCTGATGCCCCTGGTTGCCTCCGGAACGGTCAGGCAGGTCCGCGGACACTACGTCCCCACAGACGTCCTGCGCCTGCCTCCCAGGTGCCCGTCCTGCAACGCCGCCGCACGGCCGGAACTGGACGGAGGCAGGGTCCGCTGGAGGTGCGCACGATGCGGACGCTAGACATCCCCTCCCCGGCGGAAATCGCCAGGCTCGCCAGCGACGCCGCCTCCGGCTGCGAGCCGCCGGGCATCGTCAGCCACATCACCCCGCTGCTGCACCAGGACGCGCAGCGCTCCGCCAGGTACAGCCCCACATGCAGCAGGGCCGGGCAGTGCCCCCGCATGCTCAGCTACTGGGCCATGGGCGTCCCGCCCTCGGACCCCACCGACCCCAGGATGGCCCTGGTTTTCCGGACAGGGGACGCCGTCGAGGAGGTCGTGAACAGCTACATCGACAGAAGCGGACTCCACGTCACCCGCAAGAGCTGCGAGATCCGCATCCCGTTCCGCTACGGCACCATCTGGGGAAAGGTGGACCGCATCCTCGAGCCCAGCACAGTCATCGACTTCAAGAGCATCAACACCTACGCCTACGAGGAGGTACTCCGCACGGGCCCCAAAGCCGAACACGTGGCCCAGGTCAACCTCTACATCCACGGAATGCGCCTGAGCGGTTGGCCCCAGATCAGCAATGGGCTGCTGCTCTACGTGGACAAAAACAGCGGGCTGCTCTCCGAACAGCCCTTCCGTTACTCCGAGGAGCTCGCCCTGGCCTGCATCCGCGTGTTCGAGGCCGTCCACGAGGCCGCCATGGAAGGGGTCCCACTCCCCAGGCCCGACGGGTACTCCCCGGGCAAGGCGCCCTGCTCCTACTGCAGCTGGAGAACCACCTGCTGGGGTGTGCAGCGGAGCGACGACTCCCCCGCGGAGGCGGACCTCTCACACCTCGAGGACATCCTCCGCAGCTACGTGGAGCTCAGCAGAACCAGGACCTTCGTGGAAAGCCAGATGGAGGACATCCGCGCAAGGGTCCTCGCCGCCCTCGCCGACGCCGGCACCACAGCGGGACGCGCGGGGCCCTACACCGCCAGGGTCTACGAGCAGACCAGGACGGAGGTCGACACCTCCCTGCTGCCACCCCTGTGGGTGGCCGCGGCAACCACCACAAAGACCTACCAGGTCCTCCGCATCCAGGAGAGGAAAAACGGCAAGACCAAGGAGGCACAGGCCACATGAGCACTCTCACCAAGGACACCGCAGAGCAGGAAGCCCTCCGCTGGTTCGGGGGCGACGACCTGAGAGCCCGCGTCTTCCTCGAGAAGTACGCCCTCCGGGCCGAGGACGGCACCGTCCTCGAACCCACCCCGCCCCTCATGTGGGACCGGGTGGCCCGGGAGATCGCCTCCGTCGAGCCCGACCCCGAGCGGCGCGAGCACTGGCAGCGGGAGTTCCGCTGGCTGCTGGATCGGTTCCGGTTCCTGCCCGGGGGGCGGATCATGCACGGGGCGGGGAACCCCAGCAAGATCACCCTGCTGAACTGCTACTTCTGCGCTATCCGCGGTGACTCCATCGAGGCCATCTACGACGCGGCCTACAGGGCCGCCCGGACTTACTCGCGGGGAGGTGGCGTCGGCATCGACATCACCCCGCTGCGGCCCAGAGGAGCCCCGGTCCACAACGCGGCAAAGACCAGCACCGGAGCCGTTTCCTTCATGGAACTGTTCAGCGTCACCACCGGTCTCATCGGGCAGGCGGGAAGGCGCGGTGCTCTCATGATCACCATCGCCGACCACCACCCTGACGTCCTCGACTTCTGCCGCATCAAGCGCGACCTCACCTCCGTCCGCTACGCCAACATCAGCGTGCGCCTCTCGGACGCCTTCATGCGGGCAGTCGAGAACGACGCTCCGTGGGTCCTGTGGTTCGAGGGGCCCGAGGTGGGCCGCATCGAGCGAACCGTCCGCGCAAGGGAGATCTGGAAGGAGCTCGTGGAAGGCGCCAGGGACTGGGCAGAGCCCGGATGCCTGTTCTGGGACCGGGTCATCTGGTGGGGCACCAGCAACTACGGGGGCATGACCCCCATGGGGACCAACCCCTGCTCCGAGGTCCCACTGGAGGACGGAGGCGCCTGCGACCTGGGCAGCATCAACCTGAGCCGGTTCGTCCTGGACCCCTTCACCCCCCGGGCCCGGGTCGACCTGGACTCCCTCCGCCGTGCCGTCCGCGCCGGGGTCCGCTTCCTGGACAACGTCCTCACCTACAACGAGGGCAAGCACCCGCTGCCCGAACAGGAAGAGGCAGCCCGCCGCGGCCGCCGCATCGGGCTCGGTATCACCGGGCTCGGAGACGCCCTCATCATGCTCGGACTGCGTTACGACTCCGACGAGGCAATCCGCACCGCCGAACAGCTCCAGGAAACCATCAAGCTCGAGGCGTACAGGGCCAGCATCGAGCTGGCGCAGGAGAAGGGGCCCTTCCCCGCCTTCGACCCCGACAAGCACCTGTCCCAGGCCTTCTTCTCCACCTTCCCCGCTCAGCTGCTGGAGGAAATCCACAGGCACGGGCTGCGCAACGTGTCACTGCTCACCATCCCTCCGGTCGGCAGCGGCTCGGCCCTCGCCGGCTGCACCAACGGGCTGGAACCCATCTTCGCCCTGCACTACGTCCGCCGCAGCGAGTCGCTGACCCGAGAATACTACACCGTCCTGCACCCTCTCGTGGCCGAGTACGCCCGGGTCCACGGCCTGGACCTGCGGGGGCTACAGGATGCATCCGACCCGCACGACTACCTCCGGAGCCGGCTGCCGGCGCACTTCGTCACCGCCCACGAGATCGACCCGATCAAGAGGGTGGACATGCAGGCGGCCCTGCAGCGGCACATCGACCAGTCCATCAGCTCCACGGTCAACCTGCCCCGGGAGGCGACCGCGGAGACCGTGGAGCGCGTGTACTTCCACGCCTGGAGAGCAGGCCTGAAGGGGATCAGCGTCTACCGGGAGGGCAGCCGCGAGGGGGTGCTGCTCACCCCTGAAGAGGCAAAGCGCCGCCACCAGCTCGTGGCCCTCGCCGACCGCGTGGACTCCATCGCCCGCGCCGCCGTGCCCGAGCTCCCCAGGGACGGGTCCGCCAGCCCCGAGCAGCGCATCGAGACCGCGGTCAGAGCTCTCGCAGACGCCCTGGACGCGGTCCGCAGGCAGGCGCCCGAGCAGCTGGAGCTCGTCGCGGACGACGCAAGCCTCCTGCGCGACCGGCCCAGGAGGCTGGACGGTCCCACCTACCGCGTCCCGACCCAGTTCGGCACCCTGTTCGTCACCGTCACCGAGCGCGATGGGGAGCCCTACGAGGTTTTCGTCAGGCTGGGCAAAGCGGGCTCGGACACCGAGGCCTTCGCGGAGGCCGTCGGCCGCCTGTCCTCGGTCATCCTTCGCATGAAGGGGCCGGGCTCCGGCAGCCGCCGGCTCCTCGAGCTCGTCTACCACCAGCTGGAGGGGATCGGAGGACGCACCAGCTACGGGTTCGGCCCCAACCGGATCCGCAGCGTGCCCGACGCCATCGCCGCGGGCCTGCGAGCCTACCTCCAGGACCGGGGGCTGCTGCGCAACGGCAACGGCCACTCCGGGGAGGCCGCCGCGCCCGCTCCGCCCAGCCTGCCCAGAGGGGCGGACATCTGCCCCCGCTGCCACGAGATGACCCTCGTGGTGGACGACGGCTGCTCCAAGTGCCCCTGCGGCTACAAGGAGTGCTGAACAGACAGGAGGTGTGCGATGCTCCACCTGCCGGACATCAAGGTCGAATACGGACCAGACTGCGTTACCGTTTTCTGCCCGTACCACCCCGACTGGCCCCCAAGAGCCCGGGTTATGGGCGGCAAGTGGAACGCCTCGCAAAAGGCCTGGGTCTTCGATCCCCGGGACGCCGAGGCCGTCAAGCAAACCCTCCTCCATGTGTACGGCTGGGACGGAACCTACCCCGTCGAGATCCTCGACGCCCGCCTGCACCTGGGCCGGAGAGGGTGCGACACCCGCGAGCTCTGGATGTTCGGCCGGCTCATCGCTGCCAGACTGGAGCGCGACAGCACGGTCCGGCTGGGCAACGGTGTGGTCCTCATCCAGGGAGGCTTCCCCGGCAGCGGGGGCTCACGTCGCTACCCCGCCATCAAGCCGAAGCCGGACACGGTCCTGGAGATCCGCGACGTAACGGTGTCCGCGTTCGAGGAGGCCCTGGCCTACCACGAACGCTGGTATTCCGGTTGCCTCCAGGAGGTTCCGAACTCGCGCAGGGTTGTCCAGGCCCCGGGCACCATCGTTGCCGCACGCTTGCCCAGGGCCATCGTGCTCCCCGAGTCTGGGCCGGAGGCTGAACCATCGGAGGTTCCCACGTGCTGAAAAGGCACCGTAGCACTCGCGAGGCATGCCCGGCAGGTCTGGTAAGCCCGCACCCGGCTCCGGCCACCCAGGACCCCCTTGCTCCCTCTCCCGGGGCCTGGGCCGCTGCGTTGACAGCCGTGGCCCTCGTCGCCCTGGCCACCCTGCTCGTCCCGTGGCGGCACGGTCCGGTGGACAGCCGGTTCGTCCTCGCCTTCCCTCGTTCCCGGGCTCCGGCAGCCCTGTGCGAGTTCTCCTCCGAAGGGCCCCGCTGCCACAGCGTCACCACCGCCCAGGAGGGAGGTCAGTAGGGGTGGATCCCATCGACCTGGAGCACGCGGAACTGGCCTCGGTGATCGCCGAGGAGGTCGTCGAAATGGTCTGCCGCGCGGTGGCCTCCAGCGCGCTCGTCGCCCCCGCCCAGGCCCACCTGGTGGCCGTGGTGGCCACCATGGAGGCCGCGGCAGCCATCTGCATGATGGCCGGACAGGACGCCCAGAAAGCGGCCGCCGTCGCCGCCGAGTACCTGCTCGAGACGGTCTCCAAGCGGTTCCGCAAGGCCCAGGACCACCGGAAGGAGGAGCACTGATGCAGCCAACGGTCACCCTCGTCGCAGGCACCTGGTTCGCCCCTCCCCGCAAGGGGCTGCCCTGGGAGCACTGGGAGACCGACGCCACGAACCCCGCCGACGCGGTCGCGGAGTTCGCCGGGCGCCTGTGCTACCAGAGCTGGGACAGGCCCAGCCCCGCCACGCGGTCCAACCCCGACTACCTCCGCAACATCCTCGAGCAGGAACACTTCAGCGTCCTCGAACACTGCGGCTTCACCGTGGCCATCACCGGGGTTTCCAGGGCCTTCACCCACGAGCTCGTCCGGCACAGGCACCTGAGCTTCTCCCAGCTCAGCCAGAGGTTCGTGGACGAGTCCACCGCCGGGTTCGTCGTCCCACCGCTCTTCCGGGACGACCCCGAGGCGACCGCCGTGCTCCGCGACATCCACGAGGCCTGCCTGCGTGCGTACGCGCGCCTCGTCGAGATCGCCGAGAGACGGCTCGCCGGACAGCCGGGGCTCTCCAGAACCGCCCGGAGGAAGCGCGCGCGGGAGGCCGCCAGGTGCGTGCTGCCCAACATGACCGAGACCCAGATCGTGGTCACCGGGAACCACCGCGCCTGGAGGGAGTTCCTCCTCAAGCGTGCCTCTCCCCACGCGGACGCGGAAATGCGGGAAGTCGCCCTGCGGATCTTCGAGATCGCCCGGAGCATTGCCCCCGGCATCTACCAGGACCTCCGGGTGCGCGACGACGGGCAGGGGATCGAGCGCGTCCGCCGCACCAGAGAGGAGGTGACGGTGTGAGCGTCCAGGAAGCCCGCGCAGCCCTGCTGCGGGCAGCCAGAAGCTGGAAATCCTCCGCAGTGTCCCTCCCGGCCAGGGAAGCCGCTTCCGCCGCACCCGCGCTGGCAGGGCTCACCCCGCTTCAGCTGAAGGACGCGCTGCGGAGAATCGAAGAGTCCTGCCCGGAGGACGAGGCCTCCGCCGCGCGGGCCATCTGCAGTCTGCTGGCGCTCGCGGCCCCGGCCTCCGACGGGCTCTGGGTTTGCGCCCTGCACGTCCCGGTCTGCGCCGCCAGGCCCGCGGGCAGGGAGTCCAGAAGGTGGATCCCTGTCCCCACACCGCTGCCCAGAGACTCGGTCTACCCGGTCCTCGAAGACCTGGCCCTCCTGGGATTCGAACAGGCCGCGGTGGTCCCTTCGGTCTACCCCGCCTTGCCGGTGGTCACCGGAGCATGGCCCTGGAACGCCGCTGCCTCATGCGCGGCCGCCTCGGCCCTGGCCCGCGGAACCCCTCCCCACCGGCTGGACTGGCTGCACCACCTGGCCCTGGCGGCAGCCAGGCGGAAGCCCTGGTCGGCCAGCCGCACCGGCAGGTACAGCGTCTGGCCCGGCATGGTCCCGGTGTTCGTCTCCGCCCCCCTCGGGCACCTGCTCAGAGCCATCGGCCCGTCCGGAGCGGCTCCGCTGAGCGGAAGATCTGCCCGGTCGGTGGCGCGCGCCCTGCGCGTGCAGTGCGAGCTCGCAGGGCCCGGCGAGAGCGTCGCCGCCCTGCCGGTGGCCGGCCCGCTCCGCGAGCCGCTGGAAAGCGCACACCGCGCCGCCTCGCTCGCCATGCGCACCTGCGTGGGGTAAGCCGTGGACGAGGTCGCCCGCTGGCTGCTCGCCCACATGACCTCCGAAGAGAGGCAGGCATACCTCGCCTACCGAGACGCTTTGCATCGCGCCTTCTGCGAGCTCAACCACGCCTGCAGCCTGCTCCGGGCTCAGTGGCAGCGGCCAGGGCACAGCTCCGACCCCGAGCACCTGCGGACCTGCCAGACCATCGACCGCATCCACGAACAGCTCCGGGCGCTCCGCAGCGCCCTGGAAGCGCTCGAACAGAACGCACTGTCCAGGATCGACCATGGCCAGAACCGTCCCCTCTAGCCCTGAGGAAGCCATGAGGGCCCTGCAGGCCGAACGCATGCTGCGCCCCGAGACCATCGAGGCCTTCGGGATCAGGCCGGACCACGCCGCCAGAGCATGGGTATACCCGGTCCGGGGCGGTGTCAGGTACAAGGCCTGGGACAGGAGGGCTTCCGGCAAGTACTGGTCCAGCGCGGGGACCCCCAACCAGCTCTACGGGCTCGACAGGGTCGCCCGCGGGACCCGCGAGATCTGGCTGGTCAACGGGGAACCGTCCGTCTGGGCCTGCCACCAGGCAGGTGTTGCGGCTGTCTGCGGCATCGCCGGTGAAGGCAACCTGCCAAAGGACGCCGCCTGCACCCTCATGGCCCACGGAGTCCGCCACGTCCGGATCTGCTTCGACCTGGACGAGGCCGGGGAAGCAGGAGCACTCAGGGCCGCCGCCTCCCTGAGACCGCCGTTGCTGGTGACCATCCACCGCCTCCCCGCAGCCCTCGGGCCGGGAGGGGACGTCGGAGACCTCTACAGCTCCCTCGGGGGAGACGACGAGGCGTTCCGGGACGCCCTCCGCTCCCTCCCGGGCGAGCCCTACCTGCCCCCGCTCCGGCCACCGGAGCCCCCCAGGCCGCCGGCCGCAGCCGTGACGGACACGCACAGCTGGTGGAGAACCCAGGAGGTCCTCATCGCGGTGTTCGCCAGGTACTCCCACCTCCGCGCCACGGGGCCCCGCTGGGTCTGCAGGTGTCCCTTCCACGAGGACAAAAACCCCTCCCTGGTCCTCTACCCAGACGGTCACGCACACTGCTTCGGCTGTGGCTGGCACGGGGACGCGGTCAAGGCAATCATGGTCCTCGAGCGCGTCCCGTTCAAAGAAGCCCTGAAGATGGCCGCGGAAGCGTCGGGCCGCTTCAGCCCGATGCACGAGCGCAGGAGGAGGTGACCTCGCTTGCAGCGCGGCGCCAGTCTCGCTAACCTCGCGGTCTCCCTGGCAACCGTGGCCGTCCTCGCTCTCCTGTCCGGCCCGACGGTCGCCTCCCAGGCCAGGCGTGCGTGGCTGGCCGAAGCCAGGTCCGTGGCAAGCTCCTGGAAAGCGCACGCCACAGCGTACCTCTCCACCCACGGGAGCTGGAGAGGCGCCACCGACCGGTCCATCGGGTGGTCCCCGCCCCCGAGCAGGCTGTGGGACTGGACAGGCAACACCTACTCACCCGGCCTCCTCGAGGAGGCCAGGTTTTCCGCCCAGCTCAAGCCCTGGCTGCCACTGCCCGGAAGAGACCCCGGCCAGCCTGACTACTCCCTGGTCCTCCGCGCCGGCAGCCCTGCCCGCGAATGCGGCAACCTTGTCGGTACCCCCTGCTGGCAGTCCCCGCCACAGGACGTCTCGCTGAACCTGCGCAGGCAGACCTCCGCCCACGCCTCCGTGACCATCTCGTGGGCCGTGGAGGGCCAGGCTCCCCCGGACACCGCGGTGGAGCTCGAGCACCAGCCCGCTTCCGCGGACCCTCAGGACCCGTCCGCCTGGACCAGGGTCCGGCTGCCCGCCTCAGGGACTCTCGAGATCCCCGCACCACCCGCGGACGGCCAGCTCGGAGCGGTGCGTGTCCGGGCCCGGGCGGTCTCGGGAACACTCCAGACTCCATGGCAGCCATCCCCCCAGGGAGAGGTCCTCTACACGCTTCACTACCCTGTGGCAGGTGCAGGGATCGAGAGCATCACTCCCGGCCAGGTCAGGCTCAGGCTCGACACCGTCCCGCAGAGCCCGTGCCGGGAGGTGGTCCGCTGGAGGCCCGCCGGGGCCAGCGCCTGGCAGGAGCGGTCGTTCCCGGGCTGCGACCCGCACGTGTCCATAGACCTGCCCGACTCCGAGTCCTGGTTCGAAGTCCAGGTAGGATACCTCAATCCCCACGGAGACACCTCCTGGAGCAGGACCTTCGTCCTGTCCGGGACCATCCTGTACCGGGAGACCTACGACGGGCATCCATACCCCTGGATGTTCCCGCTCAACACCTTCCAGGGCGCCGCTGGCTACGGGCCTCCGGGACGGCTGGTGGCCGTCCAGGACAGCCCTGTGATCCCCTACGTGCCCTACAGGACCCAGGGCAACACTCTCGGCCCGGATGGGTTTGTGGAAGCCGACGCCACGGTCGGGTCCAGCGGGGCCGCGGGAGTCGGCATGCGGCGGGACCGCTGGCTCGTCCTGGCAACCCGAGATAGCCCGGCATGCCCCGGAGGAGCCGCCGTCGAGCTCCGGGTCATCGACTCCAGCGGGCAGGTCGTCTCCGGGATGGCATCGCAGCTGAGGTGCGCCTCGGACGCCTCGCCGTTCACCGCCAGGCTCCGCCTCGAGGCCGCCGGACAGGACATGCGGGCGTACATGGACGGCCAGCTCGTCTGGACGTTCCGACACCGCAGCAACCTGGACGACCGCGGAGTGTACCTGCTGCCGGGAGCTGTCACCTACCTGGACAACGTGACCGTGGGAAGAAACCCGTGACCTGCCAGCGTATCAAGCCCGCGCACCGCGTTGCCGGCAACACCGGGATGACACCGTGAGGTACGTGCGTGTCCATCAGCTCGTCCCCGGCATGGTCCTTGCCAGGACCATCTGGGGCGCTTCCGGCGAGGTCCTGCTCGCCAGAGGAGCCGTCCTCACCCACGGGACGATATCGGCCCTCCAGCGCAGGGAGGTGACCGCGGTCTGGATCAGGGACGGGCTGGCCGACGACGCGGACCCCGCGGACCTGGTCTCCGACCACCTCCGCGCCGCCGCCGCAAGGCAGCTCCAGGACCTCTTCTCCGCGGTCTCGCGCGGAGCACCCAAAGGGACGGTCTCCCTCTCGGTCAGGCGGCTTGCCGAGATTGCCGAGAGCATCGTCGACGAGGTGCTCTCGGCCCCCGTGGCCGCCGAGCTGGTGGCCCTCAAGACCCACGATGGCTACACCCTGCAGCACAGCGTGGAAGTGGCCGCCGGCTGCGTCCTCCTGGGAGTCCAGATCGGGGCCAGCAGGACCAGCCTCCGCGAGCTCGCCCTCGGAGGGCTCCTCCACGACATCGGCAAGGTCCGCATCCCGCCCGAGGTCCTGAACAAAAACGGCCCTCTCACCGCGGAGGAATGGGACCTGATAAAGCAGCACCCCGCCTGGGGCTACGAGATCGTCGGCCGGATGGACCTGGACGAGGTGACCCCGAAGCACATCGCATGGCAGCACCACGAGCGGCAGGACGGCAAGGGCTACCCGAGGGGGCTCCGGGGCACCAACAAGGTGGCCCGGAGCCATGCCGAGTTCCTCACAGGGGACCGGATCGCCCTGTGCGCGGAGATCTGCGCGGTCGCGGACGTGTACTCCGCAATGCGCTCGGACAGGCCCTACCGGCCAGCCATGCCTCCAGAGAAAGCCGTGCGCGCTCTCCGGGAAGCCGCCGGAAGCCAGCTCAACCGGGAGCTCGTGGACCTGTTCCTGAGGACCGTGCCCTCTTTCCCCGTGGGCGTCACCGTCAGGGTCTACAGCGGTCCGTTCGCCGGCTACGTCGCCACCGTCGTGCGCTCCCACAGGACAGACCCCGACAGGCCCGTGATCCGCCTGGTTTCAGACCCCTCCGGCAGGCCATGCGAGCCGCTGGACATCGACCTGAGACAGGCCCCTGCCGAGATCCGGTCATGGATCGTTCCACCCGCGTGAGGTGAGGAGGATGAGCCGAAGCCTTGTGTCCGCAATCCTGGCCCTCGTGCTGGCCGCCTGCGGGAGCAGCGGTGTGCTGTCAGGGGGTCAGAACCCTACCCCAAGCCCGAGCCCGACGCCGACTTCCACACCTCCTCCGGGAGGCACCGGCACCGTCCAGGGCACCGCCACCGTGGATTCCGGGAGCTCTTCCGCGGCGTCCGCAGGCTCCCACAGCCCGCAGGCGCGGTTTGCAGGACCCGCGCGCAGGCCGCACTCTCTCCCGGAGCCCGACCGCATCGTGGTGGGGCTCCGCCCGGGGACTCAGGCCCAGGCACTCTCGGTCTCAGGAGCCCGCCTCCTGCGGGCTTCCCGGTCCTTCGCGGTCTTCAGGCCGGAGCCGGGGCAGGACGTGGAAGCCGCCATGGCCCGCCTGCGCGCCATGCCCCAGGTCGCTTGGGTCGCCCGCGACGCCTACGCCTTCCGGCACTCAGAGCCGGACGACCCCCTGTACGGCTACCAGTGGCACTACCCCGCCATCGGGCTGCCCCATGCATGGGGCGTGACCACCGGAAGCCCGGTCATCGTCGCGGTGGTGGACACCGGGGTCAGGCCCGACCACCCGGACCTCCAGGGACTCTTCGTCTCCGGGTACGACTACCTGGACGGAGACTCCGATCCCACCGACCCCGGGTGCTCCGCCGACCCCGGAGACTGGAGCCACGGGACCCACGTGGCCGGCACCGTCGCCGCCCTGACCAACAACCGCAGAGGGGTCGCCGGAGTGACGTGGGGAGGCGCTTCGGCGGTCCGCATCATGCCCATCCGCGTGCTGGGAGAACTCGGCGGGCGGTGCGGGGTCGGCTACATCTCCGACGTCGCGGACGCCATCGTGTGGGCAGTCCAGAACGGTGCCAGGATCGTCAACCTTAGCCTCGGTGGCCCGGACCACCCCGCCCTCCGCGACGCCGTCCGGCACGCGGACTCCCAGGGAGTGACCGTGGTCGCTTCCGCCGGCAACGACCCCGACGCGGGGGTCCAGTACCCGGCGGCGTACCCCGAAGCCATCGCCGTTGCCGCCACCGACTGCCGCGGCCAGCGGGCCTGGTACTCCGCACAGGGCCCGCAGGTCTTCATCGCGGCACCGGGCGGGGGAGCCACCTACCCGTCCCAGTGCAGCGGGGTTTTCGACTTTGTCCTGAGCACCTCCCACAACAGAACCGACGGGAACGCCTACGTGTGGATGGCCGGGACCTCCATGGCCGCGCCCCACGTCTCCGGACTCGCCGCACTCCTGTTCGGAAGAGGCTGGACCACCCCCGCTGCCATCCGGAACCGCCTGCAGGTCACCGCCACCGACATCCCCCCGGACGGCAGGGACGACTACACCGGGTGGGGGCTGGTGAACGCCGCAGCCGCTGTGGGGGCCGAATCCGCCACCTCCCGCATGGTCGCCTTCGCCTGCTCGCTCTCCGGCACCATCCGCGCCCTGAGCCCCACCGCCACCGTCCAGCCTTCAGGGGCCTTTTCCATTCCTTCCGTTCCGGAAGGCCAGATAGACGTGTGCGTCTGGCAGGACACCAACGGAAACCGCCAGCTCGACCAGGGCGACCTGTGGGGCAGAACAGGCCCGGTTACCGTGCAGGCAGACCAGACGACCTCTGGCGTGCAGGTAGAGGTCCGGCTATACTCGGGACCGATGGTTGAACTGTCCG
>Ga0197143_1001989_pt1 | contig 15996 bp, 15 predicted proteins | sample GBS70_MetaG_FD_148603 | JGI IMG/M metagenome (GOLD analysis project Ga0197143, IMG submission 148603) | Sediment microbial communities from Great Boiling Springs, Gerlach, Nevada, United States - GBS 70_MetaG | ecosystem: Environmental > Aquatic > Thermal springs > Hot (42-90C) > Sediment...
CAAGCTTGCGCATTGCCTCATATCTCGTTTTTGACAGAAATCCTTAAAATGAAAAAAATATGCTTTAAAAAGCAGGAAAAATTATTGAAAAGTGCCTACCATTCAAAACTTTGAATAACAATTACCCCTCTTTTCCTTGCCTCTTCCAGAAATGTATTCGTGGCAAAATGGGTTATAAGAATTCTCACTATATCAATTCCCCGATACTCCTCCTCAACTGCCTTCACCTTCTCCTCAAGCTCATTGAAAATGCCTTCAATCCATTCCGTTTTTTCCTTCTGGTCTTTTCCCTTCTCCTCAAGCCTTATTTTTGCTTCACCTATAATAATGACCTCCTTTCCGTTCATCTTTCCTTTTCCGAAAAGGTTTATTTCTTTACCTTTAACATCCTTTCTTATAAATTTTTCAGAAACTTCTATCCCGTATTTTTCTTTTAACACCCCTGGTATCATCCTGAATGCTTCGTTTTCAAAGGCATAAGAGATAGACCTCTGGAATCCCCCGAAGTCCTTTCTCAAGTTGGTGATGGACTCATCAAAATCTGTTCTCATGCGGTTAAGTAATTTAGTAAGTTCACGGATTTCCTCTTCTGTTCTTTTTTGGGCTTCAGCGAGTTCATTAACTCTTTGCTCTGTTCTTTTTTGGGCTTCAGCGAGTTCATTAACTCTTTGCTCTGTTCTTTTTTGGGCTTCAGCGAGTTCGTTTACTCTTTGCTCTGTTCTTTTTTGGGCTTCAGCGAGTTCATGGACAGCGGTTTCCAGTTTTGTAACCCTTTCCTCAACCTTTGAAATTCTTTCTTCTGTCCTTTTCTGAGCTTCTGCGAGTTCCTTAACCATTTCCTCTGTTCTCCTCTGAGCTTCTGCGAGTTCATTAATTCTTTCCTCTGTTCTTTTCTGCGCCTCTGCAAGTTCCCTCACTATTTCTTTCAATTCATTAAAATCTTTTGCCCTCACGAGGTCATCTAACATATCTAAAATTCTTAAAAGAATATCCGCCTGCTTTCTTTCAAAAGCCTTTAGTATATCTTCTCTCTTTACTAATTTCCTTCTCATCGCCATGTTTTTATTTTATTAAATTTTAAAACACAAATCAAAGAAGCGCATCCCCTCTACGGAGATAGACATAGAAAGATGTGATTCCTCTATTAGAATTTCACACCGCTGTATATAACTGCTATGCCACCTGTTAACTCTTTTGAGTTTACATTTTTGATGCCGAATTTTTTAAGGAGTTCAACAACTTCTTCTTTCTTCATAAAACCCCTGATTGATGAGGAAAGGTGTTCATAAGCCTTTTTTGAACCTGATATAACTCCTCCTATAAAGGGTAGAATTTTTCCAAGATAGATGGAATAAAGAAATGAAAAAACACCTCCGGAAGGCATGGAAAATTCAAGGATGAAAAGCTTGCCATCCCTTTTCAAAACCCTGACCATCTCCGAGATTCCCTTTTCGCGGGAGGTAAAGTTTCTCAAACCGAACCCGATGGTTACTACATCAAAGGTCTCGTCTTTAAACGGGAGAAATAATGCGTCCCCTCTTATTAAGATAAACCCGTCTGTGATTTTTTCCTTTTCTGCCTTCATCATCGCGAATTTCAGCATCTCCTCTGAAAGGTCAATTCCAAAGACTTTATGCCCCATAGTTTTCAGTCCTATTGCGATATCTCCTGTGCCCGTGCAGATGTCAAGAACTGTGAGAGATTTTGAAAAGCCTACCATCTTCATAACTTCCCTTCTCCATTTCCTGTCAAGATTAAAGCTCAAAAGGTGATTCAGAAAGTCATACCATGGGGTAATTGAGGAAAACATCTTTCCAATATCATTCTTTTCAGAAGGCATTTAAAATTTACCTTTTAATTTTTCCTGGCAATATGAACTCATACCTTTTTCTGAGGAGGTTTGTCTTTAAAAATCTGTGTGTCCTCCTCAAAAACTGAAACAAACTCCAGATGAAAGCGTCCCTCCTGTAATATGATTTCACATCTTCAAATGTTATTTTCCTTTCAAGGAAGTTATTTGCAATATCTATGGCTTCGGGTATCAATTCAGAAATCCCCTCTTTGAAAAAATTTCCAATAAGGTCAATCAGAATGAGACGAAAGTCGTAATATCTGTCAAGAATTTCCTGAAGGAACATGGACTTTACAATCCTGTTTATAATCGGAGGGACGCTCTTTAAAAACAAATCAGCCTTAAGCATTTCTCTGCCGTTCTTCCTGTATAAAGGGGTGGAAACATCAAGATACAGTAAATTTATACCCTCAGAACTCTCATCTGTCTCCACAACCCAGTTGGAAATCTGTCCGTCAAATCCAACCTTGACATTTTTGCTTTTTTCGTTGAATTCCTTTACTTTTTTGAGTTCAGAAAATACAGAATTTAAAAGCGCTATTACCTTTTCTTTACTTATCGTTTTTATGTATAAATTTCCAATTTTTGATTGGGGGTATGCCTTCTGAATCACATAGTAAACAATCCTTCCATCGGATGTATTAATTTTTATCCCATCTGTATCAATTACTCTTATTCCTACATCGTTTCTTAAAATCTCAATGTATTCTTTTAAAATTTTCTCATATTCCTCAACTTCTTCATTACTGGAAAATATGGGAAGTCTTTTGAAGGCAAATGGTTTAAGTTTTTCGTGGTCTATAAGAAAAGTGCCACATATCTCGCCGAGACCTATGATTTTTGCAGGAATTTTGCTCTTTTCAGGATATTTTGTATTAAGTCCTTCTTCAAATTCTCTTAAAACCTCTTCCTCTACATGAAACTTCATTTCCAGAGCATTTTTGTTCTATCAAATGCTTTTCTTATTTTCTCCTTTATGTAATCAAGAGCAACCCTCGTCTGAAACCTTCCTGTCCTCGCGAGAGAAAAGGCTTTCTCAAGCCTTCTTATAATCTCCTTTCCTTCATCCTCTTTAATTATCAGGGGAGGAAGGAACTGGAGAACCGATGGGTCATTATTTGCATATATACATAAAAGTCCAGATTCATAACAGGCTTTTGTCATCATCATCCCCCAGTTTTCATCCTTCATTTTGATTCCTATCATAAGTCCCAATTGCCTTATTGATTGAATTACATCCGGGTTCTTTTCCCTTAAAGAATTAAGTTCCCTCTTAAAAAATTCTGCCATTTTGTTAACATGTTGCAGAAACCCCTCTGAAGAAGAAATTTCAAGGACCTTCATAGCAACTACGCATCCAAGCTCACTTCCTCCAAATGTTGAAACATGGATAAATGGGTCTTTATGAAAAACACATTCAAGTTGAGGTTTAAATGAGGTTGCGGTAATGGGATAAATGCCTCCGCTCAATCCCTTTCCGGTTACCATGATGTCCGGGACAACCCCAAAATGTTCTATGCCCCACAGTTTTCCTGTTCTTCCCAGTCCTGTCTGTATTTCATCAATAATCATAAGAGCTCCCTTTTTGTCGCATATCTCCCTCACTCCTTTGAAGTAATCCCTGTCAGGCACATAAATGCCGAGGGTGGCAGGTACGGTTTCAAAAATTACAGCCGCAGTTTCTGAATCCACAGTCCTCTCAAGGGCTTCAAGGTCATTAAAAGGAACCTGATAAAATCCGGGAGCGAGTGGTTCAAAGGGCTTTTTATACTTTTCATCACCTGTAGCAAGGGCGAAACCGGTATGTCCATGATATCCTCCTTTTGCTGAGATTATCTTATGCCTCTTCGTAAATGCTCTTGCGATTTTGATTGCCAGGTCAACTGCTTCCCCTCCGCTTACCCCGAAAACTGTATAACTTATATCTCCCGGCATAAGTTCCGCCATCCTTTTCGCAAGCAATGCCCTGCCTTCACTTATAAGGTGGTGATTTCCTATATCAATCTCATCAAGTGCTTCTTTAAGAACCTTTATTATCTCAGGATTTCTATGTCCGAGATTAAAAACCCCTCCGTTGCAGTGGCAATTTATCAGTTCTTTTCCTGTTTCCATATCCCGGATGTATATTCCTTCTCTCATTCCAAAAATAAAATCCATTCCAAAGGATGTGAAAACCCTCGCTTTTCCGGAAGAAACATGCTCTTTAAAAAATTTTATTATCTCCCCTTTTGAATTTCTACCAATAAAGGAAGGCATATATAAAATTATAAATTTTAAAATTTTCAAGTCAATTTCGCATATTTCGGAATTTTAACGGGGTCCTACACATGCTTGAAATGACCATTTATATCTGTTATAAAAATTAACCAATGAAGTATCTCAGAGTAAAAACAGGGATTTTCTCGGTTGTAACATGTGTTGGAAAAGATGAGGTTTTTGTTCCAGGAGATTGTGTGGTAGTTTTGAGGGATGGAAAAGAATTTCTTGGAAGTGTAATGGGAATAAGGGAAACTGAGGAAGAGACAAAGGAGGTTTTTGAAATAATAAGACGAGCAACTCCTCAGGACATTTCTCAAAACTTAGATAACAAGGCGCTTGCAGAGCGCGCGTATAAAATTTGTAAGGAGAAAATTAAGGAGCATAACCTTGATATGAAACTTATTGAAACAGAGGTAAGCCTTGATGCAAAAAAGGCTGTATTTTATTTTATTGCTCCTCAGAGGATTGATTTCAGAAGGCTTGTAAGGGAGCTTGCAAACACCCTGAAACTTACAATAGAGATGAAACAGATAGGGGTAAGGGATGCAACAAAAATAGGCGGCGGGATTGGTCCGTGCGGGCTTCCGTTATGTTGTGAGCGGTTTATAAATGAATTCGAATCAATAACCCTAAGAATGGTCCGAGAGCAGAATTTATTTGTCAATCCTCAGAAAATATCAGGGATATGTGGCAGGCTTATGTGTTGTCTTGCATACGAGGCTGAGTTTTATTCTTCTGAAAGAAAGAGATTCCTTCCAGAAGGGACAAGGGTTTCGACTCCAAGGGGCGATGGAATTGTAAAGGAGATAGATCCAATTTCTCAAAGTTATGTAATAAAACTGGATGAAGGTGGAGAAATGAAGTTTAGCAAAGAAAATATATGGGCAAAGGGGAGGGGAGAGATATTTTATGTCACAACTCCTATCTATTATGTTAACGATGTCCCGCACATAGGGCATTCATACACTACCATTGCCGCGGATGTCCTTGCCAGGTTTCAAAGACTTAACGGGAAAAGCGTTTTCTTCCTGACGGGGACAGATGAACATGGAAAGAAGATAGAAAAGCATGCGGAGATGGAGGGAATAAGCCCTAAGGAGCTCGCTGACAAGGTGGTTCAAAGATACAAGGAGTTATGGAATATTCTTAACATTTCAAACGACGATTTTATTAGAACCACCGAAAAGAGACATGAAGTGGCTGTTATTGAATTCTGGAAAAGAATTTATGAAAAGGGAGATATATATCTTGGAGACTATGAAGATTGGTATTGTGTTCCCTGTGAGAGTTTCTGGACAGAGGGAGAACTTCTTGAAGGAAAATGCCCTTCCTGTGGGAGGGATGTTGAGAGACTTAAGGAGAAAACTTATTTTTTCAAACTATCAAAATATCAGGAAAAACTAATAAGGCTTTATGAGGAAAACCCGAACTTCATAATGCCCGAATCAAAAAGAAACGAAGTCATTTCGTTTGTGAAAGAAGGACTTAAAGATATCAGCATTAGCAGGAGGGCTGTGAAGTGGGGAATAAAAGTGCCTTACGATGAGGAGCAGACAATATATGTATGGTTTGACGCGCTCGTCAATTATTTGAGCGGCGTTGGCTATCCTGATTATGAGTCCTTTTCAGCAATATGGCCTGCTGATATACATTTCATAGGGAAGGATATATTGAGATTTCATGCTGTATACTGGCCGGCTTTTCTTTTGTCCGCCGGACTTCCTCTTCCAAAAACCATATTTGCCCATGGATGGTGGACAGTTGATGGAAAGAAGATGAGTAAATCTCTTGGAAATGTTGTTGACCCGAAGAAGGTTGTTGAAAAATATGGGGTTGACCAGTTCAGGTTTTTTCTCTTCAGGGAGGTTCCATTCGGACTGGATGGAGATTTTTCAATAAAATCTCTCGTCCAGAGGATAAATTCAGACCTTGCAAATAACCTGGGTAATCTTGCGAAGAGGACGCTTGATATGTCCTGGAGATATTTTAAGGGAAGTCTTGAAAAGGCGAAGTTCACAGGACAGAGGGAAGCGAAATTAAAGGAGAAGTTCACCCATATATTTCAGGGATACATTTCATCAATGGAGATTATGGATTTTTACAGGGCATTAACAAATATATGGTCGCTTTTTGACGAATTGAACAGATACCTTGATGAAAATGCTCCATGGAAGCTCTGGCAGGAAAAAAAGGAAAAAAGGGTTAAGGAGGTGCTCTCAGTCGTGGCTAATTATTTAAGATTTTCCTCTTTGATGCTTTATCCATTTATGCCCGAAAGCGCAGAGAGGATGTGGAAGCTTTTTGGTATGGAAAGAGAGATAGAACAGGTTTCTTTTAAAGAAGTCTTAAAGGGAGAGGTCATAAATCAAGAGGTTCCCATGGGTAAGGGAGAGATACTATTCCCAAAGGTTGAGGAATGAGGGGATTCAGGATAAGGGCAAAATTGGGGAGGGAGAATTCTTTTGAATTTGTTTTTCCTTTAAGCCTGGCGGTTTTTAGAGTAGATGATAAAGGAAGCTATTTGAAGGTCTTTGGACATGAATGGAAACTCAAAAGAAAGAAAGATGAGAAAACTTCTAACACCATTGATATTATAGTTTATATCCTTTATAGCATAAGGGAAAATCCGTTTTATTTGAATTCTCTAAGGGTGAGAATGAGAGGCGGATTTGATGACCCATTTTATTCCGGTTTAATTTTTGGCTTCCTTGAAACTATTTCTCCCTTCTTTCCTGTTGAAAACTTCATTACTTTTAAAGGGGTTCCATTTATCTTAGAGATTGAAGGGACTCTTGGGATAAGGGTTTTAAAGATTTTAAAAATTTTGTATAATTCTTATAAAAGGAGGAGACTATGAACGCAAAAGAAATCCTTGAAGCGCTTCTTGAAGGGGTTTCAGGAATGGTAAAGACAGAGACTGTTATAGGTAAACCGTTTATCGTTGAAGGATTAACAATTGTTCCGATTTCAAGGGTTAGAATTGGATTTGGAGTAGGTTCCCTGAACAGAGGCACCACGGAGAAGAAAGGAGCAATTGATTCTGGTGGAACGGGCGGTGCTCTTTCAATTGACCCTGTAGCCCTTCTTGTAATAACAAAAGAAGGGAGGGCAAATCTTTACACCATTGGAGAGGGTTTGAAAGGTGCGCTGACAAAAGCCATTGACCTCGTTCCCGAACTTGTTGACAAAATAATCGGGAAGAAGGAGGAGTGAGTTGAAGAGAATTTTTCTTCTTCTTCTTCTTTTTCTTCTCTCATGTGGAGGCAAGGTTTCAGAAAACATCCCCGTTCCAGGAATAACGACAGGTCCGCTTGACCTCACTGTGAAGGATATGTGCGGAAATCCTGTAAAGGACCTTAAAATTTATGTTTCAGGAATAACAGAGCCAGTAAAGACCGGTGAGGATGGAAAGGTTTATATAAAGAGCGTTTTTAAACCCTATTTTATAACATTCAAAAGGGAGAATGAGCCATACCTTACATACAGGTCAAATAAATCGGTTCTTGATGTTTATGACATAAATTCTTCCTGTAAGACCTTCCCTGCAAATGTCACGGGTCAAATTACCATCTCTTCCTCTGTAACCGGTCCGGTCGAAATCTTTGCCTATCCGGGAGGATGGACTGAAACCCATGTGGATAATGGAAGGGGAGAATACTCCATGGAATTAAATCTTCTCAAAATTCCTGCGTCCGCGACTCTCGTCGGGGTTTTTTATGAGAATGATGAACCGAAATACTTTGGGAAATCAACTGTTCAAATAACACAAGAGGACCTCACCTCCACAGTTAGGCTTGTTCATGAACCGGTAATAACCATAGGTGGAAAAATAACCCCTCCCTCTAAAATTGACGAAAAAATTGAAATTTCCTATTATTTCCTTTTCAAAGACCAATGGAACCCGAGACCAGTTTACATAAAGGAGTATTTGAATAAACTTACCTATGAATTAAAACTTCCCAATCCCGATATGCTTTCCAGTGAAGATGGGTTCATAGTTATTGGAAGGGCTTTTGAGATAGATGAAAAAGGAACACCGGATAATGAATCTGATGACGAAATAACGGGTTCTGTATCGGTAAATTTTATAAATAAATCATCAGCAAAAGACAAACTCCCCCTTGACCTTTCCTTTATTGACCCTCCTGCTTTGTTGAAGCCATCTGATAGCAGGTTTGATGAAATTCCTGATGTTGAATGGGAGAGTTCCCTCTCCGGTTTCACCCTTATTGAATTCAGTGATTCAAAGGGAAACCTCCTCTGGAGAATTGTCCTTGACGGCGGGGATAAAAAAGTATCACCATCAGAGGTTCTTCTCTATCACGAGGATATAAAAAAGGATATAAAAAATGATTTCCCTTCCATGAGGCATTACTCCGTCTCCATATACACATATCCTGTTGACCTTTCCCAGATAAATAAAATTTTTCATGATGGCGAATGGGTGCTTCATGGAAAGGGTTATTCATTCGTTAAGGGGAGAGGGTTTTATTTGGAATAAATGTTCAGGAAATACGCACAGTTCTTTCAGAGCCTTTTCATTATGATTGATATGTTTGTCATTATGGGGGTCTGGATTTTTTCCTATTACCAGAGATTTTATCTTCCTGTAGTTCCTGTGACAAAGGGGATTCCTCCATTTATTGAATACATAAAATTTATGATTCTCATTCCATTTATATGGATACCTGTTTATCTCTCTTTCGGGCTTTATCGTTCAATGAGGCTTTCTGGATGGGGAAGAGAACTTTATGATGTGTGGAAAGCTTCCTCATTTGCTACCGTTTTATTCGTCACAATTTCATACATCTTCAGGCATTATGAGATGTCAAGAGGAGTTTTTCTTACCTTCTGGCTCCTTCATCCTTTTGCGGTATGGGGTGTGAGGAGGGGAATGCGGATTTTTCTTAAATATCTGAGGAAGAAGGGTATAAATACGAAGAATGTAGTAATAGTTGGAGCAGGGGATCACGGGAGAAGGGTTTATAATCTTTTCAAAAATTATCCCGAGCTTGGATTAAATCCGGTCGGATTTCTTACAAGGCACGACTCAAAGTTAGGGAGTTCTGTAGAAGGTCTTCCTGTTATTGGAAAGTATGAGGACCTTCCAGAAGTAATAAATAAATACAATGTAGACCTCGTTATAATAGCAATTCCATTTGAGATTCAGTCTATTTTGCCAGATATAATCAATCTTATAGAAGGGACGACCGCTGACATAAAAATCGTTCCGGATTACTATTCATTCTTTCAGATTCAGAGTGGATATGAAATTTTCGGTGGAATTCCTTTCGTTTCAATAAGGTCATCTCCGCTCATCGGCTGGAATTTTGTCCTCAAAAGAGCATTTGACATCTTTTTTTCTTTACTCTTTCTCATTTTAGCCCTTCCTCTTATGATTATAATTGCGGTTCTTATAAGACTCACATCAAAGGGACCTGTTATATACAAGCAGAAAAGGGTTGGCTGGGATGGGAGGGAATTTACAATGTTGAAGTTCAGAACGATGAGAATAGATGCAGAAAAGGATGGTCCGGTCTTTGCTAAACAGAATGACCCCAGATGCACAACTTTTGGAAAAATTTTGAGAAAATTGAGCCTTGACGAATTACCGCAGTTGATAAATTCCCTGAAGGGAGATATGAGCATAGTTGGACCCCGTCCAGAGAGACCATTCTTTATTGAAGAATTCAGGAAAAAAATCCCGAACTATATGTTAAGGTTAAAGATAAAGGCCGGAATAACAGGATGGGCACAGGTGAACGGGTTGAGAGGGGACACATCCATAGAGGAGAGGATAAAGTATGACATATATTACATTGAAAACTGGTCGGTCCTTTTTGACCTCAAGATAATTTTCTTAACCATCTTCAAGGGAATGTGGAACAGGACTGCCTAAGTTGAAAAAAGTTTTTATATACTGGGCTGCGGTTATGGACCTGGTTGGGATGGTGGTTGGAGGTGCAATTATTGGTGTTTTGCTTGATAAGAAGCTCAAAACATCGGGACTTCTTATAGCAGTTTTTACTCTTTTAGGCTTTTTTGGAGGAATTTTTCAGATGTGGAAGATAATGAAGAGGGCAGAGGATGGGAAGTGAGTTTATGAAAAGGGGAGAGATTTTTTTATCTCTGTTATTTATTATGATTTCCATCGTTATTCTTTTTGTATTCTCTTTTATTCCGATGCTTTCCTTTCTCGCTGGTTTTTTACTTCTCATGATGAACTATTATCTTTTCAAATTGCTTTTTCTTTCAAAGAGAAAGAGATGGTTCATCTTTGGATTTTTCATCTTCAAAGTAGGGCTTAACCTCCTTTTAATTTTTCTCGCCCTGAAATTTCTTATGAAGGCATTTTTTATCAGTGGCATCATGACTTTTCCGTTTTTTCTTGCCTTTAGTTTTTTAATTTTGTATTTTATCTCCGATGAGTGCAAAACCACCTGAAACCATTCTCGGGCATATCACCTTTCTCAAAGGAATTCCCGTTCATACCCTCCATTCCATTTTAACTGGCTTAATTCTTTCCGCAATTTCTATCTATCTTTTTATCCGCCTGAAGCGTTCAGAGGATTACACAATGCCTGATGAGAAACCTTCTATTAAGGGCTTTTTTGAAGTTGTCACGGAATTCTTTTATAACATCCTTACTGGAATTGTAGGAGAAGAAGGGAAAAAATATGTTCCTTTCGTAACATCCATTTTTATTTTTATCCTTTTTTCAAACCTTTTAGGACTTATTCCAGGGTTTTATCCGCCAACAATGAATATAAATACGAATGCTGGTATAGCAGTTTTTGTTTTTCTCGCGTATAACTATTTCGGTTTCAGGGCACATGGCATATCATACCTCAAACAATTTCTTGGTCCGCTTCCATTCCTCGCTTTTCTATTCCTGCCCGTAGAGATAATAAGTCATATTTTCAGACCGGTGAGTCTCTCAATAAGGCTTTTTGGAAACATATTTGGAGACCACACAGCACTTGAGACCTTTACATCGCTCGTTCCGGTTCTGGTTCCTGCGGTTTTTATGGTTTTGGGACTCATTGTTTCAATTGTTCAGGCTTTTGTGTTTGCTCTTCTATCAGGGATATATATTGCTCTGGCTATAAGCCATGAGCATTAAAAAAACAAAAAAGGAGGAGTAGAAATGAAAAGGCTGATTAAAACAGTGGTGCTTGTAAGTGTGCTACTTTTGCCGGTTATTTGTTTTGCACAGGAAGAAAAAGGTAGTGAAGACAGCTCAATAAAGACCGCCCTTGCCATCGCCAGCGGACTTGCTATAGCAATTGCTGCATTTGGAGGAGCCTTCGGGCAGGGCAGGGCAATTACAGCAGCAATGGAAGGTATATCAAGAAATCCTGAGGCTCAGCCGAGGATGTTTGTGCTTTTAATTCTCGGTCTTGCCTTTATAGAATCTCTCGTGATTTACGCCTTCGTTATAAGCCTAATGCTTCAGGGGAAGATATAAAAATAAAGATGGGGAGGGGAATGATAAAATGGGGAGGAGGGTTGTTCTTCTTGATACTTTTGAGCTGTAGACCTTTTTCTCCCTCTTTTAAGAGGCTTGATGAGTTCTTTAATTACGAAAGGGTGATAATTGCAAAAGCGGGAAAGGATGTTATTTTAAGGGTAGAGGGAGAGGGAGATTATTCTATATATGTGATATGGGCAAAAGGACTTTTCGGTGAGGAAAAAAGGGGAGAGATGAAAAAAGAAGGAAAAACCTGGGTTTATAAGATAGATGGAAGGGGGACAGAAAAAGGAGATGTTATCTTTTTCTGGTATGAGGTGTGGAAGGGAGAAGAAAAAATTGGGACCCTTCCTGATAACCGAGGTAAAGAAAAACTTCTTCTTGAGGGGAAGCTCCACTGGAAGGATATGATAGGAAGGATAGAGTTTAAATAATTACATTTTTTCAAATCAAATTGTTTTTTAGTAATCTAATTACAATTTTTGTAATAAATTTTCCCATAATTTACAATTTTTGTAATAAAATAACGATTGGTAATATATAAAATAACAATTTTACTGGCACAAATTTTGTATTTTTCTATCGCATGAAAGTAAAAAACGGAGTGAAAAAATGAAAGTAATAAAAAAGGCGGTAAGAGCGATGCTGTTCGTCGTGGTGCTCGGTGGATGTGTGGGAAATAGAGGGGTAGATTTTCAAGCTCTTAAAGAACTTCTCCTTGAGAATGCTCCCGATGAGAGTTTCCTTATGGAAATAGTGGTGAGAGAAAAAAGCAAGGCTTTTTCTCCGGAAGAGGTTCTGAACTTTATGAGGATAAGGTCGCAGTTGAAGGTGGAAACTCCAGTAATTTTCGGAGTATCTCTTATTGATGCTTTTGTTCCTCCTGAAGCAAATAGATTTGAGAAAAATCCCCCATCATGTAGTGGAATATGCGGAGATATTTATTATGCCTATTTCTATGCGGAATTTCCAAATGGAATTTTTGACCCAAAGAATATGATGGAGGGAGTGATAGCCTTCAGATACATCTATGATGAAAGCCAGAAAAGGTGGGAATTACAATCCTACAGATTTATTGATTCCGCAAAGGTTACCTCTGCCGTTTCTCTAAGGGCGGTAAACGCAGTTACAGGAGAACCTGTAGAAGGAGCAAAGGCTTATGGAAGATTTGGCAAAGGGTGGACATCAATCCTTGCAAAAACCGACTCCGATGGAAGGGCAGTAATATATGGTATGCTTGCAGGAGAAGTTGAAATAAGGGTTTTTGGCGGAAATTTTGAAGAGGTTGTTATAAAAGTTAACACCTCTGAAGGAGTTATTACGGATATAGGAGAAGTAAAACTTCTTCCTCTCTCAACTCCTTTCTTCACTCTTGAGGGGAGTCTATTTTTTAAGGACGGAACTCCAGTGGCTCCATTTTTCTTCGGTGAAAATGAGGTCCTTCCAATTGTTTGCCTGACCAATAAAGGGGATAGCCCAACAATTATTCCTCCTGCTATAGTTGGTCCCGATGGCTCTTTTGAGATTGAGTGGGTTTGTGGAGATTATGAATTGAGGGTAAGGGTTCAAAATACTGAAAGAATAATGTATTATGGAGACCAGTGGGTCTTCTCCGATTTCGTGGATATAAGCGTTCCTTGTTCTTTTGATTCCGGTTCAAATATAATTGAACTCCCTCCAGTTTATGTGGACAACACTCCTCCGAAAATCCTTTCAATGAAACCGGAAAGGTCATATGTCTCTCCGGGTTCAAAGATAAAAATATCAGCGAGCGCAGAAGACGAAGATGGCGATGCCCTCAGATATCTCTGGTCATCATCAGGTGGACAGATTAATTTAACAGACTCCTCTACCACTTTCTGGACGGCTCCTGAGCAGACAGGCACCTATAATGTCTTTCTATATGTAAATGACGGGAATGGGGGAATAGCCCGCTCAAGGGTTTCAATCAATGTGGTAAACATGAAAGAAATATCCTGGGAAGAAGAAGAAATTCCTTTGACACCGCCTGACGACAGATGGTCTGTTACTTCCTATCTTTATGGATATGGACCATCAAACAACATTCATATGGACGCATTTGGAGTAGTCCATATGGTCTGGTCAGACTACAGGGATGGAAACTTTGAAATCTATTACAAATATGTAGAAAACGGAGAGGTTTCTTCGGATTTCAGAATAACTGAAGATTCAGATGTATCCACAGCCCCTTCTGTGGTTGGAGATATTTATAGCGTTGCCCATATAGTGTGGACTTCTCTTATAAATGAAACAGAACCCAGGGCGATGTATGCTCAGGTAGAATTCGGAAATGTAATTTTTACTACTCAATTGAGCGATTTCCGTTCCTATTCCCCTTCTATAGCAGTTGACGATTATGGCAATGTCCATATAGTTTGGGTTGATGAAAGAAACGGGAATCCCGAAATTTATTATACTACCGTTGCCGATGGAGTTATAGGAAGTTCTCAAAGGATTTCGTTCAATTCCTCTCCCTCTGATTATCCAGCAGTAGGAGTTGACCACAATGGTAGAGTTTACATAGTGTGGGCTGATGGAAGGGATGGGAACTGGGAATTATATGGAAAAATTTTTGATGGGGGGTCCTGGTCACAAGAAATGAGAATTACCTATGCGGTTGCTTCTTCTATATGGCCAAGGATTGCAGTGGACAGTAAAAATGGAATCCATCTTGTATGGTCTGACTGGAGAGGCGATGGAGATTACCCAAAGGTTTACTACAAATTTTTTGACCCATCCTCTATGTTATGGAGCGAGGATATTCGTTTGAATGAAGGAGGTGCCGGTGCCTGGGGAGCAGGTATTGCTGTTGATGAGGAGGATAACATTCATGTTGTATGGTCTGATGAGAGATTTTCTAAAAGGGAGATATTTTACAGAAGTAGAAGTTCCGATGGAATATGGGTTGAGGAGCTTCAACTAACGAACCACTGGATGGGAGAAGCATACGCTCCATCAATAGCAGTAGTTCCTCGCGGTGTGGCAGTCCTTTTCACAGATACAAGGAATGGATATTATCCTGAGGTGTATGTAAAAATAGGAAAATTTTCAGATGCTCCTGAATGGAGAGATTAAATCCAGACCCCTCTCCCACATCCCTTTAAGCCCCCCGAAAGGGGGGCTTTATTTTTTATATTCAAAAAATTTCTCCTTGAGGTGAAAGTGAAATTAGTTTACTTCCTGAACCCTCCCCTTTCAGTCTTATAAATTCCCCCTCTTGGTTTTCGGTCTTATTATTCACCCTCTTTCCAGATTGTCCGGGGAGGGAGAAAGGAATCAAATAAAGGGAAGGAGAAATAAGCTGGAAAATGGAAGGGGAAATAAATCAGAAAAAGAGAGAGCCTCAAAATTGGAGAAGTAAAAATTGAAAAAGGAGTGAGCAAAGAAAAATACAAATAGAACCCTTTATACCCTTTTAACAACAACCTTAAATTTCTTAACTTCCTCTACCCTTACCCTTTCTCCCTTTTTTATCGGGGTTTCTGAAAATGCATCCCAGTATTCTCCATGAACAAAAACCTTCCCTTCCGGCTCAATATCCGTTACCGCCTCCCCTTCCTCGCCAATAAGTGCCTCAATTCCCACACGGGGCTTTTGAAACTGGGCTGTAATCGCTATGTAGGCAAGGGTTCCAAAGAAAAGAACCGTGAATATGAAAAGCGGCAAAACAATCCTGAGTGAAAACCGATAATAAGGGGGAGAAGACTTAAAAAGCATTATAGTTCCTAAAAGAATTGATATAACACCGCCAAGTGCAAGCATGCCATAACTGGTGATTTTTATCTCAGCAAAAAAGAGAATGAGACCTAAAAGAATTAACGCTACACCCGCAAAGCTAACAGGAAGAGTATGGAGAGAGTAAAGCCCGAGGATAAGACATATCGCTCCAACAACACCCGGAAATATTGCTCCGGGATGAGAAAGTTCAAAAAATATACCCCACATCCCTATCATGAGAAGGATGTATGCTATGTTGGGATTTGAAAAAACATTGAGCAATTTCTCCCGCCATCCCATTTCTACCCTGACCAGCACAGCTCCCTTTGTCCTCAACACCCTTTCTCCCAGAACAGTATTTACTTTATATCCATCAAGTTTCTCCAGACAGTCCGCTGGATTCTGGACTATAAACTCAATCACCCTTTCTTTTAAAGCCTCGTCAGCGGTATATGATATACTCTCCTTAACAACCCTCTCAGCCCACACTTCAGACCTTCCATGCTTCTTTGCGAGGCTCTTTGCAAAGGCGACAGCATCGTTAACCACCTTCTTCTTCATCTCCTCATCCATCTTCTCTCCACCCATTACCACAGGATGGGCTGCGCCTATGTTTGTTCCCGGAGCCATAATTGCGATATGGGCGGAAAGAGCTATAATAGCACCCGCAGAAGCT
>Ga0197143_1001990_pt1 | contig 15992 bp, 17 predicted proteins | sample GBS70_MetaG_FD_148603 | JGI IMG/M metagenome (GOLD analysis project Ga0197143, IMG submission 148603) | Sediment microbial communities from Great Boiling Springs, Gerlach, Nevada, United States - GBS 70_MetaG | ecosystem: Environmental > Aquatic > Thermal springs > Hot (42-90C) > Sediment...
TTCAGAAGGTTTTAAGAGTCACCACCAGGGTTTTTGTTTTTTATAGAAGTGGCAAATCTTTTGTAATTTTATCAATTTTTTCTTCAGGAGCTGGACCAATAAAAAGCGCTGTTTTTGTTCCTTTTTTGACCTGGGTAAGACCAGCATCTTCTATAATTCCTGCAGGCAATTTAGCTTTTTTTGCTTTTTTGTAAATTGAAATCATTTCATTTAGGTTTTTTACACACACCACAATTTTTTTTTGTCCCTCTTTTTTCCAATCATTGCTCCAAGGGCTTATATCAGCTCCACTAACCGCTGCATGAGCTACTTCAACTGCCAATTTTCCTTTGCCTATTTTTAAATCTTTTCTTACAACGATTACTTGTTTGAGCATTTTTTTTGTCAAATAGTGAGCTTTTCTATTTCTTTTTGAATTGAAGAATAATTAAATTTTCCATCTTTTGGGATTAAAACATCTGCTAAGTTTTTGCCCAAGAAAACTTTTTTTGGAATTAAAAGAGAATTTTCGCCAAAAGCAGTTAAGGTAAAAAATTGGAAATTTTCATCTTTTAGTACTTTTGACAACTCCCAAAGCTCTTTAATTTGTGAGATTGTTAGGTTTGTTTTATCCTTGCCATGGAAAAGTTCAAAAAATTCAATTATTTTTTTGAAATCTTTAAATTCTTCAATTGTTTTTGCCTTTTTAAAAATTGCTTTTAAAACTTGATGCCCTCTTGCAATTCTCGCAAAATCGCCAAGTGGTTCATGTCTTGTCCTAATATACTTTGAAGCAGTTTTACCATCAAGATGCTGAACTCCCTTTTTAAGAGTAAAAGTTTCATACCCCCTGTCTACAGTTGGAAAGTAAGGGTCAAAAATATCCTCTTTTACTTCAACATCAATTCCTCCAAGAAGATCAATTATTTTTTCAAAAGAGGAAAGGTCTAAAATAAGAAAATAAGAGGGATAAATCCCGGTAACTTCAAAAACCGCCCTTCTAATTAGATCTTTGCCAGAGTCTAGCGGAAGAAGGCTATTAATTTTAATTTCCCAATTTTCTCCTGGGATTTTTACCAAAAGATCACGAGGAATAGAAATAAAAGTGATCATTTTCTTTTGAGAATTTAAAGAGACAAGCATTATTGAGTCGCAAAGGTAAGCACCTGGCCAGGGTTCTCCAGGAATTCCAAGAAAAAGAAAATTTATTCGTTGATTTTGATCCTTTTCAAAAGAAGAAAGCTGCCAAGGATCAGAAGAAAAATAATTCGCACTGCTTGAGCCTATTTCTTTAATTGTGTTTACATTTTGAATAAGGTAAGCTTTGTTTTGGGAAACCTTATTTTTTGAGGTTAAAAATAAGCTCCAAAATAAAGCTGCAGTAACAAAAAAGCTTATCAAAAATGCTTTTAAAACTCCTATAAAAACTTTCCTTTTTTTCTTTAAATTTGGATAAAAAAGCTCTTTTTTAAATTCTTTACTTAGCCCAGAGTAATCCATAAATTTTTGAAAAATTTTAGCATAACATTGAAAAAAAATGAAGTTTGTGATAAAATAAAGCAATATTATGAAAAAAATTCTCTCTTTTTTGAAAGAGTTTTTTGAAACAATTGCCCTTGTTATTTTAATTGTTATTCCAATAAGAATTTTTCTTTTTCAGCCGTTTTTGGTAAGAGGGGCTTCGATGGAACCAAATTTTCATTCCGGCGAATACTTACTTATTGACCAACTTACCTATAGATTTAGAGATCCCCAAAGAGGCGAGGTAGTTGTTTTTAAAAACCCAAGAGCTTCTGGATATTATTTTATCAAAAGAATTATTGGGCTACCCAACGAGACGGTAGAGATTAAAGACAATAAAGTAATCTTATACAATGAGAAATTTCCTCAAGGCAAGATTCTTGAAGAAAATTATATTTCAGGAGAGACTTACGGGAATTTAAAAATCACTTTAAAAGAAAATGAATATTTTGTTTTGGGAGATAACAGAGAGCACTCTTCAGATTCAAGAACTTGGGGACCTATATCAAGAAAAAATATTGTGGGAAAAGTGCTAATTGGTATAAGTTTTAAAGAAGGAATTGAAATTTTTAAACCGCCAATTTATGAGCAAAACGCGCTTTAAACATCTTCCAGGAATGCCAGATGTGTTGCCTCAAGAAATGGAATATTTTGAGGCTATCTTAAGAGAGTCTCAGAGTGTAGCTAACTTCTATGGGTTTTTAAAAGTAGAAACTCCGATTGTAGAGGAAGCTGAGCTTTTTATCAAAGGAACAGGAGAAGCCACTGAAATTGTTCAAAAGCAAATGTATACATTCAAAACAAAAGGCGGAGAAAATGTTGCTTTAAGGCCCGAGTTTACCCCAAGTTTTGTAAGACTTTTTGTAGAACATGGACTTGAAGAAGAACCAAAACCAGTGAAACTTTGGGGCGAGGGACCGTTGTTTCGATATGAAAGACCCCAGAAAGGAAGACTTCGCCAGTTTCATCAATTCAATTTTGAAATATTTGGAAGTACTCATCCAATTTCAGAGGCTATCTTAATTAAAATGTTTCTTCAAATTTTAAAAAGGCTTGGAATTGAAAAGGTAAACGTGGAGATTAATTCCCTTGGATGCAAAGAATGCCAGCCCTATTTTTTGAAAGTTACAAAAAAATATTTTAGTTCTCACAAGCGCGCTCTTTGCGCTCTTTGTAAAGCAAGAATTCAGAAAAATCCATTCAGGATCTTTGATTGTAAAGAAGAAAAATGTCAAAGAATATCAAAACTTGCTCCAAAAATAACTGAATATCTTTGTGATGAGTGCAAAGAACATTTTAATCAAGTAGTTTTTTACCTTAAAGCAATGAAAATTCCCCATCTTTTTTCTCCATTTTTAGCTCGAGGGCTTGATTATTATCAAAGGACCGTTTTTGAAATTAAACCTTCTGGGAGTGAAGAGAAAAAAGATGCTTTAATTGGAGGGGGAAGATATGACGACCTTATAAAAAAATTTGGGGGCAAAACTGAAGGAGCTCTTGGGGGAGCGGGCGGAATTGAAAGAATTAAAAATTTAATGGAAGAATTAAAAATTCCCTCCAGCCTTCGTAAAAGAAAAATTGAATTTGAAGAAAAAGCCAAGGCATTTTTAGTGCAACTTGGGCAAAAGGCAAAACTCAATGCAATAGAACTCTTAGATGAGTTTTATGCCAAAAAAATGAAAATTGCTTTTGCTTTAGAAAAAGATAGCTTGAGCTCTCAACTAAAACTTGCTTCAAAACTTGGAGTAAAATACTCATTAATTTTGGGAGAAAAAGAAGCCAGTGAAAAAAAAGTGATTCTAAGGAATATGGAGACTGGTTCGCAAAGAATTATTCCGCAGACTCAGATTATTCGAGCAGTTAAAATTTAAATAAACTTTTTATGCTGGATTTTTCTCAAAAAGAAAAAGAAATTTTGTCATTTTGGGAAAAAAATAAAATTTTTCAAAAAACGTTAAAGAGAGATAAAAGAAAAACCTTCGTTTTCTTTGAAGGACCTCCGACTTTAAATGCTCAACCTGGACTTCATCACGTTTTAAGTCGGTCTTTTAAGGACCTCATTTTGCGTTACAAAACGATGGAGGGTTATTTTGTTCCACGAAAAGCTGGGTGGGACACTCAGGGCTTGCCAGTGGAACTTGAAGTGGAAAAACGAATCCAGGTTAAGACAAAAAAAGACATTGAAAAGTTTGGAATAGAGAGATTTAACTCTCTTTGTAAACAAATAGTCCTTGAGAACAAAAAGGACTGGGATTTTCTTACAAAGAGGATTGGCTTTTGGCTTGATTTAGAAAATCCTTACATTACATTTGATGCAGACTATATCGAATCCGTTTGGTTTTTAATTAAAAAAATTTGGGAAAAAGGACTTTTATATGAGGATTTCAAAGTTTCACCATATTGCCCTCGCTGTCAGACAATACTTTCTTCACACGAAGTAGCTCAAGGTTACAGGAAGATAAAAGAAATAGCGATTTACGTTAAATTTCGACTAAAGAATACAACTTCAAAACTAGCTTCTTATTTGCTGATTTGGACGACTACCCCCTGGACTTTACCAGGCAATGTTGCCGTTGCTGTAAATCCCAATTTTGACTACCTTGAAGTTGAGAAGAACGGAGAGATCCTTATTTTAGCAAAGGAAAGAGCAAAAGCTCTAAAAATTGAAGGCAAAACGCTAAAGAAGATTAAAGGAAAAGATTTAGTTGGTTTAAAGTATGAACCACCATTTAATTTTTATCAACCAGATCCAAAAAAGGAAAAGATTTGGGAGGTTTTGCCAGCTGATTTTGTTTCACTTAAAGAAGGGACAGGGATTGTGCATCTTGCGCCGGCTTTTGGTGAGGAGGACATGAAATCGATTAAAACTCAAAACTCAAAACTAAAAGCTCAAAACTTACCAGAGTTTCCGATAATTTTGAATGTTGACGAAGAAGGGAGATTCAAAAATGAAGTTAAAGAGTTTGCTGGAATTTTTGTTAAGGATGCAGATTCAAAAATTATTCAGAGCCTAAAAGAAAGAGGGCTTTTGTTTAATGAAGAACTTTTTGAACATGACTATCCGTTTTGTTGGAGATGTAAAACGCCACTTCTTTACTATGCGAAAAAGAGTTGGTTTATTAAAATGAGCGCTCTTAAAGAGAAGTTAATTCAAAATAATCGAAAAATTAACTGGACTCCTTCTTATTTAAGGGAAGGGAGATTTGGCGAATGGTTAAAAGAAGTTAAAGATTGGGCTCTCTCACGTGAAAGATACTGGGGAACGCCACTTCCTGTTTGGCGATGCCAAAGCTGTGACCACATTGAAGTTATTGGGTCTTTGAAAGAGATGCTTAAACAAAAATTTTCCACAAACAAATATTTTATTTTAAGGCATGGTCAAACCATTTATCAAACAAAAAAGAAAAATAAAGTTTATCCAAAAGAAGAAAAAGAAGATATTCCACTTACAAAAAAGGGAGTCAAAGAGATCAAAAAAGTAGCCAAGGTTTTACAAAAAGAAAAGATTGATTTAATTTTCTCCTCAGATTTTTTGCGCACAAGGCAAACCGCAGGAATCATAGCCAAAAATTTAAATGTAGAGGTTAAGTTTGATCCTCGTCTTCGAGATGTAAACCTTGGAATTTATCATGGAAAATCCAAGAAAGATTATTTTAAAGAAATGCCAATTTCCAAAGAGCGATTTGATAAAAAGGCACCAGGTGGTGAAAGTTGGCTTGATTGCCAAAAAAGGATGATTGACTTTATTTTGGAGATCAATAGGAAATATCAAAATAAAAAGATTTTAATTGTGAGTCATGGCGATCCTTTATGGCTTCTTGAAGGAGCAATGAAAGGAAAAACGAGAGAAAAGTTAGTTCAAGAGAAAAAAGAAGGAAAAATTATTGATACCGGCGAGCTTAAAAAACTTGAAGTTAAAATTTTTCCTTTAAATGAAAAGGGTGAAATTGACCTCCATCGACCTTTTGTAGACAGAGTTGAGTTTCTGTGTCCAAAATGTGGCAAGATAATGAAAAGAGACCGTGAAGTGATTGATTGCTGGTTTGATTCAGGCGCAATGCCATTTGGGCAAGCTCAAATTTCAAAACTTAAATCTCAAAATTATAAAAAGTTGATTAAAAAAATTTTGTTTCCTGCAGATTTTATTTGTGAAGGAGTCGATCAAACAAGAGGATGGTTTTATACACTTCTAGCAATTTCTACAGCTTTGGGCTTTGGACCTCCATACAAAAATGTTCTTTCTTTGGGACACGTTTTGGACAAAAAGGGAGAAAAAATGTCAAAATCTAAAGGAAATGTGGTAAATCCTTTTTTAATGCTTGAAAAATACGGAGCTGATGCTTTGCGGTGGTACTTTTTCCGAATAAATCAACCATGGGAAAGTAAGAAATTTGACGAAGAAGACGTCAAAAATTCACTAAATAAGTTTTTGCGTCCTTTTTGGAATATATTTTGTTTTTTTGAAATTTACGCTCCAAAAAAGATAGAAAATTTTAGAAAATCTTTAATTTCTCATATTTTGGATCGTTGGATTTTTTCGCGCCTTCAAAGGGTTATCAAAAACGTAAAAGAAAATCTCAATAAATATTTTGTTTTTGAGGCAGCAAGAGAACTTGAAAAATTTGTTCTTGATGACTTCTCAAATTTTTATTTGAAACTTTCAAGAGAAAGATTTCAGGAAAATAAAGCGAACTTTGCTATTTTGAAGGAGCTTTTACTTACTTTATCAAGACTCACCGCCCCCTTCATTCCCTTTTTGAGTGAGCGGATTTTTCAAAAACTCAAACAAAAGGGTTCGGTTCACCTTGAAAATTATCCATCTGAAGACAAAAGCCTAATTTATCCAAGAGTTGAAAAAGAAATAGAGAAAATTAGGGAGATCCTCTCTTTAGCTTTAAAGGAAAGAAAAAGGCTTGGCATCAAATTAAGGCAACCTTTGAGCCAGCTTAAAGTTAAAAACTTCTCTGGTTTTATTTCAAAAGAGGGACAGAAGATTTTACTTGAGGGAGCAAACGTGAAAAAAGTTATTTTTCAAAGAGGCAAAGGAAAACTTGAGGTAATTTTAGATCCAAGAGTCACTCCAGAACTTGAACTTGAAGGACTTGCAAGAGAATTCGTAAGGAAAGTTCAAGAGTTAAGAAAAGAAACAGGACTTAAAATTAATCATAAAATTTACCTTGAAATTCAAGGAGGAACTTCAAAAATAAAAGAAGCTATCCTGGCGCATAAAAATTGGATTTCAAAAAAAATTTTAGCAAAAGAAATTTATTTTAAGGTGCAAAAAGAAACACCATTTTTCGAAAAAGAAATTGAAATTAATGGATACAAACTTAAAGTGAAATTTCATGGCAAAAATTTTAGAAGTTAAAGCAATTGAAATTCTTGATTCAAGAGGGACTCCTACAATAAAAGTTAAGCTTAAAACTCAAAAAGGAATTTTTGTTGCTTCGGTTCCTTCAGGGACCTCAAAAGGACGGTATGAGGCGAAAGAAATTAGAGATGGGAATAAAAGATTTTTAGGACAGGGCGTGAAAAAGGCAGTTTATATTGTTGAAAAAGTGATTGGGCCAAAAATCAAGGGTAAAAGCACTAAAAACCAAGCAAAAATCGACGAATTTTTAATAAAATTGGATGGAACAAAAGACAAGTCTCGTCTTGGAGTAAATACAATTTTGCCGGTTTCTATTGCGCTTTTAAAAGCTGGAGCTTTTGAAAGAAAAAAAGAAGTTTATGAATACATTCAAGAACTTTCTCAAAACCCAAAAATTAGTTTTCCAACCCCACTTTTTTTAATGATTGAAGGAGGAGAGCATGCAAATAGTTATTTGAATGTCCAAGAATTTCTTCTAGCGCCCCAGGGAAAAAATTTTGAAGAAAACTTGGAAATTGGAACGACCTTTTACCATTCTTTAAAAAAATTTCTTGAATTAAAATATGGTAAACTTTCTTCAAATCTCGGACTTGAAGGAGGGTTTGTTCCGCCTTTAAATCGTACTGAGAAAGTTTTGGAGCTTTTGGTGAAAATAGCCAAAGAGCTTCATTTTTTTTCAAAAATAAAAATTGGACTTGATTTAGCGGCAAGTCACTTTTATCAAAAAGGAACTTATTTTTTTGAAGATACCATTTTAACCAACATGGGTATGATTGAATTTTATTTTAAAATTTTAGAAAACTTCCCAATTTTCCTCTTGGAAGATCCATTGGCTGAAAACGATATCTTGGGTTGGCAAAAGTTTACTCAAAGGTTGAGAGAAAAAAAGAAAGATATTTTGGTAGTTGGGGATGATTTAACTGTTTCAAACCCCGAAAAAATCAAAGAGGTTCAAGGACTTAATTTATGCAATGCAGTCATTTTAAAACCAAACCAAATAGGAACAATAAGTGAAGTGCTGGAAGCGGCAAGATTAGCCAAAAAATATCACTGGAAAATTGTAATTTCTCACAGAAGTGGTGAAACAAATGATGACTTTATTGCTGATCTTGCAGTTGGAATTGGAGCTGATTTTATAAAAACTGGAGCACCAGCAAGAGGGGAAAGAGTAGCAAAGTATAATCGTCTTCTTGAAATCGAAAAAAAGTTTTAAATTATGATTCCTCTTTATGATGAAACCGAAAAAAACTCTCCACCATTTTTGACCACTTTCTTAATTGCTCTAAATATTATTATTTTTCTGATTACTTACCCCAATTTAGAAGAAATTGTTTATAAGTTCGGCTTTATCCCCAGGGATTTTTTTCAAAAAAAGAATTTTTTCCCTTTTTTGAGCTCAGTTTTTTTGCATGGAAGTCTTTGGCATCTAATTGGTAATATGTGGTATTTATGGATTTTTGGAGGAAAGATTGAAAGGACTTTTAAAAAATTTTTTTACTTAGTTTTTTATTTTCTTTGCGGGATAGTTTCAATCTTAACTTTTACAGTTTTTTCTCCTCAAAAAGATTTACCTTTAATTGGAGCTTCAGGTGCAATTTCTGGAATTCTTGGGGCTTATGCGAGATTTTTCCCAAAAAACAAAATTAGATGTCTTAATTTTTTTGGATTTTTTTGGGGAGTAATTTCTTTGCCCGCAGGACTCTTTCTCTTTTTGTGGCTTTTTTATCAATTTCTTTTATCCTTTTTTCAAATTTTGCCTCAAATAGCAACCTTGGCTCACATCGGGGGATTTCTTTGCGGTTTTGCTTTTGCTAAAATATTCAAAAAATGGAGCAAATTTTCCATAATTTAAAAGAAAAGAAAAGAGCATTTACTTTGGTAGAATTAATGGTTTCGTTAGCAATTGTGGGGATTTTAGCAGGTATTGGATTTTCTTTGACAAGAATAAGAGGAGGAAGTTTTTTACTTCAAAGGAGTGCCCAAAAAGTCGCCCAGGATATAAGAAAAGTTGAGCACATGGCTTTGGCAGCAAAACTAATTCAATTTCCAAACGATCCTGAGCCAATCATTCCAGAAGCTTATGGGATATACTTTGATATCTCACTTCCCGAAAATCGACTAAGGTATTTATTTTTTGGTGACGGAAAAGTTTCTTCAAATAGATTTTATGACGATGGTGAAAGCTTTCAAAACATTGAGCTTGAGAGGGGAACTCGACTTGAAGAAATAAAAACTTGCGATGAAAATTGCCAAAATGACGCTTCCTGGCAATCAATAAGTTCTTTGAGTATTACTTTTCGCCCCCCTGATCCAGAAGTTATTTTAAAAGACGTTTCAGGGCACTCGTGGAGTGAGGCAAGAATCATCGTTTCCTTAACGAGCGACACCGCTAAAACAAGGAAAATAAGGGTAAATAAATGGGGTAAAATAGAAGTTGAGTAAATTTTTATGGAAAATTTATGGAAAATAAAGCCTTTAGTTTAGTTGAAATTATCGTTGCTATTTTTGTAACTGGGGTTGCGATCGTTGCCGGTGTTTTACTTATCGCATCTTCTTTCAGAGCATCAGTTTCGGTCAAAAATCTTTTAATTGCTTCTCATCTGGCTCAAGAAGGAATAGAGCTTGCCAGGAACATTCGTGACGGAAACTGGCTTGATCCACTAGCCCAAGGCTGGAGTGATGGGCTTGAAAATACTTCAGAAAAATGTACTCCTGATGACAAATCTTCTTGTCCATTTTCAGGAAACCTTGATATTTTAATGGATTCGGTAGCAAATATTAGACCGGGCAACACTCCAAATGATACATTTGATCGCCTTTATTTTGATCCTAGCACTTCAAGATATCTTCATAACTCCAGTTACTCGGAAACAAGATTTTATCGATATTTGGTTTTTGAATACAGAGATGACCCAAATACTGCTCAGCCCTATCTTTATTTAAAATCAATTGTTAGATGGAAGGAGGGAGACAAACAAAGGCAACTGTTTGTTGAAGAAAAACTTTACAATTGGAAATAAATATGAAAAGTTTTACCTTACTTGAAATTTTAATTACCGTTTCAATTTTTGGAATCGTGATGGTTTTAGTTTCTGGAACTTTTTTGTCTGGAGCAATGCGTCAAAGAGAATTAATTGAGGTTCAAAACGTAGCTGACAATTTAAGAGCAGTTATGGAGATAATGACTCGCGAAATGAGAATGGCAAAAAGAGATAAAGATGGAGTTTGCCTTGGAAGTGACTACAAAGGCTTTTCGTTTTGTTTAATTCGCTCAGATAACTTTCAATGCACCTCAGGCACAGATCGTGATTTTTCTCAATTGACTTGGAGGGAAGGGATAAAATTTTTAAATTATAAAGATCAATGCGTTGTTTATTTCAAAGATGGAGATTTTCTCAAAAAAGGAGTTGAAAAAGAAGGAGAATTTGAAACAGCAACCTTATCTTCGGCAAATGTAAAAATTCAAACACTAAAATTTGGGCTAAGAGGAGAAAGTCCAAATGATAAATTTCAGCCAAGGGTAGTAATTGTTATTGAAGGAATCGGAAAAAGCGGGAAAACTTTTTCTTCAATTTCAACTCAAACAACTATTTCTTTAAGAGAAGTTGATACACCATAAAATTTTATGGCAAAAAAATCATTTGTGTTGGTGACCATGCTTGTTTTCTTAAGTGCCTTTTTGGCTTTAGCCTTGGGCCTTGGAATTATTTTTTGGGGAGAGATAAGCGCTGGAAGAGAAATTATCAACTCAGTTAAGGCGGTTTATATTGCCGATTCTGGAATCGAAGAAGTTTTGAGTACAAGAGCAGCAACTGAGGGAATTAGAGTTCCTTCAGAATGTGAGTGTCCCAGTTTTTGTCCACTTTTTAATGGGAGGTACTGTGCCAAAATACGAGCCAATGGAGAAGGTGGTTGTACTGCCGACAACTTTTGCATTAAAGCCATAGGAGAGTTTGGTGGTACCCGAAGATCAATTGAAGTTAGCTTTTAGGTTTATATTATGCTTTCCTCCTTTCATCGGAATCTAAAAAGAATAAATATCTTACTTTTCTTTTTTCTTTTACTTTTTTTTATTTTAAATTCAATTTTTCATTTTATAAAGAAAGAAGAAGTAATTTCTCTCGAGCCTCTTGAAATAAAAAACGTTGAAGCCAAAGTTCAAACGGAAAATGGAAAAATAATCTATACACTTTTGATAAAACTCCAAAATCCAAATCAAAAATTCCAAGCTCAAAAAGTAAGATATCTTTTTAAAATTCAAGATTCAGAAGGAAGGGAGATAGCTAATTTAAAAGAAGATAAGCAGTGTTCAAATATTTTACCTCAAAAAGAATGCAATTTGGAAAAACCAATAACTTTAGCAAACCCAGCAAAATCGCTTACTATCCAAATTGAAAACGTTCAATGGAAATAAAAGAAGAATTTAAAAAACTAATCTTCCTTGGTGATTTTTCACTTCTTTTTTGCACCCTTTCTCTTTCCATTTTGGGACTTATTTTTCTTTGGAGCCTTTCAATTACCTTCCAACACCAACACTTTTTTTTAAAACAAGTTTTGTTTCTAATTATTGGTGTTTTTTTGTTTTTTGTTTTTTCTTTGATAAATTTTAGAGGAATTAAAGAAAGCTCCCTTTTTCTCCTTGCTCTTTATCTTTTGTGTTTAATTTTGCTTTTGGGTCTTTTGTTTTTTGCTCCAAAAATAAGAGGACAAAGGAGCTGGTTTGTTTTTGGTTTTTTTACCTTTCAGCCAATTGAAATAGTTAAAATTTTTTTGATCCTCTTTTTTGCAAAATTTTTTTCACAAAGGCACCAGGACATGTATCAGGCAAAGCACATTTTACTTTCAGCTCTTTATCTCTTCTTTCCCACATTCCTGGTTTTTTTACAACCAGACTTTGGTTCAGCTCTTTCTTTAATTTTGCTTTGGCTTTCAATACTTCTTGTTGCTGGAATAAAAAGAAAGCATCTTATTTTTATTTTAACTTCAGGGCTTTTACTTTCAATCATTTTTTGGTTTTTTATCTTAAAAGAGCATCAAAAAGCAAGGATTATTACTTTTCTTGAGCCCTATCTTAATCCTCAGAGAAAATATCTTGACCCTTACGGTACTGGATATCATATAAGACAATCTCTAATTGCTTTGGGAAGCGGAGGTCTTTTTGGGAAAGGTCTTTTTAATAAAAAAACCTTAGTTAAGCTTGGATATTTGCCAGAAGCGGAGACAGATTTTATTTTCTCAGGAATTGGAGAAACTTTTGGAATTTTTGGAACCTCAATTCTTTTGATGCTTTTTTTATTCTTTTTTTGGAGGCTTTATAGAATTTTGATTTCTCTTGAAGATAATTTTTCTCGTCTCTTTTGTGTCGGTTTTTTTCTTTTGGTTTTGAGCGAAATGGCAATTAATATTGGAATGACCCTTGGAATGGTCCCAATTATTGGACTTCCACTTCCCTTCGTTTCATATGGAGGTTCAAACCTTATTGCTCTGTATATTGGTCTTGGCATCACTCAAAGTTTTTATGTCAGAAGGCGCTTTAAATAAAAACTTTATTGGACTTGACGAAGCAGGTAGAGGAGCACTCTGCGGTCCAGTAATTGCCTCTGCGGTGCTTTTAAAAAGCAAAACTTCAAAAATAAAAAAGTTAATATTTGGCAAAAATAAAATTTGTGATTCAAAAAAACTTTCTTCCAAAGAAAGAGAGGCAATTTTTGAAAAAATAAAAAACTCCCATTTTATTTTTTTTGGAGTAGGGAAGGCAAGCCCTAAAGAAATTGATAAATTTAATATTTTGAAAGCGACACAGCTTGCGATGGTGCGAGCAATTAAGGATCTTCTCAAAAAAATAAAGGTACAAAATAAACTTTGTTTGCTCTTGGATGGAAAAATCACTTTGCCAGATGAAATTTTTAAAAAAGAAAAAATTTACTTAAAAATTTATCAAAAAGCAAAAACAAAGGCTGACGAAAGGATTTTATCTTGCGCCCTGGCAAGCATTGTAGCAAAAGCGACTCGAGATAAAATAATGATGAAATATTCAAAAAAATATCCAAAATATAAACTTGAAATTCATAAAGGATATCCCACAAAACTTCATCTTAAATTACTCAAAAAATATGGACCTTTAAAAATTTATCGAATGAGTTTTGGACCAGTGAAAAAAAATTTAAAAAGAGTTGAATTTTTATCAAAAAGGTCTTAAAATTTAAAAAATTTTTTTATGAAAATAAAAAAAGCCATTTTACCAGTAGCGGGACTTGGAACAAGGTTTTTACCCCTTTCCAAAGTTTTACCAAAAGAGCTTTTTCCTCTTGGAGAAAAGCCATTAATTCAATGGATTGTTGAAGAAGCTCTTGAGGCAGGAGTTGAAGAATTTATTTTTGTAATAAGTAAGGGTAAAGAAAATATTATTAAATATTTTGAAGAGGACAAAAGATTAATTTTGTTTCTAAAAGAACGTCAAAAAGAAAAAGAGCTTAGGGCTCTTCTTTCTTTACCAAAGATTAAGATAAATTTTACTTATCAACATTTCCCTCGTGGCGATGGAGATGCAATTTTGAGGGCAGAAAAATTTATTAAAGACGAACCATTTTTTGTTTTTTTTGGAGACGACATTTCTTTTAATAAAAATGGTCCTCAGATGGCAAAGCAGCTTCTTTTGGCTTTCAAAAAAGTAAAAAAACCAATTTTGTCTCTTTACAAAAAATCCAAAAAGGAACTTTCAAGTTATGGCGTGGCAAAAATTGAAAAAGGAAAAAAAGATATTGTTCGTGTCTTTGACATTGTTGAAAAACCAAAAGAAAACCCTCCATCAAGTTTTGCGTTGGTTGGAAAATATATCTTAACCCCGGAAATATTTTTTTATTTAAAAAAAGTTAAGCCATTTAAAGGCGAGATTGTTTTGGCAAATGCTTTAAAAGAAATGCTTCAAGATAAAAAAGAGATTTTTGGAGTTAAAGTTAAAGGAAAATGGATTGAATGTGGTTCAAAAGAAAAATGGATCCAAAGCTTTCTTGAAATAAACACTCTTGACACCAATTGACACCTTTTGATACCATTTTGTATGTTTGAAATTCACCCAAATGAGCTTTATTCCTCAAAGGAAGCACGAGAATTTTTAAAAGTAAGCAATTCAACCATTAAGCGTTATTTAAAAAAGGGAATAATTAGAGCAAATAAAATTGGCGGAAGATATAAAATTCTTGGCAAAGAACTTTTAAGAATTATTTCCCCAAAAGTTGAAAACAAAGCCACAAAGGTTTATCAAAAAATTAAAGAAAAAACAAAAAAGGTCATTGAAAAATGGTAAAGGTGTCCAAAAAAAGAGTACTTGTCACTGGTGGAGCTGGATTTATTGGCTCCCATCTTGTAGATAGGTTAATTCAAGAAGGCTACCATGTTGCCGTAGTTGATAATTTATCTACTGGCAAGAAAGAAAATTTAAATAAAAAAGCTAAATTTTATAAAATTGACATTTGCGATCCTAAAATTTCTCAAATTTTCAAAAAAGAAAAACCGGAAATTGTCTTCCATCTAGCCGCTCTCCCACGAGTTCCGCTATCAGTTAAAGACCCCGTTTTAACTTCAAAAGTTAATATTTTGGGAACGGTAAACATTTTTAAACCCTCTGTAGATTTAAAAGTAAAAAGAGTAATATTTGCTTCTTCCTCTGCTGTTTACGGAGATCAAAGAACTCTTCCTCTAAGGGAAGATATGATTCCAAATCCAATTTCGCCTTATGGTCTTCAAAAATATGTTTGCGAGCAATTTGCTAAACTTTTTTTTAATCTTTATAAAATTCAAATAATTTCTCTTCGCTACTTTAACGTTTATGGGCCACGTATTGATTTTGATTCGGAATATAGCTTGGTCATTGGAAAATTTTTAAAACTTAAAGCACAAGGAAAACCACTGACGATTTATGGAGATGGAAATCAAACAAGAGCTTTTTGTTATGTTGATGACGTTGTGGAAGCTAATATTTTGGCGATGAAAAGTAAGAAAATAAAAGGGGGAGAAGTGATTAATATTGGAAGCGAAACTTCTTATTCAATAAATTATCTAGCAAAATTAATTGGGGGAAAAATCAAGTACCTACCGCCTCGTCCTGGTGACGTTTTGCACACCAAAGCAAATGTTGTCTTAGCTAAAAAACTATTAAACTGGTCGCCAAAGGTTTCTTTAGAAGAAGGGCTTAAAAAAACAAAACAATGGTTCAAAAAAACTTACCAAAACAAATAAAAATTTGCGTAGTGGGTACAGGCTATGTAGGAGTGGTGAGCGCAGTTTGTTTTGCCGAAATTGGACATAAAGTTATTGGAGTAGATAAAGATAAAGAAAAAATAGAAAAATTAAAAAAAGGAATTTCTCCAATCTTTGAAAAAGGACTAAAGCCTCTTTTAAAGAAAAATCTAAAGGGCAAAAACCTTTCCTTTACCACAGATTTTAGGGAAGGGCTTAAAGACTCTTTTTTGGTATTTAATGCGGTAGGCACCCCCCCCAGAGAGCAAAGGAAAGTTGATTTAAGATGCGTCTGGGAGGTAGCAGAGGAAGTGGGGAAAAATTTAGATCATTATGTTGTTTTTGTGAATAAATCTACAGTTCCACCAGGTACTACAGAAAAAGTTGAAAAAATTATTCAAAAAAATTTGAAGACAAGAGTAGATTTTGACGTTGCTTCAAATCCGGAATTTTTACGAGAGGGCTCAGCGATAAAAGATTTTTTGGAGCCAGACAGAATTGTTGTTGGCGTAAAATCAAAAAGAGCAGAAAAAATTTTAAGAGAAGTTTACAAGCCAATTACCAAAAAGGGACACCCCTTAATTGTCACTGATATCAAAAATGCCGAAATGATAAAATATGTTTCAAACGCATTTTTAGCAACAAAGCTTTCTTTTATTAACGAAATCGCAAACTTATGTGAGAGCATTGGGACAGATATAAAAGAAATAATAAAAGGGTTAGAATTGGATAAGAGAATGGGTAAAGGGTATTTTAATCCAGGACCTGGATTTGGAGGTTCTTGTTTGCCCAAGGATGTTGATGGCTTAATCCATATTGCTTTAGATTGTGGTATTAATTTAAAAGTTTTGGACGCAGTGAGAGATGTAAATGAATACCAAAG
>Ga0197143_1001992_pt1 | contig 15970 bp, 12 predicted proteins | sample GBS70_MetaG_FD_148603 | JGI IMG/M metagenome (GOLD analysis project Ga0197143, IMG submission 148603) | Sediment microbial communities from Great Boiling Springs, Gerlach, Nevada, United States - GBS 70_MetaG | ecosystem: Environmental > Aquatic > Thermal springs > Hot (42-90C) > Sediment...
CCGTCTGGCTAACGCCTACGCGGTCGCAATCCCCTTACGGGGCTAAACCTTCTGCAACTCTACCCCTACCTTTTCCCCGTCCAGGACGGGGCTCGGAGAGGGGGGGTTTGTGAGAAAGATGAAACTTGGAATATGCATGGGCGGGAAAAAGGGGGTTTTAGGGGTTTAGGCCGATGGGAAGCCCATGGAGGAAAAGGGAAAGGTAATGCATAAGCGAATATTACCGCCCAGACCGGGAGAAACTGGCTTTCAAGCTCCCCTCCCGGTTACCCGGGATAGGGTCATTATAGCACTTTGGGGAAACGGTGCACCAAGGTCAAAAGTGGGCGAATATCTTCCTGCTGGAAGACACTATACGCTGTGGAAGTGTGTAGAAATGCCTTCGCCCCGCAACAAGGCGGATAGTGGAAGTAAGTGTAAGGAGAGGAAAAAATGCGCCAGGAACGGGCTTCAGGCTCTCTAAAGCCTCCTCAGGCCCACTCCACCCGGCTCCCCGAGGGGTGCTTGCGCACCCGCAGGCGGGCGGGAAGCCGCTCCGCCAGGGCCTCCACGTGGGTCACGATGCCCACCAGCCGCCCCTGGGTGGGAAGGGCCTCCAGAACCCCCGCCACCACCTCGAGGGCCTCTGGGTCCAGGGTGCCGAAGCCCTCGTCCAGGAAAAGGGCCCCAAGCCGCCCCCTGGAAAGCTCCTCGGAAAGGGCCAGGGCCAGGGAGAGGCTAGCCAGGAAGCTCTCCCCGCCGGAAAGGGTCTTGACCGGCCGCTCGGCCTCGGTCCAGAGGTCTAAAACCCAGTACTCCCCCTCTTTGGCTCGGAAGCGGTACCGCCCCCCGGAGAGGGTGTGGAGAAGCTCGTCGGCCCGCTCCACCAGGCTCCCCTGCCGGAGGCCCAGGACGTACTCGGGGAAGTTGTCGCCCCTGAGGTCCTGGGCTAGCTTTTCCCATAAGGCCATCTCCCGCGCCACCTCGGCCAGCCTCTTCTCTAGCTCCTGGCGGCGCTTCAGGGCCTCCCGCAGGGCCTTTTCCCTCTCCTTCAGAACGGCCATCTCCTTTCCCAGCTTCTCCAGGCGGTCCAGGAGTTCCTTCAGGGCGCCCGCGGCCTCCTTGGCCCGGGCCTCGGCCTCGGGAAGCGCGGGGGGCGGGGCGCTCTGGAGAAGGGCCTCCAGGTCCTTCTTAACCTCCCTGAGAAGGGCCTCCACCTCCTTCACCTCGTCCTCGTGGCGGCGGATGCGGGCCTCCAGGGCCTTACGCTCCTCCGGGCTCAGGACGTGGGTCCGGGCCTCCTCCTCGGGCATGAGGCCCTTCACCCGCTCCCTCGCCTCGGCCAGGGCCTTGGCCTGCTCCGCCTCCTGGGCCCTTAGAGCGGAGACTTTCTGGGAAAGCTTCGCTATATCGTCCAGAAACCGCCGGTACTCCTTCTCTTTGGCCTCGAGGTCCCGCACCTTCTCCTGCAGGCGCTTCAGGTAGTCGGCCACCCCCAGGCCGCCCGTCCTCTCCTGGATGTGCTGGCGAAGCCCGGCGCCCAAAGCGGCCTTTTCCTCCCGGAGGCGCCTAAGGCTTTCCCCCACCTCCTCCAAGGAGACCTCCCCCGCCTGGGCCCGGAGCTGGTCCTCTTCCTGCCGAAGCCGGTTGACCTCGTCCTGCAGACCCCTGACCCTTCCCTGAAGCTCCTTGTAAGCGTCCCGAAGGGCCTGGAGGGCCTCCTCGGCCTCCTTTAGGGCCTCTTTCAGGGCCTCCGGGTCCCCGGGGACGGGCTCGGCGGCCAGGGCGGCCAGGGCATCCTTTAGGCTCTGGGCCTCCGTCTGGACCTCCCCCCGCTTCCTCTGGACCCGGTGCAGGGCCTCCTCCAGCTCCCGCCGCTTCGCCTCCAGGTCGGGGAGGTCGGGGCGCGGGGGAAGCTCGTGGACCACCCCGCCGCAGAGGGGGCAGGGCTGGCCCACCTCCAGGAGGTCGTGGTAGGCCAGGAGGCCCAGGCGCCTCTCCTCCCACCTCAGGGCCTCGAGGGCCTCCTTCAGCCCTCCCTCCTCCTGTTCCAGGGAGAGGCGCTCCTCCTCCAGGGCCTTGAGGCGCTCCAGGAGGCGGTGGGCCTCGGCCCCCTGGAGACGGGCCTTGAGGTCCTCCACCTCCTTCCGCTTCTCCCGGCCCGCTTCCTCGGTCTTGGCGAGTTTGCGCCGCTCCTCCTCCAGCTGGTCCTCCTTGGCCTTGAGGCGCCTTCTGGCCTCCTCCAGCTTAGAAAGCCCGGTGAGGAGGCGCTCAAGCCTCATCTCCTCGTCCAGGACCGCCTCCAGGCGCTCGGGGTCCAGGCGAGGGGCGGGGTGGTCCACGGGACCCACCCGGCGCAAGAGGGCCTCGAGGGCCTTGAGCTCCTGGGCCTTGAGGAGATGGTCCCGGGCCTCCTTCAAGGCGCGCTCGTCAAAGTCCAGGGCCTCCAGGGCCTCCTCAAGCTCCTTTAGGCGGCCCTCGGCCTCCTGGAGGCGGCTTTGGGTGGCGGCGAGGGCTTCTTCCTTCCGCCTAAGGTCCTCCCAGAGGGGGAGGACCCTGGCCGCCTCCTCGCTTTGGGCCAGGTGGGCGCGGAGTTCGTCTATCTCGCGGGCCTCGCTGGCAAGCCTCTCCCAGCGGGCTTCCAGAAGGGCCTTCCTCCTAAGGAGCTCCAGGAGGGCCTCGGCCTCCCGGGCGCGGGCCTCGAGGGTGGGCTTTTCCCCCTCCAGACGGGCCAGCTCCGCCGCCAGGGCCCCCAGGTCCTCCTCCAGCTTGGCCAAAGCCTCCGGCGTGGCCTGGGCCAGGCCCATAAGCTCACCTTCCAGGCGGCTTTTCTCCTCGGCGTAGCGGGCCCTTCTCTCCGAAGCCTTCTCCCGCGCCCGTTCCAGGCGGGAAAGGCCGAAGAGGTCCATGAGAAGCCGCCGCCTCTCCCTGGGCTCGCCCTTTAAAAAGCGGTCAAACTCCCCCTGGGGCAGAAGCAACGCCCGGGTGAAGGCCTCGTAGGAGAGGCCCAGGAGGTCCTCAATGGCCCCGTTCAGGCGGTCCAGGGTCTCCAAGGGGATGAGCCTTTCCTCGCCCGTCAGGTCAAAAAGCCGCCCCTCGCTCCTTTTGCCCCGCACCCGCTCCACCCGGTAGGTGCGCGCCCCCACCTGAAAGGTGAGGCGGACCCTGGCCTCCCCCACCCCGGGGTGGACCAGTTCCCTGACGCTTTTCCCCACCCGGGGGACGAGGCCGTAGAGGGCGAAGGCCATGGCGTCCAGGAGGGTGCTCTTGCCGCTTCCCGTGGGGCCGGTGATGGCGAAAAGCTCCACATCGGAGAAGTCCACCCCCTGCCTTTCCCGGTAGGGGCCAAACCCCTCAAGCTCCAGCCGCAAGGGTCTCACTCTCCACCTCCTTCAGGACCTCTTCAAACCGCTCCAAAAGGGCCTCCTTCTCGCCCCGCTCCCCGAGGTAGCGGGCGTAGGCCTCCTTGAGGCCCACCTCGGCGCCCCCGGGAGAGGGTGGGGGCAGGTCGCCCGCCCCCTCTACGGCGAGAAGGTGGGGCAGGGCCCGGTAGAGGCGCTCCTTTTCCGCCGGGGAAAGCCTCCCCTCCACCACCAGGCGCAGGTAGCCGGGGAAGCGCTCCATCTCCCAAAGCCTCCCGTCCAGCTCCTCCTTCTTCAGGCGGAAGGTCTTGAGGGGCTTCCCCCAGCGCTCCCGTATGGGGTGGACCCTGGCGGGCCCCGAGGGGGGAAGCTCCACCAAAAGGGCCCCCCGGTCGGCGTCCTCCCCCTCGCCGAAGTCCAGCTGGATGAGGCTTCCCGCGTACCAGGCCAGGGGGGCCTCGGAGACCTGCTGCTGGCGGTGGATGTGGCCCAGGGCCAGGTAGCGGGCGGAAAGGGGCAGGGCCGAGGGGGGCACGGCGTAGGAGCCCGCCAGGTGGAAGAAGAACTCCCCGCCCCCGGGCCGGACCCCCTCGAGGGCGAAGTGGCCCAGCATCAGGGGGCTAGCCAGGTTGGCCAGGACCCTCCGCATGGCCTCGGCGTAGGAGCGGTGGCGCTCCTCGGCCTCCTGCAGGACCCGCTTGACCAGAACCCTCTCGGACACGAAGGGGAGGAGGGCGGCCTGAAGCCCCTTCGCCTCCACCACCCCTCCCTCTTCCCGGAAGAGGAGCCGGCCCCGCACCTCCGCCCCCGCCAGGGCGAAGAGGGGGGAGAGGGCCTCGAGGCGCTCCTTGGGGTCGTGGTTCCCGGCGATGACCAGGGCGGGAACCCCAAGCTCCCTAAGGCGCAGGAAAAACTCCACGGCGTGGCCCTCGGCCTCGGCGGAGACCTGAGGGCGGTCAAAGAGGTCCCCCGAGACCAGAACCAGGTCCACCCGCTCCTTCCTGACGATTTCCAGAAGGGACTTCAGGGCCTCCCCGATCTCCGGGGTCCGGTCCACGCCCTTTAAAATCTTTCCCAAATGCCAGTCGGCGGTGTGTAATAGGCGCACCTTTCCATTCTAGTGGACGTGGGGATGGTCCAGGGGGCCCGCCTTCCCCCCCTGGAAGAAAAAGGCCGCCACCAGGGTGGTGAGGGGCACGGCCAGGAGGAGGCCCAAGGAGCCCAGGACCATGGCGGCCATCTCGGCGGCGAAGGGCTCGGTGTTGAGGAGGAAGCGCAAGGGGGTGGGGTCCTTGGTGAGAAGGAGGAAAAGGGGCAAGGAGCCCGCGGCGTAGGCCAGGACCAGGGTGTTCACCAGGCTCCCGATGTGGTCGTAGCCCACCTCCATCCCCCTCCGGTAGAGCTCCCCAAGGTCAAAGCGGGGGTTGGCGTGGGCCAGGGCCTGGACCACGGCGGCCTGGGTCACGGTGACATCGGTGAGGGCCCCCAAAGCCCCCACCACCACCCCCGCCAGGTAGAGGGAGAGGAGGTCCACCCCGCCCCACTGCCTGAGGAGGAGGGCCTCCTCCGAGGCCAGGCCGGTGAAGCCCATGCCCCCCACGAAGAAGAGGCTTAAGAGGAGGACGAAGAGGACGGAAAAGAGGGTCCCGAGAAGGGCGGCGGTGGTCTTGCGGTTCACCCCGTGGACCAGGTAGATGGTGAAGAGAAGGACCCCCAGGCTCCCCAAAAGGGCGTAAAGAAGCGGGTTCCCCCCCGAGGCCACCCGGGGCACGATGAAGTAGACCACCACCAGGAGGCTAAAAAAGGTGCCGAGAAGCCCCCTCACCCCCTTGCCCCGGCCCAGGAGGGCGGCGAGAAGGGCGAAGAGGGAAAAGAGCCCCAAAAGCCAGGGCATCCGGTCGGGCTCGGTCACGTAAAGCCGCCCCCCCTCCTGGTAGAGGACCACCCGCATCCCCGGCCCGTACCCCTCCCCGTCCGTCGGGAGGAGGGCCTCCCGCACCTCTCCCCGAAGCTCAACCCGGGCCACCCCCCTTGCCCAATCCAGGTCCAGAATCCGGCCCAGGAGGTAGCCTTCCCCTCCCTGGGCGAAGGTGGGAAGCAGCCAGAAGACCAGGAGAACCAGAGCCCGCATGGGGCCACTCTACCCCTGTGAAAAAGTCTTCTCAAGTTTGCTATCCTGGGGGCATGGAGCGCTCCACGAGGCAGAGGCGGGCCATCCGGGAGGTCTTCCTGGAGGTAGACCGCCCCCTCTCCCCCCAGGAGGTCCTGGACCTGGCGAGAAGGCGGGTCCCCTCCCTGGGCCTGGCCACGGTCTACCGCACCCTGAAGGGCCTGGTGGAGGAGGGCTTCCTGACCCCGGTGGCCCTCCCCGGCGAGCCCCCCCGGTACGAGCGGGCGGGCCGGGGGCACCACCACCACTTCCTCTGCCGCTCCTGCGGCCGGGTCTACGAGCTCTTCGGCTGCGACCTCCTGGAAAGCGCCCTCCCCCCGGGCTTCCAGGCGGAGGGGCACGAGGTCACGGTCTTTGGCCGTTGCCCAGAGTGCTACTCCCAGGCGGGGTAGAGGCGGATGGGCCCCGTCCAGCGCACCTCCTCGAGGGCCCGGTCGTGGCGCAGGAGGGCGGCCAGGCGGGCCCGGGAGTAGACCCTATAGGGTTCCCTGGGAATGAAGGCGGTGACGATGTCCACCCGCCTGGGGGGGGTGTAGTCCAGCACCACGTGCAGGGGAAGCCTGAGCCTGGGGGGGAAGACCATGTACCCCAGGACCAGCATCCTTCCCTCCTCGGGGTAGATGGCGAGTTCCCGCCCCCACTCCAGGGCCCTCAGGATGTCCAGCTCGGTGAAGCCCTCCTGGAGCATGTGCTTGGCGGCGTGGGGCCCAAGGCGGTAGCGGCCTTCCTTGATGAGGGGAAGGAGGTCGGAAAGGCGGCGGAGCTTCCTCATGCCTCCTCCTTGGCAAGGCAGTCTACCCCTGGCCTGGGGGAGGGAGTGTGGCTTGCGGCTAAACCCGCCTTACCCCTACCATAATGCGGTAAAGTGGCCCTTCGCTGGCAAAGCCCGGTTTACCTGGAGAGGGAGAGGCTCCTTTCCCTCCTGCCGGAGGAGCCTGGGTTCGCGGTCCTCCTCGAGGCCCCGGCCGGTTTCGGCAAGAGCGTCCTGGCGGGCCAGCTCGCCGCCCGGCTGGGCTTTAGGACCCTCTGGGCCAGCGCCAGGCTGGGGGAGCCCAAGGTCCTTCTCGCCCAGGGCCTGGGCCTGCCCCAGGAGGCCCCCTGGGGGGCGGTGGTGGCGGCCCTGAAGGAAGCCCCCACCCTGGTGGTCCTGGAGGACCTGGAGGGGACCGAGGACCTAAGCCCCCTCCTCCGCGTCCTCCCCGCCCTCCTGGTCCTGGCGAGCCGCCACCCCCTCCCCTACCCCGAGCTCCCCAAGCTCCTGGCCGAGGGCCGGCTGGTGCGCCTGGGGGCGGAGGAGCTGGCCTTCACCCTGGAGGAGGCCAGGGCCCTCTTCGGGGAAAGGCCCGGGGCCGAGGAGGCCCACCGGGCCACGGGCGGGTGGCCCCTTCCCCTTTTCCTCTCGGCCCTCACCGGGGAACCCCCCAAGCGGGACGCCCTCCTCCGGGGGCTCCGGGAAAGCCTGACCCCGGAGGAGCTCCAGGAGGGCCTCCTCCTGGCCGCCCTGCCCTATCTGCCCGAGGCGGCGGCCATCCAGGCCACGGAGTCCCTCTTCGCCAAGGGCCTCCTGCGCCGCCTCCCCCAGGGCTTCGCCCTCCACGCCCTCCTCAGGGAGATGGCCCTGGAAAGCCTGAGGCTCGAGGTGCAAAAAGCGGTGCGGGCTTCGGAGGGGAGGCTACCCCCGGCGCTTTTGGCCCAGGCCTACCACGCCGCCGGCCTTCACGGGGAGCTCCTTGAGCTTCTGGAGAGGCCCATCCAGATCAACCTGGCCCCCGAGGTCCTCCTCTCCTGGCAACCCCTCCTGGAAAAGGGGGGTGGGAGGGCCCGGCTCCGCCTGGGGGAGGCCCTTTTGCAGTGCGGGAAGCGGGAGGGGTTCGCGCTCCTCGAGGCCCTGGCCGAGGCCCAGGACCCCGGGGTGGCCCTCGCCGCCTGCGGCCACCTGGCCTACTACCTGGCGGACCCCCTCCTGGGCCAGGACCTGAAGCGGGCCCGGGCTTACCTGGAAAGAGGGATGGGGCTTTTGGAGCGGGTCGGCCCGGAGCTGGCGGGCCGCTTCCTCAACGACGCCGCCCGGGTCCCCTGGGAGGAGGGAAGGCCCGAGGAGGCCCTGGGGATGCTGGAGGAGGCCCTAAGACGCCTGCCGGAAGGAAGCCCCTACCGCGTGGCCCCCCTCACCAACCTGGCCTTCCTCCACTTTGAGCTAAAGGGGGACCTCCTGGGCCGCATCCGGGCCCTGGAGGAGGGAGCCCCCTTGGCCCTTCGCTACTCCCCCGTGAACCACGCGGGCCACCTCCGGGACCTGGGGCGGCTTTACCTCCTCCTGGGGGAGAGGGCCCGAGCCGAGGTCCACCTGGAGGAGGCCCAGGAAGCCCCCGGCCACCCCCTGGCCAGCCTCGAGGCGGGGATGCTCCTCGCCCACCTGAGGGGGGACGAGGAGGGGCTAAGGGCCCTGGTGGCCCGGGCGGAGCTGTGGGAAAACCCCTACCTGAGGGGCCGGGGCCTGGCCCTCCTGGCCTCCTTGAAGGGCGATGCCCGGCTCCTGGAAGGCGTGGAGGGCTTCTTCCCCGCCCTGGCCCGGGCGGAGCTTCGGAAGGACCCTAGCCTCCTCCCCCCCTACCCGAAGGAGCGGGAGGAAAGGCTTTACTGGCACGCCGCCCGCTACCGCATCCTCCGGGAAGAGGAGGACCTCGAGGCCCTTCTAGGCCTCACCCAGGAAGGCCCCCGCCTCCTCCCGGGCCTCCTCCCCCTGGGCCTCCTCCCCAGGGACCGGCCCGAGCTGGCCCAAGCCTACCCCCTGGAGGAGGTCCTGAGGTCGGGCTGGAAGGAGGCCATCCTCCTCCGCCTTCCCGAGGTCCCGCCTTTGAGGGCCGAGGTCCTGGGCCGCTACCGGGTCCTGGGGCCCCTGGGGGAGGTGGCCCTCTCGGGCAAGCTCAGGGAGGTCTTCGCCCTCCTCCTCCTCGGCCTCCCCCGGGAGGAGGCGGCCTTCCTCCTCTGGCCCGAGATGCCCGAGGGAGCGGCCCTGAACAACCTCTCCGTGTGGCTCTCCCGCCTGCGCCGGGCCCTGGAGCCCTGGGGGGTCCCCACCTACCTAAAGGAGGAAGGCCTTACCCGGGTGGAAAGCGACCTCAGGGCCCTGGAGGAGGCCCTTTCCCGCAAAGAGGCGGAAAAGGTCCTCGCCCTCTACCAGGAGCCCCTCTTCCCCGGGCTGGACCTCCCCCTCCTGGACCGGAAGCGGGAGGAGCTTTACCACCGGGTGCGGGCCCTTTTCCTGGAGGCGGACGAGCCCCGGTACCTGGAGCGCCTCCTGGAGCTGGACCCCCTGGACGAGGAGGCCCTCCTTCCCCTGGTGGAAAAGTGCCTCTCCCGGGGCCAGCGGGCCCGGGCCCTGAAGCACCTCCAGGCGTACCGGAAGCGGCTTTGGGAGGAGCTTGGGGAGAGGCCCTCAGGGGAGGTGGAGGCCCTTTTCCGCCGCCTTCAGGTCTAGGGATAGGGCCCCAAGGCCCCCGGGTCCCTCACGGCGAGGAAGGCCCCGTAGACCCGGGAGGCCCCGGCCCCAAGCAGGGCCTCCCTGGCCCGGAGGAAGGTGGCCCCGCTGGTGAGGACATCGTCCACCAGGAGCCAGGCCCCCTCCACCCTCCCCAGGGGGGCGAAGAGGTCCCCGGGAAGCCGCCCCCTCGCCCGGCCCCGGGTGGGCTGGCTGGGGGCGTAGCGGACCCGCCTCAGGACCCGCCGGTAAGGGAGGCCTAGGAGGCGGGCCACCTCCTGGGCCAGGAGCTCCGGGGGGTTGTACCCCCTCCGGAGGAGGCGGGGGAGGAGGGTGGGGACGGCCGTCACCCCGTTCAAGGCCCACCCCCGGGCCAGGATGCCCTCCGCCAGGGGGCGGGCCAGAAGGGGGGCCAGGCCAAAGCGTCTCCCGTACTTCAGGGCCCGGGCCACGCCGCCCCAGCGGCCGTAGGGCCCCAGGTAGACCATCTCCCCCCGGGGGAAGGCCCTGAGCTCTTTGCGGCAGGCGGCGCAGAGCAAGGGAGCGTCCAGCCTCCCCCCGCACCCCGGACAGGCGTGGCCCAAAAGCCCTTCAAAGAAGCCCCAGAGCATCCCTTAGAGCCTCGTCAAAAGGGGGGTAAAAGACCCCCTTTTCCGTGACGATTCCCGTGAGGAAGCGGTGGGGGGTCAGGTCAAAGGCCGGGTGGTAAGCGGGGAAGCCTTCCGGGGCCAGGCGCACCCCTCTGAGGGTAAGGACCTCCTCCGGGGAGCGCTCCTCAATGGGGATGCCCTCCCCGCTCGCCAGAGCCGGGTCCACGGAGGATAGGGGCAAAGCGGCGTAGAAGGGAACGCCGTGGTGGTGGGCCAGGACCGCCAGGGTATAGGTGCCGATCTTGTTGGCGAAGTCCCCGTTCAGGGCCATGCGGTCCACCCCCACGATCACGGCGTCCACCTGGCCCCTTTGCATGAGAAAGCCCGCCATGTTGTCGGCGATGAGGGTGGCGGGGACCCCGGCCTTCATGAGCTCAAAGGCGGTGAGCCTGGCCCCTTGCAGGTAGGGCCGGGTCTCGTCCACCCAGACGTGGCGCACCCGGCCCTGGCGGTGGGCCTCGAGGATGGCCCCCAAGGCGGTCCCGTACCCCCCCGTGGCCAGGGGACCGGTGTTGCAGTGGGTGAGGACCTGGCCCTTCAAGACCCTGGCCCCGTGTTGGCTAATGGCCCTTTCCGTCTCCTCCACCTCCCGCCAGAGGGCCCGGGCCTCCTTAAGGCTCTTCTCCAGGTTGCCCCAGTGAGGCCGCATCCGGTCCAGGGCGTGAAAGAGGTTCACCGCCGTGGGACGGCTTTGCCTTAGAAGCCGGTCCGCTTCCGCCGGGTCCTCCCCCCTCAGGTGGGCCAGGACCATACCAAAGGCGGCGGAAACCCCGATGGCCGGGGCCCCCCGCACCACCATGGCCCGGATGGCCTCCGCCATCTCCCGGGCGGTGCGCACGGGCACCCAGACCTCCTCCTCGGGAAGGCGCCTCTGGTCCAAGAGCCAGAAGACACCTTCCTCCTCGTCAAAGCGAAAAGGCAGAAGGCGCTCCACGCCCAAAGCTTACAAGCTAGTAGGCGTCCTTGCGAGGCTTGATGCGGACCACGGTCATGGTTCTGGCTTCTAGCCCCAAAGCAAGCGGAGCACCTTGTCGTCCCGGGGCCTTGGCCTCCCCCGCCCGTCCCGGTTGGAGGTGGTCACGTAAAGGGCCCCGTCCGGCCCCACCTGGACCTCCCGCAGGCGGCCCAGGCCGGAGATGGCCGTCTCCACTCGGGAAACCCAAAAGTTCCCCCTCCCCCCCTGAAGCTCCAGGCGCAAGAGGGCCTCCCCCCGGAGGCCCGCCACGTAGAGCCCGCCCCGGAAGAAGGCCAGGTTCCCCGGGGGGAAGCCCTGGGGCCAGAAGTGGATGGGGTCTATATACCTGGGGTCGTTCCCCCGGCCCACCACCCGGGGCCAGCCGTAGTTCCCCCCGGGAACAATGAGGTTGACCTCGTCGTGGCCGAAGCCCTGCTCCCCGCTGGGCCCGTGCTCGCTGGCGAAGAGCTCCCCCGTCACGGGGTGCCAGGTGAGGCCCTGGGGGTTCCGGTGGCCAAAGCTATAGACCTCGGGCCGGGCCCCCCGCCTCCCCAGAAAAGGGTTCCCCGGGGCGGGGTCCCCCTCGGGGGTAATCCGGAGAATCTTTCCCCCCAAGGAGGCCAGGTCCTGGGCCAGCTCCCGCTCGTAGACCTCCCCCGTGGTCACGTAGAGCATCCCGTCGGGGCCAAAGGCGATGCGCCCTCCCGAGTGGAGGCCGTGGGGCCGGGCGGGGATCCCGTCCAGAATGACCCGCTCCAAGATCCCTCTCTCCCCCAGGTGGCGGAGGCGCACCACCTGGTTCCTCAGGCCCCCCTCCTCCACCGTGCGGTAGGCGTAGACGTAGGGCTCCTGGGGAAACCGGGGGTGGAGGGCGAGGCCCAAGAGCCCCGACTCCCCCCGGGCGTAGACGGGAAGCTCGGCGTAGGTGGAAAGCCTCCCCTCCCGAAAAAGCCGAATCCTCCCGGGCCGCTCCGAGAGGAGCATCCCCCCGCCGGGCAGGAAGACCAAAGCCCAGGGGACCTCGAGGCCTCCCACCACCTCCTCCACCCTCACCCCCTGGCCCCGGGAAAGCCCTAGGCCCAGAAGTCCCGCAAGAAATCGCCTGCGGCTCAGCATGGCCTACCCCCTCAGGGAGAGGCTACCCCAAAGCCTGCCCTCACCCCAGGGGGCGGGGCACAGTTCCCCAATCCCTAAAGGGAAGCTTCGGACCCCCACTTGCCCCGTAAAGAGGAACCGCCTGATGTAGTCAATACCGCGCTTAACCGCCCCCATCTCAACGCCGATCCTGCCTACCCGGCACTTGGGGAGAGTCTTCCTTCTGGTCGCCCTTCAATTCCTTCGCTTCCTTTTCCAAGACCCTTCCCTCTAACTTGTCCGTGAGCCCCTTGAGGAGCCGCTCCGAGAACCCCAGGGCCACCAGAAGGCCATAGGCGGCGGGCGGGGTGAGAAGGAGCCTTAGCCCCTCTCCCAAGGCCTTGGCCTCCACCAGGGCCCAGAAGACCAAGTACCCCCCCACCGCCCCCAAGGCCCCCAACACCGGGGCCAGGAAGAGGGGGACCCAGTAGGCCCCGTAGTCGGTGGGAAGCCTGTCCGTGGCCACCACCCGCAGGAGCCGAGAGAGGAGCCCCCCGAGGAAGCCGAGAAGAAGGCTCGTCCCCAGGTCCAAGCCGCTCACCAGAGCCTGGGGGCCAAAGGCCCAGAGGGCCCACGCCAGACCGAGCCCTACCAGGAGAAGCCAAAAGGCCTTGTTGTGCAGGGTGAGGAGCCGTGCGTAGCTCGTATCCCGGGCGTCGTAGAGGGCGGCCAAAAACTCCCCTAGGAGGGCCCTTTGCACCCTGGGGTCCCCCTTTTGGCAACACGGGGGGTTCGGTCCTGCTTGAACGGAACCCTGGCCGGGCTCCTGAAGGTCAGTGGAGGGCGAAGGCGCCCTGGCCGGAACTTCCTGCCTGGGGGTCTCACCCTTGGACGGGGACCCCTGTTGGGGGTCCCCACCCTCCATGCCTAAGGCACGCTTTAGCTGTTTTTGCCAAAGCGCCTTTTCTTCCTCCGGGAACACCCCAAGCTCCCCCAGGCCCCGCACGAGGCGAGCCCTCACCTCCTCTTCACTCATCAGGGCCGCCGCCCGCCGCTCGGCCCGGTGCATCAGGGCCCAGGCCGCCATTTCCCGCTTGCCGTTCCAGAGGAGCAGGGAAAGAAGAGCCTCAATCCGGCCCCAGAAGCCCCGCCCTTCCAGAAGATCCCGGACCTTTTGCAGGCACTCCTTAATGTCCTCCCGGGTGTCCCGCTTCTCCTGATCCAAGTTCATCCGCCGCTTATCAAGATCTTCCCACCCCTCCACGTACTCGGCCCAAAGCCCCTCCAGCTGGGCCCAGGCCAGAGCCCGGGAGGGGCAGGCGATGAGGTAGGCGCGGGCGAAGAGGAAGAGGAGGAGGTAGCCCAAGGCAAGACAGTGGGCGGGAAGCCACGGGGTGCTCCCAGGGAGGGAGGGCTCTTGGAGGAGGTCCTGGGCAAAGGCCAGGCTGGCGGAGGCCCACCACCAGGCTAGAGTTACTGGGGCAGCTCTCACAAAACCGCTGGAGCACATGGCTTCAATCTCCTTCTAACCAGCCTCAAAGGGAGATTCCCGCGCCCCAAGGACCGGGACCTTCAGAAGGAACACAAACCCCAAGGGGCGCAGGAACATCGTGGGGTTACGGCCCGGCGCGGAAAGGATCCTCGCCTATGAGAAGGCCTATTTCGTTTCTCCCGCTAGCGGGATTGGAAGCCACGAACACCATTACCTGGTCATTCAGGCTGATGGGCCCGGCCCCCTCTAGCACCTCGCCGCTGGGTAGACGGCTAGCAAAAATAAGGTTGGGGTCTTCCACTATCTGCGTATCGCTGCGCCAAAGCACGGCTTTGGACCCGCCACTTCCAAACGTGTAGGCCACACCGTCCTTGACCTAAGTCGCGTAAAGAAGCGAGGAACCAAGTGCCGCGACCCCTAGGGTTCAGGGAGAGGTCAGGACGACACCGTTCCCTAACGCTAGGAAGATGCCACCCCCGTAAGCGACAGCGCAGAGGTCAGCGTCTGTACCCGACTCCTGCCGCCTCCAAGCCACCCCGTCCCGGGAGGTCAGGATCGTACCACCTGCCCCCACCGCCACGAAGAGGCCGTCGCCGTAGGCGACGCTCTTAAGCAACGCATCCGTATCCGTGGTTCTCCGCGTCCAAGTAAACCCGTCTCGGGAGGTCAGGATCGTACCACCTGCCCCCACCGCCACGAAGAGGCCGTCGCCGTAGGTGACCCTCATAAGAGTGGCATCAGTCCCTGAGGGCACCGTTGTCCAAGTCCGGCCACCGTCTGTCGAGGCCAGGATGGCGCCATAATACCCCACACCCACGAGAGTACCGCCACCATAGGTGATGCTGTTGAAGTGCCCCGAAGGCGGAATCCCAAAGCGGTTTTTCCACGCCCAGGTGGACCCATCCGTGGAGAACGTGATCGTGGCAATGGAGTAAGAATACCCGAGGTCCTTCGCCTGCAGCACGAAGGTACCGTTGTCGTAGTGGGTGATGGCAATAAAATCGAAATCGAAACCTATCTCAGAGTCTAACCTCCAAGTCTCGCCCCTGTCCCTGGAGACCATGACCCAACCAGTACCCATTGCTACCACGAAGATACCGTTGCCGTAGGCGACATCCCAGATGTTATCGGATACCAGCCGGGGCTTTACTGTCCAAGTCTGGCCACGATCTTGGGAGACAAAGATGCTGGTAAGCCCTATCCCTGCCGCCACGAAGGTGCCGTCACCATAGGCTACTCTGCAGGCTCTAAACTCTGTGGGACGCACTGTCCAGATAGTCCCCGGCTCGGCAGTCACGGTAAGGGCTAGGTCCCTCTCCGCCGTCCGGTTTCCGTAGGTGGCCTTGAGCCTAAGGGCGTGGGACCCGGTGGGGGCGTTCGCCGCTACCTGGACCTGGAGGGTTTCCTGCACCTGGCCTCCCTTGGGCACTTTCAGGTTCTTGCTGGTGGGGGAGAGGGTGAGCCAGGAGGGAGCCTGGTCAGTCTGCCTATCCGTTACGCTCAGGGAGACCACACCCTGGAAGCCGCTCTGCGAGGTGAAGGTGAGGGTCAGATCCACGCTCTGCCCCTGGACCACGGTGGGATCCTGCGGCGAAATCCCCGCCAGGCTCAGGTCCGGCTGGGGCTGGCCCCCACCCCCGCAGGCCGCCAGGGCCACCGCCAGAAGCCCTAAAAGAGTCCTGAAAGCCGCCGTCCTCATGGTTCACACCTCCTTCTCCAAGAGCCCGAAGCCACCGCCACCTCATGGGCGGACAGAACCGGAAAGCCGCAGGGTGAAGCGCCGGGTCTCGTAGCGGATGGTGGCCTGCTGGCCGCTGGTGGCATCCCCAGAAATCCTGGCCCCCACGTAGAAGGTCCCGCTGGCAACGGCCTGCACCTGGGTTTGGTTGGCGCTGGCCCCGCCGCTCACGCACACCTCCCCGCCCGAAAGCCCAGAGATGTCCCGGCTGCCCTCTCCCAGCTTGTTGGCCTCGCTGAAGAGGGTCGCCTCATCTCCGCCCAGATAGGCGGTGTAGGTCAGGGTGCCGGAGAAGGTGGCCCCAGGGGTCTCCGAGGCGAAGCAGACCTCGTAGTCCAGGGTGGCCCCGGACAGGGAAACCCGGGAATCCGGGGTGTAATTCACCTCCACCGGGCCCACGGTCTTGGGGTTGGGGCTGATGCCCCCCTGCCCCACCTCAAAGGTGCCGGAGAGGTTAGCGTACTGCAGGACGTTCACGTCGTAGCTGAAGGGAAAGCTGCACGCCGCCAAACCCAGGGCCAGGGTCCACCAAACCATGCGCCTTTTGCCTTTCATCCTCTGCCTCCTTTCAGGGGTCTCCCCCTACCTCCCACGCTAGCCAGGGGGGCTTACAAAACCCTTAAACGCCCCCCATTATTGGTCCAGGTAGTCGGAGCCCCATTCGTGAAGGAGGCCCAGAGGGCCTTCCCAACGCAGGTTCCCCGGCTCAGCCCGGTAAGAGGGTTCCGGCAGGTTGCCCCCCAGCACCCGGTTCTATTTCTCACCTCACCGTGACCCGATAGAGAATCAGGCTTTCCAGCATGTAGTTCAGACCAGGACCGCCCCCCTGCTGAAGGCTACCGAAAAGCATGTAGTCGTATTTGAGGAGCTGGGTATCTGGATCGTAGCCAAAGGCGTGCACACCCCCCGTTTCCCACCTCCCCCCAGCGCTGCCTCCACCCCCAGTGACAGACATGTAGCCCAGCTCCGCCTTGCCATCGCCGTCAAAGTCATCCTGAAGGCGGCCACCCTTATAAATCGAGGAGGCGGGAGGACCGCCAATGGGAGAAGACAACAAGCGGAGAAGGTA
>Ga0197143_1001994_pt1 | contig 15962 bp, 25 predicted proteins | sample GBS70_MetaG_FD_148603 | JGI IMG/M metagenome (GOLD analysis project Ga0197143, IMG submission 148603) | Sediment microbial communities from Great Boiling Springs, Gerlach, Nevada, United States - GBS 70_MetaG | ecosystem: Environmental > Aquatic > Thermal springs > Hot (42-90C) > Sediment...
CTCTGCCATGAGGGGAATGTTGTGGGCGAGCTCTTCCGGAAGGTTGGGGACCCACGGGCCGAGTGGGTTCTGGCGGATTGTGGCGGCGACGTGCCTGGAGATGTCGTGGCGGCTGGGCGGGGAGGGGAGGCTTTCGAGATGTTCGACCTCCCTCAGGAGGATTTCCCTGAGTTCATCGTGCTCGTCTTCCACAGGCACTCCTCCTGGAGACATTCTATCCAGGAAAACGAGAGCAGCCGTGTCGTGGCTGCGGACGCCCGCCACAAGCCCCTGGCGGGTGGGTTCTGCGCACCTGCCCGCGGGCTAGGTGCGCAGCCCGGCCGCGTACCGGTAAAAGCCTGCCCTCCGCAGGGACCTTGCGCGGTCCCTGGGAGATGGCCGGCCCTGCTGGAGGCTTTGGAGGTATTTCCTCCTTGCCTCCAGCAGGCAGGCGGCGAAGCTCTCGTCCTGGGGTCCCGCCCCCCGGGCTTGGAAGGCTGCCCAGGCGCACAGGAGGTACATCTCCTGTGCGACCCGGTACAGGGGGCCGGTTCCCCAGTCGGGCCGCCAGCGGACTCGGTCGAGCCAGCGGGCGACGCGTGGCAGCCGCCCCTCCTCGAGCACCTCGGCGAGCCAGTCGTATCCTGGCTGGCCGAGCCGTGGCCGCGGCAGACGCCGCGGTACGTCGGCGACTTGCAGCATGTCTCCCTCCTCCGCCCGGGTGTGGCCCGGGCTCCGCGGAACTCCGGGCCTCCCGGTGGGGAGGGCGCTGCGATGGCCGCCGCCCTGGGCGGCGCCGCAGCGCCGCCCAGGGAAGGACCGGGCGGCAGGATTTTACGGTGGGCTGTCGGTGTCTGTCAATGCGCTGGTTACGGGTCCAGGACGATCTGCCGCTTGAGCCTGCCGGTGACCTGGCTGATGCCGGACTGGTCGCGGGCGGCGGCGACGATGGCGTCCAGGGCACGCTGGAGGGCTGGGACCGCGCTGGTTTCACGGATCAGTCTGGCGGGAGCGGAAAGGTACGTGTTGCTGAGGTCCCTCAGCATGCGCTCGACCTCGTAGTCGTTGACGAAGTTCAGCGCGCGGAAGTCTTCGACCATCCGGCGGAGGGAAGCGAGGGTGTGCTCGGTGACCGTCTGGTTGCGGGCGATGGTCTCGGCAGCCTCCCTGCAGGCCTCGGCGACTCGTGCGCGGAGCTCGACCACGGCCTGCTGGAGGAAGGTTTCGACGTGCTGTCTGTAGGACTGGCGTGCCTGTTCCGCGATGGCCCGGAGGGTTTCGTAGTCGTGGCGTGTGGCGCTGCTGACAAGCTGGGACGTCTCAGGGGCGGTGATCTGGTAGATCTGGTAGCTCAGCGAAAACTTTGCCCGCACGGCGGGCGGGCTGGGGTAGGTGCTGCGGACGCGCTCGAGGTAGCTGTTGACGAACGCGTTTTCCGTTTGATCGCCCGGGATGGAGCCGGTGGAGCGGGCGACCTGGAAGGCGAGACGGGCAGCCTGCTCGTACTCCTTCGACATGATGGTGTGCCAGACCTCGGCATAGGAGGTCACGAAGCGGTCGGCTGCTGCCTCGAACTCCGCCCTGATGGAGTCGAGTTCTGAGGTGAGCCGGGGCAGGGCGGTGATGGGTGCGAAGCGGGCGTTGCCGGCGGGGAACGGGACGGTGAGTCGTTCGACGGCCCGGTAGGCCCGCTGGGCTGCAGCCTGCACCGGACGCAGGAAGTGTCTGGGCACCAGGAGCTTGCGGCCGAGGCTGTACATCTCCGGGATTGCGGGGAGGCCGAGGTCTTCCGGGGCGAGGGTAGAAGTCCCGGTCCACATGTCTACGGAGAGGTGGACCAGCAGACCGGTTTCCCAGATTCTCCTGGTACGCGGCTCCGAGTGGGCTTCGTTCTGCGGCTCCGGGAGGGAGAACAGGTGGACGGGCTGGGCAGTGGTCATGGGCTACCTCCTTTCCTGTTTTCCGTCGCGGGTTTGGCCGCGCGGCCTGTGGCCGCGCAGGGGACGTGGCCTGCTGAGGGATTCCTGTGGGTTTTCCGCTGCCGCGGTAGCGGTGGGCTCCGAGTTCCTGGCAAGAGGAGCAGACGAACCGGTCGAATCTGCCCAGTAGAGGGCGGCGAGCTGGAGTGCGTTCAGGCGGTCTTCCCTGGGCAACCCGGACTGTTCCAGGTCTTCCTGCAGGATTGCGAGCGGCTTGAGGAGGTGGTCCGGGCCGTAGATGAGGTGCGAGTACTTGTCGTGGAGCAGTTCAATGTTGCACATGGAGGTCCTCCCGGTGGGAGTTCGGCTGGCGCCGGCGGCGCGGGGTCCCGGCCGTACTTGCGTCGCCGGCATCCGGTTGGGGCGGGGCGCACCCCGCCGTCGCCGGCCATCTGTGCGGCCACCACGCCTTATCTGGTTCGTGCGTGGGCCCGCACTCTCGCCTGATGGCAGGCGCCGCCGACTGACCCGCGGCGGGGGGTTAGGGCCCGGGGCTAGACCCTGGCCAGGGCTTTCGCTCCGACGATCCGGCCCGTCTCGTCGCGGACCGGGTCGCTGACCACAAAGAAGTGGTCGGCGATGTCGGGGCGGTGGGCCCGGATGGCCTGAGCCGCCAGGGCCGACACGATGTAAATCGTGTCGGCTTCCAGCGGCTCGGGAAGTCCCTCCGGCTCGCCATACGAGATGGCGAGCACGGGGAGCGCCCCTGCCTGGTCCAGGGTGATGGTGCCCCGGACCTCCCGCACCTCCCGGGCGCGGACAAGCTGCCCGGAGGACGGGATGGTCACCTGCCCCTCCGACCCGATCAGGGTGACCGGGTGAGGGGTCAGGTTGACGATTTTCATTTCACCGTCCTTCCCCCTTTCTGGCCCGAGATTTCCCCACCGGCCGGGCCATCTCCGGTGGGGGAGACGACCCGGACCCGGCGGGTTCTCAGTCCGCCGGGGGCGACGTGGCGACCGCGGCCGCCACGTCGAAACGAACCCACGGGACCCGCAGGTCTGGCCTGCGGGTGCACTCGAACCGGTGGTTTACCCACCGGCCCCGGACGAGAGGCGCGACCTTAGCGGCCGCGCCGAGGGCCGGGTCGAGCAGGTACAGCGGGGTTCCTCCCGCTACTGCCGACCCGGCGACCAGCAGCAGACCTCGTGCGCCTTGCAGGGCGGCCTCGTAGGCCGCCTGCAGGTCATCGTCTCCCTGCCTTGCCGGCAGGGAGAAGACGACGGGGTCCCCGCCGAGCTGGCGGACCAGCTCTGCGGTCTCGCGGCCCCGGGCGGTTCCGGGGATTCGGAACCGCCGGACCCCCCGGGCTACCAGCTGGCGGACCACGTCTGCCAGCCATGCCCGGGCTGCCTCCCAGGCTTTCCCCTGCAGCGCGTTGTCGCGCTGCAGGAGGATGAGGACCGGCTCCCGCAGCTGTTGGAGCTTGCGGGAGCGCAGGAGGACCCGGTCAGCGGCAGCCCGCTGCCGGATTTCCTCCTCCCAGAGCCACTCAGCGGAGAACGAGTCGAACTCGTCCTCGGCCTCGGCCTGGGCCTGGGCGGGCCCGGTGAGGCGCTGGAGCTCACGCTCCAACGCCCACTCGGCGAGGTGGAGCGGGACCCTGCGGCCCCGCTCGCGGGCCTCTAGCCACGCCCGCGCCGCCTCGATGGCGGCGGGGATGGCCCGGCGGTCGTCTGCGTGGACGGGGACGAGGTCCCCGTTTACGCGGCGGAGTCTGACGGAGACCTGTGGCCCGCGAGCCCAGCGGACCAGGGTAGCTTCCGCCGCCCTGGCCCGGAGGGCCTCAAGGGTCTCCTCGGCCCGGCGGAGCCGCCGGGAGGCCTGCTCGGCCTTCGCGGTTGCCCAGCTGGCTGACTCACGGGCCGATTGGACGGCCCGCTCCTCGGCCAGCCGGGCCAGGGCAAAGGTCGCTGCCGCCGCGGCCCACAGGGGCCCGTGCCGTAGGGTCTGCCGGAGGCGGTGCTCGGCTGCCTCCAGCCGGTCCGCGAGTTCCCGCAGAGCCCGGGCCTCTTCGGCCCACTTCTGGGCCTCAGCCCGAGCGCAGCCCTCTTCGGCCTCCGCCTGCTGCAGGGCCTGCAGGAGGTCGTCCGGGACTTCCGGCTCCGGCGTAGAGCGCCAGAGCCGGACCGTGATGAATTCCCCGGCGTCCACCACCTGGCGGTGGCGGATGGGGGAGATGGACGTGAATAATGCGGTTGTCAAGGTTCTACCTCCCTCCTCGGAGGGAGGGCGACGCCGCTCCCCTGTCCGGGGAGGGCGCACCCTCCCCGGATCTAGGGCAGCGGGGGTGGCCGGGACCCCAGCCGCCAAGGTAAATCGTCGCAATCTATGCGGTAGGTGTCAATCGGGATTCCGCTGGCGTCGCTAGAGACCCAGCTTGGTGGCAGCCAGAAGGAGAGTGTGCCAAACTCCCACGAGCGAGTAGAGCCAGATGGCCGCACGTGTGGTGGCTTCGGAGAAAGCCTTGAGTCCTGCTTTGTACAGGAAGGCGATCCCTGCGGCCACCGCAGACCAGACCGTGACCTTGACAGCGGTGGTTTGCAGGAGCCCCGCGCGGACGTAGGGGGCCATGAAGGGGTTGAGCTCGTAGGACACTCCGGACGCGACGAGGGCGCAGGTTGCCAGACCGTCGGCCAGGCTGAGGGCGGCCAACAGGGTGAGCTGGAGTGGGAGTCCGGGTCTGGGAGGGGCCATCCCGGTGTTAGTGTTGCGCATACGGAGGCGCATTGCAAGCGGCAGATGGGCGTTGCCGCCCCGGTGCCGGGAGGTCCTCCTGGGCCTAGAGGGAGATTCTCCTCCCGTCGATTCTGTGGGCGGTACGTGAGCTGGCGGGTCTGGCTCGGTGGGCTGCCCACTGCCGGAGGTGGGCAATGTCCTCGCCGCGCAGGCGGGACAGTGGGACGGTAGCCTGTACGGCCTCCTCCAGGTCCTCTTGCTGGAGGTCCCTGCCGCGGTCGAACGCGAGGTACAGCGCGTCGCGGACGGCCTGCTCGATCTCCGCTCCGCTGAACCCGTCGGTGGCCTGGGCCAGGCGGCCGAGGTCGAAAGCGGCGGGGTCGCGGTGCCGTTTGCGGATGTGGATGGTGAGGATGTCGCGGCGCTCGGCCTCGTCCGGCAGGTCGACGAAGAAGATCTCGTCCATCCGCCCCTTGCGGAGCAGCTCCGGGGGAAGGGTGTGGACGGAGTTGGCGGTGGCGGCGACGAACACGGGCCGGGAGTCGTCTCGCTCCTGCATCCAGGTGAGCAGGGTTCCTACGACCCGTGCGGTGACGCCGCTGTCGAGGGCGCCGCTGGACGCTGCGCCTGCGGCGCCCTTTTCGATCTCGTCGATCCACAGGACGCAGGGGGCCATGGCGGAGGCAACCTGGAGGGCGGTCCGCAGGTTGGCTTCCGACTCCCCGACGAGGGAACCGTAGATCCTGCCCATGTCGAGGCGCAGGAGGGGGAGGTTCCAGGTTCTGGCGGCGGCCTTCGCGGTGAGCGACTTGCCGCACCCCTGGACACCGAGCAGCAGGACGCCCCGCGGGGGCTCCAGGCCGAAGGCCCTGGCTTCTTCGCCGAAGGCCCTTGACCGGCGGCGCAGCCAGTCTTTGAGGAGGTCGAGGCCGCCCACGTCGTCCAGGGTGTCCCGGGAGTGGTAGTATTCCAGGACGCCCGTGCGGCGGAGGGCCTGGGCTTTCTGCTCGTGGACGGTTCTTACGGCTTCCTCGGTCCACCCGCGGTGTCGGACGAGAGCGAGGGCGAAGGCGTTTTCGGCCTCAGCCCATGTGAGGCCGGTGGCGGCTTCGACCAGGGGGCGGCGGGTTTCGTTCGGGACTTCGACGGACGCGCTGTCGGCGACGTAGTCGAGGATGTGCTCGATGTCGTGCCGGTCCGGGAGGGGGTAGTCGAGGACGAACAGGTCCTTTTCGAGCTCTGTGGGGACTACGAGCTTGGGGCTGAGCAGGATGAGATGGGTACCGCGGGTCTTGCAGGCGTCCAGCGCGTCGCGGATTGTCCTGACGACCGCAGGGTCTTCGAGGTAAGGGTGGAAGTCGCAGAGGACGGCAGCACAGTTCTGACTGCGGGGTTCGGCAAGGAGTGCTGGGACGGCGGAGGTGGGGTCTGTGGTGCTGTTCTGGACGGCACCGGTCCACCCTCTGGTCACTGTCCAGACGGCTGTTGACCGCTGTGGCCGGATGGAAGCCGCAGCTTCTTCGATTGTCCGCAGAGCTCGTTGCTCTTCGTGTGTGACGATGTACAGAAGCGGGTACCCTGCGCGAAGCAGGGTGGACAGGCGGGAGACGGTGTCCACTCTTGTTCACCTCCGGGGCTTGGCTGCGCCCCTCCGGGGCGTAGCGGTGCGTTCAACCCGGGCGAGCATACGCTCCCCGTCTTCTCGTCCCACCCCTACTGAGGACAGCCGGAACGGGCGTTACTGTCTTTTCTGCTGGAGCCTGTTCCGCTGCGCGGTGCCCCGGTAGTACTCCGGCTTGCGCTTCCTCTGCTGCACTTTGCCGAGGGCTTGCTCGATGAAGCGGGTGGCGTCCTCGCAGTCGGCGCCCTCGTAGCCGTGGGCTTCGATGGAGATGGTCCCATCGGGGTGGATGGTGACCTCGATTTCCCTCATGATGTGTGTTCCTCCTGGCGTGCGGATGGAACGGGCAGGTTCCCGGCAGCGAGCAGCTCGCAGTAGTGGGCGTGCTCGGCCCGCAGAGTTTCCTGACGGGACGGGCTGGCCGCGATTTCCCGTCCTGTGGCGATGTCGGTAGCGACCCACTGCTGTCTGGACGGGTCCCACTCGACGCGGCTGAGCCTGGGAGCGGCGGTGACCCTGCCGATCTGGTGCCAGGGCACCTCGTCGGACCACACGCCGACCACGGACCCGTCCGGGAGGATCACGAGCACGTCGTCGGTGTGTGCGTGCATGTTACAGCCCGCCCCATGCGGGGTGGCCGGGATTCCAGCCGCCATGGTCTATGCTGCGCGGCACTGCAGAAGTCGTCAAGGCCGTGCTACCGCACGACCCAGAGGAGCCTCCCGCGGTTGTCTCTGTCGATCAGAGCAATCTGCTCCGAGAGCCACGCGAGTACCTCGGAAGAAGGTGCGGGAATGTGGGGGTCGTCCGGGTTGTCCCTGGCCTCCTCGAGGAGCTCACAGGCCAGGTCGTGGAGCGTGACAATGTCGTGGATTTCGAGGTCGTCGGGACCCACGTAGCACACTTCCGGTGTGTAGTCGCTCTCGAGGAGCGCCTCCAGCCACCTCTCGACAGCTTCAGGTACCGTTTCGTTCTTCTGCTCCACCAGGATCGTGACGCGCACGGTAGCCTCCTTCCTTGTGGTGCTTCGGGTTACTCAGCTGCTGTTACCGTCACGGGGACCACCCCGAGCACGCCGACCTCGAACACCGCGCCGGCATCGGGGCTGTCTGGAGTCAGGACCACCACCAGGTCGCCGGCCCTGATCCCGGTGCCCGACTGAAGCGGGCTGCGCAGCTTCTGCACGACCGTCAGGGCAGCTTCCTCTGGAGTCGCGGCAGCGACGGTGAGGAGGGGGCTCGCCTTCAGGTCCGGACTGCTTTCCGCGTCCAGGGAAGGTATGGGGCACAGCTGGGGCCGGTACAGCAGCCGGACTGCGAACGGTGCTGCGGGAATGGCCGGGGCGTGCTGCGGACTCATAGCCAGGGCACCTCGTGGAACCAGACTCCGGTGACGGTCCTGTCCGGCAGGGCGACGGACGGGTCTTCCACGCAGCTACCCCCGGATGCGGACCAGGATGCGCCCGTCTTTCTCCCGGCTGACGGAAGCCTGCCTGCCTCTGGCGGCGGCGGAGCGGGTCACGACCGAGAGTGCGTATTCCTGGAGCAGTTTAGAGCACCGAGGGCCCAGGACGCGTTCCACGTGGCCTGCCCAGAAGTCCGCCTCGATGCGGTAGGTCCCGTCCGGCTGCCGGACGAGTCCCACGGTGTAGTGCGTACCGGGCAGGCGGACGATGTGGTCGGCGCGGCCCATGTTGCGGGCGTAACCGGTGATCTGTCCGGGCCCTTCCAGGGTGCAGCCCAGGACCTCGCACGCCTCCCGGAGGGCTTCGAGGTCACGGATCTGGGTCTCGACTGTGGTGATGTGGCTCATGGGACGCCTCCCTTCCGGTGCGGATTGTTTCTCAGTGCTCCTCCGTTTCGTACACGGGGAAGATCAGTCCTGCTGCGTAATGCGCCATGACCACGGCCGGGCCGCCGTGCGGGGGACGGTTGGCGAGGAAGCGGCGGACGAAGACGCTTGCGGTGTGCTTGTCCAGTGTGACCGGGCTGCCTCCTTGCAGCATGGACTCTGAGACGTCCGGGCCGACCGTGACGACGATCCAGCCCGTACCCGTCAGGAGTGCGCGGTAGAAGCCTACTTCGACTGCGGTGCCGATGTACCTTTCCACGGCTTGCTTGTAGGCTTCTGCGGCTGCTTCTGCGGAGGGGTAGACGCGGGCGAACACCTTGATCTCCCTGAGGTCAGCCATATCGGCCTCCGCGGCGTTACCTTCCACGCCGTTCGCTCCCGCACTGATGAGGCACACTCCTGGCCCGGTTGCTGCTCCGGCCCGCGGTGCGCCGTACCGGGGGAGCGCTGGTTGCTGCCCTGCGCGGCACCCGCAGCGCTGCAATGTCCTCAGCGGTAAGATGGCTGACACGGGCGAGGAACTGCCGGCGCAGACCTGTGCCGATGGCTCTTGCTGCTGCGAGGCACAGGGCTGCCAGGGCCCTGGGGCTGGTGCGGGCGTCGATGCGAGTGCACGCTGTCCAGTGCGGCTCGTCCCTGTCCGGGCGGTCCGGGTAGTACGCGTCGACCCGAACCATGGGGGCGTCGTCCGGCAGTCCTGTCCAGTCCCCGAGGCGTCCCTCGCCGATCCAGGTCGCTTCGACGGTGGCACCTGCTGAGGAGGCTGCGGCGATGAGCTGGTCCCTGAGCCCCCGGAAGGGACGGCCTACGTGGACGCGCTCGTTTCCGGACAGCGGCTGCGACAGCAGACTGCTCAGGTACCGGGCTACTGCGTGCTCGGTACGGAGCGAGACGCGGCGCACAGTGCGGTGCTTCTTTTCGCGCCGCCTGACGGTTACCATGCTGGCCTCCGTCTCTCCCTCAGCGTAGCACGTGCTCCCGCTGGCTGCCCCTGTCGCGTTTGCGGGTGCGGTGGGCAGCTGGCGAGGTGGAGCGGCTGTTACGGTGCCGGAGGTGCGGCAGTTTCCCCTCCATCCGGGCACCCAGCTCTGCACGGAGTTCCCATGGGATCGCCGAGAGGTGGACGGCATGCTCGCCGTCGGTCAGCACGCGGACCTTGATCTCGCGGACGCCTGCTTTCAGGCGTCGCGGGAGGTGGAGTCCGTCCTCCAGGCTGCTGGTGATCCGGGCACCCCATCCGGGGACGCTGACGAACCAGTAACCTGTCAGCGTCTGGCCCGGTGCGACTTCCACGACTGCTCCGATGGACGGGACGACCAGTTTCCCGGCGGTGATGGATTCGAGCAAGATGTACGCGGCGGTCCTGAGTACGCTCGACGCGTCCGGGTCCGCCGACGGTGAGGAGAAGCAGACGGACAGGCGTCCGGAGTTCTCGTGGAGGAGGCTGACCTGTGTACGCGAGTCCCCGCGTGCCCCGGCAACGGCTATCTCCGCGAGTGCTGCGAGGTCGGAGACCCGGGCCCCGGGGCGGAGCTTGATACCGTTGACGATGCAGAGCAGCATGCTGCGCCCCCCTTCCGTCCGAAGCAGTTTGCTATGGTCGCGGCGTGCCCCGTACAAGGCCGAGAGTCTCGAGGAGTTCTGCTGGTACTGCGTCCTCGTAGACCGCGAAGTAGCCGTCGGTCAGGATGCGGACACGTGCTCGCGCCAGGGTACCAGGGGGCCTGTCCTCGCCGATCATGACCATGTTGGCGGGCAGGGTCCAGATCGCGTCGTGGTCCACCTCAACAGCTCCGTGTCCCGGCACGAGCACGGCGCCTATGCTGAGCTCGTCGGACTCGGCGAAGATGCGGACGATCTGAGGCCCGGAGACGAGGCGTTCCCGGGCGAGCACGTCCAGGAACTCCAGCAGATCGGACGGGGCGCTCTTGAAGGTCAGGGTGTACCCGACGCTCACGGTGCAGTGGCCCTCCTTGTCGGTCTCGATGGCCACCAGGTGGCCGAGTCCCAGATCGCTCGCGATCTGACGTGCGCGCTCTGCGGCTCCTCTGTCAGCGAGGCTGACCGGACTCATCTCCACGTACGCGGGCATGTTGCACCTCTGGAGTTTTTTCTTCCTCCTGCGACCGCGCCGCGGAGCGGCGCACATGAGGGCGCGGTCTAAGAAGGCCTGCGAGGTCCGGGAGGCCTGCGAGCCTCCGGAGGTGCAGGAGCTCGCAGAGGGACTGTCGCCTGAACGCGTGCCAGTTCCTCAGGGCGGTGTTGGCCTCACGGGCAGCTTGTGCGGCGCAGCCGGGGCACACGTCCGGGAAACTGCCTGTGCACGTGTCTGTGTGCATACAGACCCCTGCGTACCCGGGCAAGACGATACGGGACTCCAGCTCCAGGTGGGCTCGCGGCCAGGGGTGGCGGCTTCTGATGGCCGCCTTGTAGAGCTTGAGGAGGTCGTGGGGGATCGCGACGAGCGGGTCTTTGAGCCTGTGCCGGAGGGCCTCCCTGATTGTGGCGATCCACCGGGCAGCCTCGGCCCGCTTTTTCTCGGCCTCCTGCTCGAGCCTGAGGATCTCCTGTTCCGGCAGGCAGTGGAGCGAGCATCTTCTGGCCTCGGACTTGGCGGCCAGGTGCGCGGCCAGTTTCCTGCGGTAGCGGAGCTTGTGCTGCTTGCCCCGGCTGCGCAGAGGTGAGCTGGCAGGGCCGGGTGTTGGCTCAAACCTACCTTGGCTGACCTGTAGCGGGAGAGTGGGAATGTGGGACTCCGGGTGGCGGCTGAGGAGGACGATTTCACCGCGGTTCCATGACAGGCGGACTTCGGGCGGGTTGCCGTCGCAAACGCTGATGGTAAACTCGGATGGTCCGAACGCCCTGGCGATGTCGCGGAGGATGCGGGTGTCGAGCGTGACCCCGTTCAGGAGGGCTGCTTTTGTGCCTGGGGGGAGGCGGCGGAGTGCAGCGCTGATAGCCTTTCCTGTGCACCGGGCGGTGGTCTCGTGCATAGCTTGTACCTCCGGGAAGACCGACCTGGCCCGCGCCGGGAGGCGTACCCGGTGTCGGAGGGGGGTGTGTTTTACAGAGAGGCGATCCTCGCGGACAGGCCGATGATGTGGTATCCGGACAGTGCGAGGTAGACCAGGGCGGTGACCCTGAGTGCGGTGAGGATCCTGTTGTTCAGGCGGTCACGTTCGATGGCGATCCAGGTTGCGACGAGGAGTACCACGGTCACCAGGCCTTTGATGGCGGCTACGTAAGGGATGGAGAGCTCGCCGTTGGGGCTGTTCAGGAGGTCGGCGAACAGGGGGTTTGCTTCGCGCACGCCCATCCGGAGAGCAGCCCATGTGGCCCAGACGTCGAACTGGGTGGCGATGGCGATGATGGCACACGCGCTGCCGGCCTGGTAGGCAGCTGCGACGCTCTGCTGCGGAGGCGGGGTCAGGGTTCGCATGTCCCTCGGGACCAGTATATCCGGAGGAGCATGGGCTCACCACCGGAGGAGCAGCAGTGCTGCGGCGGCTGAGGTGGTCCCGATGGCGACGTCGAGGGACGAGCCGGTGCGGAGCAGCGGGAGGCGGTAGCGTTTTTCGGGTAGCGTTTTTCGAGGGGCCAGAGCAGGCGGACACCCTCGGGGGTGATGGCGTCGGCTCCGATGTGGGAGAGCGCTCCGAGCCAGGCGGCGATTCCGTAGGTACCCGTGCCCCCTGCAGCGAGCCCGATGGCCATGCCGGCGAGGGCCAGGAGGGAGTGGGTGAGGCCCCGGTGGTGGGTCAGGAGGCCGGCTGCGAGGCAGGCGAGGGAGAGCCAGGAGAAGGTGGACAGCTGCCGTGGGACCGGGATGCCGGCGAAGTGGTGGAGGACGATGGTTGCGGCGGCGTAAGGGACGATGTAGCGCCACGCTCTCGACTCCGGCTGGTCGAGGTCGGGCAGGAGGGCGCCCGCGGCGCCTGCGATGGCGAGAAGGGGGTCGCCGGTTCCGGAGGCGCGTGCGATAGCGGCTCCGGCGAGTGCTCCGAGGGCGGCGTGTGTGGCTCCGGTCATTGGGCTTTCTGCAGCTCGCGCAGGGCAGCCCTCAGCTCGCGGACGATTTCCTCGACGGAGAACGCTGCTGTCTCCACGCGGCTGAGGGGGCGGCCGAAGGTCCAGCCGTCCTCGGACTCCTCGGCCCTGCTGCCGAATGCTTCAGGGGGCAGTGTGTCCGGGTGCGGCAGGTAGCTCTCCCCGACCGGTCTGGGGACGTGGAAGCAGAACCTGCCGATATCCCCGAAGGAGAACCTGAGCTCGTACAGGTCGTAGTAACCGCGCTGGGCAGGTTCCACCTCGCAGTTGGAGCAGGGTCCCACGACGTCGATGTACTCGAGCGGGGACATCCAGAGCTCGTCCGCGCTGTCGCGGCAGTGGTCGCACAGCCACACGCGCCGGGGCCTGTCGCCTCCCCTCAGGTAGCGGAGCTCGAAGGGGACGCCTGAGCGGAGCAGCGTGCGGAGCGCTTCGTCCTTCAGGCTGTACAGCTCCTCGTGTCCGGATTTCGCGGCACGGTTGAGGAGGGCAAGCCAGAAGCAGACGAGGGGGGCGGGGCTGTCCGTCGCAGCGCGGATCCGTTCCGGGACGGCCCGGAGGTTTTCTGCGGCGCGCCGGAGGGCTGCTGCGCGGGCGCTGCGTCTGGAGGCGAGCCGCTGCTGCCAGGTTTCGAGCAGGGCGGGGTTCTGGGCGGCCCACGCGGTGACGTCGGACAGGCGGACGAGCCGCATGGGGCCGGACTGCTTGTAATGCGGGTTGGGCACCTCCCGGTATGGGAGCTGCTCGACGATGCGGCGTGCGGCCTGCGTGGAGATTCCGAGGGTGGACGCGACGGTAGCGGAGGTGACCCACCGGTCGTGCCATGCGGTGGCAAGCACCTGCGGGGGGACTTCCCGGCGGACCATCTCGAGGACCGCGGGGTCCGGGGGCTCGGACATCCAGGGGGGTTCCCGGTCCGGGGGGTCGTCGGTGTACGGCTTGAACAGCTCGAAGGACCGCCGGAGGCGGAGGAGTCTAGTGCAGTGGTCCGGCAGCATTCTGCGCAGGTGGGCGAGCTGCTCGCTGCCAACGGGGTCTGTAACGCTGGCTTCGAGGAGCAGGGCTTTGAGCGCCTTGAGGAGCTCCCTCTGCGTGGCAATGCGTTTCGCTCGCGGCGCGGGCAGGCGGGCCTGCGGATTCCGGTTCACGGTGCGGGCTCCTTGCGTTGCTGGTCGAGGATGGCAAGGAGCTTGGAGCGCACCACTCGTGCGCTTGCCTCGGTCAGCCTGGACGTGTCGCGGACGCCGCAGACCACCTTCCCTCCGCGTCCGCGGAACGTGGTGAGCTCCTGGAGGAGGTCTGCGGGCTGCTTCCCGGCCGCTTTGGCGGCTTTGGTGAGCAGTTCTTCTAATGCTTCCTGCTCTTCCTCCCTGAGCTCGACGGGGACGCCGAGCCGCAGCGTGACCCTGCGGGCGCCCAGGAGGGGGACGAGTCTTGCGAGGAGGGTTTCGTCGGTGCGAGCGTGGACCACGAGTATGGCGGTGCCTCTGCGGGAGGTGAACGAGGCCACGGAGTATAGGTCCTCCACGTGTCCGATGGCGCCGCGGACGGCGTAGCGGCCTGCGGTGAGGGAAGCGATGCGGTGCAGCAGCTCGGCGGCTTCCGGGCGTGGGATCTCGCCGCGGAGGTGGATGCTGGTGTGGGTGCGCATCGCGGTGAAGCTCGTCAGGCGCAGTCCTTCGACGTCGAGGTGGCCGCGGGTCTGGCGCTCCTCGAAGGGGTGCCGGGGCTTTGTGTCAGCGCTCCTCATGGCGTTTACGACCAAGCCACTCTTCCACTTCGCGGGAGGTAACAGGGTGGATGCTGATGGTGGCGGTGGGGGGCACGCATCGAGTGCAGATCGGTTCCACCTGCTCGGGGCCGCCGAGGGCGTCAAGCAGGCGCGCGCTGATCCACACGGGCTGGGCGCACTGGGAACAGGCGAGCTGGCAGGATGTGACGGCGGGGAGGGGATGGTCGGCCACCCGCAGAGCGATCACACCGGTTTTTTGCTCGCTGCTGTCATGCATCTTGCTCATGGCGTGCGGATTCGCCGCAGGAGGGCGAACAGGCATCGCGCTGTAGTGAGGGCGTCTCCCAGGGCGGTGTGGCGGCGTGCGGGATCGTGGGGGACTTCCAGGGACAGAGCGATTGCCCCGAGGGACGCTACGGGTAGCTGGGGGACGAGGCCTGCTTCCGCGAGCAGGACGTAGGCGGAGTGCAGGTCCACCGTCCGGTGGCTGTACCTGGCGGTGAAGCGGTGCTCGGCGTCGGCCAGGCGGTACAGTCTTCGGAGGAAGGCAACGTCGAAGGCGACGTTGTGGCCCGCCAGGATGACGGGCTTGTCCGGCGGGATGTGGGGTGCGGTGAAGTCCTCGATCCTGGTGACCGCTTCTTTCGGAGCCAGGCCGGTGCGTCTGATCCGCACCGGGTCCAGGTGGTTTTTGCGCAGGGCCTCCTCGCAGGCATCCCCTTCGGGGTCGTTGACGGCGAGTTCCAGCCCTGCCATCTCCCCGGTGGAGGTGTCGAGCAAGACGACGCCTACCGTGAGAATGGCGTGGCGGTGGGGGTCGAGCCCTCCTGTTTCCGTGTCGACGACCCAGGAGGTGGTGGTCCGGGTGTGCATCCGCGGTCTGAGGTCGCTTCCCGGTCCGGCTTGCCTGGCGGGTACTGTGGCAGCGTTGCTGCTGCGGACCGCGCAGCGGGGGCTGCCGCTACTGTTGCCCCATTTCAGCATTGGCACCGGGAGTAACAGCAGGCGCGACGGTGCTCGGGTGCCGCATCGTGGCCTCCGGTCTACGGGATGATCTCGATGGCGCCGTCCGGGGCGGTGCGCCACCGGACGCCGGTCTGCCTGCTGAGTTCTGCCAGAGCTTGCTGGAGGGTTGCTCGGGGCAGGTTCAGGACCGCTGGCCTTGAAGACACGGACGGGTCGACGCGGATGGTCACGTCGGTGATGGCGGCGATGGTCTGGGCCACGGTCTCCACGGTCCCGAAGGCGACGATGCTGAACGTCAGCGGGCCCCGCGGGGCTGTGGCAGTCTGCTCAGTGTTGCGTAGGGCATGCGGGCGGGCGGAAGGTTGCGGCTCCATGGGGCGTTTGTGGCCCTCGGGCACTGCGGAGGAGGTACGCCGGCCGTCAGGGGAACCGGTCGCTGCCGGCACGGTGGGAAACCGGATTCGTACTGCGACACCGGATTGGGAGGCTGTGACGGAATAGGAGAAGGGCAATACGGCCTCGACGACCACGCGTGCGGTTCGGGGCTGGAACTGCCCGACCCGGACGCGGACCGTGGTTCCCTTGTAGGCCACGCCTGGTGGCAGGGCAGATCTGGCGCCCTGGAAGTCGAGCACGAGCATGTTGGGGCTGCCGATCCAGTATCGTGGCACGATGGCTGTGGGTGCCGACGTTTCGATGTGGAGGACGACCTCGGAGCGGCTTTCCTCGGCCGAGATCGCGAGGAGGGTTGCGGCAGCGGGCTGTGCTGCGGCGGCCAGTGCGAGCAGGGTGGCGAGAGCGAGCATGGCTGCTAGCGGTCCTCCCTGCGACACAGTGCCACAAGGCATGCGCTGTATGCGAGTGAGACGGCCGCGCCGGCGAACGGGTCAGGGGTGGCGGCCATGATGTTAGCGGACGCGGCCATGGCGAGTGCGAGCGCTGCGGTGGTCATGGAGCGGGGCCCTCCGGTTTGTCTCGCAGGACTCTGAGGGTGCGTGGGGATCCCGGGATCCAGGTGAGGACGCCCTTGCGCTGGAGGGCGCCGAGGTGCGCGTGGACCGTGGCGGTGGAGTGAAGGCCCAGGATGCTCGGGAGCTCGCGGACGGTG
>Ga0197143_1001995_pt1 | contig 15955 bp, 12 predicted proteins | sample GBS70_MetaG_FD_148603 | JGI IMG/M metagenome (GOLD analysis project Ga0197143, IMG submission 148603) | Sediment microbial communities from Great Boiling Springs, Gerlach, Nevada, United States - GBS 70_MetaG | ecosystem: Environmental > Aquatic > Thermal springs > Hot (42-90C) > Sediment...
AGGATTGAAATGAAAGAATACATGGCAATGCTTAGGGCGTTTGCAAGAGAAGAAGGGCTAGTAAAGTATCAAATAGATTCTTATAATGATTTCATCGAGAATAGAATACCAGCCATTATAAAACAAATAAAAGAGATAAGGCCCGAAGTTCCAGAGCTGGGAGATTTTAGGATAAAACTGGGCAAGGTGAAGATAGGAAAGCCTTTGGGAGCTGAAATATGGGGACCTTGGGTTAAGGAGGCCGACGGTTCTGAAAGACCCATCCTTCCTTTAGAAGCTAGAATAAGAAACATTACCTATTCAGCCCCCATGTACCTTGAGATGACACCAACCTTAAATGATATCGAGAGCGATACTGTTACTGTGAATTTTGGGGATTTGCCGATAATGCTAAAGTCAAAGATTTGTCCTTTATCAAAGATGGACAGGAATGAGCTTATAAAAGCAGGAGAAGATCCTGACGACCCAGGTGGCTATTTCATAGTTAACGGCACAGAAAGAGTGCTGGTCCTATTGGAGGAGATAGCATCCAACAAGATAATAATCGAAAAGCCTAGCACGTCAAACGTCACAGAAGTTGCGAGGATACACTCCGAAAAGGATGGATACATCCAGAGGCATTTAATAGAGAGAAGGGCAGATGGGATAATAAGAATAAGCTTTGCAAACGTCAACAAACTTCCCATAGTCATCCTCTTTCGTGCCTTAGGGCTAGAATCTGATAGAGATATAATAGTTGCCATCTCTGATGATCCAGAGGTGCAGCAAGAATTCTACTCAAACCTTTTCGAGACACAATCCGTAACGGCCAAGGAGGCTATGGAAGAGATAGCAGATTTCTTGAACATAACCCAAAAAGAATATAGACAAGATAGAGTTAACAAGCTTTTAGACAAATATCTTCTTCCTCATCTTGGACAGGAGAAGAAAGACAGAATAACAAAAGCCCTCTACCTAGCAAAGGCATGTGAAAGAATCATAAAACATTATTTAAAAAAGACACCAAAAGATGATTTAGACCACTATTCTAACAAAAGACTCAAGCTTTCAGGAGACCTCTTGGAAATCCTCTTCAGGTCGGTGCTGCTCGGCAAGTGGGGCTTGATCACGAGGATAACCTACAACTATCAAAAGCTGACTAAAAGAGGAAGGTTTCCGCCTTTACAATCCATAGTAGAGGCAAACGTCTTGACGAATCAAATCACTTCTGCAATAGCCATAGGTACTTGGGTTGGTGGCAGGACAGGCGTCTCTCAGAGGCTTGAAAGAGGAAGTTTTGTCAAGACACTTTCCCATATGAGGAATGTCCTTTCTCCTTTAACATCCACACAAGAACACTTTGATGCAAGAATATTGCATCCAACTCAGTGGGGCAGGATAGATCCATCGCAAACTCCAGAGGGTGCTACCATAGGATTGAGGAAATATCTTGCGATAATGTGTCAAATCACAAAAGGTGCTACTGAAAAAGAACTCAAGGTTATCGAGGATGTTTTATCAAAAGAGGTGGAAAAAAGATGACAGACGTCTTTTTAGACGGGAAATATTTTGGGAAAGTAAAGGATCCAAAAAAATTTGTAGAGCTTGTAAAGGAGAAGAGAAGAAAGGGTCTAATATCCAATCAGCTCAACATAGCTTATTTGGACCATTTTGACATAGTCATGATATCAACCGATTCCGGTAGGGCTAGAAGGCCTTTAATAATTGTGGAAAACGGCAAGCCAAAGCTAACAAAGGAGCACATAACAGCATTAGAGACGGGAAGGATGAAATGGAGCGATTTAATCTCCCAAGGCATAATAGAATATCTAGACGCGACCGAAGAGGAAACAGCTTTGATTGCTTTAAGACCAGAAGATTTGACGAGCAAGCACACTCACCTAGAGCTCGACCCAACAGTTATTATGGGAATTGCCACATCCCTCGTCCCATTCTCAGAGTTTGATAGAGGTGATAGAGTTAATTTTGGAGGTAAAATGATAGGCCAATCCATTGGCATATATGCATTAAACTATCCTGTAAGGGTTGATTCAAAATCAAACATCATGGTCTATCCACAAGTTCCTTTAATAAAGACACACATGAACGAGATAATTAACGACAAAGAGCATCCAGGTGGGCAGAATGTTATCATAGCGGTAATGTCCTTTTTAGGCTACAACATGGAAGACGCAATCGTGTTAAACAAGTCATCCATCGAGAGAGGCCTTTTCTGGTCTTACATGTTTAGAACTTATGAGGCAGAAGAAAAGAGATATTTAGGAGGCCAGGAGGATGTTATAGGTATTCCTGAACCAGGTATAAGGGGCTATGCTGGTGAAGATGCTTACAAACATTTACCAGAGGATGGCATCGTAGACCCGGAGACGAGAGTGAAGAAGGACGATGTTTTAATAGGCAAGTCCTCGCCCTTAAGGTTCTTGGGAAGCTTGGACCAATTCACCACTGGTTTAGAGAATATAAGAGAGACTTCTGTAAGGCTCAAACATTGCAACGAGGCGATAGTCGACAGAGTTTTTATCACAGAAAGCAGCGAAGGAAACAAACTCGTAAAGGTTGTTGTGAGGGATCTAAAAATACCAGAGCTTGGCGATAAATTCGCGAGCAGACACGGTCAAAAAGGTGTTATAGGATTGATAATAGGGGAGGAAGATCTACCTTTCACAGAAGAGGGTATAGTCCCCGATATAGTCTTTAACCCTCACGGCATCCCGTCTAGGATGACCATCGGACAGCTCCTAGAAATAATATCAGCAAAAGTAGCCGCATTAACCGGTGAAGTCTTGTATAGCCCACCCTTCCATCCTTTGAATGAAAAACATGTGAGAGAAGTTTTGAAGAAGTATGGGTATGATGATGATGGAAAAGAGGTGATGTTCGACGGAAGGACTGGAGAAAAGTTGATGAGCAAGATATTGATCGGAAGCATCTTCTATCAAAAACTCGACCATCTCGTCTCTAACAAGATACAAGCAAGGTCAAAAGGTCCTGTGACGCTATTAACGAAGCAGCCAACAGAGGGCAAATCAAAGATGGGCGGTCTAAGGCTTGGAGAGATGGAAAAGGATTGCTTGATAGCTCATGGTGCATCATTGCTGCTAAAAGAGAGGTTTGATTCTGACAAGATCTCCATACCAGTCTGCAAGGATTGTGGCCTGGAAGCTGTGCATGACAGGATTAAGAACAAAAAATTCTGTCCGCTTTGTGGAGGGTCGAAGATAGTAGATGTAGACATGTCCTACGCCTTCAAGCTTTTGCTAGATGAGCTTAAGAGCATGCTAATATATCCAAAGATTGTTGTCGATGAAGAGTTAGGCATAATAGATAAGATGATCTTTAGCGTGTTGACACCAGAGATGATAAAAAGGATGTCAGTCTCTAAAATCAGCAAGACAGAGCTATATGACCAAGAAGGTTATCCGATAGAAGGAGGACTGATGGACCCAAGACTCGGTGTCATCGACCCTGGATTGAGATGCAGGACTTGCGGCGGCACCATAGGTGAATGCAAAGGCCACTTTGGACACTTGGAATTGGTAAAACCAGTAATACACGTTAACTATGCAAAGATAATTTACAACCTTTTAAGGTTTACATGCAGAAAATGCGGTAGGGCATTAATAACACCAGAGGATGCTGAAAAATTCAAGGCAGGCAAAAAATCTTTAAAGAAATTAAAAACCTTCATAAAAACAACTTGTCCTTATTGTAAGGAAAAACAGGGCAAGATAAAATACATAAAGCCCACAACTTATTTAGAGGATAGCGAGATTTTGAGTCCTGTCCAGGTAAGGGAGAGGTTAGAAAGGATACCAGATTCTGACCTTCAGTATTTTGGCATAAAGGGTGTGAGGCCTGAGCACTTTGTCCTTTCTGTCATGCCAATTCCGCCAGTAACTATGAGGCCGTCTATAACTCTTGAAACAGGTGAAAGGTCTGAAGATGATTTAACCCACAAGCTTGTAGACATAGTAAGGATTAACAAAAGATTGAGAGAAAACATCGACTTGGGAGCACCTGATTTTATCATCCAGGACTTGTGGGAGTTGCTGCAATACCATGTAGCCACTTATATAAATAATGAGATAACTGGAGTTCCACCTGCCAGGCATAGGTCTGGGAGGGTGCTAAAAACATTAGCCCAAAGGCTTAAGACGAAAGAAGGAAGGTTTAGAGGGAATTTAATAGGAAAAAGAGTTAACTATTCGGCTAGAAGCGTCATAAGTCCAGATCCTTTCTTGGATATAGATGAGGTTGGAGTTCCATTATCGATTGCCAAAGAGCTTACGGTGCCTGTTGTCGTGAATGAGAATAACATAGAAAAGATAAAACAGATGATAGAAAGGTATCCAGAGTGGCCGACGATAAACTATGTCAACAGGCCTGATGGAAGGAGGAAGAAGGTGACAGAGCAAAACAAGATGGACATAATAAAAGAGTTAGAGCCTGGTTATGTTGTTGAAAAACAGATAGAGGACGGCGACTGGTCTGTATTCAACCGCCAACCTTCTCTACACAGGATGAGTATGATGGGTCATAGAGTGAGAGTAATGCCATACAATACCCTGAGGCTTAACCTTCCTGTAGCACCACCTTACAATGCAGACTTTGACGGCGATGAAATGAATCTGCACATACCTCAAACCAAAGAGGCACAGGTAGAGACGAAGCTTCTCACAGAAGTATCAACTCAATTCAGAAGCCCAAGGTTTAGCGGCATCATCATAGGCGCCATAAACGACCATATCACAGGCCTTTACTTGTTGACGACCAAGCTCAAGTTTTCTAGGAAGGAGGCAGTCTCCCTCGTAAAACAATGCGACCCTGAGATAGAGGTGCCGGACAAGGATGAGTTTACCGGGCAAGAGATATTCAGCCTGTTTTTGCCCAAGGATTTTGATTTTGAGTATGAAAAGGGAGATACAAAGATTTCTATTAAAAAAGGCCAGCTAGAAGGGTTTATAGACGAGAGTGGCGTTGCTGCATTCAAGGGAAAGATATTGGACGAGATCGAGAAAAGGTATGGCGGTGAATTTACCAGAAAGTTCTTGTTCAACATCACAAAACTTTCATTAGAAGTGTTGACGAGATACGGCTTTACCGTCTCCATATCAGACTATGATGTTGATCCAAAGATACTTGAAAAGATAAACAAGCTTTTAGATAAAGCAAACGAGGAAGTTAACGATTTGATAAAGGATTTCAAGAAGGGAAAGATAAAAGGTATAGTTGGCAAAACACCTAGAGAGACTTTTGAGACAGCCGTGAAGATAAGGCTTGCTGACTTGCTTAACGAGATAACATCAATAGTTTCCAAGAACATTCCCGAGAATTCCGTCTATATCATGGCTAAAAGTGGTGCTAGAGGAAGTCTTGTCAACATGGTTCAATGCATCGCTTGTTTGGGACAAGAAACTCTAAAAGGAGAGAGGATAAGAATTGGCTATTACAAGCGAACCCTACCTCACTTCGAGAGAGGAGATATAAGCTTGGAATCAAAGGGCTTTGTCAGGCACGGCTATAAAACTGGGCTAACACCTTTCGAATTCTTCTTTGATGCTATGAATAGCAGGGAAGGCCTGATGGATAAATCCTTGAAGACGAGACACAGCGGTTATTTGGAAAGAAGGCTCATAGGTGCTTTAAAAGATTTAAAGGTAGAATATGATGGTACTGTGAGAGATACTTCAAAAAGGATAATACAGTTTATTCCAGCCGAAGACGGCTTGGATCCTTCAAAGATACAAAAGGGTGGTATAGATGTCGGAAAGATCGCTGAAAGATTATTTAGATGAATTACCGAAATCGATAGTCGAGCAAATAGAGAGCGTTAGCAGTAAGATGAAGCTTGATGAAAAGCAGAAAGAAAGGCTAATAGAAGAAGTGGTGAAAGAATACTTCAAGAGCATGTACGAGCCAGGTGAAGCCATAGGGATAATAGCCGCTCAATCCATCTCTGAGCCGGCCACACAAATGAGCTTGCCGTTTGAGGAAAAAATTTTGGTAAAAGAAGGCGACATTCTTTATCCAATAGAAATTGGAAAATTTGTCGACGGCTTGATGAGCAAGTTCGGCTCGACTGCTAATGGAGATTATGAAATATTGGATATTCCAGAAGATGTGAACTTTTATGTTTACAGCCTCGATGAGGATGAAAAGCTGAGACAGAAAAGGATAAAGGCAGTGATTCGACACAAGTCTCCAGAAAAACTTTTACAAATTAAAACCTCTTCTGGAAGAAGGATCGTAGCAACAGACCATCACTCGTTTGTTGTAAGGAGAGATAATAAAATAATTCCTGTGAGCGGCAGGCTGTTAAAGGCGGGAGACAGAATACCGGTGATTAAGCATTTGCCAGAGCATTGTGTTTCATCCATTTCTTTAGAGAGCATGATGCCATCAGAAGGTTTAGCTGAAAGAGTTTCTCAAAGCAACCTAGAGCTAGATTATCCACTAGGTTTAACAATTGGAGAATACCTTTCCAAATCGAATGACAAAAGATTTGTTTTCAACAACATTCACATAAATCCTTCATTGCTTTCCAAGTTAAAAGCAGTATGCGGCGATAACTTGAACAACAAAAGAATCCCATTCTTCGCATTTTCTGCTAGGGAAGATTTTGTCAAGGGCCTTCTACAGGCTTATTTTGATCATGACACAAATATTAAAATTAGCAAAAAAGGTATAAGGGCATACTTTGAGTCAAGAGAACTTTTAGATGGTATTGCCTTGCTCCTGGCAAGGTTTGGCATATTCTGCAAAAAGAGCAAGAATGGAAAGTCTATATGGATTTCATCCAGATATGCTCAAGTTTTTTATGAAAAGATAGGCCTTTCCATGAAAGAAAGAAGAGAAATGCTAAGGCAATTGTATGGGACGCATTCTAAAACAGATGAGATGATACCAGGCATTGGAAATTCCTTGCTTGAGATTGCCAGAAAGTTAAATTATCCTGCAAGATATGTTAAAAGCTTTACTGAGAAACAAATAATTTCCAAGGACAAACTCGAAAAATACATTGTTTTGTTTGAAAACATGGCAAAGGAAAGGAATGTCGACATATCAACAGAAATTAGCGTGCTAAAAAAGGCCATAAATTCAGATGTAGTCTGGGATAGAATTGAAGAAATCTCGTTCATCGATTCACCTTCAGAATATGTCTATGACATTTCTGTTGATGGTTTAGAAACCTTCACAACATTTGACGGCATAGTTACCCATAATACAATGCGTACCTACCACTTTGCTGCTTCCGCTGGCATCCAAGTCACCCTAGGACTGCCGCGATTAATAGAAATTTTTGATGCGAGAAAAGAGCCAACGACACCTATGATGACTATATACCTGAAACCAGAATACAACACAAAAGAAAAGGCTGAAGAGTTTGCGAAGAAGATTAACGAGAAGAGGATAAAGTATTATGCCACAGAGCTTTCAGCTGATTTGACGAATAAAAAGATAAAGATCATCTTTGGCAAGGCCAAAAAGGCTGATATGGAGGAGATAGTCGCTAGGTTGGAAAAATTTCTGAAAGACTTTCATGTAAAGTCCACGCAAAACACTGTTGTCATCGAAGCGAAAAAGGATGTTTCTATAAAAGAGTTGGAGAGAATAAAGAGGAAGATTCTAAGCTTGTATGTTTCTGGGGTTGAAGGTGTAAAGAATAGCGTGGTTGTTAAAGAAGGAGATAATTGGGTTATCAAGACATTAGGCTCAAACCTTCAAAAAGTCTTGCATATGGAAGAGGTGGATGCAACCAAGACTTACTCTAACAACATTCATGAAATCGCAAACGTCCTAGGCATCGAAGCCGCCAGGAATGTGCTGATAAAGGAGATAAACAATACATTGAAGCAGCAAGGTTTACAGGTAGATGAAAGACATATAACTACTGTCGTCGATATAATGTGTTTTACTGGGGAAGTGAGACCCATCGGCAGGTATGGTGTAGCAGGTACACAATCTGCTGTGCTTGCTAGAGCGGGATTCGAAGAAACCATAAAACATTTGGTGAGAGCATCTGTAAGGAATGAAGTGGATGAATTCGAAGGAATATTCGATAATGTGATGATAAACCAACAAATCCCAGCTGGCACAGGTATGTTTGAGTTAATCTCTAAGATGGGAGAGGAAGAATGAATTTAGTGAGCTTGATTCAAGAGAAGGTGAAGAGTAAGGAGGTTGTCTTAGGCTATAATAGAGTTATGAAGCTTTTAAAGACAGGAAAGCCAAAGATGATAATAATTGCCAACAACATGCCAAAAGAAAAAAAGGAGACGTTGCTGCACAATGCAAAGATAGCTAACGTTGAGGTAAAGGAGCTGGATAAGGATAACGTCAACCTAGGTCTCATTTGCGGAAAGTCATTCTCAGTAAGCGTTCTAGCAATAAAAGGGAGTGATGAATGAGAGAGCTGACGACGAAGACTATAAGGTTGCTTAATCTTTTTGAGAGCATCACTAACGTTAGAGTTGTAGATTGCTTTGAAGACGGAGATGTAATATATTACATAGTAGAGGAAGGCAAGGCAGGCTTGGCCATCGGAAAAGGAGGTTATTTAATAAGACACATCGAGAAGCTAGTTAGAAGGCCTGTAAAAGTCTACGAGTATTCTCCAGATCCTGCTGAGTTTGTAAGGAATCTTGTACCGATAGTAAAGGAAGTGAAGGTCATCGAAGAGGAAGGACAAAATATAATAGAGATAAAGATAGACAAACGGCACAAAGGAATGGTGATAGGGAGAGATGGAGAAAAATTTAAAATATTAAAAGAAATACTTAAACGGGTGCATGATATAAACGATGTGAGGCTGAAATAAATGGCGAGAGGAGAGTTTTCAGCAAGGAAGTTGCGCAAGAATAGACAAAAGTTTAGATGGAAAGACGTCCACTACATGAGAAGACAGCTTCAACTAGAGAAAAAAGAGCCATTTGAGGGTGCACCGCAAGCAAGGGGGATTGTCCTGGCAAAAAGAACTGTCGAGCAAAAACAACCATCTTCTGGGTTAATAAAAGCCGTCAGAGTTCAGTTGATAAAGAATAACGTTCAAGTCACTGCTTTTGTTCCTGGGAATCGTGCTATTGATCATATAAATGAGCATGATGAAGTCCTGTTAGAAGGAGTTGGCGGTTCCCAAGGCGGACCTATAGGTTCCCAATGGGGTTTAAAGTACAAGGTTATCAAGGTTAACGGCGTTTCTTTAAAGGAAATATTGAAAGGCAAAAAACAAAAACCGGCGAGGTAGTGTAGATGGCAGAGTTAAAGCTTTTTAACAGATGGTCCTTTGAAGGTATAGAAGTCAAGGATCCTGGGTTAAAGCCTTACATATGTTTGAAACCTTCTGTCTTGCCTAGATCTGGAGGAAGGTTTGCCAAAAACCAGTTCCACAAGTCGAACATGAACATAATAGAAAGGTTTGCCAACAAGCTGATGGTGCCAGGGCACAAAGGGAAGAAACACTTGCTTACATCAGGAAGAAATACAGGAAAGACAGCAACAGTTTACAAGATAATCAAGGATGTGTTCGAAAAGTTGGAAAAAAAGACAGGTGAAAACCCCATAAAAGTTTTTGTTACCGCCATCGAGAACGCTGCTTTAAGAGAAGAACTCACATCCTATCAAGTTGGAGGTACTATAGTAAGAAAAGCAGTCGTCACATCGCCTCAGAGAAGAGTTGACCTAGCCTTGTCGATAATAGTCCAGTCTGCCTACCGGAAGGCTTTTGGGAAGAAGAGAAAGATGGCAGATGAGCTTGCTGATGAGATATTCTATGCCTATAAGAATGATCCTTCAAAGTCTGAAGCAATAAAGGAGAAGGAGAGGATTGAAAAGGAAGCAGACGCATCTAGATGATGAGTATGGTGGAAAAGGATATTGCAGAAAGAGTATTGGAAGTAATGAAAAAACCTCAATACATAAGGAACATAGGCACGTGTGCCCATATAGATCATGGAAAGACGACATTCTCTGACAACCTCTTAGCAGGAGCAGGAATGATTTCTGAAAAACTCGCGGGTAGGCAGCTATTCATGGATTTCGACCCTCAAGAGCAAGAGAGGGGCATCACCATATGGTCTGCTAATGCTAGCATGATACACGAGTACAATGGAGAAGATTATCTGGTTAATCTCATCGACACGCCAGGGCATGTTGATTTTGGAGGAGATGTTACAAGAGCGATGAGGGCTGTAGACGGTGCCATAGTGCTTGTAGATGCTGTAGAAGGCGTGATGCCGCAAACAGAGACTGTCATAAGGCAATCCTTGAGGGAAAGAGTAAAGCCAGTCTTGTTCATCAATAAAGTTGACAGATTAATAAAAGAATTGAAGTTGACACCAGAACAGATGATTGAGAGGTTTACTAAAATCATCCAAGAAGTCAATTATTTGATACAAAAGTATGTTGACGAGGAATTCAAAAACAAGTGGCTCGTCAACGTCGAAAACGGTTCTGTGGCTTTTGGCTCTGCTTTAAGAAAATGGGGCATATCAGTACCCTTTATGAAGAAACATGGCATTACTTTTAAGGATATAATAGATTATACGTTGAATGAAAGAGAAGAAGAACTTGCCAAGATATCTCCTTTGCATAAGGTCGTCCTTGACATGATTATCACTCATTTACCATCTCCCATAGAGGCACAGAAATACAGGATACCTAAAATATGGAAAGGTGAGTTGGACAGCGAAGTAGGCAGGGATATGCTATCCGTCAATCCTAACGGTGTTTTGGCCGCAGTTGTCACAAAACTCATGCCAGACCCTCATGCTGGCTATGTTGCTACGGCAAGAATATTTTCTGGCACTCTTAGGGCAGGAGATGAAGTATACTTAGTTGGTCAGAAAAAGGTTCAAAGGGTACAGCAAGTAAGCATCTATAAAGGGCCACATAGAATACAGGTAGATGAGGTTGTAGCAGGCAACATCGTCGGCATCGTCGGCTTAACAGAAGCATTCTCTGGCGAGACCATTTGCAGGCCTGATAAGATTGTAGAGCCCTTCGAGCAGATAACTCACATCTTCGAGCCAGTCGTCACAAAGGCCATAGAGCCCAAAAATCCTGCTGACCTGGCAAAAATGGCAGCTTTTCTAAAGAAACTTGAAAGGGAAGATTCTACCATTAAAGTGAAGATAGATGAGGAAACAGGAGAATATCTTGTTTCTGGTTTGGGCGAGCTCCACCTGGATGCAAAGGTTGAAAGAAAGCTTAAAGAAATTGGGATAGAGTTCGTTACAACACCTCCAATAGTGGTTTATAGAGAAACAGTCACGAGCAAGTCTCCCATGGTCGAGGGAAAGTCGCCTAACAAGCATAACAAATTCTATATAACAGTCGAGCCGATTGATCCAAAAATAGAAGAGGCCATCTCAAGGGGCGACATTCCACCAGAAGTTGATTTCAAGAAGAAACATCCTGATGTCCAGAAGAAGCTTCTCGAGCTCGGGATGAGTCATGATGATGTTAAAAACCTCTGGCTCATATACAATAAGAGCATGCTTATCGACAACACCAAAGGAATTCAATATTTGAATGAAGTTGAGGAGATGTTAAAGGAGGCTTTTAGGAATGTGATGGACGATGGCCCGCAAACAAGAGAGCCATGCACAGGCATAGTAGTGAGGCTTATAAATGCTGAATTGCACGAGGATGCAGTCCATAGAGGCCCAGGCCAAATCCTGCCAGCATTCAGCCATGCGATAATGGCTGCAATGATGAAGGCTGACCCTGTGGTGCTAGAGCCGAAGCAGATAATAAGGATTGACACGCCGACAGAGACGATGGGAGGAGCTATAAAAGAGATACAAAATAGAAGGGGGCAAATACTGGATATGGAAGAGGAGAGAGGGGTGACAATAATAAAGTGCAAGCTTCCTGTTGCTGAGATGTTCGGCTTTAACTCTGCTCTAAAGTCAGCCACCGGCGGGAAGGGTTTTTACAGTTTAATAGATGTCGTCTTCGAAAAGATGCCAAAAGAGCTTCAGGATCAAACGATCAAAAAGATTAGGCAAAGAAAGGGTTTGCCGGAGGAGATCCCAAAGTTTGAGTAAATATTTAAAAGCTTAAGATATAATAATTGTAGGAGGTGTAGCCATGGCTGAGTTACCAAAAATCAACATTATGACAGCAGGACACGTCGATGCTGGTAAATCGACGCTTATAGGAAGGTTGTTGTACGATTCTGGTGCTATAAGAGAAGAACAGTTAAGAAAGATGAAAGAGTTAGCTAAAGAGTTGAAGAAAGAAACCTTTGAGTTTGCATTTCTTATGGATAGATTAAAGGAGGAAAGGGAAAGAGGACTGACGATAGATATAATGCACACACCCTTCGAGAGCAAGAAATATTATTATACTGTTATCGATGCCCCAGGGCATAGAGACTTCGTCAAAAACATGATTACTGGCGCTAGCCAAGCCGATGCTGCCATTCTTGTTGTTTCGGCAAAACCAGGAGAAGGCGTGCAAGAGCAGACGAAGGAGCACACTTATTTGCTAAAGGTTCTGGGCATTAACCAGCTTATAGTAGCGATAAACAAGATGGACACAACAAATTATGATGAAAAGAGGTTTAATGAACTAGTTAATGAAGTGAAGCAACTGTTGCAAAAAGTTGGCTTTAAAGTCGATGCAATACCTTTTGTGCCAGTCTCAGCTTATGTTGGCGATAATGTAGTGCATAAATCAGATAAAATGCCTTGGTACAAGGGACCGACATTAGTAGAGGCTATGGACGCAACTATTACACCACCAGAGCAGCCAATAGACAAGCCTTTAAGGATACCAATCCAGGATGTCTACAGCATTACTGGCGTCGGTACTGTGCCGGTTGGAAGAGTGGAAACAGGGATATTAAAAGTAAACGATAAAGTCATCTTTATGCCTTCTGGTGTTACAGGAGAGGTAAAGTCGATAGAAATGTTCCATAAACAGCAACCAGAAGCCAGGCCAGGGGATAACATTGGTTTTAACGTGAGAGGCATTAGCAAGAATGATGTTAAGAGAGGAGATGTTTGCGGGCATGTCAACAACCCACCAACTGTCGCCAAGGAATTTATAGCCCAAATTATTGTTTTAAACCATCCGACTGTGATAACAGCAGGCTACACCCCCGTCTTCCATATAGGAACTGCTAGCGTTGCTTGCAAGATTGAAGAGATAATTGCTAAAATAGACCCAAAAACAGGTGCAGTCGTCCAGGAACATCCAGATTTCATCAAGACTGGAGATGCTGCTAGGGTAAGAGTGGTGCCGACAAAGCCCTTGGTTGTTGAAAAACAATCTGATTTTCCACAATTAGCAAGGTTTGCCATTAGAGACATGGGTCAAACAGTTGCAGCTGGGATAGTATTGGACGTAGTTCCACTAAAGAAATAAATCCTTTATTTTCTCTTTATTTAATTTTATGCTGTATGCGGTTGTACAATGCAATATGTGGGACGAATGTCCCAATAAAAAATGCCCATACAATTTTTCTGGTTTGTCAAAATATTTACTGAGGGAAGTTATTGGCGTAATACAAATAGTTATAGGTAATGAGAGTCGCAATCCTCTTCGTTGCTCACGTGGGCCAGTGTGCGCTACGGCTTATTTGTTGGAAGAACCTCCAGAAGAAGATGTAAAAAATTTGTATATTGTTAGTTTTCGACGAGTCTCACGTCTCAAACCAATCTAAACCAATATAAAATTATTTAAATATAATCTTGGATTATAATTCAAAAGTGGTCTAAGATGCAAATGGCAAGGATAAGGCTTTCAGGCAGAGACCCGAAACAGCTAGATAGCATTTGCAACGAGATAATCGATATAGCCAAAAAATTCGGTATAAGCTGGAGAGGTCCTGTTCCTTTACCAACAAAAAGGCTAAAAGTCGTCACCATGAAAACACCTTGCGGCGATGGGACAGGCCATGGTAATGCGACATTCGATAGATGGGAGATGCGCATCCACAAGAGATTGATAGACTTGCAAGCTGATGATAGAGTGTTAAGGCAAGTTCTAAGGGTTCAAATACCTCAAAACATACACATCCAAATAACCTTTAAAGACTGATTCTATACCGATATTATTATAGCTCCGATTGCTATTAACACAATTCCTAATAATGTTTTTATGCTAAACTTTTCTCCCAAAAAGGCGAGGGAGAATAAAAACACAAACACTAGGCTTAGTCTATCTATGGCAGCCACCTTCGAAGCTTGCCCAGTTTTTAGGGCAAAAAAGTAGAATAGCCAGGACAAGGCTCCAGCTAGGCCGCTGAGGAAGATGAAGGCAAAAGCCTTCCCATCCAATTTTGAAATATCCTTAAACTTTCCAAGGGTTAGAGCAATAAGCATTAACACAGAAAACATCATACCTGCCCTTACGGTCGTTGCTAGAGTCGAGTCAATGTCCTTTAATCCTATCTTCCCGAAGATAGCGACAAATGCGGCGAACACCGCAGAAAGTAATGAGAAGACCAACCAATCGTAAGACATGAATCAATATTTGGTTTTATAAAAAATAATCATTTCTCTTTAAAGCTAAGCACATTGTACTTGTAAACCTCTAGTCTGCCTTTCTTCCATTCATCTTTGCTCAACCCAGCCTTCATGCATAAATGGCTTAAAAAATCTTCTTTTGATGGAAGCTGCTCCCAGACTTGAGGAAGGAAGGTAGCAGACCTTTGACCAAGCTTTATTATCAGCCCATCCTTTTTCGGCTTTATCTTTTTCATCAAGTCTTCAACATCCTTGTATTCAACCCTCTCAGGCTCTGTTAATATCGATATTTCAATCTCTATGTCTTTTAACTCATCTTTGCTCACAGGCATGAACCTTGTATCGTAGAAAGCGGCGGCAACAGCATTTTTCACTACATCCAAATACAAAGGCTCATAAGCATGCAAGCTTCCTATACATCCTCTAAGCATGCCATTCTTTTCTAATGTGACGAAACATGCCCCTTTCTCTTTCAGCTTTTCAGGAATTTTGTTTTCATCCAAACGCATCAACTCTCTCCTCTCCAAAAAATACTCTATGCTCTTCCTGGCAAGCTCTAGCAGCATCTTTTTTTCCCTTTCGCTGTACTCATTCATAAAACGCATAGCACCCGTAACCCACTACTTGGCCTTTATCTCCAGTAACATCTCCAGAATTTGCATAGAACAATTTCTTTCCAGACCAGCCTTGTTTTTTTGCTATATCCATTAAAGCCAGAATGCCTGTTTTGCCACAAGCTTCTATTCTTTCAGCCTTTTTCAAATCCAGCTTCGGTATAGCCTCATTCGCCAAGGCATCAATCTTGACGGCAGTCTCATAATCATGATAGTGGCTCAAGTCAGAGCTAGCGATGATTATCGCATCTTCCAGTAATCTCTCCAACTGCCTGGCTATGTCTTTATAATCATCCTCGCCTATGACTATTGGAACGATTTGAAAATCCTTTAAAACTCTCTGCAAGAAAGGAAGCTGCACTTCTATGGAATGCTCGTACTTGTGTGCTTCAGGAAAGTCCAAGAATTCAGTTTTCACTTTTTCAACTTTTACTCTACCCAAAGGCGTTTCCCAATAATCAGCTGTTGATATGGATGAGCCGACAAAAGGGATGAAATGTGAAGGGCCGAGGATGATGACGCGTTTGGGCTTTAACTTGCTTATTATCTTATAACCATAAGCAGCTACTTGACCAGAGTAGATGTAGCCAGCATGAGGTATGACAAAACCTTTTGCATCCATCTTCTCCACTTTAACCTTAGCAAGAAAGCCGTCTATCATCCTTTCCAGCTGCTCCTTGTTGCTTGGATAAAAGCTTCCAGCAACTACAGCTCTTCTAATCATCGCCAAACACCCTCTAGCTCATAACCACATTTCTTACATTTTCCATTTTTCAAATTGTTTTTCACGCTGAAAAAACCATGTCTTTCTATGACTAAGCTATCGCATTTTGGGCAAAAAGTGTTTTCATATTTACCAGCTGGTAA
>Ga0197143_1001997_pt1 | contig 15948 bp, 8 predicted proteins | sample GBS70_MetaG_FD_148603 | JGI IMG/M metagenome (GOLD analysis project Ga0197143, IMG submission 148603) | Sediment microbial communities from Great Boiling Springs, Gerlach, Nevada, United States - GBS 70_MetaG | ecosystem: Environmental > Aquatic > Thermal springs > Hot (42-90C) > Sediment...
TATCTCCAATTTGGGGTTGGAAACCACAGTGGTGCTTTCTACATTTTTTTCTTCGTTTGAAGATTTTTCCTCTAAAAAAGTGTTCTTTTCATCATTCGTATTATTACTGCTTTTCTCCTCCATAAATTTTTTACGCATCGTGTCGTCTAACTGCTTTTTTATTTCTTCCAGTCTTTTTTTATTATTCTCATGCCGTACTCTGAAACTTTCTTTCTCCATATTGCAGATCTTTTTACTCTCCCCTTTTCACTTTCTCCAAAAAAGTTTCCCTCTTCTTGGACAAAGAAGTTAGAGCTTACTCTACTGCTTAAGTTTGCCTCTAAAAAAAAGCACTAAAAATAAAAATTTGTAGTAATTATTCGCTAAAATATTATAAAATTTAATCCCATTTTGGGAAGAAGCAAGAGGACAAAAAATTTTTTATTTGAGCAAGTGTGTATGAAGAAAGGAGACAAAGCGGAATATGGAGGAGATAGTTTTGTCATCTGAGAGGCGCGAAATTTCAACTAAAGGTGCTTTAAAAAAACTGCGTTCGTGTGGAAAAATACCCGCCATACTGTATGGCCCGGAAATAACAAACTCTATCCCTTTATTTGTGGACAAAAAAGAATTTGCTAAGTTATTACACACAATACAAGGAAGGAATGTCCCAATAGTCTTGAGCTTGGAGGATATGCAAAAATATAAAGTGATAATACGAGACATACAGTATCATCCTCTGACTTGTGAAATTTTACATGTAGACTTTTACGCTTTCCCATCAAAGAGGGAGCTCGAGACGAGCATTCCCATACGTATAGTAGGGGAGGCGCCCGGCGCAAAACAAGGTGGAAGACTTGAAATTTTGTTACGCGAAATAAAGGTCAAGTGTCTAGCAGAGAACATTCCGGAGCATATTGACGTGGATGTATCAAAATTAGAACTCAAAGGTATAATATTTGTAAAAGACCTTTCAACAGATAAGGAGATAAAAATTCTAGCCAACCCTGAGCAGATCGTTGTCCACTGCATACCGCCGCATGTATCAGCGGAGGCTACGTCTGAAGCTGCTGAAAGTAGTAGTGGTGGTGTTACTGCAGCAGCTGAAGAGTTTGCAAAACAGCCTGAAGTTATAAAGAAGGGTAAGAAGGAGTCTGAAGAAGGCGAGAGCTGAGAAAAGCAAACCCGTAGTGGACAATGGATAAGCACCTTATTGTTATAGGATTGGGCAACCCGGGCAGAAAGTATGAACTTACGCGGCACAATGTAGGCTTCATGGCGATAGACAAAATCACCACCTCTTTAGGACTAAAATTTTCAAACAAGAAGTTGTACTCAATCTCTAACACTATATGTATTAGTGATACTTCTGGTATGCATTTAACTTTTGTGAAGCCACTAACTTATATGAACAGCAGCGGTGAGGCTGTGAAAGCAGTGATAGAAAGGCATAATGTGGGTCCAAGTGAAATATTAATTATTTGTGATGATTTTGCGTTACCGTTGGGCAAAATACGTTTACGCCGGAAGGGCTCTTCCGGTGGGCACTTAGGACTTGAATCTATAATAACTTCTTTAGGGACAACGGGTTTTCCGCGTCTACGTGTAGGTATAGGTCCTTTACCGGAGAGAATTTCTGCGGTAGACTTTGTCCTTGGAGAGTTTACGAAAGACGAACTACTAATTATAGATAAAGTGCTCAATGTTATTTACGAGCTAGTGAAAGACTATGCAGAGTATGGTATTGAAAGAACCATGAGCAAATACAATAGCACAAGCGTAAATTCTTGAAAGAAAGCGTGAAACTTGCTTGTAGAAATAATATGGCAAGTTTTACTTACTTTAACCAGAGCAGAAAATAAAAAAGGAGAGTATACAAGTGAAAGGTTTATTTTAACAAGGTAAATGTTATATAATTATCATCCTCTTCAGTGGGGAAAATTAAAACAATGATACTTGTGCTAAGGAATGACATTTCAGAACAGGAGCTTTCGCATATACTTGAGAAAATAAAGCAACTAGGTTTTACTCCACACATCTCTAAAGGTATTAAGAAAACTATAATAGGACTTATTGGGGAACAAGCAGAAAGGTATAGAGAGATTTTTGAATCCATACCTGGTATAGAGAGCATCAGCGAGATAGAGCTACCTTTCAAATTAGCGAGTCGCGAATTTAAAGAAGATAGCACAGTGATAAACATTAATGGTGTTGAGATAGGCGGTAAGGAAATTATCCTGATGGCTGGGCCGTGTGCTGTTGAATCGCGCGAAATGCTACTACAAGTTGCAAGAGAAGTTAAAGAGGGTGGTGCGAAGATACTGCGTGGCGGTGCGTTCAAACCGCGTACTTCTCCATACAGCTTTCAAGGGCTTGGCAAGGAGGCTCTCCTGTATCTTAAGGAGGCTAAGGAGCTTACCGGGTTACTTGTAGTAACTGAAGTGATGAAACCCGAGCAGGTTGAACTTGTTGCGGAGTATGCGGACATTTTGCAGATAGGCGCACGTAATGTGCAAAACTTTGAACTATTGAAGGAAGTCGGATATTCTCGCAAGCCGGTATTGCTTAAACGTGGCATTGCAACAACTATAAAAGAGTGGCTGATGTCTGCAGAATACATTCTCTCTGGGGGGAACTACAATGTGATATTATGTGAGCGCGGCATACGCACATTTGAAACTGCTACACGATTCACCTTAGACCTCAATTGTATACCTGCGGTGAAAAAATACTCTCACCTGCCAATTATTGTAGACCCCAGCCATGGGACAGGTGTGCACGACTACATCTCCAGTATGTCAAAGGCTGCTATTGCATGTGGCGCTGATGGGCTCATCATAGAGGTCCACCCGTCACCTGAAGATGCTCTTTCTGACGGGCCGCAAAGCCTGCGACCACACGAGTTCAAGCAGCTAGTGCAAGAACTTAGACCTATTGCAGAGGCTGTAGGGCGAAAGTTATAAAGTAAACTTTTTCTATAAACACTCTCTTATGCGCTAAACAGTGGTAAAACTTTATCACCCTATTAGGCATATATATAGAGCGGCATAGAATGCGCTTTCTCTGACGAAAAAAGAGGGGGCTAATAAACCAAAGTGAACACGAAAATTACAAAAAATAACTTATCCGGTTTAAAGGAGAAGTTATTAATTCTTTTTGCTTGATGAAAAAAAACAGAATATTAGTATGGTACTCACATGTTTTACTTCTAACAATTCTACTTGTAATCACATGCATCTTTTCGTTATGTCTTGGCAGCACACAAATACCTGTCAAGAATGTCCTCTCTTTATTATTCTATGGCAAAGGTAGTAGTAGTAGCGAGTACAACATTATTTTCGGCATACGACTCCCAAGAATAATCTTAGGTATTGCTGTAGGCTCCGCATTAAGTATTTCTGGTGTAATACTGCAGAGCATCTTCCGGAATCCATTGGTAGAGCCCTACACGCTGGGCATTTCTGGAGGGGCAGCGTTAGGTGTGTGCTTAAACCTCATATGCCGCTTAAACTACAAAATTACAATCCTTTCCTTACCGTTGAGCGGCTTCATTGGCGCAGCTGCTGCAATTTTTATCGTATATTTTTTATCTATAAAACGTGGTGTATTACAACTACATACAATGTTACTCATCGGTGTAATGATAAGTTTCATCTTTTCTTCTTTAATGATGCTTATTATGGCGATTTCACGTATTGAGGACCTGCACGGGATTATTCTATGGACTTTGGGCTCTTTACAAGAACCCAACTTTATGCTTGTGAAAATAACTTTTATAATCTCTATTGTTGGATTATTTATCTCCTACTTATTTGCTAAGGAGTTAAATGCACTACTTTTAGGTGAAGAGGAGGCACTGCATTTAGGTGTAGATGTAGAAAAAATCAAACATCTACTTTTCTTCCTATCTTCTGTACTGACTGGCTGCAGCATCTCAGCTGCCGGCATCATAGGTTTTGTTGGCTTGGTGGTGCCGAACTTTGCACGGATGTTACTCTACGGTGACCACAGGATATTATTACTTTCTTCTGCAATGTTAGGTGCCATGTTTCTTGTTATTTGCGATACCATAGCAAGAACAATCATTGCACCTTTAGAACTGCCAATTGGTGTTATCACTGGCATCGTTGGAGGAATTGTTTTTATATATCTCCTGCAGAAAAAGAAAAATTTTTAATCTCTTAAAGAGAAGTATATGGGACTTATCGTAAGAGACTTATTCTGCGGATATAACAACACAGTCATCCTGAAGAATATAAATTTTGTCCTCCAGGATGGCGAAATTCTAGGTGTAATTGGTCCAAATGGCTCTGGTAAGACCACATTACTGCGCGTTATAACTAAAGTGATACCCCCCAGAAGTGGCTACATATTTATCAATGGCAGGAATATAAGTAAAATTTCCGTAAAGGAGCTTGCAAAGACAATCTCAGTAGTCTCTCAATACCAAAATATTGAACTTTTCGCGAACATGACTGTGATGGAGTTTGTTCTTTTAGGAAGAATACCATATTTCAAAAGGCTCCAATTCGTAGAAACCCCTAAGGACGAGGAAATTGCAGCTGAGTGCATGAAGCTAACCGGGATATACGAGTTAAAAGACAAATATATACATCAAATTAGTGGTGGCGAGAGACAACTAACATACATTGCCCGTGCATTGTCACAAGAGCCCAAAATGCTCCTATTGGACGAGCCCACTGCGCATTTGGATATCGGACACCAAATAAAAATTTTAGACCTACTGAAAAAATTGAACAAAGAAAAAAATCTTACAATATTTATAATACTTCACGATCTCAACTTAGCCAGTGAGTACTGCGATAGGCTGATTTTACTTGACAATGGAACATTGCAGAAAGCAGGCCCTCCTGAAGAAGTGTTACAATACAGTATTATAGAGAAAGTGTACAAAACACCCGTGATAGTAAAAGAAAACCCACTCTCTTCAAAGCCATTCGTAATCTTTGTAACTAAAGAGCAGCTACAAAAGTACACCTAAGAAGGAAAAAAAGGGAGTAGAGCGGGCGATGGGACTCGAACCCACGGCCTTCTCCTTGGCAAGGAGACGTTCTAAGCCACTGAACTACGCCCGCAAAAACATTTTACCAAAGGATGCTTACTGTTTTTCTTGGTGGAGGTGAGGGGAATCGAACCCCTGTCCAGAAATGGCAAAGTACCCCATCTACGTGTGTAGTCCTGTGTGAGAAGATTTTTTTCTTCCGTTTTTGGGGCTGCCCTGACAGGACACACAACCCCAAAGGAATACCCTCCAAGGATATTACAGTTATAGCCTTCAAGAGGGCACTCGGCTATAACATGTCTTAGGTAGTTCTTACACCGGCCACCTATCCCCTAAGATAGATAGGCACCGATGATGCTCTCTCTAATTAATCAGCAGAGAGCATAATTTGCCGTCGTGTAGTAGTCGGCAGCGTTTGTGTTTATGGCCGATTTTTTGACGCAGCCCTTCGGCCAACTGCGACACGCCGGAAAATACTTTGCTACATTCCTGTCGAGCCCATTACACCCCCAACCCATCTTTTTGTGTGAAAGAGCTGAAAACTTTCTAAAAAAATTATACCAAAAATAGCCAAAAATAAACAACAATAATTCAAAAAAAAGTTAAAATTTTCTCATATGCCAAATCTATCATATTTATCAATTAACGTTTTTACCTTCTCTTCAATAAGTTTTAATTTTTTCGCCACCATCTCTTTCTCACTCATTAACTTCTGGATAGATTTCATACTGTTATCGCGAAATCTCACCTCCTCAGCAAGTTTTTTATTCTCCTCTTTTGTTTTCTTAAACTCTTCTATGAGGGATAAAATTTTTTCCTTCAATACTTCAAATTTCTCTAAATCTATCTCCATCTTTTTATTTCTCTCGCAATTTTATAGACAACTCTTCTCCTAACGCATTTGCAATTTTAGTCGTTATTTCATTCACCTCACTACTTTGCAGTAGCGCCTCTTTAAAGTGAAACTCTAACCTCACAGATAAACCATATGTTCCCTTTGGCAAAATATCCGCTTTGTAGACGTCAAATACATACAGCTTGACTTCCAACTTTTTTGAGGTGTCTATGTTTTTCATTATAACCTTTCTGATGTCGCTAAATTTCACCTTTTCGGGAACAACAAGGGACAAATCACGCCTCACAGGCAAATATTTATCTATCTCCTTAAACTTCTTCGCTTTCAGCTTAACTTCCTCTAACATTTTATCTACCACAAGCTCAGCAGTATAAACTTTAGTGCTCAGCTCATAATACTTTGTTATTTTTTCGTCTAACACGCCACAGAAACCTATTTTTTCATCGCCAAGGTATATGGCAAAACTCTCACCCTCAGAAAAGAAACTATTCTCCTCTGGAAGTATACTGTAGCTATGTAAATTCAATTTTTCAAATAGAACATTCATATAGCCTACTAAAGCATAATAATCAAATTCAAAACCTTTATCAAGCCAAGTCTCAAAACTTACGTTTCTCCCAGAAATAGATATGCACAAGTTGCTAAATTCCTCTATCCTATCTTTTTCTTTGAAAAACACGCGCCCTATTTCATACAGCATAAGATTGTGTTGTTTAAATTTATTATTATGTGAAATAACTTTCACCATAGAAGGAACTAAAGACGGCCGCAGGACGCTAAACTCCTCCGAAATAGGATTAACCAACTCAATCGGCGTAAATACTTCCCTAAGGTTAAACACTTCTATATCTTTTTGCGATATAAATCCATACGTTATTATCTCGTGAAAGCCCAAACCTTCTAAAACATTCCTTATATGTGAACATACGTCAAAAAGCTTATTTCTGTAGCCCTCCACAATATATACATTGAAAGGCCTCATAGGGATAGCATCGTATCCATGCAAGCGTGCCACCTCTTCAATCAAATCTACCTTATCCGCTACGTCACCACGATATGACGGTATACTAACATCTAATATTTCTCCCTTGTCGTCAACCACAAAATTTAATCTTCTAAGTATATTTTTGACATCTTCTTTTTCTATCCTCACCCCTAAATACCTTTCAACTTCCTTCATAGGGAAAGCAATAGTTCTCTTTTCCGTTAAGGCAACATTCCTTATATCTATAAACTTGGATATCTTCTTTGCGCCTTCAATGTTAAATATGAGAGTAACAGCGTAGTGTAAGGCCTCTCCCAACTTTACAATATCCACACCACGGCTAAACCGCAAACTTGCCTCCGTAAGAAGATTCATTTTCTTCATAGCACTATATATCACAGAAGGCACAAAATGTGCGCATTCAATAAAAACGTTCTTCGTGGAAACACTGACGCTGCTATCTTCCCCACCTATAATACCTGCAAGAGCTATAGGCTTATCTTTATCCGCTATCACAGGGATATTATTATCCAAGAGGCGCTCTTTGCCATCTAAACAATATATTTCCTCATCCTCCTTAGAAAATCTTATTTGTATTTCCTTGCCGTGAATTTTATCTAAATCAAAGGCGTGCAATGGCTGCCCTAAACCTAATAATATGTAGTTAGTGACGTCAACAATATTATTTATAGGGCGACAGCCGCAGTTACGTAATCTATTCTTTAACCATAATGGCGACTCCTTGATTTCTACTCCGTATATTTCTACTCCCATATACCTGTGAGAAATTTCTTTATCGCAAAACGTTATATTAATTACAGGCTCCTCCGAAAATGAAAAAATATCCTCTGCTATAGGCAAGGCTTTAATCTTAACATTTTCTATGGCAGCGATTTCGCGCGCAATACCCAAATGCGACAAACAATCTGCACGGTTATGCAAAATTTCTATATCCAAAATCACATCATCCAGCTCTAATAATTTTGGTATTTCTGCTCCAACAGGAGTATCATCCGGGAGCGTGAATAGCCCCTGCTGGCTGTCATCGTCCAAGCCCAGCTCATACGACGAACACAGCATACCCTCGGAGAGCACACCCATTATCTTCTTCCTTTCTATTCTGCCCACCCGTGGCAAAATAGCCCCCTCCAAGGCTAAAGGATATAATTTATTCACCTCAACATTATCCGCACCACATACAATACTTAATACTTCTTTGCCTGTGAAAACCTTACAAAGCTTCAGCTTAGTTGACTCAGGTATAGGCTGTATCTCAACAACTTTCCCTGCAATGACTTTTGACAACTTACTTTTTTCGCTTAAAAAAACGACATTTTCCACCTTCAAGCCTACATTTGTCAATTTCTCGCATAGAGAATCAACCTCTATGTCTCCTATATCTACAAACTCTTTTATCCAGTTTAACGAAAATAACATGGAGTGTATGCAAGAAAAATCTCCCCTTTTCTATTTTTTTTCCAAAAGCTGAGAAGATATTTTATATTCTTTTTAAGACAAAATTCAACTTTACAAAAATTTTAACGATATTACTTTTTTTTATTTACCAAAGCGTAGCGATAAACTTATACTGAAGGTATCACTAAGAAGTTTTTTATTATTCACATAACTTAATGATACCGTGTAACGCAAAACTTCAACACTACATCCTACACGGAAGGAATTCCCATATAGAGGCAAAAAAACATTCCCAGTGCGTAAGGAGATATTTTGCAGTGGATAAATTTCTACACCATATGAAGGAAAAAACTTATTATTCATATATATTGCTGCAACGTAAAAATTTGCCCTATTCCGGAAAAAAGAATTGTTCATGCCAAAAACCACTTGTGGTGTTATAAATTCGCTTTTCTGTAAATATTTTAATCCTGCAATAGTTACACCTCTTATACTCAGCCCTAAAGATAACTTATAAACGTCCTTGTAAACTCCCACCTCGCTATATACCACCCCAACATCAGAAAGTAAGCCAAAAGAACGATTACTTTCCAAATTGGAGCTTACAGCTCTCCACGATATACCAATGGAGAATTTTTTATGTAAAAGCATTGAGTAAACCACCTGGGATAATATTGTAGAGGAGCCGTAGGAGTAAACTTCTTCTCCGGTAGGGCTACGTGCTGCTACCTTGCCAAGATTATAGAATTCCACACCAAAGCCTAAACGTCCATATGATGGCGGCAGTATTATTGTTGGGTGAATGTATGAAGCTGCGTATCCTTGAATGTCAAGGAATAAGTTTGTTGAAACAAACTTTATTTGCGGAAATTTAACAAACCCAACAGAGGCGGGGTTATAGCCAAAGACTGCATTTTTATCTTTTGCAGCTGCAATGTTGCTATTACCTAATGCTATACTATCAGTATCACAGGGGAAAGCTATTTCGCTCAACAAGTAGTGCGTATGCCCTACTACTGTAGAAGAAAATAGAACACCAACTATCAATATAATTTTCGCCCTGAACATAATTTTAATTTTATCGTACGATCACGATTTTATTTACGCTTCTATTCCCTTTGCTATCGCTTATTATTACGATATACATACCCGACGAAATAGTATCCTCTGGAAACCAAACTTTCTTACCACTTACACCCGTCACCTCCCAGACGAGCTCACCAGCAAGAGTATATACTTCTATTTTTGTTTCTGGCGGCAGCCGCGAGAACGTTATCCCTGTATCTCCGTATAAATGAGGCATGTAAGGGTTAGGATAGATAATGTAGTTGTTAACATTTTCGCCAACCAAACTAACTAAGGAAAAGTATCCTACAATTGGGCTGTAAAACGTAATATTATTTTCATCAAGATCCTTCTGCATAAACTTTACTTCTTCCCAACGGCCTCCTTTGTGAACCTCATACACGATAACACTTAAATACTTCTCCTCTATACTAATATTCTCGGGGTACGAAATAGTAAGTTTAGCATCCCCAGTAATTTTATTTTTACTTTCTTTGAGTGTAATTTTATAATCCTGCACTGTAGTGGTCACATCTTTACTCTTTTCAGGTACATCTGTAGGAGAAATTGTCACGATCAGCTCATCTTCTGCTGAAATAAGTGCCCCTGAGGAAATGAATATTTCTACTGTGGTGTTATCATATTTACTGCTTGCTACACTAACGACTGTGTCTTTCCCTCTTCTAACCTTTTCCCTGTACACGTGCTCACCTCTATCATTGACGTGCTCTTCTGAGTCGCAATACGCTTTATCTATTACAACAGTAATATACCCGGGAGCAGAGTCGCGATAATTATCTTTACTCACAGCGACGGCACGCAAGTTATAAAATCCTTCTGGCAGGGTAGAAACGTCCCAATGCAGAAAATAAGGAAACGTGTTATCCGGGTTTGTGCAATGCAAACCTGCAGGTGGTATTAGCATCCACGTATCGCTGTCTGCAGCCTTGTATTCAAAAAATATCTCCCTCACATCACCAATCTTGCCAAAAACAACCTCTGCCATAACTGTCACTGAGTTGCCATTTATACGTTTACCGTTATGAGGTGTTTTTATAGCAGCTTTAACAGACAATAATGTATCCACTGGCACTGCTGTAACAATGTTATTGTTCAACTCTTCATTGCCACTTTTGTCCACAGCGCGCACTACAAAATAATATGTCACGTAGCCCTGCAGCAGCGGCATAGTGATGTAGAAAGTTGTCCCATGAGGAACTATGCCAATGGGCGGTGTTGAGGAAAGCTCTGAGATGGATGTCGAGCAATATATCCTGTACTCGCTGACATCTGCAGAAGGTGATAATAACCACTCAAGTCGTACCTTTCTACCTTTCAATTGCACAGCTCTTACATTTTCTGGCGGCATAGGCGGCACAGTATCAACCTTCACTCCTGAGGCAACGTACGTCATTGAACTTATCCCTACACCACTGTATCCGCCAATAATGTATATGTTATCTTTATACACCACTCCCGCATGACCCTCTAAAGGCACCGGTAAAGAATAAATCTCACTCCAGTCAGATAAAGTATGGTCCGGGTTGATTGTAGAAAAATAGATTTTCTTTTGCGGAATATTATCGCTATTCTTTCCACCTATAACGTAAATTCTGTCATCATAAACAATACTTACGTGGTTATACAATTTTTCCGGCAGGGGCGTAGTTGTGCGCCAAGAGGTGTAAAGCTTACCGCCAGAGTTTATCTTAGCATAGTACACAGTATCATATACGGCATCTCTATCGCGCCCACCAAGAACATATATCCAACCATCATTTGTTACTACAACACTATGGTCATATAAACCCACAGGTAAAGGATATGTGCTTCTCCACTCTGTAGTAGAAACTGAAACATCCATATACTTCACATCAGAATGAACTTTACCTTTCTCGTCAATGCCACCTACTACATAAATGTAGTTATTATACACAGCAGCTGCATGACGATACAATGGCGTCGGCAGTGCCGCCGCACCACTACCACCAGTAGTAGCAGTAGCACGCACCCAAGAAGATAACGTGCCATCGTCGTTTATTTCCGCATACCACACGTCACAATAGATATTCTCCATATCCCTTCCGCCTATTATATAAATTCTATCTACTTCGCCTACACTAACTACAACAACTGCACTCTCTATGAAACCTACACTCTCGGATGGTAAAACAGCAATTGTAGTCCACGTCATGCTGTAGTTTTCCAAGTATGGCGCACCAGTAGAGAAAAATATCGCATAAGTATCTTTCTCCTTTACCCCGCCAATGATATAAATCCCGCGAGTGGTCACAACTACTGAATGTTCAGCAACGGAAGAAGGCAAAGTTGCAGGGTTTGGCACGAACGAAGTTATGGTCGCAGTAGTCTGCGCTACCACCTTGAAAGAAACTTCATCGTAAAAGCTCGGGTCGCTGACGTCTTCAACACGCAAAAAGTGTGCCCCACAGGAGAAAAAAGCTCCTGTGAACATTTTACTGCCAGCGTCGTCAATCGCAAAAGTGTACGTTTCTGGCAAAATAGCACCTCCGTCGGAAGATATAAATTTTACAGTACCTAAATATCCATGGACTGGGGTTAGATTTCTATCTACTATTTCGACTTTGAAGGATATCTTTTGTCCTACAGGAACTATGTTAGGGACGCCTAAGATGCGTAAAGAAAAATCTCTATACGACGCAATGGACGGCATTGCTGAGGCAGGTATGTAGTATACACTATTTACCGGATATACAGTACCTGTGTCAACATCTACGTTTTGCATGATAGTTCCCCAGCCACCAATTGTGTAAATACGTTCTTTAACAGCTGCGCTGCCGTGCCCGTAGCGTGGCTCAGGAAGCGGCGCGGTAGAATAAAATGTTCCCAGCACCCCATTTGTATCCACTGCTGCGTAATACACGCTGTTCAGTGCAGTGTTTGTATAACTTGACCAGCCCCCAAGAATATAGAGCTGCCTCTTATAAACCACGGTGGAATGCTTGTAGAGGCCTTGCGGCATTTCACCTACGTTTTCCCATGCCGATAGCGTCATATCGTGCAGCAGCTTCGCACGATAAATTTTATTACTTGTTTGCTTATTAGCCATTCTTCCGCCAATAATGTAAATATACTCAGAAAGCAGCACCCCCGTAGCACCATATAATCTTTCCGGCAACTCTGATATTTTATACCATCTGCTAATTGTGTAATTCGTAGTAGATATTGTTGCTACCCACACGTCGGATAATACATTATTTATCCCATCCCTGCCGCCAAGAAGATAAATTACGTTCCCAGTAGATATTGCCACAAAGTCTCCCAAGGGTCTTGGTAAAGCAGTTTCTAACCTTTTCCAGTCGTCCATCTTAATACTATATGTACTTATTTGCGCCATATAAATATCTTGAGAGAGTGCAGTCTCTGTAGTCCACCCGCCAAGTATGTACACTATATTTTGGTAATTTACCACAGCGTGCCCATGCAGCTGTTTAGGCAGGTATCCTATCAATGACCAGGAAAGTAATCCAAATTCACCTTCACTGCCAAAGTTTGACTTGTAAATGGTATTCTGTATCTCATTTTTTCCTCTACCGCCGAAAATGTAAATATCGTCGTTATACGTTAATAGGCCGAAATTAGCGAGTTCTGCAGGCAATAAGTGAGGAGAGCCAACCCAAGAGGAAGAGATGCCTAAATCAACAACTTTAATCCCTACGGAAAGACCATAGATTGCTGTTGGCTCGTTCTTGTCGTAGATTTTTACATAATGTATCCCTGGAGTGCGAAAAATCAACGCGTTACTAAAATTTTTTCTCCCTTTATCTGCCGGAGAAAATGTGTAATTTACAGGCAACGTTGCTAACTCGTCATCAGTGTAAAATACTATCGTACCTGTGTAGGAGCTGCATATGACATTATTAACCACATCAATTATTTCTACAGTGAAGCTTATAGGTGTCCCAACAAGTACCGGGCTTGGTATACCGGAAATTTGTATCCTTAGGGGTTGCTTCGTATAAGCGAAAGTTACAGTAGCGGGTGTGCTTTGCCTATTGCCCGCGCAGTCTACCGCAGATGCAGAAATTGCATAAACCGCCCCATCTTCCAATGCCGTCTCTGGGGGTGCCGGGTAGTACCATGAAGACGTGCCATATACGCGAAGATAAAGCTCTGCAGATGTAGAAATCCACACTTCGCCATCCCAATACTTGCCAGTCGTTAAGTTCTTTATACTGACCTCTACAGCTGCAACTTCGCCTGAGTCGTCCTGCGCGTTACCTTTAATACAGGACAAGTGGTTATAAGTGAGTCCCGTGTGCGGAACAGTTATGGAAGCCACTGGAGGAGTATTGTCAGAAGAGTAAATTAGCACACCATTGTTACTTAATAAGCACAAGGTGCTGCTTGAGATAACAACAACTTGAGACTTTACCTCACTGCCTACGTGGACTTTATTCAATAGCTTACCTTCACGAGACAATATGTATAAGTACATATTTTCGCACGGAAGGTAAATCTTACCTTCCACATCCACTGCGGGCTGAAAAAGCACTCTCCCACATAGCGCCGTAGACGACCACAATAGCCTGCCAGTATCGTCAACTGCATAAACTCTATTATCTTCCGTACAAACAATGACCTCACCAAAAGTGTTTATTGCGACTGGAGAAAGTATCTCACTTTCAAACTCAACATACCACTCCAAATTGCCATTAATTGTGTTATAACAATACAACTTGCGTGTACCTGTAAAGTAACATCTATCCCTCTCGCTGTCTATCACAGCAAAATTGCTTATTTGTTCTCCCGCGCCTAAATTAAAAATAAATTTTATATCACCCTTGGGTGTATATACGTATAACCTATTATTCGCACAGGGAATATAAATATTGCCATGGGCATCTACAGAAATAGCAGAAATGCATCTTTCAGGAAGAGTTAATGTTTGTATCACACTACCTACTACCGGCGCAAGTTTGTAAATTTTATTCCCGCAAGGAACATATATTATCCCAGAACTATCTATATCAATCTCTGCGGTTATTTTCTCGTGTAATGCAACTTCCCACAGCAAAGTTTTAGTGTAAATATCTATACACATAAGTTTGTCATCAACAGGCACATATACTACACCAGGATGCGCAAGTACCGGAGTATAAAGTAGCGCAGTCGTTGCCGTTTGCAAAATTGTATACTCCCACAATAATTTATTTGTATGCGAAAGGATATATAATTTACCATTTGAAGAGGTAAAAATTAAATTCCCCTCACGTGATACCACAGGAGTAGAGTATAAATAATTTCCTACAAAAAACTGTCCACCTTTGACTATATACGTGCTGGCTGAGCTTTTTGCTCTGCCGGTACGCGATATGTCGTATCCGAAAAGAGGATACGCTGTAGAGTCTGCAGATGGCACCGTAAAGGTAAAACTCACAGAGTTTATAGCGCATTCTTCCTCGTTTAAGCTATTCACAGCTTTAGAGAATACTTCATAGGTACGGCCGTCAACCCAATTCAGCCCTGCCTGTACCGCAGAATAATACCAGAGCTCAGTACCTTCGGCTGTAAGCCAACATTCTTCAGCTACCCACTTACTGCCCGACCAGTAGGTGTTAGAGAAGGTGTCTCTTATTTTCAACTTTACATAAGAAACGTTATATCCGGAGAAGTCGTGTGCAGTGCCAGAAATCGTCCCAAGAAATGCGTACTCGTGTCCTGCTTTAGGATAAGTAATTTGTGAGACTGGCAGAATACTCTGCGCAAGCTTCAAATTCCTATTGGTAGTATCATAATATACTATCTTTACGACACCACAAGCATCTATATTAAGAGAAGAATATATTCCCACGTCGCCTGACGTGTCTATCTCACGTATGACCCAAACGTTACCTGTGTGTAACGCAAGCTTCAAATCCTTTGCCTCAACGTCGTAATAGGAAATATATATTTTGTCCTTGTATCCACCTATACTTGTATGCTGGCCAACGTTACCTTCAACATCTACGTTTTCCATTTTCCACCCCATGGATGGTGTATACTTCGCAAGCTTCAAATTGCCTAAATTCCTATCATAATAACTTATCATAGGACTGCCTTCATCAGTCAATGTTAAACTACAATACATACCTACACTACTGGAAGCGTCCACAGTGGATATACTCCACCCGGAAGATGCAGTGAAAGAAGCATATTTAAGCACGAACAAAGTTGAATCGTGATATGCTATATGCGGATTGCCCAATCTATCTATACATAACGAGCTATACCTGCCAAGATCGTTATTGCCACTATCTACGGTCTCTATTTGCCACTGCTGCACCTGAGAAACGTACATCGCTAACATCAAACTTTGCGTCTGATGGTTGTAATAGCTTATATATATTTTTCCATCGGGAGCGCATTTAACAGAAGTGTAATACCCTGCACCAGGCGATGTATCAACTGCAGTCGTCACCCAATATGTAGAAACATAAATAGCGCATTTTAGCTGACTTTTGGTAAAATCGTAATAACTAATAACCGGCGTATTGTAAGTAGAAATTGCAATTGAAGTATACCCTCCAACGTCTCCGTCATCATCCACAACTTCAATTTTTAACGTCGTAGTCCCTAAAACTTTTGCATATTTTAAACAGCTTT
>Ga0197143_1001998_pt1 | contig 15939 bp, 13 predicted proteins | sample GBS70_MetaG_FD_148603 | JGI IMG/M metagenome (GOLD analysis project Ga0197143, IMG submission 148603) | Sediment microbial communities from Great Boiling Springs, Gerlach, Nevada, United States - GBS 70_MetaG | ecosystem: Environmental > Aquatic > Thermal springs > Hot (42-90C) > Sediment...
AGGCGGCCGTTCCGAGGATTTCACGGGCGGCGTCCGCCGTCATCGTTCTCGTTACGGCCTCGGCGACACCGAAATCGGTGACCTTCACCACTCCCTGCTGGTCGACCAGGATGTTCTCGGGCTTGATGTCGCAGTGCACGATCCCCTGGCGATGAGCGTGGGCAAGCGCGGCCGCCGCTTGGCGACCCAGCCGCACGACGTCGGACCAGGGGAGCCGCCCGTGTAGCCGCAGCAGGTCGCGCAGCGACGACCCGTGCACATACTCCATCACCAGGTACCGCCGGCCCTCGTGCTCGCCAACGTCGAAGACGGCCACGATGTTCGGGTGCTGGAGGCGGGCGATGGTCCGGGCTTCGTTCTCCAACGTGTCGCCGAACTCTCCCGCCGCGGAGAGGCGGTCATCCATCACCTTCACGGCCACGGGGCGACCGAGACGCTCGTCGCGGGCGAGCCACACCTCGGCCATTCCGCCCCGGCCAATGAGGCGCTCCAGCCGGTACCGGCCGCCGAGGAGTTCCGAGGCGTCCAACGCCGGGCGACGCTCCTTTCCAGGCGAGATGCCGCAGGCCTCAGCCGAAGGCAGAGACCGGCCCGGAGCGGATCGTAACCGAGGAGGCTTCTAGCTGCCCCTTCGTCCGCCCCGCAGGTATGGTGAGGGGCGATGGCGAGCCAGTACGGCCTGCTGCGCGCCTCCGGAGCCGCGTCGCGGAGGGGCTCGATGCCGTGGCGGAGCACGGTACTGACCGTGGCGCCGATCCTCTTTGTGGTGCTCGCGTGGCTCGCCCTCGAGCGGTCGCCAGCGGGCACTCCTCCCCACGCAGAGCGGCTTGTTGTCGAGTTCGCCGTCAGCGTCGTTGCGGGGCAGCTCCTCGTCGGGCTGCTCGCACCCGAAGCTCCGCCGCTGCTGGCGGTAGCAGCGATGCTCGCCGCGGTGGGCCTCGCCTTCACCATGCGCCTTGCCCCCGAGGCCGCGCCGGCCCAGGCGAACTGGATCGCGGCTGGTATTGCGGCGATGGTCGCCGGCCTTGCTGCAGGCCGTCAGGCGCACCTTCTCCGCCGCTGGACATACACCGCTGGCGTCCTGGCCATCGCTACCCTCGGCGCGACGGCGCTGTTCGGAAGGAGCATCAACGGTGCGCGTCTCTGGATCGAGGTAGCCGGCCAGTCGGTTCAGACAACGGAGCTCATCAAGGCATTCCTCGTGGTGTTCCTTGCCGGATACCTCTCGCGCGAAGCCGGCGTGTTCGCCCAGCCAGGACCTCTCCTTGCCCGGTGGCGCTTCCTCTTCCCGCTGCTCGTGCTGTGGCTCGGCACGCTCGGCTCGCTCGTCGCCCTCCGCGACCTCGGCACGCTGGCGATTCTCGCGGCGCTGGCAACCGTCATGCTCTCCCTCGCCTCCCGCCGACCAGGCTTCCTCGCCGCCGGGGCCCTGCTCGTTGCGGCTACGGCCGTCCTCGGCTACACGACGATGAGCCACGTCCGTACTCGGGTGGATGTCTGGCTCCATCCGTTCGCCGACCCCCTGGGCGCCGGGTACCAGACGGTCCAGGCGACCTTCGCCCTCGCCAACGGCGGAGTCACCGGCACCGGCCTCGGTTGGGGTATGGCCGACACAATCCCGGCGGCGGTCACCGACTACGTCTTCGTGGCTGTGGCCGAGGAGCTCGGCCTTGCCGGCGCGTCGGGCGTCATCCTCGCCTTCGCGCTCTTGGTGACCGGCGGGCTTCAGGCAGCGGCGCGGCGCCCCGATGCGTACGAGCGCTTCCTCGCCGCCGCGGTGGCCATCCTGATGGGTGTTCAGGCCGCCGTGATCATCGCCGGAAACCTACGCCTCGTCCCCACCACCGGAGTAACGCTCCCGTTCGTGAGCTACGGCGGCTCCAGCCTGGTGGTGAACTTCGCCCTCCTCGGCTTGCTGCTGGGCATCGTCGGGAAACCGCGCCGCTGACGCCCCCTCCTCCCGGAATTCGAACACCACCGCGCCGAACCGCAGTCTGGCACCGTGACGGAGGCGGCGCGGCCGGCCGCCGACCGGATGTCCGTCGAGGAGCGTGCCGTTCGTGCTCCCCAGGTCCCGGACGTACCACGCCCCATCGCGGCGTTCGAGGACCGCATGTCGCGCCGAAACGGAGGGGTCGGCCAAGACCAAGCCGTTTCCCTCGCTCCGTCCCACCGAGAGCCGCCTGGTAACGGGCAAGACTGCGCCGGGCTCGAGCCCCGAACGTCCGGGGGCAATCACGACCAACCGCGCTTCCACGCCGGCTCGGGGCATCACCGTGGCACCAGGAGACCGGAGGCTATCGCGCAGCCATCGCGCCACCAGGGCGACGAACCCCAGGAGAACGGCGATCATCCCCATCCGCAACGCGAACACTTCCAGGTCGCCCGTCATTCGTCCGTCCCGAAGTGCAGCGTGAACTCCCCGATCTGCACGGCGAGCCCGGGGCGAAGCGGAACATGGTCCACTCGCTCGCCGGCGACGAGGATTCCGTTCCGGCTCCCCAGGTCGCGCAGGATCGCGCCTCCCCGGCCATCGTCGAGGATCTCCGCATGCCTGCGCGAGACGAGCAGGCCAGGGAGCACCAGGTCGTTCTCCTTTGCGCGTCCGATCCGGAAGGGCAGGAACGCGATCGGCATCCGTTCGCCGCCCTCCACCCGGACCCACCACGGGCGCCCGGGCCGTCGCAGCGCCCGCGTGGGGAAGCCCTCGCCGAGCGGGGGCGTTGTCGCGCCGAGTCGTACATCGGCCGAGACCCGGGGCACACCGACTGCCACGTCCGGGTCGGCGACGACCTCGACGTCGAGGGGTGCCAGGAAACGCCACCCCTCCCTGCGGGCGCGCTCGGCGAGCAAGGTGCGAAGCTCCCGTTCGAACGCTGGGAGGTCGGGGGCAAGGCGGAGGAAGTCGTCGGTGGCGAGCACGATCCTTATCCGATTCGGGGCAACGCCTTCACGGACCTGTTCGCGAACCCGTGCTTCGGCATCGGCGAGAAGCTCCGCTGGATGCACGGCGCCCACCGCCCGCCGAAGGACGCGCTGCACCAACCCCTCCAGACCTCCAACGTCTCCGTTCATGGCACCAGCGCTGCCTGCAGGATCGCCCCCGCGACCGGGGCCGCCACTTCGCCCCCGCGGCCGCCGTCTTCGACGATCACCGCCACGGCGACCTTGGGGGCATCGACCGGAGCGAAGCCGATGAACCAGGCGTGGGCCGTGCCTCGGCCCGTTTCGGCGGTGCCGGTCTTCCCTGCCGCAGGCATTTTGAGCGGGCCGAGGTTTGCCTGACCCTTCGCGACCACGTCTGCCATCATGCTCCGAAGTTCGCCAGCCACCCGTGCGTCGAGCACGCGGCGCGCCCGCGGAGCCGGCGGACCCTCGGTTCGTCGGCCTCCCTCGTAGACCCCCGCCAGAAGCCGCGGCTGGGGAAGAAGTCCATCGTTCGCCACGGCGGCGGCGACCAGGGCCATCTGCAACGGGGTCACGAGCAGCTCCCCCTGGCCGAACGCGGTGCTAGCCAGGAGCGCGTCCGACAGCGGGGAATGGCCGGCGACAACCTGGGAGGAAGCCGTCGGTAGCTCGAAGGGAATGGGGGACTCGAAGCCGAACGCCCGCGCCGTCCGCAGGAGCGGCTGCCAGCCAAGCTCCACACCCAACCGGGCGAAGACGGCATTCACGGAGTACGCGAACGCATCGCGGAACGGGTAGGTTCCAGGACCCTGGGGAACGTTGCCGCAGGAGACGGTGTAGCCGGAAATCACGTACGCTTCGTCGCAGACCACGATGGTCTCCGGAGTCACCAGTCCTTCGGACAACGCGGCAGCGGCGGTCACCACCTTGAAGGTGGAGCCTGGCGGGTACAAGCCTTGCGTGGCCCGGTTGAGGAGCGGCGCCTTCGGGTCGTCGAGGAGCGCCGGGGCTTCGTCGGCAAAGGCGTTCGGGTCCCAGTTCGGCCAGCTCACCATCGCGAGGACGTCCCCCGTGCGGACATCGAGCGCCACCGCCGCGCCTGGCCGGTTGCCGAGCGCCAACGCTGCAGCCATCTGAACGTCGAGGTCGATGGTGAGACGGACATCGAAGCCCTCGGGAGCGCCACGCAGCACCTCGCTGCGGAGAGCTGCCAGCCAGTCACCGCCGCGGCGTCCGATCAATTCGTCGTTGAAGGCGAGCTCGGCCCCCTGGGCCCCATACCGCCCCGACAGGTAGCCCACCACGTGGGCGGTGGCCGCCGTCCGATAGACGCGCCGGCCGTCGGGAAGGGACTGGGCGAGGACGTGGCCATCGCGGTCGAGGATGCGGCCGCGTCCGGGAGCAGCGAGGGCAGCGGCGAGCCGCGGGTTGGCGGGATGGGAATTCAGGTCGTCGCGGAACGCCTGCCAGTAGACCAGCGCCCCGACGAAGACGAGCGCCGCCGCGATGGCGGCGTAGCCTGCGAGCCGGAGGGCCGCAAGCTCGTCCCGGTCCCACTTCACGGGACGAGTGTAAGCCCGCCCCCGCAGGATGCGCGCGGCGCGGTCAGCCGCGAGGCAACCCCAGCCCGCGTATGGCGATGATGTTCCGCTGGATCTCGTTCGTGCCCGAGTAGATGGTCGACGGCACCGATTCCAAGTAGTTCTCGGGCATGTCGCCGTACAGCGGCGCGCGCGGCTCCTCGGGCATCAACTGGCCCGCCAAGCCGAGCATGTTGACCGCCCAGTTGTAGATGCGCTGGCCGAGCTCGGACTGGAAGATCTTGACGACCGAGGCTTCGTAGTTCGGCACGCGCCCCTGGGACTGCAGCCATCCGATGCGGTAGCCGAGGAAGCGGCCGACATTGTTCGCAATCACGAAATCGGCCAGCTTCAGCCGGTGGCGCCGGCGGATGTCGGGATGCGCGCCACGGAGCCAGTCGGCGAGCACCTCGAGTGTCCGCCGCTGCGCGGCCGTGGTGCCGATGCCGGAGCGCTCGAAGTCGAGCAGGGTCATCCCCACGTACCAGCCGCGGTTCTCCTCGCCCACGCGGTTGCTCACCGGCACGCGAACGTCTTCGAAGAAGACCTCGTTGAAGTGGTGCCGGTTCGCCATGTTGATGAGGGGCCGGATGGTGATGCCCGGCGTGTTCTTGATGTCATCGATGATGAGGAACGTGATCCCGCGGTGCTTGGGTGCATCGGGGTCGGTACGCACGAGAGCGAACATTTGGTTCGCCCGGTGCCCGCCCGAGGTCCAGATCTTCTGACCGTTGATCACGTAGTAGTCGCCTTCGCGAACGGCGCGGGTCTGGAGCGAGGCGAGGTCGCTGCCGGCGCCGGGTTCGCTGTACCCCTGACACCAGATGTGTTCGCCGCTCGTGATCTTGGGGAGGTACTTCTTCTTCTGCTCCTCGGTGCCGTGGATGATGAGCGTCGGCCCGATCATCCCCACACCGAAGCCGCGTGTCCCGGTGTCGGGGGCGCCCCAGTAACCGAACTCCTCGTTGAAAACCATCTGCTCGAAGATCGAGGCACCCAGCCCGCCGTACTCTTTCGGCCAGGCGGGCGCGATCCATCCGCGCTTGGCCAACTCCTGGTTGAACTTCCTGGCGAGCTCGAACTCCTCGTCGGACGAGACCGAGGCGAAGCCCCGGTGTCGCGGCTCTCCGAGCTGCTCCTTGAGGAAAGCGCGGACCTCCTGGCGTAGCTTCTCTTCCTTCTCACCGAATCGCAGCTCCACAGGCGCCTCCCTTCGCGTACATCGAACGTGCGCCCGCATTCTGACGCAAACGCGAGCTGGTTGCCAGAGGAAACTTACTCGCTGTCGGGCGGAGGAGAGAACGGCCGCGGCAGGTTCACCCCCCGAGCGACGCTCACCGCCCGCAGGACCGCCGCTGCCACGAGTCCGGCGAGTGCTGCCCCTTCGGTCGACCAGTCGTGGAGCACCCAGACGATAAGCCCTCCCAACATGGCAGCGGTCGCGTTGATTTCGGCCCGGAGGACGAGCGGCACCCGCGCGGCGAGCACGTCCCGAAGGAGGCCTCCGCCGGTGCCGGTCACGGCCGCGAGGAGCACCGCTACGCCGACTCCGAACCCCGCCTCGATGGCGGCGAAGGAGCCGGCGACCGCGAATGCCCCGAGGCCGAGGGCGTCGGCCCCCGCGATCGCCCAGCGTGGCACGGGACGCCGCCAGGCGAGGAGGACGATGGAAAGGAGCGACGCGCCGACCGCCCAAGCGAGGTAGTCCTCGTGCGAGATGACGAACGGCACCCGGTCCAGGATGAGGTCGCGCATCAGCCCTCCGCCGGTCGCCGTCACCAGCCCCATGACGAGCAGGCCGAACACGTCGAGGTGCTTCCGCGCCCCGAGTTCGACCCCGGAGAACGCGAAGGCGACGATGCCCACCCGGTCACAGACGAGCACGACCTCCCGGGCACCGATCTCCACGCGGAGAGGGTAGCGCGCGGCGCGAAACGGGGGAGCTCCCGGCGATCAGCTTCCCTTCTTCAACCAGCCCATCATGGCGCGCATCTCGGCGCCCACCTTCTCGATGGGGTGCTCCCGCTCGCGCGCGCGCATGGCGAGGAAGCTCGGCCGCCCGGCCTGGTTCTCGAGGATCCACTCCCGGGCGAACTGGCCGGTTTGGATTTCGTGGAGGATGCGCCGCATCTCCGCCTTCGTCTGTTCGGTGATGATGCGAGGCCCGCGCGTGTAGTCGCCGTACTCGGCGGTGTCGCTGATGGAGTACCGCATGCGCGAGAGCCCGCCTTCGTAGATGAGGTCGACGATCAGCTTGAGCTCGTGCATCGTCTCGAAGAAGGCGCTCTCGGGCTGGTAGCCAGCCTCGACGAGCGTTTCGAAGGCGGCTTTGATGAGCGCCGACAGCCCACCGCAGAGGATCACCTGCTCTCCGAAGAGGTCGGTCTCGCACTCCTCCCGGAAGGTCGTCTCGAGAACCCCGGCTCGGGTGCCGCCGATGCCCTTGGCGTAGGCGAGGGCCACCTGCTTGGCCACTTCCGTCGCGTCCTGATGCACGGCCAGGAGGCAAGGAACGCCGCCCCCTTCGACGAACACGCGCCGCACGAGATGGCCAGGGCCCTTCGGCGCGACCATGGTCACGTCGACGAACGGCGGGGGCTGGATCTGCCCGAAGTGGATGTTGAAGCCGTGGGCGAACATCAGCATCTTGCCCTCGGCCAGCCCCGGCTCGATCGCCTCGCGGTAGACGTCCCGCATCACCTGGTCGGGGACGAGCATCATGATGATGTCGGCTTCCTTCGCCGCCTGGTCGACCGTGAGGACGCGGAAGCCGGCAGCTTCGGCCTCTTTCCACGACTTCGAGCCCGGATAGAGGCCGATGATGACGTTGCAGCCGGAATCGCGGAGGTTCAGGGCGTGAGCATGCCCCTGAGAGCCGTAGCCGATGATTGCGATCGTTCGACCTGAAAGAAGCGAGAGGTCAGCATCGCTGTCGTAATAGAGCGTGGCCAAGGGAGCCCCCTTTTTGGCAGGGATGTGCTCGACGCGCGCTCGGCGCTACGCGGGGAAGATTACCTTCCGCAGGTGCCGGTCGCGCGAGTACTCCACGTAGGGGTTAACGCCGATCTCCCGCAACATCCAGTACGCCTCGATGACCATGATCTTGTCGTCCACGAGGCGAACCCAGTGGGCTGCGCGAGGCCGATTCGGGTCGATGGCGAGCTCCACCAGAGCGCTCTTCGGCCCCGCGACGAGGCCGGTGACGCGCCACACCCCGAAGGCCGGCTTCGGCGTCTCGGCAAGGAGCTCGAGCACCGCGTCGGGTCCGGCAGCGAGCCCGTACACGGAGTCGATGAGGGCGCACTTCTCCGCCAGCCGGGCGCGCGCCTCCTCGCGGTTCCCCGCCAGGAACGCCGCATAGAAGGCGGTGACCGTCGACTTCGTCGCCGCCTGCGACCCGCCGCGGAATTCGAGGGCCGCGTTCATGGCCTGCGTCGCGGCCTTGTCGAGCTCCAGGTCGCGCAGCATGGCGTACATGCGGCGCTCCTGGATGCCGCCTTCGGCGAAACGGAAGCTCTCGGCCACCCGCTGCGTGAAGCGCCGCCAGTCGTACCCTTTCGCTTCCAGGGTGGCCCGAAGGGCGACGACGTCCCCTTCCTCCAGCAGCTCCACCTCCGTGTAGGTGAGGTCGGCGTACCGCTGAGCGAACTCGCGGTGCCAATCCATCACCGCCACGCTGTCGTGGAGGATGGGCCCGCGAAAGGAGAAGAACGTCACGTCGGGATTGTGGAGCGCCTCGATGGCGGCGAAGCGGTCGTAGTTGATCGCTTCGACCAGCTCCTCGACCACGGGGATGTGGGACATCACTGCGTCCTGGCTCAGGGGTTAGCGAGATTGTATCCGGGTTCACGAACTCGGGGTAGGCGACGAACGCCCGGCCCGCCCGACCCGAAGCACGTCACGCCGCCAACCTCGGTGGACGGCGTCCGGGCGTTCGGTGGCGGAGGACGCCGCAGCGAGACGCCCCGCGGCCGGGTGCGCGATGCAAGGGGCGACATGAGGTGGTCGCAGCGTCCCGGTTCACGTCGTGCCAGGCGACGGGCGCTTCGAAGCGCGTTGGCCGCGCTTGCCCTCGAGCCGCTCGATAGAGTCGACGCACCGGCAGGGGGCGGAGGTCAAACCTTTTCCCCCGCTCGGGTTCAGCGACGCCGAGCGCCGCGGCAGGACTCGGCAGACGCCAGCGCAGAGCTCGTCCCCGCCCGGGAGACTCAGACCCCGCTCGAACAGCGCGGCCACCTCACCATGCTCCCACGCCTTCCTGCCGCCAACGTCTCCGGCGCCCCGGGACCGAGGCCTCTGGGCCCCCTCGACCGTCGGCTCGAGACAGGCACCGTGGCGGGCACCTCGACCCTCGTTCTGGCCGTGGCGCCGGTCATCGAACGGTGCCAGGCCGTGCGCCCCTTCCTCGCCATGGGCGCGCGACGCGAGCAGCTCAAGCGCCTCCAAAGCTCCCAGTACGCCGTCCCTTTCTCCGCCCACGCCGGATTCGGCATGGCCGTTGGCACGTTCGGGTGGCTAGTACGCAGTCCGGGTCATTGGCGCCCCAATTGCCGTGGCCCGACCTCGCCCTCATCGCCACGACCCTCTTCGGCGTGGGCCTCCCCGGTACCGGCCTCGCGTACGCCCTCGCACCAGCTCTCCAGCTGCGCGACCCCTGGGACTGATGACGTTCGGCGCCTCAATCCCGCCGGCCTGCCGGTGTCAGGCCCCGCCAGCATGGAGGGCCTCGAAGGCACGATCGATCCGCTCGAAGCGGCGGCGGACGAACGGCCGCGCTTCCGGATGCGTGTGGATGTACAACTCACGCCGCCGAATGCCGTCGAGGACGCGCTGAGCGACCTCCTCGGCGGAGATGACGCGACCCACCAGCTCCCGATCCCCCTCCCGAGGCGGAGAGGGCCGCTCCGTCCCTCCCAGTTCCGGTGGGCGGTTCCGCTCCGAGGCGTCGATGTTCGTCTCCACCCGCATCGGACAGAGGACCGACGCGCCCACGTTCGTTCCCCGTAGGTCCCGGGCGAGGCACTCCGTAAGTGCCACGACGCCGTACTTCGTCACGCAGTACACGCTCAACCCGTCATTTGGGACGAGCCCGGCGAACGAGGCGGTGTTCACGATGTGGCCCGGCTCTCCCGCCGCGAGCATGCGGGGCAGGAACGCCTCCACACCGTGGATGACGCCCCACAGGTTTACGCGCATGAGCCACTCCCAGTCCTCGTGGCGCATCTCCCAGATGGGCCCCGCGATCGCCACGCCGGCGTTGTTGAAGAGCACGTTTACTTTTCCGAATCGTGAATACGTCCGCTCGGCGAGCGCCTGCACCGCCCGCAGGTCGCCGACGTCGCACTGCTCGCCGAACGCCTCGAGGCCCTCCGTCCGGAGCGACTCGACGGCGCGCTGCAACGCGCCCGCCTCGATGTCGGCCAGCACCACCGCTGCACCCTCGCGCGCAAGGGCCCTGGCCGTGGCAAGGCCGATACCGCTTGCACCGCCGGTGACCACCGCCACCGCGCCTTCGAACGAGTCCAATCCTTCACCCTCCCCGAACGATATGCGGCATTCTACCGGGTTTGCCGAGGTGGAAGCGGCAGCACCCCGCAGGCTACCCTGGAGTGCAACCTTGCCTTGCCAATACATGGCCCGAAGCGCCCGCGCGGCCATGGGGGAGGACCCAATGACCGACACGGCGTCGGAACCGACGTTTCGCGATGTGCTGACCCAAATCGAAGCGGAAGACCGAGCCGCCCGCGTCCGGGATGTCCGCTACACGCTCGACATCGACATCCAGCCGAAAGCGTCACGGTACCGGGGCAAAGCCACCATCGACTTCCACTCGGCCGTCGAGGGCCCGGTGTTCCTCGATTTCCGGGGCCGGGACATCCTCCGGCTGACCGTGAACGGCGTCGAGATGGAGCCGGACCGCCGCGGGTATCGCATCTACCTCCCGGAGGAGGCCCTCGGCGCGGAGAACACCATCGAGATCGAGTACGAGAACGAGTACGACCACACGGGTGACGGCTTCCACCAGTTCATCGACCCCGAAGATGGGAGGGAGTACCTCTACACCAACTTCGAACCCTTCGAAGCGCACCGGCTCTTTCCCTGCTTCGACCAGCCGGACATTAAGGCCCGCTACCGCCTCACCGTGCGCGCTCCCAGCGAATGGGAGGTAATTTCCAACTCCCGAGCAATGCGGAGGGAACCACGGTCGGACGGCCGCACCGAGTGGGAGTTCGCCGAGACCCCACCCTTCAGCACCTACCTCTTCGCGCTCGTCGCCGGGCCGTACCGGGTGGTGCGAGACCGCCACGGCGACCTGGAGCTGGGGCTCTACGTCCGCGAGTCGCTGCTCCGATACCTCGACCACGACGAGGTTTTCGAAGTCACGAAACAGGGGTTCGAATTCTACACCGACTTCTTCGGCTACCCGTTCCCCTTCGACAAGTACGACCAGATCTTCGTGCCGGAGTTCAATGCCGGTGCGATGGAGAACGTCGGCGCCGTTACCCACAACGAGTACATGGTCTTCCGTGACCCGCCCACCGAAAGCCAGCGCCGGGGCCGCGCCGAGACCATCCTCCACGAGCTGGCGCACATGTGGTTCGGGAATCTGGTCACCATGCGCTGGTGGAACGACCTCTGGCTCAACGAAAGCTTCGCCACCTTCATGGCGTATCTCGCCCTCGAGCGTGCGACCCGCTTCAAGACCGCCTGGCAGGACTTCAACGCCACCATCAAAAACTGGGCTTACCGCCAAGACCAGCTCCCGACCACACACCCGATCGCCGGCGAAGTCCGCGACACCGAAGAGACCTTCCTCAACTTCGACGGCATCACCTACGGCAAGGGTGCCTCCGTCCTCAAGCAGCTCGCCGCCTACATCGGCCTGGATGCCTTCCGAGATGGCTTGCGCCAGTACTTCCGCCAGTACGAGTGGGGGAACGCAACGTTACGTCAATTCCTGGCAGCGCTCGAAACGGGGAGCGGTCGGGACCTGAAGGCCTGGGCCCACCTCTGGCTGGAAACGCCCTCCCTTAACACCGTGTCGGTCGATTGGGAGGCGGATGACGGGCAGCTCCGTCGCCTCGAAGTACGCCAATCGGCTCCGCCCGAATTCCCCACCCTCCGACCCCACCGCCTCGACATCGGCCTCTTCCGCCGCACGAAGGAAGGGTACGAGGTGACCGTCCTCCCCGCGGAGATCGAGGGAGAGAGGGTCGAGATACCCGAGGCGATAGGGCTTCCGAAGCCCCACTTCGTCCTCCCGAACTACAACGACCTGGCCTACGCCAAGGTTGCCCTCGACCAGGCCTCGCTCGAGCACGTGCTACGCCACGTGGGGGACGTCGACGACACGCTGAGTCGGCAGCTCCTCTGGTCGGCACTCTGGAACATGACCCGCGATGCGCAGCTCTCCCCACTCCGCTTCATCCGTCTCGTCCTCGACGAGGCTGCGAAGGAGCCCCTTCCCGAACTCGCCGACGCGATCCTGAATCAGGGGCTCGCCGCCCTCGGCCGGTACGTCCCCGACCGCCTGCGGCTGGCGGAGGCGCACCGCTTCTTCGAGCGGGCATGGGAGGCGCTGCACGAAGTCCCTCCGGGTGACCCGAAGATCCTTTGGGGCCGGGCTCTGGTGGCCGCCGCTTCCACTCCGGACGACCTCCACCGTCTGGGGGAACTGGCGGACGGCAAGCACGCCATCGAGGGGTTCACCCTCGACCAGGAGATGCGGTGGACGCTCGTCACCAAATGGATGGCCCACGGACTCCCCGGGGCCGAAGAGCGCCTGGAAGCCGAGCTTCGGCGCGACCCTTCCGACCGAGGCCAGCGCGCCCGGCTTCGGACGCTGGTCTCACGCCCCGACGCCGCGGTGAAGGCCGAGGCGTGGGAGAAGTTCCAGGGCGACGGCTACGGCTCCCTCTACCTCACCGTCGCCGCCATGAGCGGCTTCAACTGGTGGCATCAGCGCGACCTTCTCGAGCCGTACGTGGAGCGCTTCTTCGAGGCCGTCCGCGGCATCTTCGAGACCAAGACCCTGGAATACGCCCGGGCGTATTTCCAGCAGCTCTTCCCGGCCTACCGAGTGGAAGATGGCGTCGCCGAACGGGCCAAGGCGCTCCTCGCCGAGGTTCCCGAATCGATGCCGCCCCTCCGGCGGTTGCTCTTGGAGGCCATCGACGAGGCCGAACGGGCGCTCCGCTGCCGGGCCGCTGCACGGTAGGGACGTCCCCGCCCGAGAACTCCGCCCTCAGTCGCGCCTGGAGCCCGGGGCGGGTTCGCAGACGCCCAGCCGCTCGCGTAGGGCATCGAGGAGGTTGGCGATGGGCACGCGAACCTGCGCCTGGGTGTCCCGGTCGCGAATAGTGACCGCCTCGTCCTGGAGCGACTCGAAGTCGATCGTCACACAGTAGGGAGTCCCGATCTCGTCCTGGCGCCGGTAGCGCCGCCCGATGGATTGGGTGTCGTCGTACTGCGCCATCCAGTGCGGCCGCACGAGGTCGAACACCTTGCGGGCCAAGGGACGAAGCTGCTCGTTCTTCGAGAGGGGAAGCACCGCCACCTTGATCGGTGCGATGCTCGGACGGAACTTCATCACCACCCGCGGGTCGCCCTTCTCGTCCGGTTCCACGGTGTAGCACTCCAGGAGGAGAACCGCGAGCGTGCGCGTCAGCCCGGCGGCCGGTTCGATGACATACGGGACGATGTGCTGGCCGCTCTCCTCGTCGTAGTAAGTGAGCGAGACGCCGCTGTACTGGGAGTGCGCCTTCAGGTCGTAGTCCGTCCGGTTGGCGATCCCTTCGAGTTCGCCCCAACCCCAAGGGAACTCGTATTCGATGTCCGTCGTGCCCGCACTGTAGTGGGCGAGCTCCTCTTTCGAGTGCTCACGGAGGCGTAGGCGCTGGGGCGAAATGCCGAGCACCTCGACGTACCAGCGCAACCGCTCCTCGATCCAGTACCGGTACCACCGCTCGGCTGTCTCCGGCTTGCAGAAGTACTCCATCTCCATCTGCTCGAACTCGAGCGTCCGGAAGATGAACCGCCCCGGGGTGATCTCGTTCCGGAAGCTCACCCTCGTCTGGGCGATGCCGAAGGGGAGCTTCAGGCGCATCGACTGCTGGACGTTCACGAAGTTGATGAACATCGCCTGGGCCGTCTCCGGCGGCAGGTAGGCGATGCTCGCCTCGTCCTCGACGGGCCCGACGTGCGTCTTGAACATCATGTTGAAGAGGCGCGGCTCGGTGAGCTCACCCCCGTCGATGGGACACACGATTCGGCCAGCCGCATCCCGTTTCACCGGGCCGTAAGCACCCTCCTCCAGGTGGTCCACCCGGAAGCGCTGTTTGCACCGTTTGCAGTCGACGAGCGGGTCGTTGAAGTTCGCCACGTGGCCGCTCGCTTCCCAGACCTTCGGGTTCGTGATGAGCGCGCCATCCATCCCGACCACGTCGTCGCGCTCGAGGACCATGCTCCGCCACCACGCCTCCCGGATGTTCCGCTTCAGCTCGACGCCGAGCGGGCCGTAGTCATACGTGTTCGCAAATCCGCCGTAGATTTCGGCCGACGGGAAGACGAAGCCCCGGCGCTTGGCGAGCGAGACGACGGTTTCCAGGTCGGGAGCGGGCACGGCGAACCCCCACCGATGTGTGCTCTCGAGATGACCCCACGATACCGCAGGAACGGCGAACGGGCCTCCTCGGCGACGTAAGCGTATTGCAGAGGGCGTCGAGGCTGGCTAGAGTCCACCCGAAATCGTCTCGGCTGCGACGGAAGGAGACCAACGACCCGATGAACGAACGTGGACGCGTGGCAATCGTGACCGGCTCGGCGACCGGCGTCGGCGCCGCCACGGCGCGCATGCTCGCCGAACGAGGCTGGAACGTCGTCATCAACTACACGAAGTCGGAAGCGGAGGCCCGGGAAACCGAAGCTTCCTGTCGCGCGCTCGGCGCCGACACCCTCCTCTGCCAGGCCGACGTCGCGAACGACGCGGATTGCCGACGAATGGTTGCGGAAACGATGGCGAAGTGGGGGCGCATCGATGCCCTGGTCAATAACGCCGGCACCACGAAATTCGTCGACCACGCGAACCTCGAAGGCCTCTCCGCTGAGGACTTTCTCCGTATCTACGCCGTGAACGTCGTCGGCGTGTTCCAGATGACCCGCGCGGTCGCGCCCCACATGAAAGCCGCGGGGCGGGGCGCCATCGTGAACGTGTCGTCCATCGCGGGCGTGATGGGCATCGGCAGCTCCATCGCCTACGTGGCCTCGAAGGGCGCCCTCAACACCATGACGCTCGCTCTCGCCCGGGTGCTCGGGCCCGAAGTGCGCGTGAACACCGTGTGCCCAGGGTTCATCGAGGGCCGGTGGCTCCGCCAGGGCCTGGGAGATGCTGGGTACGAGGCGGCTAAGGCGGCCCAGGAGCGGAGCGCCGCGCTCCGCCGCGTCGCCACCCCCGAGGACATCGCCGAGGCCATCGTCTGGCTCATCGAAGGAGCACGGCACATCACGGGCGAAATCCTGCTCGTGGACGGCGGGGCCCACCTGTCGGGCGCACCACTCCTTGCGAGGTAGGAGCGAGAAAGGGGGGCTGCGACGTGGCGGCACTGGAGCGGGCCGCTATGCTCATCGCAAACCTCGCGTGCTTGGCGGCGCTCCTCGCCATCCAATCGGTGCCGCTCGCCACGTCCTCGTCCGCTCCCGACTCCGAGGACCCGCCGCCCTCGGAAGAGGGCGGCCTCCTCCGTAACGGCGGCTTCGAAGCCGTCTCCAACGGCACCCCAGACGCCTGGTCCAAGTACGGCGGCACCCTCTCCCTCACCACCAACGCCCACTCCGGCTCCTTCGCCGCCCTCCTCTCCTCCTCCACCTCCTCCACCAAATGGCTCTTCCAGTCCCTCCCCAACATCCAACCCAACTCCTGGTACGCCGCCTCCACCTACGCTCGCCTCGAAGGCCCAGGCGAAGCCTTCATCCGCATCTCCTGGTACCCCTCCGACGACGCCTCCGGCTCCGCCATCGCCCACTCCGACAGCCCTCCTACCTCCTCCCCCTCCTGGACCCTCCTCGCTACCGGCCCCATCCAGGCACCACCCAACGCCCGCTCCGCTCGCATCCGCCTCATGCTCCGCCCAGCCTCCGCCGACCCCGTCTCCGCCTCCTTCGACGACGCCTGGTTCGACTCCACCGACGAACCCCCAACCCCAACTCCCACACCCTCACCCACTCCTGCTCCCACGCACACTCCCACGCCCACGCCGACGCCCACTTCCACGCCGACGCCGACGCCCACTCCCTCCTCCCTCCCCGCCAACACGAACGGCCTCCTCCGCAACGGCGGCTTCGAGGCCGTCTCCAACGGCACCCCAGACGCCTGGTCCAAGTACGGCGGCACCCTCTCCCTCACCACCAACGCCCACTCCGGCTCCTTCGCCGCCCTCCTCTCCTCCTCCACCTC
>Ga0197143_1001999_pt1 | contig 15928 bp, 18 predicted proteins | sample GBS70_MetaG_FD_148603 | JGI IMG/M metagenome (GOLD analysis project Ga0197143, IMG submission 148603) | Sediment microbial communities from Great Boiling Springs, Gerlach, Nevada, United States - GBS 70_MetaG | ecosystem: Environmental > Aquatic > Thermal springs > Hot (42-90C) > Sediment...
CTCCCAGGGACCGCGCAAGGTCCCTGCGGAGGGCAGGCTTTTACCGGTACGCGGCCGGGCTGCGCACCTAGCCCGCGGGCAGGTGCGCAGAACCCACCCGCCAGGGGCTTGTGGCGGGCGTCTGCAGCCACGACACGGCTGCTCTCGTTTTCCTGGATAGAATGTCTCCAGGAGGAGTGCCTGTGGAAGACGAGCACGATGAACTGAGGGAAATCCTCCTGAGGGAGGTCGAACATCTCGAAAGCCTCCCCTCCCCGCCCAGCCGCCACGACATCTCCAGGCACGTCGCCGCCACAATCCGCCAGAACCCACTCGGCCCGTGGGTCTCCAACCTTCCGGAAGAGCTCGCCCACAACATTCCCCTCATGGCAGAGCAGGTTTTCGGAGGCCGCTGCGAAATCTCGAAAGCAGTCTTCAAGCTCCGCCACCCGCTCCTCTACTGGGCAATCTACGCACCCCACGTGCCCGAGTACTACAGGAACGCCCTCAGGCAGGACCTCAGCGAAAGCGGGTACCGGGAACCATTTGCCAGGACCGTCTACGAGGCCGCCCTCTGCATCGCCGAAGCCCTCCGCCGCGCCGGGTACACCTTCAAGATCAGGCGCGACGGCAGGTGGGTCTTTTGCTACCCGCCCGTGCAGCCCGCCGCAACAATACCGCACTAGAACGTAACCCCTGGCCCGAAACCACGTGCGCGCTGCGCGCGCGGACCAAGGCGGAAGGATGGTGATCCGCATGCACGTCACCCTGAATCCCAGAAACGCGTCCCGCGCCCTACACACCGCCGCCCGCCACACCCCTCGCAAGGGCATCATCGACTACCTCTCCGGCGTCCTGCTCACCGCTGAGGCGGACACCCTTACCATCAGAGCCACCGACCTCGAAACCGAAGCCCGCATCCACGTGCCTGCCGACGTAGCCAGGTCCGGCACATGCTTGGTGCCCGCCAGGCTCCTGCTGGAAATCCTGTCCGCCATCGATGCCGACACAGCGTGCCTCACCCTGTCCGGCAACGAACTGCACATCGCGAGCGGGAAGGCCGGGTTCGCTGTCGTCTGCATGGATCCCGCTGACTTCCCCGCCCCCCTCGCTCCGGAACAGGAAATCTCCGTGTCCCTGCCAACTGACACCTTCGCCACCGCAATGTCCCGCGTCCTCCACGCCATGAGCAGGGACGAAACCAGACCCCACCTCAGGGGAGTGCGGTTGACCCTGACCGGCGGCACCCTCCAGCTCGCCGCCACAGACGGGGCCAGGCTCGCCACAGTTACCATCCCGCTGCAGGCCGACGTCCAGGCAGCGGTTACACTGCCCTCCCACGCCGCTTCCGCCCTCGCCCACGACCTGCCCGCGGAAACAACAACCCTCAGCCTGGGCAAGGAGGCAGCAGTGGTCCACTCGGGCAGCCTCACCCTGGCCACCCGCCTGATCCCCGGCGCGTACCCCAGTCTCTCGCCCGTCATCCAGGAGGCGTCGCAGAACCCCGTCCAGCTCAAAGCTCCGACCGAGGAACTGCTCAGAGCAGTGGAGCTGGCCCTCCTGACAGCCCGCGGGGAGGCCAGAGTCGTCAAACTCCACCTGTCCTCCGAGGACATGGTCGTAGAGTCCTCAACCGCCGAGGTCGGGCAAGCCAGAGTGCCGGTCGCCGGAGCCGCCCTGCCCGGAGCCTCCCTGTCCGTGAGCCTCAACGGCGCCTACCTCCTGGATGCCCTCCGCGCCCTCCACAGCCCCACCGCAGTCATCCTGCTGAGGGACCCCCTCCGCCCAGTCCTCATCCGGGGCGGAGACGAGCAGGATACCTACACAGAAATCCTGGCACCCGTCCGTGTGTTTGAAGCGCATTGACTACTCCACACACGGCGTATACCATCGTCCTGGTATGACAGCGGAAACCGCCCGTCTCACAGCAGCGGCCCTGGACCGGGCCATCCGGACCCTCTGCACCCAGGCCGAGCAGGCAAGGCCCAGGCACATCCGGACCGCCTTCTGGCCCAGCGACCTGCTCACCTGCCGGCGCAGAACCGGCCTCGGGTTCCTGGAGGTCGAGCGGGACGAACCAGACCCCAGAGTCCTGGAAAGCCGGACCTGGGGAGAGCTGTACCACGCGGAGTACTACCGGCGCCTCCAGGCCCTCGAGCCCTACGGGTTCAGGCTGCTCGCCACAGAGCAGCCGGTCTCCATCACCATCCCCGGGGTCGACCTGCCCCTGAAAGGCCGCTACGACGCCCTCATGGAGGCACCCGCCGAGGCCCTGGCAGCCTTCACCGGCGGTGTCCTGCCCCAGGACCTCTCACCGCAGGACCCAGTCAGGTTCCTGGTGGACATCAAAGCCGTAACATCCTACGCAGCCAGGGAAGCCGCCGCCACCGGGCGGCCTACCCTGCAGGACACCGCCGAGATGACCTGTTACCTCCACTCCACCGGTCTGTCCTTCGGCATCGTCATCTACCACGACAGGCAGAGCTCCGTCCGGGAACCCCTCCCGGTTCTGTACGACCCGGACTTCTTCGCTACCATCCAGGAGTGGATCCGCGACGTGTACTCCCACATCCGAGCCGGGAGGGTGCCGCCGCGGGACCATGACCCGGAAACCACAGACTTCCCCTGTGCGTACTGCGCCTTCCGCACAGCGTGCCTGAGAATCGGCCCGGGCGACGGGACCTCCCCCGCCCCGCCGCAGCAGCTCTTCCTGCACGAACTCACCGACGACGCGCAGCTCATGGCCAGGGGGCGGGAGCTGCTCGACCACATCATCCGGGCCGAGGCGCAGGCAAGGGAGGTCCTCGACTCCACCCTCCCGCTGCGCCGGGAGCTCGAAGCCATCGTCCGCCGCGTCGGACGCATCGACACGGAGCTGGGGTCCGCCACCATCTCCACCTCCACGGAATGGGACATCGACACGCTCCGCGTCAGGCTCGCCGAACTCGGCAGACTCGAAGACGTCCTCGAGATCTCCACCTCCAGAGTCCGAAAGCTGATCGAGGCCGGGCACCTGCCCGCAAGCCTCCTCAGCGACGCCCGCAGGACCACGGAGGGGACACTGCGCATCGTGCCGGCACGCAGGGGGCACACGAATGGCAGCAGCACCTAAGGTCCAGGCGGACTCGATCCAGGACAACCAGCTCCGCCTCGTCCTCGAAGAAGTCCGCAGAAAGTTGCAGGTCGAGTACGTCCTGGAATCCGCCGGGATCCGACTCCACCGCATGGGCCACCACAGGTTCCGAGCCCTCTGCCCCTTCCACCAGGACCGCGACCCAAGCCTGGTCGTCTACGCCCAGGAAGGTCGCTGGCACTGCTTCGGTTGCGGCGCCAGAGGCGACGTGGTGGACCTCGTCCGCGGCCTCGAAGGCCATGACTCCTTCGTCGAAGCCCTCCGGTCCGCCGCCGACAGGGCGGGAGTGCCTTTCCCCGACAGGGGACGCCAGAAACCCCAGCCCGACACCGCCCTGTTCGACATCGCGGCCGACCTGTACGCCACCACGCTTCCCCCCTCTGCCCTGGAATACCTCCGGCGGAGAGGGTTCCCCGAAGCATTCGTCCGAATGAAGAAGGTCGGCTACGCGCCGGAAAAGCCCAGAGGGTTTCTGGCCTCCCACCTCAAAGGCCGCGGTGTCGACCTCCGGGAAGCCGAAAAGGCCGGCCTCGTAGTCCGGACCTCCGCCCAGACCGTCCGCGACGCACTCAGCACCGCCGGCGGCGGCTACATCGTCCTCCCCGTCACCCGCGGCGGACAGGTCGTGGACCTCCAGGGCAGGGCGTTCCCGGAAACACCGGGTAAGCCGAAGTACTGCAACCTCCCCGGCGAGCGTAAGTACCTTTACGGAGAGGACAGCCTCACCGGCCCATGGGTCCTGCTCTGCGAGGGCATCCTCGACGCCATGAGCGCAGAGCTGGCAGGACTGCCCGCCTGTGCCGTCTTCGGCACCAACGGGTTCAAGGAACGGTGGGTGGACAAGTTCCGAAGGTGCCTCAGGGTGTACGTGTGCTTCGACCGCGACGCCACCAGGAAGGCGGCGGAAACCGCCTGCCTGTTCGGTACCCGCGGACGTGTCGTCGTCCTCCCGGACAGCTTCGGGGACCACGGAGACCTCAACGACGTGCTGGTCGCCGCCGACAACCCCGCTATGCTCGCCAGCACCCTCCGCATGCTCATGAAACAGGCCCCCACCGGATACGAGGTCAGGATCGACTCCCTGGAGTGCGACGACCCCCATGACCTGTACCAGAACGCTGCAGGCCTGCTCGCGGAAATCCAGAGGCTCAACCCCATCAGCACCGCCCTCCTGCTCCGAAAAGTCGCGGACAGGACAGGACTGCCACTCGACGTGGTCCGAGAAGCCGCCAGGGAGGCGGCCGCCCACGAGGCGGAAGTCGCAAGGGCTTCAGCACATGGCGGAAACTAGCTACACTCCGCTCCCGGGACGCCTCCGCCAGCTCGTCGCCGAACTGGCCGCCCACCAGCGGCGTACTCTGGCCCTGGTCCGCGAGATTTGCCGGGAACTCGGCATCGAACCCAGCCTTGACCTCGAACTCGCCGCCGCCCTCCACGACCTGGGACGGCTTCACCTCTGCGCCATCATCGACCCGGAATCGCCCCTGACGGCCGACCAGCGGAGACTCCTCGACGACCACCCACTCCTGACAGCCCAGATCCTCCACTCGGCGGGAATGCACGCCGCCGCCCGCATCGCCATGCTCCACCACGAGCGGTGGGACGGCCAGGGTTACCCCCACGGCCTCGCAGGAACCAGAGTGCCCCTGCCGGCCAGAATCCTCGCCACCGCAGACGCCCTGGCCGCCATGGTCGAATACAGACCATACAGACCACAGCCTGACCCGGTCCGCGAGCTCCACAGAGCCTCCGGAACCCAGCTAGACCCCGAGATCGCAGAAGCCGCCGCAAGGGTCGCCCAGCGCATCCGGGACGACCCGGCAACCATCATGCGCCTGCGCGTACAACACGTCGCAGGAGGTGGGTAGCCCGTGCCCGCAGACCTCCAGGCGTCCGCCGTCAGCATGCTCCTGGTAGCCGCCGCTTTGTACGCCCTGTTCACCGCCGTCAACAAGATCCTCAAGGCCGCCGCTGCCCTCGCCGCGGCCGCCGTCATCGCAGGACACCTCGTAAACCCGTCAGACCCACTCCACCTGGCCAGAGCACTGTGGCAGGCCTCCCAGCCGGCAATCGCCGAGCTCGGAAAGGCCCTCATGGCGATCTGGAGGACACTGTGGCAGGCAATCCCGCAGCCCTGACATCACCCGAAAGCCAGGCCGTCCAGGCACTGTCCCCCGGAGGGGCTATCAGCCGCGTCCTCAAGGGGTTCGAGCCCAGGCCACAGCAGCTTGAAGCCGCCCGGGCCGTCGCACGCACCCTCCACCACGGCGGTACCCTCCTCCTGGAACTGCCCACCGGAGGCGGCAAAAGCCTCAGCGCACTGGTCCCCCTCACCCTGCACATCCGGAGCGGAGCAGCGGAGCGAGCGATATACTCGACCGCCACCATCACCCTGCAGGAACAGCTCGTCCGGAAGGACGTCCCTACAGTCCAGCGCGCCCTCGGAGGCAGACCCACCGCCGCCGTCATGAAGGGCATGGGCCGGTACCTCTGCATCCTGAAGTGGACCATGTACAGGGAACGCCTCGCCCTCCTGGGAGGTGCCCAGGAAATCCGAAAGTTCGACGCCTGGGTCCTTTCCACCAGGACCGGCGATCAAGCGGAGCTCACCAGCTGCCCCCCGTGGTGGCACGAAGTCGCCGCCGACCACTCGGACTGCCTCGGGCCCGCCTGCAGTGCAGCTTACGCCTGCTTCGCCCTCAGAGCCAGGCAGGCTGCCAGGAACGCCGAGCTTGCCATCACCAACCACCACCTGCTCCTCACCTACTCGCGGTTCCGCTCCTCAGCAGTCCCCGACGAAGCTCCCATCGTCATCGACGAAGCACACCGGCTCGCCGATATCGCCACCGAGATGCTCGGCACATCGTTCACCAGCCACAGCTTGCCCGCAATCGCGGCAAGGGCGCACGGTCTCGTCCCGGCAGGAAACGACCCCATCCACGCCGCTGTCAACCGCATGCTGGCCGCACACGAGCGGTTCGTCCGCGCCGTCCCCGTCAGGCCCGGACAGGAGGCCCAACGCCTGCCACCGGAAGCCGCACGCGCTGCCACCGAGCTCGAAGCGCGCGTCCACGCTGTTGCCACCCTCATCCGCTCCAGGCCGTGGGACGTGATTCGCGACCGGTCCGGGACCAGCCCCAACGACCGCGCCGCCATCGTGCTCCGTATGCTGGAAAACTACCTCGGGAGCCTGCGAGCCGCCTGCATGCCCCCGGAAGGAACCGCCAGCTGGGTGGAGCCCAGGGTGTCCAAGGGCCAGGTCCACCCGTCGTTCCACTGCGCGCCCATCAACCCCGGCGCCATCCTCGGCCCACGCCTGTTCTCAGCACAGGCGCCCCGCATTCTCATGAGCGCTACCCTCTGCACCGGAGGCAGCTTCCAGCACATCCGCAGACAGCTGGGCATCGCCAGCGCTCAGGAGCTGGCCCTCCCACCCGTGTATGACTACGAGCAGCAGATGCGGTACTACTTTCCCCGTCCACCCCTGGACCCCAACACGCCCGACTTCACGAAGAAGGTCTGCCGGGAGGTGGAGCTCCTCCTCAAGGCGTCCAGAGGCCGCGCCCTTGTCCTGTTCACCAGCTACGTCCAGCTCCGGGAGGTGGCAGACTACCTCAAGGGCAGGATCCCCTACACCCTGATCGTCCAGGACGAGAACACCTCCGCCTCCGCCGTCGAGGAGTTCACGCAGGACGTCCACTCCGTCATGCTCGCCACCGCCAGGATGTGGGAAGGTATCGACGTCCAGGGGCCGGCGCTGTCCCTCCTCGTCATCGTCCGCCTGCCTTTCGAGGTCCCTACCCACCCCCTCGCCAGAGCTCGGTACGAAGCCGCCAGGGCAGCCGGCGAGAACCCGTTCAACTCCGTCGTCCTCCCCGAGGCCGTCACCAAGATGCGCCAGGGCGTAGGACGCCTGATCAGATCCACCCGCGACCGCGGAGTCGTCGCCATCCTGGACGGGCGCGTGCTCACCAGGCCGTACGGTAAGCGCTTCCTCGCCGCACTCCCCGCAGCACCCGTCCTGAACACCCGCGACGACGTGGCCAGGTTCCTCGCATAACCCATGCGCGTCCCCTCCTGGTGGGCAGCAGCCTCGGTTCTCGCAGCCACGGCCTCAGCCCTTGTCCTGCAGGCCGCGCCCGCACACCTCGGGCCTCACGCAATCACTGCGGCCCTGTTCCTCGCAGCAGCATCCTCAGCATGCGCCGCCGCGGCCTCCAAAAGACCCGACCTCCTTACAAGCGCTGCGCCCTTCGCCGCCGCCTCCGCCCTGGCATGCGGATTCTCCGCAGGGGCGCTCAAGTGGCCCCACTCCCACGCGTCGTGGATCTTCGCAGCAGCTTCCGCCTGGCTGGCCGCACAGCTTGCCCACCTGTCCTCCGCCGCGCGCCTCGCCGAAGGTGCCATCACCAGCGCCCAGAGCCTCCCCCTCGGCATCATCGTGTCCGCACGCCACGCCACCTCATGCAGCTGGCTGGACCCCTCCGGCAACGTCAGGACCCGGACCGGCCCCGGAGGTCTCAGGGGAGCATTCGCAGCACTGTGGACCCTCCTGCAGGAAGCGCTCCTCCGGCCTGCACTGTCCGGAAAGGTCCCGAGACTCTGCAACGTCCGCAGACTCCACGCCGCCGAACACCTCGCGGTGCTGGCAGCAAGGGAAGGACACCGTGTCGATCCGCACAAACTCTCCGGCAGCCCGGTCACCCCACTCTGCGGTGGCACAGTGGCAGCCCTGGCCATCCCGGCATACGTGCTGGCCACAGCAGTCTCCCCCCCAGGCGCCCTCAGCATGGCAATGCTGTGGGCAATGTGCGCAGCTTATGCAGTCCGCACCGCAGCTCTGACCACCCCCCGCATGCGGTGGCTCCTCGTCCCGGGGATGTGGCTGCAACGCCTCACCACAGCACCGCCACAGGAGACAGAACTCCGCATTGCAGCTGCCGCCGTCAACGCCGTGCTCGCAAAGAAAGCGTAACATCGCGATTTGACAAACACCTGATCCCTGCCTTAGACTCCCAGCCGGAGGCGCACTCCTCCCCCCAAGGAGCGCATCGAGACGGGGCGGGCCGCGGCCCGCCCCGCAAGGGTGCGGCTCCGGCGGCCCGCCCTCCAAGGAGGGCGGAATGGACTTTGAAAAGGAAAAGCAGCCCTCCCTGCGCGGGAGGGCAGTAAATATCCTGGCCCGGGCAGGGTGGCCCAGGGTCAGGACAGACTCCGAGGATGCCGTCCTGGCGTCCGCGGAGGCCATCGCGCAGGCCGCGGTCCGCTCCGCCGCCGCGGCGGCGGAGCGGTGGGGCCTGGAGTATGACGACCTGCTCCAGGAAGCCCGCCTGGGCGTGCTGACGGGGTACCGGCAGTGGGACCCGGCCCGCGGGCGCCTGGACGCCTGGCTCGCACGCCGGGCGTACCAGGCAGTGGTCTCCTCCCTACGCTGGTACCAGCGGAGGGAGGAGCAGATCCTCGCGGAGCCCCTCGAGGGCTCCAGCGAGGACGACGAGGAGAGCGGCAAGAGCCGCGCCCTCGCCGAGGTTCTCGCAGACCCCAGCCACGATCCCGACGACCGGGTCCTGGCAGAGCCGCGCCGACGGCTCGCCCGCGCCATCGCCCGGGCCGCCGCGGCTGCCGGCGAGGAGGCGGAAGTGCTCCTCGACCGGCTGGTCGAGGCACACGAGGCCGGGGATGAAACCCTGGCCTCGAAGCTCCGGCAAACGCTGTCCCCGATTGTCGCCGCCGCAATGGCGGCGGTAATCCGGGAGCGTAGCGCCGCGGCGCTGCGGCGCCCGCGGCGCGCAGTCGCGTAGGAGGCCGCTCAAAACGGGGAGGAGTGCGGCCTCCTTCCGGACGGATGGCACGCGTCTTGCCCACCGAAAAGGGGGGTCGCAATGCACCTGCGCGCAATCTGGAGCCGCGGAACCACCAGAGTCCTCGACGGGCTCCTCGACGGGATGGAGCCCCTGATCCGCGCCTGGATGGACCACGGACCCCCGGACGCCCTGTCGTTGTCAACGCAGCGCACAAGCCGCACCGCGCCCTACATGAGGATCCCCAACCCCACAGCCCTCCCCTTCGTCCTCAAGACCAACCCCGCACACTCCGGCCTCCTGCTCCTGCAGGCCCACTTCGGACACCGCCACTACTGGAACTCCGCCTACGACGGCCCAGCCGAGCTCCGCTGCTTCGTCGCCGAATGCGGCCTCCCCACCGCACTCGCCATCCGCCTGGGTAACCATGTTCTCGACGCAATCCGCTTGCAACACCGCGGAACACCGCTCACCGACATGGCCAGACTCCTCGCGCTCAGCCCGGCAACCTACCACCTCGCAGGCGATTGACAAACATGCCATAACCGGCTAGCATATAGCAGGGTATGGGCCGGTTCCGGGTGCTGGCAGCCACAATGGCCGTCCTGATCGCCGCCGCACAGGCGCTGGCCATCGTGCCCCCACGGGGTACCGCCACCCTCAGCGTCATCGACTCCGACCACGTCGAGATCGTCTACGCAGGCCGCGAGGTCACCCTCCGCGCCGCAAACTTCGCGCAAACCATCGCCGCCATCGCCGCCGTCTACGGCATCCCGGCCAACCCATGGAACCCCACACTCGTCGACCTCGCCCTGCAAGCCCTGGGTGTCCCACTACTCAAAGCCAGGTCGTGCTGGCCCAACGACGGCTCCTTCGTCATCGTCCCCACCTCCCCGACAGGCCTGGCCGACGCAGCCCTGCAGGCCGCTTCCCAGTACTACGACCCCAACACCCAGCCCAGGGAGTTCGCCAGGGCCTACTGGGACCGCATGTTCTCCTATGGCCACGCAGCCCAGGCACCGCCCGGATGGCCCGGACGACCTGAGATGGAAGCGCTCAAGCAGCAGCTGGTCGACGCCATCCCGTTCCCCGCCAACCTGGGCGAGATGCAGCAGTACCAGGCTCGCGGCATGGTCCCCTTCATGCACGTGTACGGGGACTACGACCGCGTGTGCTTCCTGTTCATCTGCTGGTACGTCCCCAGGTGCAAGGTGCGCTTCCGCGCCACGGCGGAAGGATACGGGCTCCGCGACGTCCGGTAGCAAACGCCCGATGCGCCGCTGGCGCGGCGCGGCGCACGGCGGACAGACCGAAGGGAGGGAGAGCAGTGAGCTTGCCCGCGCGCAGCACGGAAAGCCCGCACCTCGTCCACGGGTTCACCCAGCAGGAGGTGGACCTCATCCGGCGCACCATCGCGCCGGACGCCACCGAGCACGAGCTGGCACTCTACCTGCGCCTCTGCCAAACCTACGGGCTCGACCCGTTCCGGCGCGAGCTCGTCATGGTCAAGCGGCGCCGCAGAAAGCCCAGCGGGGACTACGAAGTCACCCCGGTTTTCATCACCACCCGCGACGGGTATCTGAAGATCGCCCAGCGTGACCCCGGCTACGCCGGCCTCGAGTCCGCCGTCGTGTGCGAGGCAGACCACTTCGAGTTCGACGTCGGTAACCACTCCATCGTCCACAGGTTCCCCGCCCGCGACCGCGGGAAGATCATCGGTGCATGGGCCATCGCCTACCACCGGTCCAGACCCCCCGTCATGGCATTCGTCCCCTTCGACGAGTACTTCGACCCTGACTCGGAAACCTGGAAGACCCACCCCTCCGCCATGATCCAGAAGGTCGCGGAGGTCTTCGTCCTCCGCAGGCAGTTCGGCATCACCGGCATCGTCGCCCAGGAGGAGATGCAGCGAGATCTCAAAGCCGCCACCGCCGACGTGGTGGACACCGAGCCCGTCCAGGCCCAAAAGCCCGACACCAACGGACCCGCAAAGCAAACAGCACCCCCCCGGCAGCCCCAGGCCCTCCCGTCCCCCACCGATTTCTGGAAAGCGGTCCGCGCCGCCGCACCCTCAGACCCCATCGCCTGGGTCAGGAACCGCACCGGCGGTGAGACCAACATGCACAGACTGCCACCGGAACTCGTCCTCAAGATCTACCACGAGGCGCTCGCCGCCACCAAACGCAGCGCCGCCAGGACGGAAGCCACCCCCGGGAAGTCCCCCGACCGGGACCGCCCCGACCCCCCCGAGAAGAAAGCCCTGCTGGCAGCCGTCCAGAGTGTGTGGCGCGCCAGCAAAGCCACCCCGGAAGAACAGGCCGCCCAGGTGCGCGCCATCAGCGACAACCGCACAGCCGTCCCGGCCGAGCTCACCGTCCACGAGCTCAGTGCTCTGCTCTCCGCCATCACCGGCGAGGCCGACAATGCCGCCACTCCTGCTGCCGACTGACCTAACACTGCGGCACGTGCAGGCGCGGATCAACCGGCTCAGCGAGCAGCGCCGCGCGCTGCTCGCGGAGGACCCGCGCAGTAACCCGAGCCGCACGATGCTCCTGGCAGCACTCGAGTACGAGATCGACACACTGTACGCGCAGAAGCGCACAATCCTGGCCCTCCAGGCTTCTAAACCCCGCAGACCCCGCTCCCGGCCATGACGCCGAAAGTCAACCCTGACCGTGTCAGGATCACCACCCATGCCGTCCGGAGGTACGTCCTCCGCTACCCACACGACCTGCTGCCGCCACACCCCGAGAAAGAACTTCGCGCTCTGCTCGCCGCAGCACGGCCCATGCCGCCGGCAAAAGCCCGGAGGTACAAGCTCACCCTGACCCGCAGCGTCATCTTCTACACCGGCAAGTGGGTCTTCCCACTCGTGCCGTGCCGGGACCACCCCGAGTACGACTGGTCCCTGCCCACCGTGCTCAGAAACGCCAGGCACGGCAACCACGTCGGCGGCTGGGGCGCCGAACGCCTCCGCAACTGGGAGATGTTCCGCAGCGGTGCCGCAGACCGGCTCCTGCTGAACCTCGCAGCCGAGCTCGGAACCACCGACCTCCACGAGCTCCGCAAAGAGTGGCACAGGAGATCCTACCCGTCCGTGCTGCACGGAGGGTACCCCACCTTCGACGCGTTCTGGCGCGCCAGAGCCAAACTCCTGCGGTGCGCCGTCGCAGACGGCGCAGCTACACACAGGAGGTGACTTCAGGTGACGGCTCAGACAGAAACCAGGACGATTCCTGCCGAGACCCTCCAGGCCTTCGGCGGAGATGAGCTCCGAGCCCGTGTCTTCTGGGAGAAATACGCCCTCGAGGGCGAGACGCGGCCCGAGCAGATGTGGGACCGCGTCGCCAGGGAAATCGCCTCCGTCGAGCCCGACCCCGAGCGGCGCGAGCACTGGCAGCGGGAGTTCCGCTGGCTGCTGGATCGGTTCCGGTTCCTGCCCGGGGGGCGGATCATGCACGGGGCAGGCGCCTCCCGGAAGGTAACCCTGATCAACTGCTTCTACGAGCACATCCAGGGCGACTCCATCGAAGCCATCTACACCGCCGCTATGCACGCAGCGAAGACATACTCCAGAGGCGGCGGGATCGGCATCGACATCACCCCCCTGCGGCCCAGAGGAGCGCCGGTCCACAACGCCGCCAAAACGAGCACCGGAGCGGTCAGCTTCATGGAGCTGTTCTCCCTCACCACAGGCCTCATCGGCCAGAGCGGCCGAAGGGGGGCACTCCTTCTCTCCATCGAGGACAGGCACCCCGACGTGCTCGAGTTCTGCAGAGTCAAGCGCAACCTCACGTCGGTGCGCTTCGCGAACATCAGCGTGAAGCTCTCGGACGCCTTCATGCGTGCCGTCGAGCAGGACCAGCTCTGGACCCTCTGGTTCGAGGGACCTGAGGTCGGACGCATCGAGCGGACCATCCCGGCCAGGGAGCTTTGGAGGGAGCTTGTCGAGGGAGCACGGGACTGGGCCGAACCCGGCTGCCTCTTCTGGGACACGGTGAAGCGCTTCAGCACCAGCGAGTACTGCCTGCCGGTGCTCGGGTGCAACCCATGTGCCGAACAGGTTCTGTCCCACGGAGACTGCTGCGACCTCGGGTCCATCAACCTGGCTGCGTTCGTCGACAACCCGTTCCGGCCCGATGCCCGAATCGACTCCGATGCCCTGCTACGCGCTGTCAAAGCCGCGGTCAGGTTCCTGGACAACGTGCACGAGTACTGCCTCACCCACGACCTCTACCCCCTCCCGCACCAGAGGGAAGCCGCGAGAACCGGCCGCAGGATCGGCGTCGGCATCACCGGACTCGGGGACATGCTCGTGATGCTGGGGCTCAGATACGACTCGGACGAGGCCATCCGGGCCGCAGAGCAGGTCATGGCCTTCATCCGCGACGCCGCTTACCTCGCAAGCACGGAGCTGGCCGCGGAAAAGGGCCCCTTCCCGGCCTTCGACCCAGACAAGCACCTGAGCTCTCTGTTTTTCTCCGGCGACCGGTTCCCGCCTGAGATTACCGAGCACATCCGGCGCTACGGCCTGCGCAACGTCAGCCTGCTCACCATCCCTCCGGTCGGTAGCGGCTCGGCCCTCGCCGGCTGCAGCAATGGGCTCGAACCCATCTTCGCCTTGCAGTACGTCCGCCGCAGCGAGTCCCTGAGCCGCGAGTATTACGCCGTCCTGCACCCCCTCGTGGCCGAGTACGCCCGGGTCCACGGCCTGGACCTGCGGGGCCTCCAGGACGCATCCGACCCGCACGACTACCTCCGGAGCAGGCTGCCGGCGCACTTCGTCACCGCCCACGAAATCGACCCCATCAAGCGGGTGGACATGCAGGCAGCCCTGCAGCGGCACATCGACCAGTCCATCAGCTCCACGGTCAACCTGCCCCGGGAAGCGACCGCGGAGACCGTGGAGCGCGTGTACTTCCACGCCTGGAAAGCAGGCCTGAAGGGGATCAGCGTCTACCGGGAGGGCAGCCGCGAGGGCGTGCTGCTCAGCCCTGAAGAGGCAAAGCGCCGCCACCAGCTCATGGCCCTCGCCGACCGCGTGGACTCCATCGCCCGCGCCGCCGTGCCCGAGCTCCCCAGAGACGGGGCCGCCAGCCCCGAGCAGCGCATCGAGACCGCGGTCAGAGCCCTCGCAGACGCCCTGGACGCGGTCCGCAGGCAGGCGCCCGAGCAGCTGCAGCTCGTCGCGGACGACGCAAGCCTCCTGCGCGACCGGCCCAGGAGGCTGGACGGTCCCACCTACCGTGTTCCGACCCAGTTCGGCACCCTGTTCGTGACCGTCACCGAGCGCGATGGCGAACCCTACGAGGTCTTCGTCCGGCTGGGCAAGGCCGGCTCCGACACCGAGGCCTTCGCGGAGGCCGTCGGCCGCCTGTCCTCGGTCATCCTCCGCATGAAGGGGCCAGGCTCCGGCAGCCGCCGGCTCCTCGAGCTCGTCTACCACCAGCTGGAGGGCATCGGAGGACGCACCAGCTACGGGTTCGGCCCCAACCGGATCCGCAGCGTGCCCGACGCCATCGCCGCGGGCCTGCGAGCCTACCTCCAGGACCGAGGGCTGCTGCGCAACGGCAACGGCCACTCCGGGGAGGCCGCCGCGCCTGCTCCGCCCAGCCTGCCCAGGGGAGCGGACATCTGCCCCCGCTGCCACGAGATGACCCTCGTGGTGGACGACGGCTGCTCCAGGTGCCCCTGCGGCTACAAGGAGTGCTGAACAGACAGGAGGTGTGCGATGCTCCACCTGCCGGACATCAGGGTCGAACACGGGCCAGACTGCGTGACCGTTTTCTGCCCGTACCACCCCGACTGGCCTGCGAGAGCCCGCAACCTTGGCGGAAAATGGCAAGCTTCGCAAAAGGCCTGGCTTTTCGACCCCCGGGACGCCCAGACCGTCACGCAAGCCCTCGTCGAGGTGTACGGCTGGGACGGGGCCTACCCCGTCGAGATCCTCGACGCCCGCGTGATCCTCGGCGATGACAAAGGGGGGGGACCGGGCTGTGGAGGGAACGAGCTGTGGCTGTTCGGGCGGTTCATCGCCGGCAGACGGCACCGCGACGCCGAGGTCAGACTGGGCAGCGGGGTCATCCTCATCCAGGGAGGCTTCGCTGAGAGCGGGGGATCATGGCGCTACCCGCGTCTCGAAGCAGAGCCGCATACGGTCGTGGAGGTCCGCGACGTGACGGTATCCGCATTTGAGCGCGATCGCAGAATCCAGTCGCGCCTGTGGCCCGACTACATCACCGAAGTCCCGAACTCGCGCAGGGTTGTCCAAGCCCCGGGCACCATCGTTGCCGCACGCTTGCCCAGGGCCATCGTGCTCCCCGAGTCCGTGCCGGAGGCTGAACTATCGGAGGTTCCCACGTGCTGAAAAAGACCGGCAGCCGCAGCGCTCGCGAGGCCTGCCCGGCAGGTCCGGCAAGCCCGCACCCGGCTCCGGCCACCCAGGACCCCCTTGCTCCCTCTCCCGGGGCCTGGGCCGCTGCGTGGACAGCCGTGGCCCTCGTCGCCCTGGCCACCCTGCTCGTCCCGTGGCGGCACGGTCCGGTGGACAGCAAGTTCGTCCTTGCCTTCCCGCATTCCCAAGCCCCGGCGGCCCTGTGCGAGCTCTCCCCCCAGGGACCCCGTTGCCACAGCGGGGTGGTACCGTGACCTCAATCGCCGTCGAGTAGGGAGGACCCGTCCGTTGAGAAGCCCAGGCCGTCAACAGCCCTTGCCCGCAAGCACCGCCGCACTCGTCACCGCAGCAGTCATGGAGGCGGTTGAACGCACCCTCCGCAGCTGCGCGCCAGGGGACCGCTACGAAGCCGCAGCGGCAGGCCTGGTCGGAGCGGTCGCAGCACTGATCGTCAGCACAGCACCCCACGCCGCCAGGGAGGAAGCAGCCCGCGTCGCTCGCGCCCTGCTCCAAACCTGCCACGACCTCCTCAACAATCCCCCTGCCGGAGAGGAGGCTGTTCACTGATGGAAGCCAGACTCGCCATCCGGTACTCGCGCCGGGATCTCGTCGCCGCTATCC
>Ga0197143_1002002_pt1 | contig 15912 bp, 30 predicted proteins | sample GBS70_MetaG_FD_148603 | JGI IMG/M metagenome (GOLD analysis project Ga0197143, IMG submission 148603) | Sediment microbial communities from Great Boiling Springs, Gerlach, Nevada, United States - GBS 70_MetaG | ecosystem: Environmental > Aquatic > Thermal springs > Hot (42-90C) > Sediment...
GAGCCGGGTATCGGCATCCCAGGCTGCGACCTGCCCCCGAGCGTGGACGCCGGCATCGGTGCGGCCCGCCAGCCGGACCCGCGTCGGGACGCCGAAGAGCCGCTGCGCCGCCTCTTCGAGAACGCCCTGAACGGTGCGTGCGTTCGGCTGGAGTTGGGAGCCGGCAAACGCAGCGCCGTCGTAGCTGACGGTAGCCGCGAACCGCCGCAGGGCCACTCCTTCACTCCTTCGTCTCCTCCGGCGCGGTCTCCGGCGCCGCGGGAGCGTCGGATTCGGAGGCCGCACTGTTGGTGTCGTCCGCAGGGCCCTCCGCTGGTGTCGGCTGCTGGGCCGCAGGCGCCGGTGACGCCGCCTGCGCCGCGGCCCGCCGCGTCGAGGCCGACTGCGGCCGTGCGGGGCGGCGATGAGGCCGCTCCGCCGGCGGGGCGAGGTCCACCAGCTCGATGGCAGCCATGGGTGCGCCGTCGCCGAGCCGTCGTTCGAGCTTCGTGATGCGGAGGTACCCGCCGTTCCGGTCCTTCATGCGGGGCGCGATGTCGGAGAACAGCTTCCGCACCACCTTCGGGTCGTAGATGAAGGCGAGCGCCTGGCGCCGGGCGTGGAGATCTCCTCGCTTGCCGAGGGTGATCATCTTCTCGGCGAGGGGGCGGATCTCCTTCGCCTTCGCCTCCGTGGTGGTGATGCGCTCGTGCCGCAACAACTCGGTCACGAGGTTGCGGTAGAGCGCGAGGCGGTGGGCCGTATCGCGGCCGAGATGGCGACCCGCGACGCGATGACGCATGACGCTACTCCTCGTCGTCGGCGCCGAGCAGCTCCTCGTCGCCGGCTTCTTTCAGGGCTTCCTTCAGCGCCTTGCCGAGAACGCTCAGGCTCTCCTCGTCTTCCTCGTCGAGGATGACGGAACTGGTGCGAACCGTCGCCGGCCGGCGCCGCTGGCCGGGCCGCTCGGCGATGGGGTGGAGCCCCGGCTGGTTCGGGTCGATGAAGCCGAGCTCGGCAAGCCGCTCCCGCAGCTCGTCGTACGACTTGCGGCCGAAGTTGCGGAGGGAGAGAAGCTCCTCTTCGCTCTTCTCCAGCACCTGCCCGACGGTCATGAGCCCGCTGCGCTTCAGGCAGTTGTATGCCCGCACGGACAGGTTGAGTTCCTCGATCGGCGTGTTGTACCGGTCGGGCGAGAGGACGGCGCTGGCGCCCGCGGGCCGAGTCCCGAAGCCGGCGTACGGCCGACCGATGTTGGCGAAGAGCGAGAACTGTTCGATGAGGATCTCCGCGGCCTGGGCGATGGCCTCCACCGGATCGATGGTTCCATCCGTCCAAACTTCGAGCACGAGGCGATCGAAGTTGGTCGACTGGCCGACGCGCGTGCGCTCGACCTTGAAGTTCGCCTTGCGAATGGGCGAGAAGATGGCGTCGACCGGGATGACGCCGATGGGCAGACCTTCCGCGCTGGTAGCGGGAACGTACCCTTTTCCGAGCTGGACGTGGAACTCGACGTTCAGCCGGGCAGTGGGGCTGTCCAGTGTGGCGAGGTGCAGCTCGGGGTTGACGATTTCGAAATCGGCAGGGCACTGGATGTCGCCCGCGCGAACCTCGCCGGGCCCTTGGGCATCGAGGGTGAGCGTCCCCGGGCGGTCGCTGAGGGCGCGGATGCGGATCTCCTTCACGTTGAGGAGGAACTCGGTAGCGTCCTCCACCATCCCCGGGATGACGGAGAATTCGTGCTGGACCTGGTCGATGCGCACGGAGGTGATGGCCGCTCCGGGGAGAGAGGCCAGGAGGACCCGCCGGAGGGAGTTGCCGAGCGTGATCCCGTAGCCCGCCTCGAGCGGTTCGACGACGACGCGGGCGTACCGGTCTCCCTCCTCCTCCACCCGGAGTTCGGGCGTCACCTGCGTGAGGGAGTCGCCGAGAAGGTCAGTGGTGTCCACCATGGTTTCGCCTCGCTTCGGGGTGGGGCACTAACGCGAGTAGTACTCGATGATCACGTTCTCGTTGAAGAGATGGGTCTGGCCGGGCACGACCTCGGGCGGGGCGATGACCTTGCCCGTGAGCGTGGCCGTGTCGAGTTGGAGCCAGGAGGGCACCTGCTTCGATTTGATGGTCTCCTTCACGACCTGGTAGTAGGCACTGCGCTGGCCGCGGGGAGTGAAGGAGATGGTGTCGCCCTCCTTGATTTGGGCGGAGGGGATGTCGAGTTTCCGACCGTTGACGGCGATGTGGCCGTGGCGGACGAGCTGACGCGCCTGGGCTCGGGAATCGGCGAAGCCGAGCCGGTAGACGATGTTGTCGAGCCGGCTTTCCAGCAGTCGGACGAGGTTCTCACCCGAGACGCCCGGGCGGCGGACAGCTTCCTGGTAGTAGCGCCGGAACTGCTTCTCGAGGACGCCGTAGGTGACACGGGCGCGCTGCTTCTCCCGCAGCTGCAGGCCCCGGTCGCTGATCTTCCGTCGGCGGGCAGTGCGCTGCCCCGGCGGGTAGGGACGCCGCTCGAAGCTGCACTTGGGTGTGAAACAGCGGGCGCCCTTGAGGAAGAGCTTCTCGCCGTGTCGGCGGCAAAGGCGGCAGACAGGGCCGGTGTACCGTGCCATGGGGAAGCCTCCTAGACGCGCCGCCGCTTGGGCGGGCGGCAGCCGTTGTGGGGAATGGGCGTGACGTCGCGAATCGCCGTAATGGCGAGCCCGGCAGCCTGCAAGGCGCGGATCGCGGCTTCGCGGCCGGCGCCCGCACCCTTGACGTACACCTCGACGCTCTGCAGGCCGTGCTCCATGCCCTTCCGGGCGGCGTTCTCCCCAGCCATCTGGGCAGCGAAGGGCGTGCTCTTGCGGGAGCCCTTGAAGCCGGAGGAGCCGGCGCTCGCCGAGGCGATCACGTTCCCGTTGGGGTCGGTGAGCGTGACGATGGTGTTGTTGAAAGTGGCCAGAACGTAGGCTCGGCCCTTGGGAACGGATTTCCGTTCCCGCCGGCGGGGCCGGCGCTTGTCGCCGCTGCGTTGCGCACGCTTTTCGGCCATCCCTGGCAAACCTCCTGGTTACTTCTTCCCGGCGCGGCGCTTGCCGGCGACGGTCTTCCGCGGCCCGCGGCGCTGGCGGGCGTTCGTGCGGGTGCGCTGACCACGAACGGGCAGGTTCCGGCGGTGACGCTGGCCGCGGTAGCAGTTGATCTCGATGAGCCGCTGGATGTTCTGGCGCACCTCGCGGCGCAGGTCGCCTTCGACCACGTAGTTCTTGTCGATGAACTCGCGGATGCGGACGAGCTCGTCATCGCTGAGCTCACCCACCTTCTTGGCCGGGGGCACGCCCGTTGCGGCGCACACCTCCTTGGCCCGCGTCGGGCCGATGCCGTAGATGAGACGGAGCCCGTACTCCACCTGCATGTGGTTCGGGATGTCGACGCCGGCGATGCGTGCCATGACCTACCCCTGCCGTTGCTTGTGCTTCGGGTTCTCGCAAATCACCATCACCCGCCCGTGACGGCGGATGACCTTGCACTTGTCGCAGCGCGGCTTCACGGATGCTCGTACCTTCATCGGTCGCCTCGCTTTTTCGGTTACTTGAACCGGTACGTTATCCGCCCTCGGCTCAGGTCGTAGGGCGAGAGCTCGACGAGGACCCGGTCGCCCGGAAGGATGCGAATGAAGTTCATACGAATCTTCCCGCTGATGTGAGCTAGCACCTCGTGCCCGTTCGCCAGCTCGACCTTGAACATGCCGTTCGGCAGGGCCTCGGTGACGACTCCCTCGACTTCGATCGCGTCCTTCTTCGGCATGGCTCCTCGTCGCGAGTGTGCAAACAGCCAGTCTAGGGCAAGGTCAGCACGAGCGGCTTCCCACCCTCGACGATGGCGATCGTATGTTCGAAATGACAGCACAGGCTACCATCTCGCGTCTTTACCGTCCAACCGTCGTCGTCGGTATACGTTTCCGGGCTGCCGGCCGTGACCATGGGTTCGATGGCGATGACGAGCCCAGGCCGAATCGGCGGCCCCTTGAAACGGATGCGATGGTTCGGAACGTGCGGCTCCTCGTGCATCTCCCGCCCGACGCCATGGCCACCGTAGCCGCGGACGATGCCGAAGCCGCTGGGGCGGATGGCGTCTTCGATGGCGGCGCAGATGTCGGCGAGGTACTTGGCGCGCCCCGCCGCCTCGATCCCCGCCCACAGGGCCCGCTCCGTGACTTCGATGAGCCGCTTCGCGGTATCGTCGACGTGGCCCACCGGCACGGTGATGGCCGCGTCGCCGACGTACCCCTTGTAGGTGGCGCCCAGGTCGAGCGAGACGATGTCGCCTTCCTTCAGGATACGATCCTTCGGGATTCCGTGGACGAGCTCGTCATTCACAGAAACGCAGATGTTCGAGGGGTAGGGCGGGTACTGCGGCCCGGGCGAATATCCCCGGAACGTCTCCTTCGCCCCCGCACGGCGGAACTCCTCGGCGACGACGCGCTCGAATTCCAGGCAGTTCACGCCCGGCCGCACCATGGCGCGGAGCTTCTCGAGCGTCTGCCCGACGATCCGCCCCGCTTCACGCATGATCGCGATCTCCTCGGGCGACTTCAGGCGGATGGCCACGGGCCGATCGCCTCCAGTAGAGCCTGGGTCACCGCGTCGAGGGGCTGCTCGCCGTTGACCGTGCGGAGCACGCCCCGCTCGCGGTAGTACTCGATGAGGTCAGCCGGCGGCTTCTGCTTCTCGAGGCGCGCGCGCACAACGTCGGGCTTGTCGTCGTCCCGCTGGTACAGCTCGCCGCCGCAGCGGTCGCAGATGCCGGGCGTTTTCGGCGGATCGTTCCGCTCATGGTAGACGGCCCCACACCGGCGGCACATCCAACGGCCGCCGAGCCGGGCCACCAGCTCCTCGTCCGACACCTCGATGAGGAGCGCGCGGTCGATCTTCGCGCCCCGCTTGGCCAACGCCTCGTCGAGCGCCCTGGCCTGCGTCACGTTCCGCGGGTAACCGTCGAACATCGCGCCTTTGGCGGCATCGGGCTGTTCGAGGCGTTCGAGCAGCATGGCGATGGTCACTTCGTCGGGGACGAGCTCGCCGCGGTCCATGTAGCTCTTGGCGACCTTCCCGAGCTCGGTGCCGTTGCGGACGTGCTCCCGGAACATGTCGCCGGTGGAGATGTGGACGAGCCCAGTGGCGGCAGCCAGCCGCTGGGCCTGCGTTCCCTTGCCTGCGCCTGGTGGTCCGAGCAGAACGATGTACACGGCTAGCGGATGAACCCCTCGTAGTTGCGCATCAGGAGCTGCGCCTCGAGCTGCTTCATGGTGTCGAGGACGACAGCGACGACGATGAGGAACCCCGTGCTGGAGATGGTGAGGGCGCGGACACCGGTGACGAGCCCGACGAAGAACGGCGCCACAGCGACGAAGCCGAGGAAGAGTGCCCCCGCCCAGGTAATGCGCGTGACGACGCGCATGAGGTACGCCTCGGTGGGCGGACCCGGACGGATGCCGGGGATGAACGCCCCCTGCCGCTGCAGCGTCTTCGCGATCTGCTGCTGCTGGTACTGCACCATCGTGTAGAAGAACGTGAAGATGATGACCAAGACGAAGAGGACCGCCCAGTAGAGGCCGCTCCCGCTCTGACCCCGGCCGCCCTGGAACTGGTCGACGAACCAGCGGGCGACGGTGCCGACCCAGCCACCCGAACCCGTGAAGTAGCTTGCGATAGCCGCGGGGAGAATCATGACGGAGAAGGCGAAGATGAGGGGGATCATCCCCGCCATGTTGACGCGGAGCGGGATGTAGCTCGCCCCCTGCTGTCGGTACATGCGGCCGCCGCGGAAGGCGGAGCGCGCGTACTGAACGGGCACACGCCGCTGCGCCTCCTGGAAGAAGACGATGATGTAGGTGAGCCCGAGGGCGAACGCCACCACCAGCAGCACGCCGATGATCGACTGGGTGGAGATGTTGGGCAGCAGCCCCGGCAGCACCGCGACGATGCCGCCGAAAATGATCAGCGAAACGCCGTTGCCGATGCCGTGCTCGGTGATGAGCTCGCCAAGCCAGACGAGGAACATCGTGCCGGCCGCGAGCGTGAAGAGCGTCGCCAGCGTCCCCAGCACGTCGTTCTGGAAGCCGAAGTTGGCCACCACCGGCGCCGATTGGTTGATGAACACGATCTGGCCGTAGCCCTGGATCAGCGCGATGGGAACGGCGAGCCAGTGGGTGTAGAGCTGGATGCGCCGCCTGCCTTGTTCGCCTTCGTCGAGGAGGCTGCGGAGGTTGGGAACAATCGGCGTCAGGATCTGCAGGATGATCGACGCGGTGATGTAGGGGTAGACGCCCAGCGCGGCGACGCTCAGGTTCTGGAGCGCCCCGCCGGAGAAGATGCTCAGGAAGTCGAGGATGCTGTTCCCTTCGAAAGCTTGACGAAGGGCGTCGCGGTCCACGTTGGGGATGGGGACGTGGGCCACGAACCGGAAGACGATGAGCATCGCGAGGGTGAAGAGGAGCTTCTGTCGAACATCGGGCTGCCGCCAGGCGTCGACCATCGCCTGGAGGAGGCGCGGACGGGAGCCGGCGGCAGTCATCGTCGCCATCAGGCCTGCTCCTCGCTCGCGGCCGCGCCGACGATGCGAACCGTGCCCCCGGCCCGCTCGATCTTCTCCTTCGCCGCGGCACTGGCAGCGTGAACCTCGACGGTGAAGGGCTTGGTGACCTCGCCGTCGCCGAGCAGCTTCACGGGGTCACGGAGCTGCTTGATGACCCCGTGGGCGCGGAGCGTGGCGGGCGTGATCACGGCCCCCGCCTCGAAGCGTTCTTCGAGGACCGCCACGTTGACGGGCTGGTAGACCACCTTGAAGGGGTTCTTGAAGCCGCGCAACCTGGCCAGCTTCCGCGTGAGTGGGAACTGCCCGCCCTCGAACGTGGGGCGGAGGTCGCGGCCGCTGCGGGAGCGTTGCCCCTTGATGCCGCGCCCGGAGTACGTGCCGTGGCCGCTCGAGTTCCCGCGGCCGACGCGCTTGCGGGCGTGGGTCGCCCCGCGCGGAGGACGAAGGTGGTGCGCGCGGATGCTCATGCTGTCACCTCCTCCACCTCGACGAGGTGGGCGACCTTCGCCACCATGCCCCGAATCGAGGGGGTGTCCTCGTGCTCGACGACGTCGTGGAGGTGGCGGAGGCCGAGCTTGCGGATCGTTTCCTTCTGGTCCCGACTGTAGCCGATGGCGCTCTTCCGCCAGCGAATACGGAGCCTGCTCATCGCGTCGACACCTCGCCGCGGGCAGCCGCGAGACGCCGCTCGCGGGCGCCGATGGTCTCCTGAAGCATGCCGAGCGCCTTCATCGTGGCCTGGGCCACGTTGATGGGGTTGCGGCTTCCCAGGGATTTGGCCAGCACGTCCTTCACGCCGGCGAGCTCGAAGATCGCCCGCATCGGACCGCCGGCGATGACGCCGGTGCCGGGGGCCGCTGGCTTCATGAGCACCTTCGAGGCACCGAAGTGGGTCACGACTTCGTGCGGGATGGTGGTCCCATGCATCGGGATGCGGATCATCGTCCGGCGGGCGAGTGCGGTGGCCTTGCGGATGGCCTCGGGGACCTCGTTCGCCTTGCCCAGGCCGATGCCGACGCCGCCCCGCCCGTCCCCTACGACGACGAGCGCGCTGAAGCTGAACCGCCGGCCGCCGCGCACGACTTTGGCGACGCGGTTGATGTAGATGGTCTTTTCGGCGAGCTCTTCCTGGGGCGCCTGGTCGAACTGACTCATCAGAACTTCAACCCTCCTTCGCGGGCGCCTTCGGCAAGGGCCTTCACGCGGCCGTGATACTTGTAGCCGCCCCGGTCGAACACCACCGTCTCGATACCCTTGGCCAGCGCGCGCTTGGCGATGAGCCGGCCGACGAGTGCGGCCCGCTCCGTTTTCCGCTTCCCCGCTGCCTCCGCGGCCACCTCCTCATCCAGATCGCTGGCCGCTGCCAGCGTGTGACCGATGGTGTCGTCGATGACTTGAGCGTAGATGTGAGCATGGCTGCGGAAGACGTTGAGGCGAGGGCGCTGGGGAGTGCCCTTCACCTTCTTGCGCACACGCAGGTGCCGCCGCTTCCGCGCCTCCAAGCGGGTGGCGTGGCTCATCAGCGACCCACCTTTCCAGACTTGCCGGCCTTTCGGCGGACGCGTTCGCCCAGGTACCGGATGCCCTTCCCCTTGTACGGCTCGGGCGGGCGCAGCCGGCGGATGTTGGCAGCCACCTGCCCGACGAGCTCCTTGTCGATCCCCTTCACGTGAATGCGTGGGCCATCGACTTCGAAGCTGATGCCCGCAGGCGGCTCGACGATGACCGGATGGGAAAACCCCAGAGAGAGCTGAAGGTTGCTGCCCTGGAGCTGGGCGCGGTAGCCCACGCCCTGAATTTCCAGCGTCTTCGTGAAGCCCTGGCTGACGCCCACGACCATGTTGTCGAGGAGCGTGCGGCAGAGGCCATGGAGCGCCCGGTTCTGGCGCTCATCGTCCGGCCGGGTGACGATGACTCGTCCGTCGTCCTTGGTGAAGCGGATCGGCTTCGGGAAGACGCGCTCGAGCTGCCCCTTCGGCCCCTTCACGACGACGCGGTTCCCCTCCCCGATGGTCACCTCGACCCCGGGGGGGATGGGAACGGGCTTGCGTCCGATGCGGGACATGGCCTGAACCCCTTACCAGACGTAGCACAGCAGCTCGCCGCCGACGGATTCGCGGCGCGCCTGCTGGCCGGTCATCACGCCCTTGGGCGTGGAGAGGATGGCGATGCCGAGCCCTCCGTATACGCGAGGGATCTGGCGCTTCTGCACGTAAACCCGGAGTCCGGGCTTGCTGACTCGCTGGAGCCCGTTGATGGCAGGCTGCTTCCGGCCGAGGTAGTTGAGCTCGATGCGGAGCTCGGCCTGAGGTCGGCCCTCCTGCTGAATGACGGTGTAGTCCTTGATGAAGCCCTCCTCCTTGAGGACCTTGGCGATGGCCACCTTCATCTTCGACGCCGGCATGCTGACGGAGTCGTGGCGGGCGGCCACGGCGTTCCGGATGCGGGTGAGCATGTCGGCGATCGGGTCATTCACGCTCATGGCGGAACTCCTGGCTTCCACGGGCTACCAGCTCGACTTCGTGACGCCGGGCAGCAAGCCGCGGTGGGCATACTCCCGGAAGGTGATGCGGGAGAGGCCGAACTTACGGATGTACGCCCGGGGGCGGCCGTCGATGATGTCGCGATTCTTCAGCCGCGTCGGGCTACTGTTGAGGGGTAGCTTCCGCAATTCGGCATAGATAGCGGCCACCCGTTCGGGGTCGCCCCAGGCCTTCTTCAATTCGGCCTTCAGCGCCTCACGACGAGCGCGGTACTTCTCGTACAGCTCGCGGCGCCGCTTGTCACGATTGATGATACCCTTGGACGCCATCTCGTCCCTCCTAGTTCCGCCGGAACGGCATCCCCAAAAGTTCGAGGAGCCGCCGTCCTTCTTCGTCGGTCTTCGCCGTCGTCACGATGGTGACCTGAAGCCCGCGCACCTTGTCGATCTTGTCGTAATCGATTTCCGGAAAGATGAGCTGTTCCCGGATGCCGATGGAGTAGTTCCCCCGCCCGTCGAAGGCGTTCGGGTTCAGACCGTGGAAGTCGCGAATGCGCGGCAGGGCCGCGGTGATCAGCCGGTCGAGGAACTCCCACATGCGGGCGCCGCGGATCGTACAGGCGACGCCAATGGGGTTCCCGGCGCGGAGGCGGAAGTTCGCGATCGAGCGCTTGGCGCGGGTCACGATCGGCTTCTGGCCGGTGATGGCAGCCACCTGCTCGACGGTGTGGTCGAGAGCAGCAGCGTTCGAGAGCGCCTCGCCCAATCCGACGTTGACGACGATCTTCTCGAGGCGCGGCACCTGCATGATGTTCTTGTAGCCGAACTCCTGCCGGAGCTGCGGCACAACTTCGTTGAGGTAGCGGTCCTTCAGGCGGGGCGGCATCAGTCGATATCCCTCCCGCTGCGCTTCGCGACGCGCACCCAGCTGCCGTCTTCGCGGCGGCGGAAGGTGACGCGCGTGGGCTGGTCCGTGTTCGGGTCGATGAGCATCACGTTGCTGATGTGGATGGGCGCCTCGCGCTCGATGATCTGGGACTGCTGGCCCACGGCCCGGGCGCGCTGATGGCGCTTCACGATGTTGACGCCCTCCACGATGACGCGCTCGTGCTTCCGATCCACCTTGCGCACGATCCCCCGCTTGCCGCGGTCCTTCCCGGCGATGACGACCACGCGATCGCCGCGCTTAATCTTTGCCGGCATCAGAGCACCTCCGGCGCCAGGGAGACGATCTTCATGAAGTTCTTGTCGCGCAGCTCGCGGGCCACGGGGCCGAAGATGCGCGTCCCACGGGGGTTCTGGAGATCGTTGGCGAGGAGCACGGCGGCGTTGTCATCGAACTTGATGTAGGAGCCGTCGGGCCGGCGGTACTCCTTCGCCACGCGGACGATCACCGCCCGCACGACGTCGCCCTTCTTGATGTTGGCATGGGGCTGGGCCGACTTGACGCTGGCCACAATCACGTCGCCCGGGCGGCCGTAGCGCCGCTTGCTACCACCGAGCACGCGGATGCAAAGCAGCTCGCGCGCTCCGGAGTTGTCGGCAACCTTGAGGCGGGACTCCTGCTGGATCACGGCGTCTCACCCTCCGCGGCACCGGCAACACGGCTGGGCGCGGCCTGGACGTCCTCTTCGAGCTCGCGGCCGATGAGGTCGGCTTCGATCTCGGGCACCTCGCCGCGCTGGACGATTTCGATGACGCGCCACCGCTTCTCCCGGGAGAGGGGGCGCGTCTCTTCGATACGCACGATGTCGCCGATGCGGCACTCGTTGTGTTCGTCGTGTGCTTTGTACCGCTTCGTTCGCGTGATGGTCTTGCGGTAGAGCGGGTGCATGGTCCGCCGCTCCACGGCGACGACCACCGTCTTCTGCATCTTGTCGCTCACCACCACGCCCTGGAGGACGCGTCGCTGTCCCATGGTCAACCCTCACCTCGCAGGCGGGCGAGCTCGCGCTCGCGCTTCACGGTCAGGAGCCGGGCGATGCGCTTTCGCGCTTCCCGGAGCGCACGGTAGTTCTCCAGCTGGCGGGTAGCATGCTGGAATCGGAGGGTGAAGAGCGCCCGGTACGCCTCGTTGATCTCCCGGGCGAGGCGCTGGTCATCCCATTGGCGGATTTCGGCGAGCTCTTGGCGTGCCATCTCGGACCTCCTCAGATGGTGAGCTCGTCGCGCGCGACGATGCGCGTCGGGACCGGCAGCTTGTGGGCGGCGCGGCGGAGCGCCTCGCGGGCGATGGGCTCGGCGACGCCAGCCACTTCGAAGAGAATCCGGTTCGGCTTGACGACGGCCACCCAGCGGTCGGGCGCGCCCTTCCCCGAGCCCATGCGCGTTTCGGCCGGCTTCGCCGTCGCGACCTTGTCGGGGAAGATCCGAATCCAGATTTTACCACCGCGCTTCATGTAGTTGGTCATGGTGCGCCGGGCGGCCTCGATTTGGCGGGCATCGACCCAGGCGGCCCCTTCGGCTTGCAGGGCGTACTCGCCGAAAACGATGGTGTTACCGGCCGTGGCCTCGCCGGTGAGGCGGCCGCGGTGGTGCTTCCGATGCTTCACACGCCTCGGCTGCAGCATCGCGTTCTCACTCCTCGCCGCCGCCCGACTGGCGGGCTACGGCTTCTTGTTCTTCGACGGAGATGGCGACATGAACGGGCCCGCCGGGCTGGGCAGCCGGCGTAGGTTCGGCCGCGGCAGCCTCCTCCTCTTCGGGCACCTCGTACTCGCGTTCGGCCGGCAGGACATCGCCCTTATAGATCCACACCTTCACGCCGATGATGCCGTAGGTCGTGAGGGCTTCGGCAAAGCCGTAATCGATGTCGGCGCGAAGGGTGTTGCGGGGCACCCGGCCGGCAGCTTCCGTTTCGCGACGGGACATCTCCGCGCCGCCGAGCCGGCCGGCGATGGTGATACGAACGCCCTTGGCGCCCCGCTGCATCGTGCGCTGAACGGCCTGCTTGATAGCCCGCCGGAAGGCAACGCGCCGCTCGATCTGGTCGGCAACGGAGCGGGCCACGAGGTAGGCATCCAGCTCGGGGACGCGGATCTCGTTGATGTTGACGCGCACCCGCCCGCCGGTCATCTGCTCCAGGGCTGTGCGCAGCTCCTCCACACGCCCGCCCCCGCGGCCGATGACGATCCCCGGCTTGGCCGTGTGGATGGTGACGGTCACCAGGTTGGCGTTCCGGTCGATCTCCACGCGGCTGATGCCGGCATCCGGCAGCTGCTCAAGGATGAAACGCCGGATGCGCAGGTCCTCGTGGAGCTTCTGGGTGTAGTCGCGGTCGGCGAACCACTTCGAGTCCCAGTCGTAGAGGATGCCGAGGCGCAGGCCGTGTGGATGGACTTTCTGACCCACTGGCTACCCCTCCCGCCGGTCGAGAACGATCGTGATGTGGCTTGAGCGCTTGATGATGGGGCTCACACGCCCACGGGAGCGCGCCTTGTACCGCCTGAGACGGCGGCCGTCGTCGGCCACGGCACGCTTGATGACGAGCTCGTCGACATCGAGGTTGAAGTTGTTCTCGGCGTTGGCGGCCGCCGAAAGGACGACCTTCGAGACGGTGCGCGCGTGCGGCGACGGCGCGTAGCGCAGCAGGGCGAGCGCCTGGTCGACGCTGAGGCCCGGGAGGCGCTCGAGGATGAGGCGCACCTTCCGCGGCGAAACGGGAACGTTGCGGGCGACAGCGCGAACTTCCATGGCTAACGCCTCACCTTGCTCTGTCGGTCACTCTTGGAGACGTGACCGCGGAACGTCCGCGTCGGGGCGAACTCCCCCAGACGATGGCCGACCATCTGCTCGGTGATGAACACGGGCACGTGCCGCCGGCCGTCGTGGACGGCAATGGTGAGACCGACCATTTCCGGCACGATCATGGAGGCTCGCGACCACGTCTTGATAACGGTGCGCTGTCCGCTGGCGCGGACGGCCAGCACCTTCTTCCACAGCTTCGGGTGGACGAACGGCCCCTTCTTCGTCGAGCGCGACATCGCCCCGCTTACCTCCTGCGCCGCACGATGAACTTATCGGTGCGTTTGTTGTTGCGCGTCCGATAGCCGAGGGTGGGCTTCCCCCAGGGCGTCTTCGGGCCGGGCATGCCGATGGGAGCCTTCCCTTCGCCGCCCCCGTGGGGATGGTCGCGCGGGGTCATCGCCGAACCGCGCACCTCGGGCCGGCGCCCCAGGTGGCGCTTCCGGCCTGCCTTCCCCAGCTTCACGAGCGAGTGCTCGACGTTCCCCACCTGACCGACCGTAGCCATGCAGCGGATGTGCACCCGGCGCACCTCTCCGCTCGGCAGACGAACGAGCGCGTAATCGCCCTCCTTCGCCATCAGCTGGGCGGCGGCGCCGGCGCTGCGGACCAGTTGCCCGCCCTTCCCCGGGTAGAGCTCGATGTTGTGGATGGTCGTGCCAGTGGGGATGTTGGCCAAGGGCAGCGCGTTCCCCACCTTCACCTCGGCATCGGGGCCGCTCATCACCGTATCGCCAACCTGCAGCCCAAGCGGCCAAAGGATGTACCGCTTCTCGCCGTCGGCGTAGTGAAGGAGGGCGATGCGCGCCGTCCGGTTGGGGTCATATTCGATTGCCGCGACTTTCGCAGGAACGCCGAACTTATCCCGCTTCCAATCGATGATGCGGTACAGCCGCTTGTGCCCGCCGCCCCGGTGGCGCACGGTGATGCGACCTTGGTTGTTCCGGCCCGCATGCTTGCGGCCGAGGGAGACCACCAGCGAACGCTCGGGCCGCTCCTTGGTGATCTCTTCGAAGGTGTAGCCGCTGGCGTTCCGACGACCGGGTGAAGTGGGCTTGTACGTCTTGATCGGCATCGGCTACACCCCCTCGAAGAGCTCGATCTTGTCGCCCGGCTGGAGGGTGACGATGGCCTTCTTCCAATCGGGCTGGCGGGTAACGCGGCGTCCGAAGCGCCGGGCCTTGCCGCGGACGTTCATGGTGTTCACAGCTTTCACGCGGACGCCGAAGGCGATTTCGACCGCTTCCTTGATCTGCGCCTTGTTGGCCCTGGGGTCGACCTCGAAGACGTACTTGTTCTGCGCGGCCAGGGCCGTGCTCTTCTCGGTGATGATGGGGCGCCGAAGGACGGAGTACGGATGGATATCCGCCATCAGGCCACCTCCGCCGTACGGTTCCCCCGCCGCGGCTTCAGGTTCGCGCCGCCCCAGAGCGCTTCGGCCTTCCGGACGGCGTCTTCGGTCATCAGCACGCGGTGGGCGTTCACCAGATCGACGACGTTGAGATAGGCGGCGGGCATCGCCTTCACGAAGGGGATGTTCCGCGCCGCCTGGTGAAGCACCGGCTCGTGTTCACCGGTCACGAGGAGCGCGGTGCGCGAGATGCCCAGCCCTTCGAGGAGCTCCGCCACCAGCTTCGTCTTCGGTTCGGGGGGAACGAGGGCTTCGACGACGAGGATTTCCCCCGCCGCGGCATGCGCGCTGAGAGCGGAACGGATGGCGAGGCGTCGCATCTGCTTCGGAAGCCGCTGGGAGAAGTCGCGCGGCTTCGGCCCGTGAGCGATGCCCCCGCCGACATGATGCGGTGCCCGGATGGAGCCCTGACGGGAGCGCCCGAGGCCCTTCTGCCGACGAATCTTCCGGGTGGAGCCACGCACTTCGCCGCGCCGGAGGGTATGACCCCCGCCGGCCCGACGGTTCGCCATCTGGGCCACGTACGCCTGGTGGAGGACCCACCGGTTCGGCTCGATGCCGAACACCTCGTCAGCCGCCTCGATCTCGCGGACCACGTTCCCCTGGGCGTCGACCACTGGCAGCTTCATTTCGACACCTTCCTCGCGTGGCGGATGCGCACCAGGCCGCCCTTGGGACCGGGGACGGAGCCGGCCACGAAGATGACGCCCCGCTCGTCGTTGCGGGCGACGACTTCGAGGTTGCGGACGGTGCTGCGAACCGCGCCCATGTGTCCCGCCATGCGGGTGCCTTTCAGCACCCGGCCGGGGGTCGTGCCGGAGCCGATGGAGCCCGGCGCGCGGTGACGGTCGGACTGCCCGTGCGTCTTCGGGCCGCCGCTGAACCCGTGGCGCTTCACACCGCCCTGGAAGCCCCGCCCCTTGGAGATGCCGGTGACGTCCACCCGCTCGCCCACCTGGAAGATCTCCACGCCGATGCGGTCGCCCAGCTTGAAGGCCGAGGGGTCGCCGCGGAATTCGGCGAGGTGGCGGAGCTTGAGGCCGCCAGCAGCGCGCAGATGGCCGGCCTCCGGGCGGTTGAGGCGCTTCGCCTCGCCGAACCCGACTTGGATGGCCGTGTAACCGTCGGTGTCGGGCGTCTTAATCTGCGTGACGTAGCAGGGCCCCACCTCGATGGCGGTGACGCCACGCATGCGGCCTTCGCCATCGAAGATGGAGAGCATTCCGAGCTTCCGGCCAAGCAGTCCTTCGATACTCATGGCTACAGCTTGATTTCGATGTCGACGCCGCTCGGCAGCTGGAGGCGCATGAGCGTGTCGACGGTCTTCGATGTCGGGTCGATGATGTCGATGAGCCGCTTATGGGTGCGGATCTCGAAGTGTTCGCGCGAATCCTTGTAGACGTGCGGGCTGCGGATGACGCAGAACCGCTCGATGGTGGTGGGCAGAGGGACGGGGCCAGCGACCGCGGCGCCCGTGCGTTCGGCCGCCTCGACGATCTGCCGGGCCGATTGGTCGAGGAGCCGGTGATCGTAGGCTTTCAGCTTGATGCGAATCTGCTGGCGTGCCATCTCTCTCCCTCCCGCGGGTGAGGCGCTGCGCTATTTCAGGATCTTGGTGACGACGCCGGCGCCCACGGTGCGGCCCCCCTCGCGGATGGCGAACCGCTGCCCCTCCTCGCAGGCCACCGGCTGAATCAGCTCCACCGTCAGGTTCACGTTG
>Ga0197143_1002004_pt1 | contig 15896 bp, 16 predicted proteins | sample GBS70_MetaG_FD_148603 | JGI IMG/M metagenome (GOLD analysis project Ga0197143, IMG submission 148603) | Sediment microbial communities from Great Boiling Springs, Gerlach, Nevada, United States - GBS 70_MetaG | ecosystem: Environmental > Aquatic > Thermal springs > Hot (42-90C) > Sediment...
CATCTTCATCCAACATCCTCCCGACAGAACTTGAAAGCCCGTTGCGCAAAATCTTGACTAACCGTAAAATCTATCCTGTGGCTGTCAAAGTCTTGAACGCTTTGGCGGAGGAATGACTATGTGGGGCTGCCTATACCGCATCGCCTTTTGGGTAGACATTGGGTGGAACTTCCTTCTCCTCTACCTTTGTGGTTTGGGTTGTCGGTGGGTCATCGTCAGGTCAGGATGGATGTGGTATGTAAAAGTGCCTGCTTGCGGAGTTCTTATTTGGATCGCGTGGGAAGTCTTCAAAAATGTCGCACGACAGTTGAACCTTTATTGGTTCCTCCCTGAATCACAACGGTCTAAACGCCCCTAAAAGTCGCTTCGTCTGAAATGCTTAGTTAATTGCGAGCAAAACAGTCGGTGGGACTCAGTTCATCACCAGCTCGACGGAGCCGACGATTATCCTGTCTCCTGTTTTTGCACCCGCTTTGCGTAAGGCTTTCCATATTCCGTGCCTGATGAGTCGCTCCTTGATTTCTGCTAAGGCTTGTGGATGAGACGCATTTATGAGGTTCGTGAGTTGCTCAACATTTCCTCCTTGAACCGACCAAGTTTCTTCGTTCACCTGTTCAATCGTGAGCGTAGGTTTAGGAACTGGAGGGGCGACAATTTCCTCATCCACCCATTCATTCACTTGCTGTGGTTGAAACTTTTTGACCAATTCAGCCATCCTGTAAATCAAAGGCGTTAAACCTTCTCCTGTCAACGCAGAAATTGGGAAAACATCGTAGCCGAGTTTTTGCCAATGAGGAAGGCAGCGTTGTAGGTTTTCATGGGCTGTTGGGAGATCAATCTTGTTGGCAACCACAATTTGATGTTTTTTCGCCAACTCCGGGCTGTAGAGCCTGAGTTCCTCGTTGATAACTTCAAAATCGCGAATGGGGTCTCTTCCTTCAACGGCAGCGATGTCAACCATGTGAACCAGCAAAGATGTCCTTTCAGCATGACGCAAAAACCGATGCCCTAAGCCAACCCCTTTATGAGCGCCCTCAATGAGCCCTGGCAAGTCAGCAACGACGAAACTGAAATTGTCAACCCTTACCGTCCCCAAATTCGGAACTAAAGTTGTGAAAGGGTAATCGGCGATTTTGGGACGGGCTGCACTGATTCGGCTGATTAATGTTGACTTGCCAACATTAGGGTATCCGATTATACCGACATCGGCTAAGAGTTTTAATTCCAGCCTCAAAACTCTTTCCTCACCAGGCTCTCCCATTTCTGCGAAAACAGGAATTTGTCTGGTTGGAGTTGCGAAGTGAGCGTTTCCTCGCCCGCCCCTTCCCCCTCTCGCCACAATAACCCTTTGCCCGGGTTTAACCAAATCAGCCAGCAACTCTCTTGTTTCGCGGTCATAAATCGCTGTCCCAACTGGAACTCTGATGATTAAGTCTTCACCGTCAGCACCGCTTTTGTTGCTTCCTTGTCCATGTTGTCCGTTGGGGGCTTTGTAGGTTCTTTGGAGTTGAAGGTCAACGAGGGTTTTCACTGAAGGGTCAGCGAGCAAAATTACATGCCCGCCTCTTCCGCCGTTCCCGCCAGCAGGTCCGCCGCGAGGGACAAACTTTTCTCTCCGAAAAGCGACACAACCATTTCCACCATCACCAGCCTTGACATAAATTACGGCTTCATCAACAAAGTGCATGCTAATTCACCGCAGCCGTTCGGCGGGTAATTTCAACATCAGAAACTTTGCACTACCACTTCAGGCTTATGGCGTTGGTAAGACATTGACCCTGACCTTATCGCCCTTTCGGTCATAGAAGACATAACCATCTGTCAAGGCAAACAGAGTGTAATCGTTGCCCATCCCGACATTCCTTCCCGGCAGGAAACGAGTTCCTCGCTGTCGGATAAGGACATAACCTGCCTTGACAAATTCCCCTCCATAGGCTTTAACACCTAACCGCTTTGATCGGCTATCGCGTCCGTTCTTTGTCGCGCCTCCTGATTTCTTGTGCGCCATTATTGGTCACCTCCGTTGCATTCTTTCATGGGCATTTTTATTGTGGCACAACAATCTGCTCAATCTGCAATTCAGTAAACCACTGGCGGTGCCCTTTTTTGCGCATGTATCGCTTCTTTGGCTTGAACTTGAACACGATGATTTTTTCGCCACGCCCGTGCTTGAGCACCTTAGCGACCACTTTCGCGCCGGGGACATAAGGTGTCCCGATAAGCGTTTGTTCAGGCGTTCGGACGAGCAGCACCTTGTCAGTCTCAAAAGTCTCGCCTTCAGGAATTTCCAATTTTTCAACTCGAAGAACTGAGCCCAGTGTCACTTCATACTGCTTGCCTCCTGTTTCAATAACGGCACGAACGCTCTGCACTGTTTCCATAATGGACTTCCCTCCTTAAACTTGGAGCCGTAGGTAACGACTGCCGGTTCCCCGCAACCGAAATTTGCCTGGATGCGATATGCTAATTTTGAAGCACAAACGGCAGATGTCAAGCGTCCTTGAGTATGTTCTAAAACTACCCATGCCACTGGCTTCAGCCAGTGGTTGATGACGAATTTTTCCTGAGCGCCAAATTTATTCGGCGACAATTCGGAGGCTCATGCCGTGCCGAAAATTCTTCAAGGGTTCGGGCAGTAGCCCGACCCTCCAAGAAATTTGCCGACTGCAGTCGGCGCTCGGTTTTCTTCGTCATCAACTACGGACTAAAGTCTGTAGCATGATTTGATTTTGTTTGCGCTAACAACTGAGGGCTTTAGCCCATAGCGTGGGAAGGAAATCTTTGACTTTTAGAACGCACTCAGCGTCCTCTTTGCGGACATTGGAGGTGAGACTTGTTGCTCGTGAGGTGTTGGGTTTTGATGGTTGCAATCTTGGCTTTGATTGGGTGCCGACCGACTGAAAGAATTGTTGCCAAAGCAGACGGAGTTACAGTCACAGCGAAAGAATTGCAGGAAGAACTTTGGCAAAAGTATGGCGCTATCGCTCTCAGGGAACTGCTTCAAGGGAAACTGTTAGAGCGTGAAGCACAAAAACGGGGCATTGAAGTAACTGACAACGAAGTCGTCCAGGCTTTAAAGCGAAAAGGGTTGCCGAACAATCGTGAGAACCAACTCAGGGTTAGAATGGAGTTGCTTCTGGACAAACTGGCGAACTCAATGGTTGAGGTTACGGAAGCGGATGCGAGAAAGCATTACGAGCAAAACCGAGCGCTGTATGAACAACCTGAAAGGGTTCGGTTGCGAGACATAACTTTGGAGAGCAGAGAAAACGCTGAGGCTATTTGGAAGGCATTGCAATTGCGGAAGGGAGATAACTTTGCCGATTTAGCCCGCCATTTTTCCATCAACCCTGCCACGCGTCAGCATGGAGGAGATATGGGCATAATTCCCATCAGTGACCTTCACCCGAAATTGCGTGAAGTCGTTAAAAGCATGAAGGTCGGTGATTTTAGCCGACCTGTTGAAATCAACGGTGAGTGGGTCATCGTTAAGTTAGAGGCTCGCTTCCCGGCAGAGCGGAAGAAATTTGAGCAAGTGAGAGAGCGAATTATCGCCCAATTGAGGCAACAAAAAATTTGGCAGTTGAAATTGGAACTGCCAAACAAACTTTGGCGCCAAGCGAGGGTTCAAATCCTTGACCCAAGGCTGAAAGGAGACCAACGGTAGGAGGTAGAAACCTATGGCGAAAACGAGGAAGGAAAAAGAACGGGCTCAAAAACTTTGGGAGGAAAGGAGAGATTTATTGCGATTCGGATACGGGAAGATAGCAGAATTCATCGTCCGCGATGCAAGGCAAAAGTATCAACAAGCAATGCAAGCGCGGTCAAAAGGGGATTTGGAAAGCACTGAAGCAATGTTGAGGGAAGTTGTGGAGAAAGTTCCTGACGCTCCCGATCCGTTGCTGGCTCTGGGGCAATTATTGATGGAAACGGGCAGGGCAGAAGAGGCTATAGGCTTCCTCAGCAAAGCATGCGATGTTGATGACATGAACCCTCAGGGGCACTTTCTGTTCGGGCAAGCGTTGGAAGCAACAGGGAGATTGAGAAGGGCGAAGGAAGCATATGAGCGCGCTCTGCAACGCTACCCAACAGGAGATTTGGCACGGGAGATTGCGAAAAGGCTACAGGCTTTAAATGAAAGGTTAGCATCTCAACCCTCCCTTACCCTTTCCGAGGAGCAGGCGAAAGTCCTTGAGGAAGCGTTGCATTGGGCGAAGTTCTACCTTGAGGTTGGTTTCCCGCGAAGAGCCCGTGAGTATTTGGCTCAAGCCAAGTCTATAGCCCCTGACCATCCAACCGTCCAAGAAATCTCAAAGGAAATTGAAAAAGCCCTCGGAACCTAAGGGGCACTACCTCCACCGAGACCTGTCTGGGAAAGTTGCACCACTGCAGGACCGAGAATAACGATGAATAGTGTTGGGAAGATGAACAGCACCAATGGGAAAATAAGTTTGACGGGAAGTTTGGCGATTTGCTCACGGATCATTCTCAACCGCTTTTTGCGCAACTCTGTCGCTAATGCTTTCAACGCTTCGGCGAGAGGTGAACCTAAGGTCTCTGCTTGGTGGACAGCGGAGACGAGGAGCGAAATATCCTCCAACTTCAACCGTTCTGCCATATCACGAAGCGCTTGGGCTCGCGATTTACCTAAAGTGACCTCTCTCATCGCCCTTTTCAACTCATTGGAAAGTGGACCTTTAAACCTGCGGGTAGCTTCATGGACAGCGCCATCAAACGCTAATCCTGCTTCAATTGAGAGTGTAATCAAGTCCAGCATATCTGGCAATTGTCTTAAGATGTGGCGGCGTCGTCGGTTCGCAACTCCGCGAAGCCAAAAGACTGGTCCCAAAAAACCGACGATGCTTAAAATGCTCACAGAAATGACGATGTTCATAGGGGTTGCAATACCTGGGACTTTGAAGGCAAGAAGGATTGGCAGGAAAGCACCCAAAAATGCTCCGGCAAGAGTCAACAATAATCTCAAACCCATCAAATCTGCTGGCATTAACCCTAAGGGGTAACCAGCCATTGCTAACAACTCTTCTGTGACTTTCAAAGATGCTCCCGCTTGAGGCACGAACTTACTGAATTGCTGAATGATGGGGAGCACAAAGGTTCTGAATAGCCGAAAAGGCAGCGACATTTTCATCTCTTCGTCCTCTATTTCAGCCAAAATTTGTTCCTCTTCCAAAACCCTTGCCCTAACCATTCGTGAAATTCGTTCCCTTAACTGGCGGGCACGGATTTCCTGATAGATACCGATGCCTGCCAATGTTAGTGCAATTAGCCACAATCCAGCAACAACCATCAAATCCGTCACGACAAATCACCTCACAGTTCAACCTGTCACAGTTCAACCTGAAGCAATCTGCGAATCCAAAGCATGCCCACAGTTTGCATGATAATCCCCGTGTAAATCATCTTGTGCCCCAGTTCGGTGCCAAGTAACAACTGCATCCAGCCTGGGTTGATAATGAACACCAAAGTGGCGACTGCGAACGGCAAACCCATCAAAATCCAGCCGCTAAATCTCGCTTGCGCTGTTGAAGCGGCTATTTCGCCTCTCAACTCAATTCTTTGCCGAATTGTGTCCGCAACTGTTGAAAGTATCCGCGAAAGGTTCCCTCCCCTTCTAAGTTGCACTAAGATGGCAGAAACTGTGATGTCGTAGTCGTAACTTTGGACTCGCTCAGCCATTATTTGCAAGGCTTGTTCAACAGGCATTCCCAAAGAGGAGAGGCGGACAACTCTGTCCAACTCCTCTGAAATCGGCGGCGGTAACTGGTCTGCTGCCAGCCGAGCGCTTTGAAGAAAACTGTAGCCAGCAGATAAGCCAGCAGAGATGATGGTTAAAGCATCTGCTAACTGGTTCTCCAAAAGCGTCTTTCGGCGGTTAATTCGCCAACGAAGTGCCCAATTGGGAACAGCAAAACCTAAAAAGCCCCCGATCAGGAAACCAACAAATTGCTTCATGAAAATGGCGACTATGGCTGATAGCCCCACAACCGTGAAGAGGAGAAAAATCAGGAACTCCTCACCGCGAACAGGCAGTCCTGCCTCCATCATTTTCCGAGAGTAAACCTTTGCCCACTTGGTTTTGGAAAACAGCCTCGTTAAAAGCGGAAACCTTTCCTTTTCCTCTGCTGTTAAAACGGTTTCGGTTGTTGACATCATCGGTATCACCTCTTAAGGCTTTAGTCCGACATAAAGATGTCGTCGGGCAAATCAATCCCAGCAACTTTAATTCGCTCAGCGCATAAGGGTCTGAAACCTGTTGCTCTGTGCTGACCAATTACCCTATTTTGTGCGTCCACACCTTTTTGCTCAAAGACGAAAATATCCTGCAATAGCACAGTGTCTCCTTCAAGTCCTTGCACCTCAGTGATATAGACCACTTTTCGGCTACCGTCAGACAAACGGGAGGCGTGGACAATTAGATGGAGGGCGGAGGCTATCTGCCGGGCAATCGCCTTTTGAGGCAACTCCATCCCTGCCATCATGATCATTGTCTCAAGGCGGTAAATGGTGTCGCGAGGTGAGTTGCTGTGCAAAGTTGACATAGAGCCATCATGACCGGTATTCATCGCCTGAATCATATCCAACGCTTCCGGACCGCGACACTCGCCGACGATAATTCGGTCAGGACGCATTCTCAAGGCGTTTCGGACAAGTTCCCGTATTGGAACTGCTCCTTGCCCTTCAATGTTGGGTGGGCGTGCTTCCAATGCAACCCAGTTTTCGTGTTGAAGTTGCAACTCTGCGGCGTCTTCAGCAGTGACTATTCGTTCCCAAGGGGGAATAAAGTTGCTGAGGACATTGAGCAAAGTTGTTTTACCCGAACCAGTTCCCCCAGAGACGATTATGTTTAGCCGAGCCCTAACTGCTGCTTGAAGGAAGATTGCCATCGGTTCAGTCAGCGAACCGAACTCTATGAGTTTTTCAATTGTCAGAGGCTTTCGCGAAAACTTCCGAATGGTAATGCAAGGTCCTTTTATCGCCAAAGGCGGAATGATTACATTAACTCGGCTTCCATCTGGGAGGCGAGCATCCATTAGTGGAGTTCGTTCGTTAACTTGCCTACCTAAAGGCGACAATATTTTGTCAATAATACGAATGACATGTTCGTCATTGTCAAACCGTTGGTCGCTCAAATAGATGCGCCCTTTCCTCTCGTAGAAAATCTTGTCAGCGCTGTTGACCATGATTTCAGTGATAGTCGGATCATCTAAGAAGGCTTGGAGTGGTCCGTATCCGATTATCTCGTCCAAAACCTCTTGGATAAGCACCTCCCTCAATTTGCTGGGAAGCGAGACTTGTTCGCTTTCCATCATCTCTTGGGCAACTCTTTCAACCAAAGGGCGAACTTGTTGAGCGTTTTGCATGTCAATACCTTTAGCGAAGCCACGCTCAAAATCCGAAACGACCCTTTGGTGGACTTTCCCCCTCAATCTCAGAATCAAATCCCTTTCTTCCTTGCTCAATCGGGGACGGTCACCTATCGGGGCTGTATCCTCCCAAGAAACCTCGTCCTTAGGTATGGTCAGGCGAAGTTTACCCTCCACCCTCTCCCCTACCCTTTGACCGTCCGCAGGTTCCTTCGGCGCTGCTGTCACCTGACCCTGTTGTTGTTGCTGCGGTGCTGTCCTGCGAATAAACATGCCCTGCTCTCACCTCCATTCAGCGTCGGTTTTATTATAACATTGCTTAAGTAAGAACGCAACGACTTGTAACCTTGCTTCCCCTTTATCGGAAGAAGTGGTGCTTCGTTGGGTGCAGAATCTGCAAAAAACTGAAGCCCTGTAAGTTTTGCCAGCCAAGAGCAAGTTAATTTCGCTCACGCCAAAATGGTCTGTAAGCCGAAACACTTTTCATTTTCTCGGAGGGATGCTCATGGCAGTCAGGAGTTTTGTCGCTTTAGAGTTATCGGAAGATGTGAGGGGAGAGTTGACGAATTTACTTAATCGGCTCCGACAAACCAACGCTGCAGTCAAATGGGTTGAGCCAGAGAATTTGCACCTGACTTTGAAGTTTCTTGGGGAAGTTCCAGAGGAACAAATTGAGGTGATTGTGGGTGCATTAAGGGTAGTTGCTCAAGCGACTGAACCTTTTTCGTTCACGGTGAAGGGGGTTGGTGGTTTTCCTGACCTTCGCCGACCCAGAGTTTTATGGGTTGGGGTTGAACCGACACCACCTTTGATGAGGCTACAGCAATTTGTTGAGAGAACGATGGAACAACTGGGATTTGCTCCAGAGGAAAGGGCTTACCACCCCCACATCACCCTTGGGCGAGTTAAAGCGATGACTGGAATGGAAAGGGTTCTGGCAGTTTTGAGTGAACACTCAGGCTTCAATTTTGGTTCAGTTCCTGCTAAGCACCTGACACTGTTCCGCAGCGATTTATCGCGAGAAGGACCAACTTACACACCTATCGCCCTTCTGCCCTTCTCTGAGGCAACATCAATTTGAAGTCTCTAAGTTTTCGGTAAGGGGTGAAGAAAGGATGGAAAGGTCGTTCAATCAAGCGATAGACGAACGGAGTCAAGAACAGTTGAAGAGGGCACTGGAGTGTGTTCTGTTTGTGGCAACGAAACCACTACCACTTGAAGAGGTCGCACGCATCTTGCAAATTCCTTTGGATGAAGCGTTAATGCTCTTGAATGAACTTGCTGTGGATTACGAGCGTCGCAGCGGGTTAGCAATCGTGGAGGTGGCTGGCGGTTGGCGGATGGTAACGCGCCCAGAGTTTGCCCCTTATATTTCAAGGCTTCACCCACTGCAACGGGCTCGCCTCTCTCGCGGCTCATTGGAAGTTTTGGCAATTATCGCTTATCACCAACCAATCACTCGCCCCGAAATTGAGCAGTTGCGCGGCGTTGACAGTTCAGCAGCAATTCAAAGTTTGCTTGAGCACGGACTAATTCAAGTTATTGGCTACAAAGAAACCGTCGGTCGCCCTCGTCTTTATGCAACGACCCAAAAGTTTCTGGAATTGTTCGGTCTGCGCTCACTTGATGAACTCCCTCCCTTGCGTGAATGGCAAGAACAGGCTGCCAAGTTTTTAGCGGAAGCGAAGAACGAGGAAGAGGCGAACAAAGTCTCCAATGAAAGTTAATGGCTCAGGCAATAAACGGTTAAATGCCCTTATGCTTTAAACGAGCGGTTCAAAGCCCTCAACCTTTCAACAATGTCAGGCAACAAATCTAACACTCGCAGGATATGCTCACGGGTGGTGAAACGACCAAGAGTTAGCCTCAACGAACCAATTGCTAATTCGTAATCCAAACCCAAAGCCAACAAGACATGAGACGGTTCTAAACTTCCTGAGGAGCAAGCGGAGCCGGAAGAGGCTGCAATTCCGTTCATATCCAACTGAAGCAGTAGCACCTCCCCTTCAATCCCTCGGAAACTAAAGTTTGCATTATGAGGCAACCTTTGGGTTGGATGACCGTTCAGCCGACTATCTGTGATGACCCTTAACACTCCTGCAATCAATTCGTCCCTAAGGGATTGAAGTTTTGGCAATTCTGTCGGCATTTCTTTGACAGCAATCTCCAGCGCCTTTGCCATTCCCACAATCCCGGCAACATTTTCAGTGCCTGAACGCCTGTTGCGTTCTTGTCCACCCCCAGTTATCTGGGGCAAAAGCCTCACACCCTTGCGAACGAAGAGTCCACCAACGCCTTTGGGACCGTAGAACTTGTGGGCAGAAAAACTTAACAAGTCCACGCCTAACTCTTGGATGTCAACAGGGATGTGTCCTACTGTTTGGACAGCGTCCGTGTGGACTATGATTTCGGGGCGCTTCTCTTTGACCGCTTTCACTATCTCTGCAATGGGCTCAATAGTCCCGATTTCGTTATTGGCGTGCATTATGCTCACAAGTATGGTTCTTTCGTTAATTGCTTCTGCAAATTGTTCGGGTGAAACGAGACCGTGCTCGTCAACGGGAAGGTAAGTAACAGAGAAACCTATGTCCTCAAGCGCCTTGCATGTCCTCAAGACGGCATGGTGCTCTATAGTGGTCGTGACGATGTGGTTGCCCTTTTGCCGATACGCTTCAGCGACGCCTCGCAATGCCAAATTGTCGCTTTCCGTCCCACCACTGGTGAACACAATTTCGCTTGGCTGGCAATTCAACAAATAAGCAATTTTTTCCCTCGCTTCATCAATTGCCAACCTCGCTTTACGACCGAATGAGTGTATGCTGTTAGGGTTACCAAAGTGCTCCGTCATGTATGGCAACATCGCCTCCAGAACCCTCGGGTCAGGGGGCGTGGTGGCAGCATAGTCAAGGTAAATTCGCTCTCCGCTCATTTAAAAACCCTCCCTTCCAAAATTGTCTGTGCGTTCAAAAGTTTAATGCGGCAGTTCTTCACTTGATGGCTAAAGGCTGAACTGTGACAGAATGGTTGACGGTGATCGGAGATGGAGTTTCGGGTAGGCATAGGATTTGATGCTCACAGATTTGCCCCAAACAGAATTTTGAGACTTTGCGGCGTGACAATCCCTTACGAGTTGGGGCTTATTGGACACTCAGACGCTGATGTTGCCCTTCACGCTTTGTGCGATGCACTTTTGGGTGCTTTGGCGCTCGGCGACATAGGTCAACACTTCCCTGACACTGACCCCCATTACAAAGATGCCGACAGTTCCACCTTTCTTGAGGCTGTGATGGCTTTGGTCAGGGAGCGTGGTTGGCAGGTCAACAATGTTGACCTCACGATAATCGCTCAAACTCCAAAACTTGCTCCCTATCGTGATGCAATGAGAAGCCGGCTCGCTGAGTTGCTTGGGGTTGAAATTGATGCAGTCAGTGTAAAGGCTACTACGACAGACCAAATGGGCTTCGTTGGGCGCAGGGAAGGAATTGCCGCAATCGCTGTGGTTTCGTTGACACGGGGTAAGGATCGTGAGGAGACATGAGGCAGGTTACATCGTAATGCGAGCCGTTGAACGAGGAAAATTTTGCTCCCTTCGGTTGTCTCGCCCGCAACTTTACCTTGTCTGTCCCGAAATTGAGAATTAGTGCAATTGTCCGCGACCAAATGGGGGTGGTCAGGAATGCGAAGGTGGATTGGGTCAGCGCCCATCACTATGGCGAGCAAATTATTGTCCCACACGAACCTATCCCAACCGTGTTCATCGTTGCTCCTTAGTCTTCATGCCCAAAACTTGAGAGTTTTAGATTGGGAGCGAACCTCCGGTAAGCCAAATTTGAGCGCACAGTGCTGAGTTTAGAGTGCAGTTATCAGCACCGAAATTTCTCGGCAGTGCAGGAGCACTGCCTTCCAGAAAAACTGTTGTCTCACCATTCGCCACTCACTACTCGCGCTGTCGTTTAGGCTCGGCAGGAACCTCGCCCTCCCATCTTCCTTGTCCCGTGTCCCTTGTCCCCTGTCCCAACTGTAGGAGCAAAATTTGTTTGCTCACCGCTTAACCACCAGCGCTAACTCCTGCCACGAATCCACCTTCTGTCATCTTCCTAATATCCAGCACCTTGTCCAGTTCTTCAGCAGGCATCAAGCCCATCTCCAGCACAACTTCTCTGATGGTCTTGTTTTCCGCCATCGCTTTCTTGACAACCTCTGCAGCCTTATCATAGCCGATGTGGGGAGTTAGAGCCGTTGCCAAGATGGCGTTTTGGGCAGCGAGCCTCTCCATGTGCTCCTTGTTGGCGACGATGCCAGCAATGCACTTGCTGACAAAGACATCGCATGCATTTGCCAAAATCGTGATGGACTGAAGTAGGTTGTGGGCGATGACGGGCAAAGCGACATTGAGTTCAAAGTTCCCCGATGCCGCTGCTGCCGTAACGGTCACATCGCTCCCGAAAACCTGCATCGCTACCATCATCACCGCTTCGGGGATAACGGGGTTGATTTTCCCAGGCATGATGGACGAACCGGGTTGAAGTGCAGGCAAACGAATTTCTGCTAAACCAGCCTGTGGTCCTGAGTTCATCCAACGCAAATCGTTGGCGATTTTGTAGAGGGCAACGGCGAGGGTTTTCAAGGCACCGCTGACTTCAACGGCTGTCTCCATCGCTGCTTGGGACGCGAAGTGGTTTCTGGTTTCTTTGAATGGGATGCCAGTCTCTTGCGCCAACGCTTCCGCGATTCGCTTGCCGAATTCTGGGTGCGTGTTGATGCCTGTTCCAACAGCAGTCCCTCCAAGTGCCAACTCGTAGAGGCGAGGCAAGGTCGCTTCAACCCGTTCCTTACACCAAGCAACTTGGGCAGCGTAGCCAGAGAACTCCTGACCGAGCCGAACGGGCATGGCATCCATCAGGTGCGTCCTGCCCGTCTTCACGATGTCGTCAAACTCCTTCGCTTTCTCTTCTAAAGCGATGTGCAACCTGTCAAGGGCGGGGAGAAGTTGTTCGTGGACAGCAATAGCAGCGGAGATATGAATGCAAGCCGGAATGACATCGTTTGAAGATTGTCCCAAATTCACATGGTCGTTGGGATGGACGAGGGATTTGTCACCTCGCTTGCCACCTAAAATTTCGCAGGCTCGGTTGGCGATGACTTCGTTGGCGTTCATGTTAGTTGAAGTGCCCGAACCAGTCTGAAAGATGTCAAGGGGAAAATGCTCGTCCAGTTTACCATCAACGACCTCACGCGCTGCCTGAACGATAGCATTGGCTCGTTGCTCGTCCAAAAGCCCAAGTTCTTTGTTAACTTTTGCAGCACACATTTTGACAAGCCCTAAAGCCCTGATGAAGACTCGCGGGAAACGGATTCCGCTGATAGGGAAGTTTTCAACTGCCCGTTGAGTTTGGGCGCCCCAAAGAGCCCACGCTGGGACCTGAACTTCACCCAAAGCGTCCCTTTCAATCCTCACTTCCATCATAACACTTCCCCCCTTCGTGAGTGCTGACTTGCTTCAAAACTTCCCTCGCTGTAGCAAAATGTTGAGTGCGTGAACATCCATCTCAAACTTTGACACAAAAAGCGAGGTGATGAAATGAGGGGCTTAGTCATCGCCCGAGCCGGTGCGAAAACCGAAGTTTGGCTGCCTGAAGAGCAAAGGGTCGTCTTTGGGATACCGCGCGGGAAGTTGATTAAGCAGGGCGAAAGGATTTACGCCGGCGATTGGGTTCAAGTTAGAGCCGTTTCGCCCCATGAGGTCACTATTGATGCCGTTGAGGAACGCAAAAACTTACTGCCCCAACCTCCCATCGCCAATGTTGACAAACTCATCATCATCGTGAGTTGGCGCGAACCTGATTTCAGCAATCTCGTCCTTGACGGTCTTTTGGCTCAAGCAGAGTTTTTTGAGTTGCCTGTGACCATCGTGTTCAACAAAATGGACTTGGTGCGCAAGAGGGAAACAGCCAAATTGGAAAAGTGGGTCAAACTCTACGAAAGCATCGGATACCCTGTCTTGAAAACCAGCGTTGAGACTGGCAAAGGGCTTGACCAATTATGGGAGACGATGAAAGGCAACTTGGTCGTCCTTGCTGGACCGTCGGGTGCGGGTAAGTCTTCAATCTTAAATGCGCTCATACCTACGGCTCAATTGAAAACCGAGGAAGTGAGCGAGAAGACAGGGAGAGGGCGACATGCGACGACGGAAGTCAGGTTGTTGCCTAACCCGCATGGCGGTTGGGTCGCTGACACGCCAGGTTTTCAAAGAGTTGATTTGCCCAAGTGGGTTGCTTTGGAAACTTTGCCAGTCCTTTATCGTGAGTTCAACCAGTTCCCATGCGAGTTCAACAATTGCTCTCATACAAACGAGCCCGGCTGTGGCGTCAGGGCTGCGGTTGAACAAGGGCAGATTGCTCCAGAGCGCTACCAAACTTACCTTTACTGGTGGGACGCGACAAGGCAGGTGGAGGAAGAACAGTTTTGAGCACTGACATGCTTTTCCTCTTCCCGCAAACCTAAGCGACTTTCAAACTCGCCTTCGGTTCAACATGTCCCGCAGTGTGATGCTTTGGTAGCGTTGCATTGCCTTCTCCCTGATGGCTTGGATTCGCTCTTCAAAAGTAGGCTTGACAGTTTTGTAAAGGACGCCGACCCAACGAGTGTCAATATCAGTAGCAAATTGGATGGCTCTGTTCATGTCGGTTGGGTCATAGTCTGGTGGCAGTTCCTTGACTTTCTGCTTGTAGAGGTCATAGGTGTCAAAGAAGGTCACGCACGGGCTGAGGATGTGGACGAGAGCAAATCCGGGATGCTGAACGGCTTGGGCAATGACTTCAGCCAATTTCCGCGCTCTCGCTGAAAACTCACGGGCGACGAAGGTGGCGCCGTAAAGGATGGCTAAAGCGCAAGGCTCAACATAGTTTTCGTAGCCACCATAAGGTGTTGAGTCCGTCGTTTGCCAAGGTAGAGTTGTCGGCGACGCTTGCCCTTTGGTCAAGGCATAGAGGTTGTTGTCAAGCAGAAGGTATGTCAAGTTGATGTTTCTTCGGCAAGCGTGCATGAAGTGGTTTCCACCAATGGCTAAAGTATCACCGTCGCCACCGACGGCTATGACGGTCAAATTGGGATTGGCTGCTTTGACTCCCAAAGCGACGGGCATCGTCCGACCGTGTAGGCTGTGGAAGCCGTAAGCAGTGGTGAAAGCAGGGAAGCGACCCGAACAGCCAATCCCAGAAACGATCACGACTTCCTCGGGGTTGAGCCCCAAGTCTCCTAACGCCATAAAAGTTGCAGTTAGGACGCCAAAGTCACCACAACCAGGACACCAAATCGGCTTCAGGTCAGACTTGTAACGCTCACGAATTTCCGCGCTAATAGCCATTTTTCATCACCTCACAGGCGCTATTTCGCGTGCCAATTCTTCAATCGCTTCATAGATTTCGCGGACTTTGAAGGGCACGCCAGTCACTTTGGTGTAAGAGACGACATCAAGCCCCGTCTCGCCGCGAATCAAATGCGCAAATTGACCAGTGTAATTGAGTTCGGGCAGCAAGACTTGCTTCATTGAGTTAATGAAGCGACAAACTACCTCTTTGTTAAGCGGGTAGAGCATAGAGGCATGTAAGACAGCAACAGAAATTCCTTCCAGTTCAGCCAATTCAACGGCTTCCCTGACAGCGCCAGCCGTTGAACCCCAAACGATGACACCCACATCGGCTTGACGATGACCATACCACCTGTAGCCCTGAAAGCCCGGGTAGTATTCATCGTAGCGGAGGGCGAGTTCTAACTTGCGGAACCGCTTCTCGGTCATCGTCATGTGGTTCTCCTGATCCCAGTTGGGATGTCCGAATTCGTCATGCTCAAGTCCTTCCGCAGTGTAGGAGCCTGGTCTGCCAGGGATGGACATGGGCGAAACACCCGTTTCAGTGAGCAAATAACGACGGTAACCGTCGCCGCCATGGACGACGGGATCGTAAACCTCTCGGTCAATCACGATGATTCTGCTCAAGTCAATGGGCTCAATAGTTTCAGTGCGATGGGCAAGAGATTGGTCGCTCAGGATTATGACGGGCATTTGACAAAGTTCTGCCAAATTGAAAGCGTGGACGGTCGCATAAAAGCAACCCTGAACGGTGCTGGGAGCCAAGACCACTCTCGGGACATCACCGTGACCGCCGAAAACTGCCTGGTAAAGGTCACTTTGCTCGCTCTTAGTGGGCATACCAGTGCTTGGACCGGCTCGCTGTATGTCTGCGATGACGCAAGGGATTTCAGCCATCGCTGCATGGCTGAGAAACTCTGTCATCAAAGAAAAGCCTGGACCCGAAGTCGCTGTCATGGCTTTTGCACCAGTAAAAGAAGCACCCAAGACAGCGCCAATGGCAGCAATTTCGTCCTCAACTTGAAGTGGTGTTCCGCCAAAGTGGGGCAAGTGTTCCATCATCCACTCTAAGATGTCGCTTGCAGGCGTGATAGGGTAACCAGCGAAAACTTTGCACCCAGCAGCGATTGCCCCGTAACAAA
>Ga0197143_1002006_pt1 | contig 15872 bp, 13 predicted proteins | sample GBS70_MetaG_FD_148603 | JGI IMG/M metagenome (GOLD analysis project Ga0197143, IMG submission 148603) | Sediment microbial communities from Great Boiling Springs, Gerlach, Nevada, United States - GBS 70_MetaG | ecosystem: Environmental > Aquatic > Thermal springs > Hot (42-90C) > Sediment...
CGATCAGGAGCAGGGAGGACGCAGAGGCCCTGTGGGAGGCGCTGAGGAGGGGCGAGATCGACGCGATAGGATCGGACCACGCTCCCCACCTGCCAGAGGAGAAGCAGGTTGAGGACGTCTGGTCAGCGCCCTCGGGCTTCCCAGGCGTGGAGACGATGCTCCCGCTGATGCTGACCGAGGTCCACAGGGGCCGGCTGACGTTTGGGGAGGTCTCCTGGCTCCTCTCGGAGGGGCCTGCGAGGATCTGGGGCCTCTACCCGAGGAAGGGCGCGATCGCGATCGGATCGGACGGAGACCTGACGATCGTGGACCCGGAAGCCGAAGCGGTGATCAGGTCCGAGAACCTCCACAGCAAATCCAAGGTCACGCCCTTCGAGGGCCTCAGGGTCAAGGGCCTGCCGGTCTACACGGTGGTGGGCGGCGAGGTGGTGATGGAGAAGGGTGAGGTCAGGGAGGACGCGAGGAAGGGCAGGCTGGTCAGGCCGTTGAGGAGGTCAGCGTAAGGAGGCGGCGGCTCCGGCGGTCTCGGGCCACGGCGCAGGGGTCGGTCCGGTATGGGACGTCCCGCACGTCACCCCGGCAGCAGGCGAGCCGCGCCTTAGCGCTGCTCCCTCCCGGGCCTGACGCGGTTCGGCGCGCGCGGACCCCAGAGGCCCTCCCTACGGAGGGCGTGGGGCCCTACCCGCCTCCGCCGGGACGCGCGCTCATCCGCCCCGCCCCTTCCCTCGCCCTGCGCCGCAACCCTCCACCGCCGGTTACTGGCCCCCGCGTGAGCCCGTTTCGGGTCCGTAGTCGGAAGGGGAGGGCTAGCCCCCTGGCCCTACCCGCCGCCTCCACTCCGCGATCCACCAGCCTCAGGTAAAAGGGTTTAGGACGGGATCGGCACGAAAAGGGCCCCGTCAGATGACGTTCTTCTCCTTCAGGGCCTCGGCCAGGACGTCGGGTCCCTGCAGCTGCAGCTCGTACCTCACGTGGACGAACCTCTTGCCGGTCCGGAGGGTCCTCGAGAGGTCCGTCGGCGAGGCGTTGACTACGACGTCGCAGTCGATCCTCCTCAGCGTCTCCTCGAGGTCTCTCCTCTGCTCCTCCGTGTAGCCCAGCGACGGCAGGACAGGGCCGATGTGGGGGTACGTCCTGTAGATCTCCGCAACAGTTCCAACGGCGAAGGGCCTGGGGTCGACGATCACCGCGTTGGCCTCCTTGGCCGCGGCGTATCCTGCGGCGTGCGGCATGCCACCGTGGGTAACGGTAGGTGCGTCCTCTATCACGACGACCCTCCTTCCCCTCAGGTCCTCGTCGCCCTCCGTTGTGACCCTTGCTCCTGCCAACGCGATGCGGGCCCTCGGGTTCAGCTCCCTCACGGACCTCAGGACCGCCTCGACCTGCTCCCTGCTCGCGGCGTTGGCCTTGTTGACCACGACGACGTCCGCCATCAGGAGGTTGGCCATCCCCGGGTGGTAGCTCCGCTCGTGACCGGGCCTCAGCGCATCGACCACCACTATGTGGACGTCGGGCCAGAAGAAGGGGTAGTCGTTGTTCCCTCCGTCCCAGACGATGACCTCGGCCTCCTCCTCGGCCCTTCTCAGGACCTCGGCGTAATCCACTCCGGCGTAGACGACGTTCCCCTCCCTGATGTGGGGCTCGTACTCCTCCCTCTCCTCGAAGGTGCAGTTGTACCTCTCGAGGTCCTCGTAGCTGCTGAACCTCTGTACCGGAGTCCTGAGGTCAACGTAGGGCATCGGGTGCCTGACGACCACCACCCTTCTGCCGGCGCTCCTCAGGAGACGGACGACGTACCTCGTCACGGTGCTCTTCCCGGCGCCTGTCCTGACGGCGGTCACGGCCACCACCGGCACCCTCGATCTGAGGCAGGTGGACTTGGGACCGAGGAGGACGAAGTCGGCGCCCCTCGATATGACCAGTGACGCCTTCTCCATGACCTCCTGGAAGGAGAGGTCGCTGTAGGACAGCACGACCTCGTCGACGTTGTGCCGCTCGATCAGCGAGGGCAGCTCCGATTCGCTCAGGATCGGGATGCCGTTCGGGTAAAGGTCTCCAGAAAGCGGGTAAGGGTAGACCCTGTCCGCTATGCCGGGTATCTGGGCTGCGGTGAAGGCCACGACCTCGTAGTTCGGATCGCCCCTGTACCTCACGTTGAAGTTGTGGAAGTCCCTGCCTGCAGCTCCCATGATGATGACCTTCCGCCTCATCGTTACCCGCTTTTCACGGGAAACCTATCACCCTTCGCCGACGTCTCGCCGTAGGCCGTCATGCCGGAGGTGCCGCGATTTCTAGCAGCTCGTTTCTCGTTTGTAGGACATCGTTACGACGCGTTGACGGACGATCTGGGCGGTTTCGAGCCACGCGATACTGTTAACTTATGCCCTTATGAAGGAGATTGCGACGGCGATGTTCGAGGTCGAGCGGAGGCCGGTGGTGACTTACGTTCTGATAGCGGTCAACCTGATAGCCTTCCTCCTCTCTCTGGTCACGGGGCTGACGAGGGCGTTCCTGACGTTCGGCGCGGTGCCGGCGCTGATCGCGTTGGATTACGAATACTACAGGTTGATCACCTCGATGTTCCTCCACGCCGATTTCCTGCACATACTCTTCAACATGTGGGCCCTCTTCGTCTTCGGAAGGGACATAGAGAGCTCCGTGGGCAGCGGGCGTTTCACGTTGCTGTACTTCCTGAGCGGGATAGTGGGAGGGATAGCCTACGTCTATTACATGCTGACGTACGCTGTGACCTTCGATCCCCGGGCAGCTTTCATCCCTGCAATAGGTGCGTCGGGTGCGGTCTTCGGCGTGATGGGCTCTTTCGCGGTGCTTTACCCGAGGAGGCCGGTCGCGTTCTTTTTCTACTTCCTGCCGATCGTAGCTCCGGCCTTCGTGGCAATAACGCTGATGGGCTTGATCCAGACGGTTCTGGCGCTAGCCTTGCCGTTCAGCTCGATAGCCTACACCGCACACATCGGTGGCCTTGCGGTCGGCATGCTGATGGGCCTCTGGTTCAGGAGTCTATTGCGCAGGAGATACTACGCCATATTCTATTACTGAGTTTCTCAAGAGAACAGGAGCACGAAGTGGATCGGATGGGCAAAGGGAAGGGCGATGCCGAGGAGACGGCCGACAGTCCTCATCAGGTCAGCGAGGCCGATCACCGCTAAGGCCAGGAGCAGGACGAAGAGGAAGATCGCGATGACCGAGACGACCTCCCACGCCTCCGGCATTCCGTCCACCCCCATCACCCAGCGTTTAATTATTGTTCTCTTCCCGGAGACCCGGGACACGAAACCGAAGGGTTGACGGCCTGCGCGCTGTCGTGGATCCGGCTGTTGATCGCTCTTTCTTGCCTTATCCATCGGATGGTTTAATAGGGTCCCTTTCCACTAATCTCAGTTGGCGTGAACGCCCCGGGGGAGAGGCCCCGTGGCGGGATGCGGGAGCTTACGCTGTGACCGCGGCATGGGAGGCGGTGGAGCGCGGCAAGATAGGGTGCGCCTTGGCCCGGACAGGGGTACGCCGGCCGGTGGATGCCTCGGCTTGGGCGCCGAGGAAGGACGTGGCAAGCTGCGATAAGCCCCGGGTACCCGCAGGCAGGGGTAGATCCGGGGATCTCCTAATGGGACATCCTGCGGCGGGCTTCGGCCTGCCGCGGTCCCGGCCTGAGCCGGGATCGGGAACCCCCCGAACGGAAGCATCCAAGTAGGGGGAGGAGAAGAAATCAAACGAGATTCCCCTAGTAGGGGCGACCGAACGGGGAGGAGCCCAAACCGAACCCCCCGGGGAAACTCGGGGGGAATGTGGGGTTAAGGGCCGGGGGTCCACCCTGAAGCCCGAGCCGAACTCCCCTGGAATGGGGGGCCGTAGAGGGTGATAGCCCCGTAGGCGAAGGGCGGATGGGTGATGCCCCGGATCCCAGAGTACCGCACCTCGGATATGGTGCGGGAAGTTGGGGGCCACTGGCCTCCAAGGCTAAATACGTCCCAAGACCGATAGCGGACCAGTAGCGTGAGCGAAAGGTGAAAAGTACCCCGAGAGGGGGGTGAAAAGCGCCTGAAACCGGCCGGTAACAGACGAGGGCGGCCCGAAAGGGAAATCCCCGTCAAGGCCCCGAAAGGGGCCGCGCGGGGACAATCCCAGGGTCGTCCGCTCCGTCTTGAAACACGGGCCGGGGAGTTCACGGGTGTGGCGAGTCTAAGGGCTGAAAGCCCGAAGGCGTAGGGAAACCGAGCGCCCGCAGCCGGAGGTAGCTCCGGCGAGGGGCGGGGTCTGAAAGGGCCTGTAGCCACGCCTGTGAGGCTAGAAACCGGGCGATCTAGCCCTGGGCAGGGCGAAGCCGGGGGAAACCCCGGTCGAGGCCCGAATAGGGGTCCTGACGTGCAATTCGGTCCCCTGACCTGGGGCTAGGAGTCAAAAGCTAACCGAGCCCGGTGATAGCTAGTTCCCCCCGAAGTGTCTCGCAGGACAGCCCCGGGGGAGGTTGCCTGCGGGGTAGGGCACTGATAGGGGAGAAAGGGGCCGATGAGGCCCCACTCTCCTTTCAAACTACGAACCCGCGGGCGCCGCAGATCCCGGGAGTGGGGTACTGGGGGTAAGCTCCAGGACCGAGAGGGGAACAACCCAGACCTCGGGTTAAGGCCCCTAAGTGCCCGCTAAGTGACAAACCGAAGGGCGTCTCCGTCCTGAGACAGCGGGGCCGTAGGCTTAGAAGCAGCCATCGGCTAAGAAGTGCGTAACAGCTTACCCGCCGAGGACGGGGGCCCCGAAAATTGACGGGTCTAAGCGGGCCGCCGAAACCCGGGCTCACCCGTGCCTTGCACGGGTGGGGGTAGGGGGGCGTGGCGGCTGGGCAGAAGCGGGGCCGTGAGGTCCCGTGGACCGGCCGCCAATGCAGATCCCGGTGGTAGTAGACAGCGAAGAGGGGTGGAAATCCCCTCCGCCGGAAGGGCACGGGTTTCCCGGCAATGCGTCGTCAGCCGGGAGTAAGCCGGTCCTAAGGCCGACCTTAACCGGGTAGGCCGAAGGGGAAGCCGGTTAACATTCCGGCGCCCCGCGGGTAGGTGCGGCGACGCAGGCCGGACCCCCGACGCTTCGGGGTAGGCCGAGCAGGGCCGTAGCCCTGCCCAAGCGCTGAAGCCTGGGGAGTGCCGTAACGGCGAGAACCAGGTGAAGGCGTGACGGGGCGGCGTATGCCGCTTCGGCCGATCCCTGGAGCCAGTGAAAAGGGGGCCCGGAACGATCCCGCGGGACCGTACCTAGATCCGACACCGGTGCCCCTGGCTGAGAAGGCCAAGGCGTCTGGGGTGACTCCGGGCCAGGGAACTCGGCAAATTGGCCCCGTAACCTCGGGAGAAGGGGTGCCTGCCTTCCTCTCCGACGAGGAGGGGTTGGCAGGTCGCAGTGACAAGGGGGTCCCGACTGTTTAATAAAAACATAGGAAGCCGCAAGGCCGAAAGGCTTTGAACGGCTTCTGAATCCTGGCCAGCACCGGTACCTGAAACCCGGGTCCAACCGGGATAAGGGCCGGCTAGCGCCGGGGGTAATCCTGACCCTCTTAAGGTAGCCAAATGCCTTGTCGGGTGAGTTCCGACGCGCATGAATGGATCAACGAGGGCCCCACTGTCCCGGCCCGGAGCCCCGTGAACCCACATAACGTGGACGAACAGTCCACGAACCCCCAGCGGGGAGAGAAGACCCTGTGGAGCTTTACTGCAGCCTGTCGCTGCGGGATGGCCCTGGGTGCATAGCGTAGCCGGGAGCCGTCGATCCGGGCCTCTCCGGGGGCCCGGGGAGGCGCCAATGTAACACCGGCCACCTGGGGCTGTCCCGCTAACCGGGGCCTGTGCCCTGGGACAACGGCAGGTGGGCAGTTCGGCTGGGGCGGCACTCCCCCGAAAAGATATCGGGGGAGCCCAAAGGTCGGCTCAGGCGGGACAGAAACCCGCTGTAGAGTGCAAGGGCAAAAGCCGGCCTGACAGGACCCTCGAACGCAAGGGGTCCTGAGGGGAAACCCGGGCCTAGCGATCCATCGGCCCCTACCAGTGGGGGCCGGTGGTGACAGAAAAGTTACCCCAGGGATAACAGGCTCGTCGCGGGCGAGAGTCCCCATCGACCCCGCGGCTTGGTACCTCGATGTCGGCTCTTCCCATCCTGGCCTCGCAGCAGGGGCCAAGGGTGAGGCTGCTCGCCTATCAAAGGGGAACGTGAGCTGGGTTTAGACCGGCGTGAGCCAGGTCGGATTCTACCTGCTGGGGGTGCGGGCCGCCTGAGGGCAGGGTCCTCCTAGTACGAGAGGAACGGAGGGCCGGGGCCAACGGTGTACCGGTCGTCCTACAGGGCGACGCCGGGCAGCCGCGCCCCTGGGGATAAGGGCTGAAAGCATCTAAGCCCGAAGCCCCTCCCAAAAATAGGCGGCCAATCGGGGACTATAGGGCCCGGCAACGGGCCTTGGTCCCCGACGAGGGCTCCCCTAGAAGAGGGGGTTGATGGGGTGGGCGTGTAAGGGCGGAGGCGAAAGCCGGACGCCCTCAGCGCGCCACTCCCAATCGCCCGAGCTGTCCGGGTAAGCGCACCCTATGCCAAAGCGCTCCACCCCTCCCATCTCCGCCTTCTTTTCCTCTCCACATCTCCGTCCGCAGCGTCATCCATAGCGTCCAGTCCCTCCTCTGCGGGACAGAACGGTCACGACGTCTGCGGTCCTCCTTGATGGGTTGCGGGATAAATAACGGGAGAGAGGAGCAGGCACAGGTTGAGGCCTCCCCTCGAGCCGCCGAAGGGCATGGACGACCTGACGCCGGAGGAGTACGCGGTCCACGAAGAGCTGGTCAGGACCGCGAGGACCCTGATGGAGGCGTACGGGTACCAGCCGATCGAGACGCCGACGGTGGAGCACTACGAGGTCTTCGCGGTGAAGAGCGGCGAGGAGATACTCGCGCACATGTTCGGCTTCGAGGACGCCCACGGAAGGAGGCTGGTGCTGAGGCCCGAGATGACGGCTCCCGTGGCGAGGCTCTTCGCGGCGAGGCTGAGCAGGAGGCCGCTTCCGGTCCGGCTCGGTTACATCGCCGACTGCTACAGGCTGGACGAGCCCCAGTGGGGGAGGCGGAGGAGGTTCTACCACGCGGGTTTCGAGCTGATCGGCGTCAGGGACCCGATGGCCGATGCGGAGCAGGTCCTGATCTGCAGGGACTTCTTCGGTTCGGTGGGGATCGGCGACTTCTGGGTGAAGCTCGGGCACGTCGGCGTCCACAGGGCCGTCCTCTCGGCGTGCGGGATAAGGGAGGAGGATCAGGACCGCATCCTCTCCCTCATCGACAGGGGGAGGAGGGAGGAGGCGCTGGGGCTGGTGAGGAGGAACTCCTCTGACCGGCAGGCGGCGGAGGCCTACGAGGCCCTCGTCTCGGGAGGAGGGTCCGGCGAGGTCGGAGCGGTGAGGGAGCTGCTCTCCGGGATAGAGGGTGCGGGGCCGCAGGTGGAGGAGCTGGAGGCGGTTCACAGGGTCCTCGGGGAGCTGGTGGGCAGGGAGAGGATCCGTTACGACCCCGGCTTCGCGAGGGGCCTCAGCTACTACACCGGGGTGATCTTCGAGGTCTACGGTCCGAAGGCGAGCGTGGCCCTCGCGGGCGGCGGAAGGTACGACGGCCTGATCGGGCTCTTCGGCGGGAGGGACTTCCCGGGAGTGGGGGTCGCGATAGGCGTGACAAGGGTGATGCAGTACCTCGTCGACAGGACGGACTACAGGCCGAGGTTGAGGGCTCCGAGGGTTCTGGTGAAGCCGCTGGGCAGGGCCGAATCGGAGCGGGCCTTGACGGTGGCCGACGCGATAAGGAGGAGGGGGATAGAGGCGGAGATGTCCTTCCCGGGAAGGTCGCTGGGAGACGAGCTGGGCCTCGCGTCGGAGAGGGGAGTGAGGTTCGTGGTCATCATAGGGAGCCGCGAGAGGGAGAGGGGCGTTGTGGTGATCAGGGACATGAGGGAGGGCAGGCAGGTGGAGGTTCCGGTGGAGGGGGTGGCGGAGGAGGTAGAGAGGTTGCTGGGAGATGGTTGACCCCTGGCTCCTGCTCGAGGCGGCGGTCTTCCTCGCGGTCGTCAGCGTCGTCGTCTGGCGGACGAGGGCCCTCGATGCGGCAGGCGGTGCTGTGGCGGTCCTCCTCGGAGCCGTCGTCTACCTCACCGTCGGGAGGGGAGGGGCCCTTCTGCTGGTGACGTTCCTGGCGGTCTCGGCGTCCTTCACGCGCATCGGCTACGAGAGGAAGAGGTCGGTCGGAGCGGCCGAGCTGAAGGGAGGGACGAGGGGCTGGAGGAACGTCCTCGGGAACGGAGGGGTCGCAGGGGTCGCGGCGGTCATGAGCGCCCTCGACGCGAGCAACCGCCACCTCTACCTCTACGCCTTCATCGGGTCGGTGGCCGCCGTCTTCGCCGACACGATGGCCACCGAGGTAGGCCTCCTCAGCAGGGGCAGGGTCAGGAGGATCATCGGGTTCGGCGAGGCGAGGCCGGGGGAGCCGGGAGGCGTGACGGCGCTGGGCTACGTGGGCGTGCTCATGGCCGCCATGACATCCTATGCGGTCTCGCTGCTCTTCTTCACGAACCCCCTGGACCCGGTCAAGCTGCTGGTGACCGTTCTGCTGGCCTCGACGATCGGAGCGACCGCCGACAGCGTGGCGGGCCAACTCCTCCAGTCCCTCTACAGGTGCAGGGTCTGCGGGGCCCTCACCGAGCTGCCGAACCACTGCGGTGAGCCTGCCGAGCTCATGAGGGGGGTGAGGGGCTTCGACAACCAGGCGGTCAACGCGGTCTGCGCGCTGACGGGCGCTGTTGTGGCGGCGGCCGTCTATGCGTTCCTCTGACGAGCTAACGCTTTTTCACCACGTCCACGACACGGTCCTTCAGGCATGGGGCTGATCGAGGTCAGGGACCTCTGGAAGGACTTCGGCGAGGGCCCGGTCGTCAAGGGCCTGACGTTCACGGTGGAGGCCGGAGAGATCCACGGCCTTCTGGGGCCGAACGGCGCAGGGAAGACCACCACCGTCAAGTGCGTCGTGGGGTTGCTGAGGGCCGACAGGGGAACGGTAAGGGTCGGAGGGAGGGAGGTGCCGGACGACAGGGGCTTCAGGGAGCTGATCGGTTACCTGCCTGAGAACCCTGCCCTCCCAGAGTACCTGACGGTCATGGAGTTCCTTTTGCTGGTCGCGAGGCTGAAGGGCCTTGAGCCGGGGGAGGCTAGGGGGAGGGCGGAGGAGGTGGCTTCGCTCTTCGGCGTGGAGGCCCACACGAACCGGCTGATCCACGACCTCTCCAAGGGGACCAGGCAGAGGGTGGCCTTCGCTGCCGCGGTGATCAACTCTCCCAGGGTACTGGTGCTTGACGAGCCCTTCAACGGCCTCGATCCCGAGTCCCAGAGGGTCGCGAAGCTGCTGATGCGGGAGACGGCGAAGGCGGGTGGAGCGGTGCTGGTGAGCACGCACCTGCTCGACTCGGTCGAGAGGCTCTGCGACAGGGTCACCATCATCGACGCGGGGGTAGCGGTGGCGTCGGGGACGATCGGCGAGATCGTCAGGAGGGCAGGGCTCGACGAGGGGTCGACGCTGGAGGAGGCCTTCATCAGCATCGTGAGGGGCTCGAGATGGAGGAGCGGCTGATCTGGGTCCTGCTGGCGGCGAAGGTGCGGCAGTACTTCGGCCACGTCAGGAGGTCTCCGAGGTCGGTCCTCTCGCTCCTCACGTTCTACCTGCTCTGGACCTTCGTGGTCGGCGCGCTGGCGCTCTTCCTCCGCTTCCTCGGTTCCCAGTCGCCCGCAGGACAGTCGGGTGCCCTCGGGACCCTCTCGGTCGTGACGATGACGGCGATGCTCGCGATAGGTGCGTTCCTCGGGACGCGAGGAGGGATAACGGCCTTCCCGTACGAGGTCGAGTTCGTCCTCACGACGCCCGTCAGGCCCCACGTCTTCCTGCTCTCGGACCTGCTCTTCCAGGTGATGTTGCTGGGCGTCTACTCGGTTCCCACCTCGCTCGTTGCCATAGCGGTGCTGACGTATCCGAGGCACGCGCATTACCTGCCGGCCGCGGCGCTCTCTTACACGACGGCCATCCTGATGGCGGCCATGACCTCGCACCTCCTCGGGATCTCGAGGTCGATCGTCGGCGCGAGGGCCTCGAGGGTCCTCGGATGGGCCGTCACGGGCCTGATCTCTCTGCCCTTGGTCCTCCACGCAGCCGGCCTAGAGGCCCCCCGGTGGACGGCGTACCATCCGGTCCATGCGCTGGCGCTCCTCCTCAGCGGCAACAGCTCCGCGCTCCCCGTAGTCGCCTTCTACCTCGCCCTTCTCTTGGCCGCCTACGCGACCTTCTCGAGGGTCGACTTCTACACCTCGGTCTCGCCGGTCCTGCTGACGGTCCTGATGGAGCCTCCGAGGAGGATGCCCAGGTACCTGAGGGTGCCGGGCCTCCTGTCGGCCTCGCTCAGGCTGATGGGTCGCGGAGGGATCTGGTGGTCGATGTACGCGCTTCACCTGACCCGGATCGCCCGGGAGGGGAGCCTCTGGACGGGGGCGATGGTGCTGGCCTTCCTCACGCTCGTCAACTCGGCCATACCGAGGCTCACGGGCTTCGGCACCTTCCCGAGGCTCGCGGAGCTCTCGATGGTGGCGTTGTACACGCCGATGCTGCCGGCCCTGCTCGCGATCAACTGGAACGTCTCGGAGCGGAGGAACACGTGGTACCTCGCCTCCTCGGGCGATGCTCTGGGGATTTACGTCGCGACGCTCCCGCTCTCCTACATGACCGTCACGGCCGCCTTCGCGCTGGTCCTCTACGGCCTCATCTCGATCGGTGCCGGCGAGGTCCCCTTCCTCGCGATCGACCTGTTGCTGCTCCTCTCCATGGCCTCCTTCGGCTCCCTCCTATCGGTCGCGATCTCCGTCTCCTCCAGGGTCGCCACCTCTCCCCTCTCCCTCGGCTCCCTCCTCTACGTCCTCTTCCCGATGCTCGGCTCGACGCTGCTAGCCCTGCCCGTCATGGTGGCGAGGGTCTTGGACCCGGCGGCCGATGCGCCCAACCCGGTCCTCCTGGCAGGACTGGTCGTCTACGCCGTATCGTCCTCAGCCCTACTCTGGAGGGTCGTGGCGGGTTCCGGGCCCAGATACCTCCAGGAGGCGCAGGAGCCCTAATCGTCCCACCTCGAGAGCCCGCACCGCGTCAGCATCTCCCTGTACTCATCAGGGGAGAAGTCCTGGACCGAGACGTCGTCGACGTCGATCACCATCACCGAGTGGAGCCTGCAGTTCCTGAGCTCTTCCAGCGTCACCGGCGGGTTCGAGTAGTAGAGGTCGCAGAGGGCCTTCAGCCTCCGGAGCTCCTCCACCGTCCTGTGGGCGGGCGGCTTGACGAGGGCGCTGTGGATCTCCAGCAGGTTGTTCCTCGGCGTCGCGAGGCAGAAGCGATCCGCGAACCTGCTGTATCGGGCCACCTTGCTGGCGATCCTCGCCCTCAGGTAAGTGAGGGGGTCCAGCGCGTGCTCTGGGGAGGTGAAGCCGGTCTCTATCTCGACGATCACCGTGCCCTCGCCCTTGACGCCGTAGACGTCGCAGACCAGCGGGCCCTCGAGGTGCCTCTCGACGTCGACCTCGTACCCCCTCGAGATCAGGTGGGCGGCGCAGATCAGCTCGAGGACCGAGTGGTTGGTCTTGACGATGCCCTTGCCGTGGAGCTCCGTCAGCTTCGAGGCGGGCCGTTCCAGGGCCTCCGCCACACGGCCGCCGTATTTCCTCCTGACCGACTCCACGAGGGCCTCCACGTCGTCGGCGAAAGTCCCCTTCACGTCCTCCCCTCTGCTCACCGCTCTGATAGGTTCGGCTTCTCCCCGACTGGACGATCAGCCGACAGTATTCTCGGGACCCGCGGCAGGGGAATATTGGAGACCAGTTCAATACCTCCGAGGTTCCGGAGGGGGACGGAGGGATGAGGGCGCTGCAGCTCCACGTCGACTCGATAGAGTACGAGCCGGTAGGGGTCGAGGGCCGGGTCTTCGAGGAAGCGGACAGGAGGAGGTACAGGGTGGAGGAGGCGATCGTGCTCTTCACCAGCGTCGAGCGCGACGACACGCCGGAGGTCGCATCGGAAATGCTCCGGCAGGTGGCCGAGTTCATGGAGAGGATCGGCGTGAAGAGGCTCCTGATCTATCCTTACGCCCACCTGAGCCCTGAGCTGGCGAGGCCCGAGAAGGCGCTGGAGGTCCTGAGGAGGATGGAGGTGGAGGCCAGGTCGATGGGGCTGGAGGTTTACAGGGCACCTTTCGGGTGGAACAAGCGCTTCACCCTCTCGGTGAAGGGCCACCCGTTGGCGGAGCAGCTCAGGGTCGTGACGAGGGAGGACGTCCTGTCGCGGAGGGAGGCGAGGGCCGAGGGCGCACCGAGACAGGAGGCCGTCCAGGTGCAGGAGAGGGCGGCCGCGAGGGAGGAGAGGGAACCCCTCCACATAAGGCTGGGGAGGGAGCTGGACGTCTTCAGCGTCAACGAGAACGTCGGCTCCGGCTTGATCCTCTTCCACCCGAACGGAGCTATCATCAGGGAGGAGCTGATCAGACTGATCAGGGAGGTCAACAGGCGGCTGGGGTTCAGGGAGGTCTGGACGCCCCACCTCTTCAGGTCGACGCTCTGGCAGAGGACCGGGCACTACGAGACCTTCAGGGACAGGATGTTCCTCTTCCGGATAGGTGACGAGGAGTACGTGCTGAAGCCGATGAACTGCCCGGGCCACGCTATGATCTACGCCAGCGTCACGAGGAGCTACAGGGACCTCCCTGTGAAGCTCTCGGAGTTCGGAACGGTCTACAGGAACGAGCAGCCCGGAGAGCTCACGGGCCTCCTCAGGGTCAGGAGCATCACGCAGGACGACGGCCACGTCTTCGCCAGGCCGGACCAGGTCGAGCAGGTGGTGAGGGAGATACTCGACGCGTCCTTCGAGGTCCTCGAGAGGGTGCTCGGAGCGCCGGTCCACGTCAACCTCTCGACGCGGCCCGAGAAGCACATCGGCACCAAGGAGCTCTGGGACGTGGCGGAGTCGGACCTGAAGGCCGCTCTCGAATCGGTCGGGATCGGGTACGAGGTGAAGCACGGCGAGGGCGCCTTCTACGGCCCGAAGATAGACGTTGACGTCGAGGACTCGATGGGGAGGAGGTGGCAGTGCTCGACGATACAGCTCGACTTCTTCATGCCGGAGAGGCTCGGGCTGGAGTACGTCGACCAGGACGGAACCAGGAAGAGGCCGGTCATGATACACAGGGCGATCCTGGGAAGCCTCGAACGCTTCACGGGCCTCCTTCTGGAGCATTACAACGGAAGGCTCCCCGTCTGGTTGGCGCCGGTCCAGGCGGTCGTGCTTCCTGTGAAGTCGGCCCACTCCTGGTACGCCGAGAGGGTGCTGAGGACGCTGCTCGACGTTGGGATCAGGGCCGAGCTCTGGGAGGAGGGGACGCTGGAGAAGAGGATCAGGGAGGCCCACAGGATGAGGGCGTCGTTCGTGCTCATCGTCGGCCAGGCTGAGGCAGAGTCCAACACCGTCTCCGTCAGGGACCACGAGGGCAAGGTGGTCAGGGGGATCGCTGTTGAGGAATTCGTCAGGTGGATCGAGGGCCTGGTGAAGAGGAGGGAGAGGAACGTCGGCTCGGTCGACGAATCGCTCACCACAGGCTTGCGCTGAACGCCACCAGGTTTCGATGCAACGGTGAAGGTCGTTCAGGTTGACGCGATCTCACGTTTTATACCGACTTCGTTAAGGGCGTTGATGTGAGGGTCGAGGGCTACTACAACCGCCGCGCCGAGACGATGAGCAGGGACGAGTTGGAGAGGTTGAAGCTCGAGAGGCTGAAGTGGACGGTGAGGCACGCCTACGAGAACGTCGTGTTCTACAGGGAGGCTATGAGGGAGAGGGGGATCACGCCGGACGACGTAAGGACCCTCGACGACCTCAGGAAGCTCCCCTTCACCGACAAGGAGACGCTCAGGGCCACCTATCCCTTCGGGCTCCTGGCGGTCCCCAAATCGGAGTTGGTGGAGATCCACATGACCTCAGGGACGACCGGCACGCCTACTGTGGGGCTCTACACGACGAACGACGTAGAGGTCTGGGCGGAGGTGATGGCCCGCTCGCTTTACATGTCGGGCCTGAGGAAGGAGGACGTCTTCCAGATAACCCCGAGCTTCGGACTCTTCACGGGCGGCTTCGGTTTCTATTACGGTGCCCGTAAGATAGGAGCGTTCATCGTGCCGACCGGGGCTGGCAACAGCAGGAGGCAGATACAGCTGATGAGGGATCTGGGGACCACTATGATCTCGGCGGTGGTCTCATACGTCCTCAGGCTCACGGAGACGGCCTACGAGATGGGCGTGGATCCGGCAAGGGACACGCAGGTGAGGAAGGGGGTCTTCGGGTCGGAGATGTGGACGGAGGAGATGAAGCAGAGGATCGCGAAGGCCTGGGACATGGACGTGTACGACATCTATGGATTTACCGAACTCTGCGGTCCCGGCGTTGCTAACGACTGCTACCTCCACGACGGCCTCCACCTCTGGGAGGACCACTTCCTCGTCGAGGTGATAGACCCGAAGACCGGCGAACCTGTGGGGCCGGAGGAGAAGGGCGAGCTGGTCTTCACGACGCTGACGAAGGAGGCGATGCCCTTGATCAGGTACAGGAGCAGGGACGTATCGAGGGTCTACGATGCGAGGGTCTGCGACTGCGGCAGGACCCACCTCAGGATCGAGCGGATAACGGGCAGGATCGACGACATGGTGAAGGTGCGGGGCGTCGCCATCTGGCCCTCGGCCGTGGAGTCCATACTGATGAAGTTCCCGGAGCTCGGCATAGAGTACCAGATCACGCTGACGAGGGAGAAGGGTCTCGACGTGATGAGGCTCACGGCGGAGCTGGCGTCGCCGGAAGTTCCGGAGGCGAGGAGGAGGGAGCTGGCGGAGAGGATAAGGCGGGAGATCGCCGAGAACCTTATGGTGGATCCGGTGGTGGAGCTGGTGAACCCGATGACTTTGCCGAGGCAGGAGGTCGGGAAGGCCAAGCGGGTCATCGACATGAGGTCCTGACCTGAGGAGGCTCTAAGGCGCTTTCCGAGAACCGCAATCAAATTCTTATCATGTCTGTCCATCGGATTCCGCGTGAGCGAGGTCCCTGCGAGGGAGAACTTCGCGCTCCTCCCGCACGGAACAGAGTCGCTGATGTACATCGTGCTGATACCGTTTGCCGCAGTATTCCTCTACGGCCTCTACCTGAAGCTCTCGGAGTACGGGATCGAGGCGCTGAGGGCGATCGCCCGGGACCCAGTAACGTGGATCAGGAACGTCGTGCGGTACGCAGTGGCCCAGAGGAGGATCGTGAGGGAACTGGGGCCGGGACTGATGCACTTGGGCCTTAGCTACGGGATCCTCGCCCTCTTCATCGGAACGGTGCTGGTCGCGATCGACTTCGACCTCTTCGAGAGGTTCGGCGGCAAGCTCCTCGAGGGTGCGGCTTACCTCGCCTTCGAGGCGACGCTCGACCTCTTCGGGCTCTTCCTCCTCTACGGGCTGCTGGTGGGGCTGGCGAGGCACTACGCAGGCGTCAAGAGGCTCAGGAACAGGCTCGAGTACTACTCCTACCTTTACGGGCTCCTTTTCATCGGCGTCACGGGGTACCTCCTCGAGGGAATCAGGCTCCACGTCACGCAGGTCCCTTGGTCGTCTTACTCGTTCGTAGGCAACTCGGTCTCGTTGGCGCTCGCCTCGATGGGCCTTGAGAGGGGCTGGCTCTCGCAGGTCTACGGATGGCTCTGGTGGTCCCATGCGGTGGTGGCCTTCGGCCTCGTGGCCGCCCTCCCCT
>Ga0197143_1002007_pt1 | contig 15866 bp, 12 predicted proteins | sample GBS70_MetaG_FD_148603 | JGI IMG/M metagenome (GOLD analysis project Ga0197143, IMG submission 148603) | Sediment microbial communities from Great Boiling Springs, Gerlach, Nevada, United States - GBS 70_MetaG | ecosystem: Environmental > Aquatic > Thermal springs > Hot (42-90C) > Sediment...
ATTTTCTCACCTCCGTTATTTTTGGTTTAATCTTTTTTATTTATAATTTACTTACTTTTTTATATACCCCTAACCCCTTCCATATATATTTATACCCAATTAAAAATTTTTTATACACTTTTTTTTATCTTTTTGATTTATATTTTAGCCACATAGAAATATTTAAATTTTGCATTAAATAACTATTTCCCATTCTAAAGAATAATTCCTACATTTTTAAGAATTTCGAAACACCTATTACAAACTTTATAATTTTCTATTTGTTTTAATTCTTTATAATAATTCCAACATCTATCACATTTTAAATAATTTGATTTTTCAAAATCTATAAATAAATTCATATTGTTATTATTAAAACTAAAGCTAATTTCTTTATTTCCTGAATTATATATTGTATTAATGAATTCAATATCAGCTGTCCTAAATATTTCTTTAATTAATTTAAAATTACTTTGTAAATAATTTAGTAATGAACTATGTTGGGAGTATATTTTCAAGATCGTTTCATTTATTGTTTTAAATTTACCTTGATTTTTCAATTCTTCAAAAATAGGTAAAGAAGATTTGTATAAATTAATTATGTTTTCAACTATACTTATTTCGTCTAAATTAAAGTTAAAATCACTAAAATTGGGATAGTTTTCTAAATAACAGCTGATAAAATTCGTATGTTTTAAATGTTTATAAGCTTGCTCACAGGTAAATGATAATATAGGAAATAATATTATTAATAAAGCTTTTAGGATGTTATATAATACAAATTGGCAAACCCTTCTTTCAAATGAGTTTTTAGCATAGGTGTATAATATATCTTTTCTAATGTCTAAGTATAATGAACTTAATTCATGAACAATAAAATCATATATAGAATTAACGTATCTATGAAATTCAAATTTCTCTATAAATAATTCTATTTCATTTAAAAGTTCTTTAAATTTATGTATAATATATTTTTCTAATAGAGGTAAATCGTTTATTTTTATTTGAAATTCATTAATATCAAAATCATTTAAATTTCCTAATATAAATCTAAGAGTATTCCTTATTTTTTTGTATATTTCTGAAGTACTATTTAAAGCTTTTTTAGAAATTTTAATATCGTTAGTATATTCAGTAGTAGCAAAAAATAATCTTAGGATATCGGCACCATACTCTTCTACTATTTCCATAGGATCTATAACATTACCTAAGGATTTATGCATGGCTCTTCCTAATTCATCTAATACCCATCCATGAGTTAGTACCGCTTTATAAGGAGCTTTATTTAGGGTTCCTATACTTGTAATAAGAGAAACTTGAAACCATCCTCTATATTGATCTGCACCTTCTAAATACAAATCTGCTGGATGAAGTTTTAAATCATTATATAAAACTTTAATATGACTAACAGCAGATTCATACCATACATCAAATATATCTTCTTCTTTTGTGAATTCTGTATTTTTACAATAAATACATTTATAGCCTTCAGGTTTAAAATGTTTAGAATCGTTTTTAAACCAAGAATCACTACCTTCTTTAGATATTATATCTGCAATATGATAAACTAATTCTTTATTAACATTTGGTTTTTTACAATTATTACAATATAAAACAGGAATTGGGACTCCCCAAACTCTTTGTCTTGATAAACACCAATCAGGTCTGTTTTCTAACATATTTAACATCCTTATTAATCCCCATTCTGGATACCACTTAACTTTATTAACTTCGTTAACTAATTTATCTTTCATTTTTTGGATATTTAAGAACCATTGATAAGTAGCTCTAAAAATAACCGGATTTTTACACCTCCAACAATGAGGATAACTATGCTCATAATTCCCCTTATTTAATAGTAATCCGTTTTCTTCTATTACTTTGATTATTATATCATTAGCTTGATTAATGTGAATGGATTTAAGGAATTCTATTTCATCCGTAAATTTACCTTCTGAATCAATAGGGGATATAATTTCAAGATTAAATTTTTTACCAGTTAAATAATCCTCTAAACCATGCCCAGGTGCTGTATGGACAATACCTGTACCATCTGAAATGTCTACATATTCAGCAGGCAATAATATGGACTCCCTTGCTAAAAATGGATGTTTAGCTTTTAAGTTATTTAATTCATCTGAATTAAATTCAATTATTATTTTATATTCACTTTTTCTTATAAATTCTAATTGCCAGGAATTAAATAAAGCTTCCTTAGATAATATATAGTTTCTATTGTTATAATTAATAATAATGTAATGTGAATTAGGTTTAAAAGCTAAGGCTACATTAGCAGGTAACGTCCATGGTGTAGTAGTCCATATTAATATATAAGCATCACTTAGATTATATTTATTAATAAATTCTTGATCTAATAGTTTAAAAGCGACAATAATGGATGGGGATATTTTATTTTTGTATTCTATTTCAGCTTCTGCTAATGAGGTCTCACAATCATAACACCAGTAAACAGGTTTTAAATCTCTATAAATATACCCATTCTCATATAGATCTCCGAAAGATTTTATAATAGTTGCCTCGTAGGATGGATTTAAAGTTAAATATGGATTATCCCAATCTGCAAAAACCCCTAATCTTATAAATTGTTCTTTTTGAATTTCTGAGTAATTTATAGCTATTTCTTTAGATTTTTCTCTTATATAGTTAGGATGCACTTTTTTCCTATCTATCTTAAAAGTGTCTATGGCTGCTTTTTCATTAGGTAGCCCATGAGTATCCCATCCAGGTATAAACGGACAATAGTACCCTTTTAAAGTTTTATATTTTACTATTATGTCTTTCAATATTTTATTTAAAGCGTGGCCTAAGTGAATCTTACCATTAGAATATGGGGGGCCATCATGTAATAAAAAAACCTTATTATTAGATTTATTCTTACTTAATGCTTTATAATATATTCTATTTTCTTTCCAAAATTCAATAATGTTAGGTTCATTGAGAGGTAAATTCGCTTTCATTTCAAATTCAGTATATGGTAAATTAACAGTTTTTGATAAATCCATAAAATTATGCCTCCTCTTATTAATTCCCAAAAAATTAACCCTTTTATAAAAAAAATAAATTTCTTCTAAATTATTTTAATTTTATAAATTATATTATTTTTGTTTTCTTTCAATGTTTTTTCTTTGTTGAGCTATATTTTGAGCACTATCTCTCAAAAATTTCTTTAATTTTTTTTCAAATTCCTTATCTTTATCATTTTTTTCCTCTGAATTATTACCTTTGTTTATATTTAATTTTTTATTATCTTTTTTAGCCATATAATTTCCCTCCTTTGCTACTTCTAAATAAATATTAATTACAAAAACACAAAAAACTTAATACATTTTTATAACTACTATAAAATCCTTATTATTCATAAGATAATTTTTTAATAATATTTTTTTTAGGTATTCTGGATCTTTATATAAACTAATTTGAACTAAAATCAAATTTAAATCAGCTTTTTTAATTTCTATTTCTTTTTTTATATTAATTATTTTTTGGTTTAAAATTTTAGTCTTTTGAATTTCTTTATATATTAAAATTAGAGTTAATAAAAGGAAAATAAAATTACCTATAACTAGTAATTTAGATTTCATATTTATTTATTGTTATTCGAAGTGGATTCTTCTTTTAATAAGCTATAAATAAGCAAATCAAGGTATTCATTATTTTTAAAGATATTTTTTCTTAATACTCCTTCTTTTTTGAAATTAAATTTTTCAAAAAGTTTGATAGAAGGATAATTATCTTGTGCTATTTTGGCATATAGTTTAAATAAATTAAGTTCATTAAAAGAGTAATTTATGATAACTCTAAGTGTATCGCTTCCAAATCCTTTATTCCTTAAGTTTTCATAGGCAATAAATATCCCTATTTCTGCATTTCTATTTTTCCAGTCTATATTATTAAGTTCAACTAAACCTATAGGTGTTTTATGTTCTATATTTCTTATGACAAATACCCTAATTTTGGGATTATATATAAGTGAATTGTACCAATTTTCAAGTTCGTCTAAATTGAAGGCAAATAAAGAAGAAGGAGAAATAAGAGAAAAATCTAAATCTTTTTTGATCCATTCATTTAAAGTAATTATATCATGACGCTCTATAGGTAGCAAAAATATTTTTTGACCTTTAAGCAAAATTTACCACTCACTTTTAGTTTTAATAAATTTTTTAGATCTTTTAGTAAGGTTAAGGAGATGGGCAGGAGTGGATTTGAACCACTGAAGGGCTCTCGCCCGTGGGATTTACAGTCCCATGCCTTTGACCGCTCGGCCACCTGCCCTCCATCACTTATTTATATACTACCTTTTTATTATTTTCTATGTTTCCTGTTTTTTTCCTCCTATTTTTACCTAAAATATATTCAATATTTTTTTTAATCTATATTAATACTAATATTAAGTAATAAATATGTATAACTTAAGAAGTACAGGAATGTGATATCTTATAATAATTATTTAAGAACATTAGTTCTTGAAAAGATAATTTTTTAGTACTTATTTTTTATTATAATTTTTAGTTTTTTGTTATGAATTTTAGTTATAAGCCGAATAATTTTGTGTATTTAATTCTTTTGCTGTTAGCGTAATTATGAGCTTCATCTCTTAACATTCTTAAAAAATTCCATACCTCTACATCATCTTTTAAATCTAGTTTAACTATTTTAGATTTTTTATCTGATATGTTTAGGTATAAAATTTTGTCTTCAGGCTTAACTATTGATATTAATTTTATTGATAATAATTGAGGATAATTTATTAAAATTTCATAAGCAGCGTTTAATTGTGATTTACCTCCATCTATTAATATAACTTGTGGAAATAAATTTAAACTCTTATCCTTATAATTCTCAAATTCAATTAAATATTTAATTCTTCTTGTTAGTAATTCTTTTATATTGGATATATCATCAAATTTATTATGTAGTTTAAATATTCTGTATTTATCTTTTTTTAATCTATCTCTTTCAAATACAATTAGTGCACCATATACATTTTCTCCATAAAAATGGCTTACATCTATACATTCTATTCTGTTTATTGACTTTATTTTTAAAATACTTGCTAACTTCTTTATTATATTTTCTTTATTAAATCTTTGGTTTTTTAAATATGTATTTTTTATCAGATTTTCTAAGTAATCAATTATTTCTTTATCTTTGTCATAATCTATAGGAACTAATTTTATACTACTTAATTTTTTAATTATTAAATCATTGCTAAAATCATTGAATTGTTTATTATTTACATTTTTTATAAATTTAGCTAATTCATTTATAGAATTATTATAAAAATTAGTTTTTATTTCTTTAAGAGTATTAGTATTAGGAATATATTCTAAAATAGTATTTAAAAGTATTTGTTCTTTAAGTAATTCTTTCATATTTTCTAATTCAAAAATAAATGTATTTTTTAAAATATCAGTTAGCTCATTAGAATATATCTTTGAAACAGCGACAAAAATAGAATTATCCAAGAAATCCGAAAAATATATATAATATTTTTCAGTATCTTCTAAATAATTTGAAATGTATTTTTCCAAGGTTTTTATTTTATTTCTTATAATAATAGCTTTTTCATATTCTAAATTTTCTTTAAGTATTTCTAACTGATTATAAAGTTCTTTTATATAGTTTTCAATTGTATTTTTGTCTTTAATTAGGAATTTAATAGCTAATTCTATATTTTTTAAATATTCTTGTTGATTTAGTTTATTTTGACAAATTCCACTACAATAATTAGAGTAGTAGTACATACATAAATTAGGTTTATATTTTTTAAAGTCATATTTACAAAGCCTTATTCCAAATAAATTACCTAAGACTTTTTTTATATAATCAAAATTATATATATGCTGGTATGGTCCAATAAAAAAGGATATATCTGGGGTTAAATTAGATGTAATATCAAAATAAGGATATCCATCTTTATTTCTTAAAACTATATACTTTAAAGGATTTTGATATTTAAATTTGATATTGTAAAATGGTTTATGCTTATAAATTAATATAGCTTCAGTTATCAGGGCTTCTAATTCTGAATTTAATACTTTGTATTCTATTTTATATGTGTTTTTTAAGATATCTTTGGATTGATTTAAGTGCTGGAGTAGCCTTTGCTTTAGATTCTTAGCTTTACCTATATAGATTATATTATTTTTATTATCAATGAAGAAATAAACCCCCGGTAGGTTTGGAGCATTTATGATTGTTTCTTTTATTAAATCCATATAATAAATACATAATTTTTTTAGTGCTTTTCTTATATCTACTGCTTTTCTTATATCTATTTTTAGTTATAAATGGATATATCCCTTTTTTAGAGGATAGGGTCATATAAAAGTATAATTTTTATTTTAGGAAATAATATTAAACCTAAAGAATTCTAAAAAATAGAAAATGAACTGTGAGTATAACTTTTGAATTTAAAACAGAACTTTGGACTCCTACTTATACCCAAATTTCAGCAAATACTATTAATGACTTTAAAATTGCTATTAAATCAATTCCCCTTAATTCTTTATTATATCACTTTTATATAAATATCTTTAATTATAATTTAATTTCTTCAATATATACAAATAGTTTTGCTGATTGGTTTTATAGAAATGGTTATTATTCCCTCGCAGAAGAAGTAGCTTTTATAGACCCTACTGAATACCTCGATTTAGAAAATCTTAGGCAAGATTTAATAAATATATTAAGTAAATATAATGATGATAAAATAATGCAAAATGCTTTTTATTTTCTTACTATTAAAAGAAATATATTTTTTACTAATTTAAAAGCAAATACTTTGGAAGAATTTGTAAATGGAATAAAGAATTCAAGTATAAATTCAATTTTTTATCATTTAGTAATGTCTAAATTAGATAATAAGAAACTTATTAATGATTATTCTGAATGGTTAAGTATTCAGGGACATTTTCAAAAAGCTGAATTAATAAATAAAATAAATTTAGATATATATGTGTTAAATCTAATTCAAGTAAAGCAATTAATTTTGGAGATATTAACAGGATGATAGAACTTATAAAATACGAAGATTTAATAGGTAAAGAAGAAATAGAAGAATTAAAAATAATAGCTCAAAAAATAAAAGATAAAAAAGTATTACATGTAAATAGTACAGATAAAGGTGGAGGAGTAGCTGAAATCCTAATTAGATTAATTTTATTAATGAATTCTTTAGATATAAAGGCAGATTGGAAGGTAATTAAAGGTAATTATGAATTTTTTAAATTTACCAAAAAACTTCATAATTTACTTCACTTAAATATTAATGAAGATATAGAAAGTGATGAAGTAAGAATATATCTAAAAACTATATATGAAAATATAAATGAGATAAATACTGAAGATTACGATATAGTATTTATTCATGATCCCCAGGCTATAGGATTAATAGTAAAAAAACAAAAAAAACAGAAATGGATATGGAGATGTCATATAGATACTTCAACCCCTAATCTTAAAGCCTGGAATTTAATAGAATTATTTATAAATTCTTATGATGCTGTAGTTTTCCATATGCCAGAATTTATTTATAAAGGAATTAAAATTCCTACATATGTAATACCACCTTCCATAGATCCATTACATCCGAAAAATATTCCATTAGATCAAGAGTTTATTATCAAAACATTAAATAAATTTTTAATAGATCATGAAAAACCCATACTTCTACAAGTATCTAGATTTGATAGGTTAAAGGATCCTATTGGAGTGTATAATGCTTACAAATTAATAAAAAATAAATATGATTGTCAATTAGTTTTATTAGGCTCTTTTGCATCAGATGATCCTGAAGGAGAAGAAGTATATAAAGAAATAATTAATCAAGTGGGAGATGATAAAAATGTTTTTATATTAAATTTACCACCTGATAGTCATTTAGAGGTGAATGCTTTCCAAAGAGCAGCAACCATTGTTTTTCAAAAATCAATAAAAGAAGGGTTTGGCTTGGTAGTTTCTGAAGCTATGTTTAAACAAAAACCGGTAATAGGAGGTAATACTGGCGGAATTAGAAAACAAATAATAGATGGAGTTAATGGATATTTAGTAGATACTTATCAAGGAGCAGCTTTTAGAGCAAGACAATTATTAGCTGATAAATCTTTAAGAGAGAAAATGGGACAAAATGCATTTAATTTCGTTAAACATAATTTCCTAATTACTAGGCATCTAAAAGATTATTTAACTTTAATTTATGAACTCGTTAATTCTTAATATTTAAAATTTAAAATTTTTTAATAACAGGAGGGGATAATTAATGAAGACATTATTTGAAAAAATATGGGATAATCATGTAGTTTATGAAATAGATGGGTTTTATGGTTTATATGTTGATTTACACTTAATTCATGAAGTTACTTCACCTCAAGCTTTTGAAAATCTGATGATTAAAAATAGGAGAGTTAGAAGACCAGATTTAACGGTTGCTACTTGTGATCATAATGTACCTACTACTCCAAAGCATTTACCAATAGAAGACTCTATAGCTAAAAAACAAATAGAAACATTAGAAAGAAATTGTAAAGAAAATAATATCTTATTTTTTGGAATAGATAGTGTATATCAAGGGATAGTACATGTTATAGCCCCTGAATTAGGGCTAACTCAACCTGGGATGGTAATAGTATGTGGTGATTCTCATACATCTACTCACGGAGCTTTAGGAGCTTTAGCTTTCGGGATTGGAACCTCTGAAGTAGAATTAGTATTAGCTACCCAAACTATAAAGTTAAGGAAACCTAAAACTATGGAAATAAGAATAACAGGGAAATTACCTAAATTCTTATACTCTAAGGATATTATTCTATATATTATAGGAAAAATAGGAACAAATGGAGGAAGCGGATATGTTGTTGAATATACCGGAGATGTTATAAAAGAATTAAGTATAGAAAGTAGATTAACTATAAGTAATATGAGTATAGAGGCAGGAGCTAGAGCAGGATTAATTGCACCTGACGATATAACGTTTAAATACCTGGAAAATAAACCATTTGCTCCTAAAGGTAAAGATTGGGAAAAAGCTTTAAATTATTGGCAGTCTCTAAAAACTGATGATAACGCTAAATATGATAAAACAATAGAAATAGATATTACTAATTTAGAACCTCAGGTAACTTGGGGAACTAATCCTTCTCAAGTAGTAAGTGTAAATTCAAAAGTACCTGATCCTAACAGTTTTGAGGATGAAGTTCAAAGAAAAGCTGCTATTAAAGCATTAGATTATATGGGATTACAACCGGGGACTAAAATAACTGATATAAAAATAGATAGAGTCTTTATTGGATCTTGTACTAATGCAAGAATTGAGGATTTAAGGATAGCAGCTGAAATAGTTAAAGGGAGAAAAGTAAATAAGAATGTTAGAGCTATGGTTGTACCTGGTTCTACTCAAGTTAAATTATTAGCAGAAAAAGAAGGATTAGATAAAATATTTAAAGAAGCAGGGTTTGAATGGCGAGAAAGTGGTTGTTCTATGTGTTTAGGAATGAATCCTGATGTATTAGAACCCGGTAAGCGATGTGCTTCTACTTCCAATAGAAACTATGAAAATAGGCAAGGTAAAGGAGGAAGAACTCACCTAGTTAGTCCTGCTATGGCTGCTGCTGCCGCTATATATGGACATTTTGTAGATTATCGCCAGCTACTTACCTAATTAATCCATTCTTATCTTTTCCCTAAGAAAGGATGTATCATTATGAAAGAATTATTGAAAAGGATAGAAAATAAAGAAATAATTGTAGGGGTTATTGGGTTGGGGTATGTTGGATTACCTTTAGCTATTAACTTTTGTCAAAATAATATAAAAATTATTGGATTTGATATAGATAAATCTAAAATAGAATTACTTAATAATAAAAAAAGTTATATAAAATATATAAGTGATTTAACTATTCAAGAGATTAGTAATTATTTTAAAGCTACTGATGATTTTAGTTTATTAAAAGAAGTAGATTTTATTATAATTTGTGTTCCTACTCCTTTAGATAAATATAGGAATCCTGATATGTCATATGTTTTTAATACTGCTAAAATAATCTCTAAATACTTAAGAAAAAATCAAGTGGTAATTTTAGAATCTACTACATATCCTTTAACTACTGAAATTGATTTAAAGAATATCCTTGAAACAAGTGGTTTAAGAGCTGGTATTGATTTTTATTTAGGTTTTTCACCAGAAAGGGAAGATCCAGGCAATAAACAGTTTACTTTTAGACAAGTTCCTAAAATAGTAAGTGGTATAAATAAGGAATCTTTAATTTTGATATCAAAGTTATATAGTTTAGTTGTGGATAAAGTTGTGGAAGTATCATCACCTAGGGTAGCAGAAGCTGCTAAATTATTAGAAAATATCTATAGGTCTGTTAATATTGCTTTAGTTAATGAATTAAAAATGGTTTTTGATAAAATGGGGATAGATATCTGGGAAGTTATTCAAGCAGCTAAGACCAAACCTTTTGGGTTTCAAGCTTTTTATCCTGGGCCAGGATTAGGTGGGCATTGTATCCCTATTGACCCTTTCTACTTAACTTGGAAAGCTAAGGAATATGATATTAATACAAAATTTATTGAATTAGCTGGAGAAATTAATACCTATATGCCTTATTATGTTATTAATAAAACAATAGAAATTTTGAATAAGTTTAATAAGTCTATTTTTAATTCAAAGGTGTTAATATTGGGTTTAGCTTATAAGAAGGATGTAGATGATGCTAGGGAATCCCCTGCTCTTAAAATAATAGATATCCTTGAAAATGATTATAATTGTATTGTAGATTATAATGATCCTTATATCCCTAAATCACCTAAATTTAGAAAATACAATATCTTAAAAGAATCAGTAGAATTAACTGAACAAAATTTAAAAAAATATGATGTTGTAATAATTATAACTGATCATAGTGTATATGATCCAGATTTTATAGCTAAAAACTCTAATTTAGTAATAGATACAAGAAACTTAATTAAAAAAAATTATCCTAATGTCTTTAAAGCATAAAATAAAATTTTTTTAATTAAAAAGCAAATTAGATTTGAGAAAATAAAAAGATGAAAAAGCTAAAAATAAAACCTAAATTTTATCAAAAATTAAAATTAGGGTATTTATGGGGATTTAGTCAAGATATTAAATCTTTTGATGATAATATAAATGATGGTGAGATAGTTGATCTTTATTTAGATAACCAATTTTTAGCTAAAGCTTATTTTAATTCTAAATCTAAAATAAAAATTAGAATCCTTTCTTTTGAGCATATCGATATTAATTATAATTTTTTTAAAAATAAATTAATTGAGTTATATAACCAGCGGAAATTATTTTTTAAAAATAATAATTTTAGGTTGGTTTATTCAGAAGGTGATTTTTTACCGGGATTAATAATAGATTTATTTCAAGATTTAGAATCTAAAAAGTTAGTAGCTGTTTGTATGTTCTTAACTAAAGGAATAGATAATCTAAAAAGTGAAATAGTAAAAATTTTGGTAAATGAATTAAATGTTGATGTAGTAATAGAAAGGGGAGATAGTAATTTAAGGAAATTAGAGGGTTTAGAATTAAGTAGAGGTTTTTTATACTCTAATATAGAATTACCTTTTAAAGTCTTAATAGATGATATTATATTTTTAATAGATCCTTTAAATGGTCAGAAAACTGGATTTTATTATGATCAGCATTTAAATAGGAAATTTTTAGCTTATATTTCAAAGGATAAGGTAGTTTTAGATTGTTTTAGTTATACGGGAGCTTTTGGGATGTATGCTTTAAAATATGGTGCTAAGTTTGTTGAGTTTATAGATGAATCTGAATTTGCTTATAATATAGTTAGTGAGCAAGCTAAGTTAAATAATTTTAAAAATAAGTTTATTTTTCATAAAGATAATGTATTTTCTAAATTGAGAGAATTTGTTAGTTTAGGAAAAGAGTTTGATATAGTTATAATAGATCCACCATCATTTACTAAAACTAAGGATAAACTGGATAATGCTATTAAAGCTTATAAAGATGTTAATTTACAGGGGTTAAAGTTAGTAAAAAACGGCGGGTTCTTATTATCTTCTTCTTGTTCTCAAAAAGTAAAAGAAAATGATTTTTATGAAATATTTTTACATTTATTTCAGAAATTAGGAATAAAAGGGAAACTAATTTATAAGGGGCAGCAATCTTTTGATCATCCTATTAATTTAGCAATGGAAGAAACTAAATACCTTAAATTTTTTGCTTTCCAAATTTTTAAATAACTTTTTTATAAAATTTAAATAAAAGTTTTTATTTTTCTGATGTAATTTCAATAATATTTATTTCATTGAGAAGTTTTTGAATTATTAATCTATATAGGTTTTCAAATGCTTTTTTATGACTGTATATTTTATCTTATAAAAAAATAAAGGAAGTGTAATGTAAAATAATATAAAAATAAAAGAGAAAAATAAAGAAAGGAGAACTATGTTGAAAATTACACCAATAAATAAACATGTTATAGGCAAACAAGGAAAGAATATAAAAAGAGAAATAAAATAATATTAATAACCAACTTATAAATTTTTAACAGATTTGATAAACAATATTTACAATATTTCAGCATAAATAGGAATTATTGGTATCAAAATTGATAAAATAAGCTATTATATACAAATATTATTAATTTTACGGATCTTGTTAGTTCTTATTTTTCTTTTGAAATATCTATTGTCATCTATTTATTGATGTTTATATTTTATTAAGCTAAGATATCAAAGGCTTTATATATAATGTAATTGATTAATCCACTATTCATTTTAATTAATTTTTCATTATCTATTTTTATAACCCAATCAAATTTTGAGGTTAAATATAGTTGATAGCTTATACTATATCCATGAATATCAACAAAACCTAAAGTATCAGTATTTAATATTTTTTGATTTAATCTATTAAAATTTATATAGAGATTTTTAGTGCCTTTGATTATTTGTAAATTATATGTATAAAAATTTACCTTAGCTTCTATTTTTTTTGCTTTGGTATAAAAATCATATAGAAGTTCAAATACAATATAATTTATATATTCTTCTAATGTCATATTTTAGTTTTTGCTGGGAATATTTTTATTCCTTCTTATTTTAAGTTTTTTTTTACTTTTTTTTACTTTTTTTCTTTTAATTAAACCCAGCTTGCGGTAATTGCTTATTTATTATTTTTTATAGATTTTTGTAAATTAATAGTAGAAAAAATATAAGATGGTATGATTGATTATAAGATTCCAGCTAAAAATGTTATTATTGAAATTTGTAAAAAACAATAGTTCTTAAGGCTTCTAAGAAAAAGGCTCCTAAGAAATCAGGAAGACTTTTGACACTCTTTCTGTTGGCTTTGGTTTAGCCGCAATTTAGATTTAAAACAAAGAAAGCTAATTATAGGATGCTAAGAACCCAAGGAAATTTCTTACATCTGCATAGGACTTAAGACTATACTTAGCGTTGGAATTGCCCATACCGACCTTAATGGTAATTGCTTCTTCGGGGAGTTTCAAAAATAGGTCTTCATCAGTAGTATCGTCACCAATTGCAAGTATAAAATCAAAGGTGTTGTCCTTTAAGAAGAGATTTGCGGAAGTACCTTTGTTAATTCCAGCTGGCTTTACTTCTACTATCTTATTTCCCAAGATAAGGCTTATGTCTAAGGTTCCCGTAAACCCCAAAAGTTCATCAACAAGCTCTGCTACCCTAAGGTTTGCTTGCTCAGGATCAGCGTTGCGGTAATGGAAAACAACTGAAAACTCCTTTTCTTCAACAAAAGATCGAGGAAGGCGATCTACATAAACTTCCATAATGCTTTTTATTCTGTTTTTAATCTCAGAAGGCATAACTGCTGTTACTTCCCAATCTTTACTACGTCTTTTGATAAGAAGTCCATGTTCACAAATGAAATTCAAAGCTAACCCTTCAAACCATCTTTCTAAATCTTCTTTTTTTCTTCCAGAGATAAGGACTACCTCGGTGTTGGATAGCTGAGACAAAATAGAAAGAAGAGAAAGAAGCTGAGCATCTGGTTTGGCTAAGCTTGGCTTGTTGGTAAAAGGCACAAGGGTTCCATCGTAATCAAGGAAAAGAATCCTTTTGTAGGCTTTGTGAAAGGATTCTTTAATCTTGTTTATCAAAGCGGGAGTTAAAAGCTTAGTAACTAATTTCAACTTTTCTTCAATTACATGCTCTAAGCTTAAGAGAAAATCCATTCCCCACTTAAGGATGTCATACCTTTTAAGTCTTTCTTGCATAATGCTTATTCTTTCTCTCATCTCTTCTTCAGAAAGCTCTAAGGATTTTTCTATAGCACTTGCCAATTCTTCTATGGAGTTTGGATTTACGATTAATGCTTCCCCAAGTTCTTTTGCACTCCCAGCAAACTCAGAAAGTATAAGGACTCCTTTCCCATCCTTCTTTGATGCTACAAATTCCTTAGCAATAAGGTTCATTCCATCCTTTAAAGAGGTAACTAAGATTACGTCCGAAGCTAAGTAGTGGGCAATTAGCTCCTCAGAGTTAAGAAATCTACTATAATAAAGCACGGGAGTCCACTCTATAGTTCCAAGGGTACCGTTTATTTCGCTTATCTTCTCTTCAAGACTTTTTTTCATTCTTTGATAGTGTTCCACTCCTACTCTTGAAGGCACGATTATGATAAGCAGAACCACTTTTTCTCTAAGATCTGGTCTCCTGTGTAAAAGCTTCTCGTAAGCTAAAAGTCGATTGTAAATTCCCTTGGTATAATCAAGCCTATCAATGGAAAATATTACCTTCTTTTCTCCAAACTGTTCCCTAATTCTTTTGACTAAAGCCCTTATTTTACTTTTGTTGGAAGCATTATTAAAAAACTCAAAGTCTATGCCCATAGGAAAAGTTTCTGCTCTTACGATTCTGTCTTGATAGAAAAAAGTGCCTGACTTGTGGTCAATGCCGAACATTTTGATTAGAGTTCTAAGGAAGTTTATTGTGTATTCGTAGATATGAAAACCTATAAGGTCTGCTCCAAGCATCCCTTCAATCAGTTCTTTTCTCCAAGGAAGGTGCATAAATATGGATGGTGAGGGGAAAGGTATATGTAAAAAGAAACCTATGGACAGGTTTGGAAAAAGGTTTCTCAACATCGACGGTAAAAGGAGAAGATGATAGTCATGAACCCAGACTACAGAATCTGGTGTAACATATTTGGCTACTTCGTTACAGAAAGCTTTATTTACTGCTATGTAGGTTTTCCAATACTCTTCTTTATAGTCTACATAGCTTGGAAACTCGTGAAAAAGAGGCCAAATAACTTTATTGCAAAAGCCATTGTAAAATTTGTCGAAATGTTTAGAAGAGATGGAGACGGGATGTGCTTTTATGCTTTTAAACTTACTTTTTAGTTGGTCTAAGGTTGAAGGGGGTAAGTAGCGACCGGGCCAGCCAATCCAGATGTAATCTTTAATTCCACTTTTTTCAAGAAAGGATTCCAACCCAGAAACTAAGCCACCAGGACTCCTGATGATGGTTAAATCAGATTGAACGGTGACAGCGAGCCTGTTAGCAACAACGATTAATTTTTTGGAAAAATCCTTTTTGGAAAAATCCTTAGTAGTTAATAATTCTTCTAAAATCATATCAATATATTATACTTTATTTTCTTATAGATTCCTGCAAATTAATAGTGGATGCAATATAAGCGGGCAAAATTGATGACAAAACCCCAATTAACGCACTTATTATAAAAATTTGTAAAAAAACGTTTTTAGATAAAGATACTATAGGGATAGATAAGTTAATTGCTTTATAAAATGAATTTTGAAATAATATACTAGAAATAATACCTAGTAGTATTCCTAGTGATGATCCTATAAGCGATATGATAA
>Ga0197143_1002008_pt1 | contig 15863 bp, 10 predicted proteins | sample GBS70_MetaG_FD_148603 | JGI IMG/M metagenome (GOLD analysis project Ga0197143, IMG submission 148603) | Sediment microbial communities from Great Boiling Springs, Gerlach, Nevada, United States - GBS 70_MetaG | ecosystem: Environmental > Aquatic > Thermal springs > Hot (42-90C) > Sediment...
GCCGGGCTACCGTCCCGTTTTTGTCAAAGTAGGCGCTCAGTTCTTCATGGACTATGCTGAAGACAATCCCTTCAACCTCGCTGTTGCCTAATTTGTGCTTTGTTTGTCCCTCAAATTGTGGGCGCATTAATTTGACAGAAATGACTGCAGTTAGACCCTCCCGAACATCGTCACCTGTGAGATTTTGGTCTTTCTCCTTCAACAGCCCTACCTTACGGGCGTAATTGTTGATGACCCGAGTTAGGGCATTTTTGAAACCGCTTTCGTGAGTTCCTCCGTCCACCGTTCTGACATCGTTAACGAAACTCAAAATTTGCTCTTGGTAACCCTCGTGATATTGCAAGGCGACTTCCACAGAGACTTCATCCAAAATTTTCCCGTCTTGCTCAATTCGTCGGACACCGCTTATGTAAATGGGGCGATGCAAAACCTCACGGTTTCGGTTTAGGTGTTGGACATACGCGACCAAGCCACCTTTCTCGTGAAATTCAACCTCCTCACCTGTCCGTTCGTCGCGAAAAATGAAACGGACTTGCGGGTTCAGGAAGGCGAGTTCATGCAGTCGTTGTTTAATTCGGTTTGCATCCCATTCTGTGGTCTCAAAGATTTCTGGGTCAGGCTTGAACCTGACAATTGTTCCTGTTCGGGCAGATTTGCTGACGGCTTTAAGAGGCGTAACTGGTTCGCCTCGTTCGTATCTTTGATGCCAAACTTTACCGTCTCTCTTAACCCAAACTTCAAGCCACTCAGAAAGTGCATTTACGACGCTGACTCCAACTCCGTGAAGACCGCCAGAGACACGATAGGCACCAGTTTGGAACTTGCCACCGGCATGAAGCATGGTCATGACGACTTCAACTGCCGGTCTACCTTCTTCGGGATGGATGTCTACTGGAATGCCGCGCCCGTCGTCGGTAACGGATGCAGAACCGTCGCTATGGATTGTGACATCAATGCGCTTGCAGTAACCAGCCAATGCCTCATCAACACTGTTGTCAATGACCTCTTCCAGCAAATGGTGCAATCCGCGAGTGCTTGTGTCGCCGATATACATAGCAGGTCTTTTACGGACACCTTCCAAACCTTTCAGGACAGCAATATGTTCCGCTTGGTAGTCTGATGTTGCAGGTGCTTCAACGGTTGTGGTCGTCTCTTCCCTAATCATTCCCTACCCTCCTCCATTGGCTTAGTTGATGTGAAACCGTGCAAATGGTTGAGCAAATAAAAGGGGCATGGCAGTGCCATGCCCCTCTCGTCCACCTTTTAATCATGGCGCAGTTTTTGGCAAAGTTATCGCCTTCGGGATGGTCGGGAGCGGGGTGCTCTCGCTCTCTTGCGAGGCTTTTCTTCCGGTTCTCCAACATGGGGCAGTTCCCCTACACTTTCGGGAGGCAAAACCTCCACGCTTCCGGTTCTAAGGAAACCTGTTCCTGCTGGGATCAACCTCCCGATGATGACATTCTCCTTCAGCCCTATCAAGTAATCTGCTTTTCCACGAATTGCAGCATCGGTAAGTGCTTGAGTTGTTCTCTGGAACGAAGCGGCGCTCAACCAACTGTCGGTGCTTTCAGCAGCCCTCATAATTCCCATCAAAACCCATTCGGCAGTTGCCGGTTTGCCACCTTGGGCCATCACGCGCCTGTTCTCATACTCAAAGACTGCCCGGTCAACGATTTGTCCTGGCAGGAAGTCGGTATCACCGGGGTCAATGATTTTGCGCTTTCGTAGCATTTGCCTGATGATGATTTCAATGTGCTTGTCGTGGATGTCAAGACCGTGAGAGCGATAGACAGTCTGGATTTCGCGGAGTAGGTAATCCTGAACTGCTCTGACCCCTCTAAGGGAAAGCAATGTGTAAGGGTTGATAGCGCCATCAGTTAGTGGGTCACCAACTTTCACTTTACTACCCACTTTGACCTTGAAATCGGCATTGAAGGGAACCACATATCCCTTGCGGATGACAATTTCCTTGACCCCTGCCGCTTTCAATTGCTCAATAACAACTTCGCTAAGTTTCGTTCCCTTAGGCACAAGGACTGTCCCACCGACTTTAACATCCTGTGCTAACACTTCCTCCATGTTCTTCTCCCAATCGGATTCAGCGACGATGGAATCAACATAGACGCGCCAAATGCCTTTCTTGGAGATTTCCACTACAGTTCCATCGTATTCAGCCACTATCGCCTGACCAAGTGGCTTTCTCGCATCAAACAACTCTTCAACCCTAAGTAAACCTTTCCGACGCGGGACATGCAGGCGTGTCCACCATTTCATCCTCTGTTCTTTCTGCTCTTCTTCGGCACCGCGAGATGCCTTTTTAATTTCGTCCATCATGTCCTTGAGGGTCATTTCCGCTGCTTGGGCTCTTGCGTGCCGAATGATTTCTCTAAGGGCTCTTTCCCTGTGACCTTTAAATTGCCTGATCTCAACGAGACTTTGACCAATGACCGTATGGAAGGTTCTGAGGGTGAACTGTGTCCCGGGCTCGCCGATAGACTGAGCCGCTATTATGCCAACTGCTTCTCCCAACTCAACCAGCCTGCCACTTGCTAAGTCCATCCCATAGCACATGGCGCAAATCCCGTGAGGCAACTCGCAGGTCAGTGGGGAGCGGACTTTGACTTTGGTGACCCCAGCCGCTTCTACTTCTTTCGCCTTTTCGCGAGTGATCATTTCCCCAGCCTTGACAATCGGTTTCTTTGTCTTGGGATGGAGAATATCTTCTGCTGCTACCCGCCCAAATACGCGATCGGCAATGGAGAGTATGACCACACCTTGATCTTCAATGGCGGTAATTTCAAAGCCCTCTGTAGTGCCACAGTCAATAGCCTTGATGACCACATCCTGAGCGACATCAACGAGCCTTCTGGTCAAGTAACCGGCATCGGATGTTCTCAATGCAGTATCAGCGAGCGTTCGGCGAGCGGAGAAAGTGCAGACGAAGTATTCCAAAAGGCTCAAACCATCGCGCAAGTTGTTCTTTACAGGTAAGTCGCTGATGATTGTTCCGACAGCTGTTGTCATCAGACCACGCAATCCTGCCAATTGGACAATTTGTTCCTTGCGTCCGCGAGCACCGCTCTCAGCCATCATGTAAATCGGGTTGTGAATCCCGATGTTTGCCATGACTTGTTCAGTAACTCTGTCCACGACATCCATCCAGGTTCGGTAAATTTGCTCTTCCCGCTCAAAGGGGCTGAGCAGTCCTTGTTCGTAGGCTCCTTCAATCTCGTGAACTTTCTTCTCGGCTTCCCGAATCAACTGCTCCCGTTCTGTTTGAACCCTCAAGTCAGCAATGGATAAGGTGACACCTGACAGGGTAGCGATGTGGAAGCCCAAATCTTTCACATCGTCAAGGAACTGAACCAATCGGATGTTACCGTAACGCTCGTAAAGTTGAATGACAATATCGCGAAGTTTGCTTTTAGTCACGGGTTCGTTGACAAAGGGGAAGTCAGGCGGCAACAAACTGTTGAACAAAATGCGTCCTGGTGTAGTGAGCAACCAACCGCTTGGGCTCTTTTCGTCTCGGATCATTATGTCTGTCTGCCAATGAATTTGCTTGAGTGCGAGCAACCTCAGTGGGACTTCGCGATTTGTGAAGGCACAGCCACGAGGTGCAAGGTATCGGAGCAAATGCTGCCAAACGGTGGCTTTCTCCTTGCCAACTGTGACAGTCTCGTTCAAATTAACCCAACCTTTTCGTGCGTAAATCAAAAGTTCCACAGGTGATTCAAACGATGTCTTCCCCTTCTCCCACACCACCTTCTTTTCTTCGGGCAACTCTTGCCATAAGGTCAAGTAGTAACAACCCAGAGCAATATCGTAACCTGGAGCCATCAGGGGTTGACCGTTTGCGGGCGAGAAGATGTTGTTAGATGACATCATCAAAAGGCGGGCTTCCGCTTGGGCAGTTACCGAAAGGGGAACATGAACAGCCATTTGGTCACCATCAAAGTCAGCATTGTAAGGTGGACAGACTAAGGGGTGAATTTGGATGGCTTTTCCGTCCACAAGGATGGGCTCAAAAGCCTGAATCCCCAGCCTGTGGAGGGTTGGGGCTCGGTTGAGCAAAACTGGATGGTCTTTAACGACATTCTCTAAAGCCTCGTGGACGAGGGGATTGTCTTCCTCCTCAAGCAATCGCCTTGCACTTTTAAGGGTGTAAACTCCTGTTTGGTCGGAGTGTTTTTCAAGCCAATACATTAGGAATGGTCGGAACAATTCTTTTGCCATCACCCTCGGCAAGCCACACTGGTAAAGTTTCAGTTGCGGACCCACGACGATGACGGAACGACCAGAGTAATCAACCCTTTTTCCAAGCAAATTCCTTCGGAATCTCCCCTCTTTGCCTCGGAGCATATCTGAGAGGGACTTCAAGGGGCGTCCGTTTGTCCCCAAGACGGGATGGGGTTTGCGGGAGTTATCAAGCAAAGCATCAACGGCTTCCTGCAAAAGTCGCTTTTCGTGGTTGATGATACTTTCAGGCGCTCGGATTTCACGCATCTTTTTTAGCCTATTGTTTCGGTTGATGACTCTCCGATAAAGGTCGTTAAGGTCGCTGGTGGCGAACCGACCCCCGTCCAATTGCACCATTGGACGTAATTCCGGTGGTAGGACGGGCAAGACCTCTAAAATCATCCACTCAGGTCGGTTGCGAGACTTTCTAAAGGCTTCAACAATTTCCAGCCGCTTAATGGCTCTTGCCCGTTTTGCTCCTGTTGTCTCTTGTATAGTCCGTCTCAGTTCGCGGGAGAGTCGCTCCAAATCTAACTCTTCAAGCAACTCCCTAATTGCTTCCGCTCCCGTCCCGACTTTGAAAAGGTGATCGTAGGACTTCCCAAGTTTTCTTTGTGCTGTCTCCATCAACCTTCTAAGCGAAAGCAATTCTTCAGGGGTTAACGCTTGCTTGGTTTGCAGGGATTGGAGCAATTCCAATGCCTTATCAAGTTCCTGCTTCCGCTCTTCTGCTTCTTGGACCATGGCTTGGATATCCTTTTCAATTTGGCGGATTAGTTCTTCAGCCTCGTCCGAAGGCATGAGATTTTGTTGAGCCTGATCTTTAATGTTTTCCTGCTCCCGCCTCAATCGGCTGACATGGTCTCTCACACCGCCGTCAATTTCCTCCTTCTCCAATTCAACGGCTTTTTGAAGGTTATCCCTTTCCTGCCTTATCGCTCTGGGGTCCACCTGGGTGATGATGTAAGTTGTCAAGTAAATGACACGCTCAACAAGTTTGGGTGAAAGGTCAAGAAGGAGGGCAATGATAGATGGGGTGTTGCGGAAGAACCAGATATGAGCGACAGGTGAGACTAATTCAATATGCCCCATTCTCCTTCTGCGAACCCTTGAAGAGGTCACTTCCACACCACATCTCTCACATATCATCCCCGCAAACTTTCTCTTTTTGTATCGCCCACATGCGCACTCGTAATCTTTTGTCGGACCAAAAATCCGCTCATCAAAGAGTCCGTCCTTTTCTGGGCGGAAGTTTCGGTAGTTAATGGTTTCAGGGCGTTTAACCTCCCCGCGCGACCAAGAGCGAATGTCTTGGGGAGATGCCAGCCCGATCCTCACGACATCAAAGTAAACTGCTTGCCTTGTTTGCTTTGTCTCCAAATTTTTTCACCTCCGATCCAAAAGTGAACCCAAAGGCACTGGGAACCATTTGCGTTCTTTCTTAATCCCCGATGCCTGCCAGTTAACGCAGTGAGTGCGAAATCACTGTCGTTCTTGAGGCGCCGTTTCTTCATCGTCCTTCAACTCCACAACGACGCCTTCTCTCGTCTCAACGGTGACCTGCAAGCAAAGGCTTTGCAGTTCTTTGACGAGAATCTTGAAAGACTCTGGGACACCCGCTTCCAAGATGTTCCGACCGCGAGCGATGTCTTCAAAGGTTTGGACGCGACCATGAACATCGTCGGACTTGACTGTGAGCATTTCCTGCAAGTTGTGAGCGGCGCCATAGGCTTCAAGCGCCCAAACTTCCATCTCCCCTAACCTCTGACCACCGAATTGAGCCTTCCCACCTAATGGCTGTTGCGTCACGAGAGAGTAAGGACCAACTGCTCTCGCGTGGACTTTGTCTTCAACCAAGTGAATGAGTTTCATGATAAACATCCAACCAACTGTGACCGGCTGGTCAAAAGGTTCCCCTGTCCGACCATCGTAGAGGATTGACTTGCCCGTTTCGGGGTTGAAGCCGACTCGGCGCCATGCCCTATCCAACAAGGCTTTTCTAACGGCAATTTTATCGGCGTTTGGCGGTAAGTTCAAAAGCGTTAGAAGGTTCTCCCTTTCCTCGCTTGGTCGCGAAAGCACTAAATCTGCCAAAGCCGATGCGTAATTTTCTTCCGATTCACCCCATTGGGGTTTGCGGAACTTCAACTTCCATTCCGTTGTTGCCATGTTGTATAATTGCTCCTTGTGAAGTTCATTAACTGCCTCTTTGAAGCCCTCAATCAGGTCACTTTCTTTGACCAAGCCGAGGAAGGGAGGGACTTCAAAAGCCGTCCCGTAAAAGTGGGCGAGCCAGCCCAAATGAGTTTCAAGCAACTGTCCAATGTTCATTCGGGACGGAACTCCTAATGGGCTCAAAATGATGTCCACTGGCGTTCCATCGGGCAAGTAAGGCATGTCTGCTTCCGGCAAGATTTTTGCGATGACACCTTTGTTTCCGTGTCTCCCAGCCAACTTATCACCGACGCTAATTTTCCGTCTCTGTGCCACATAGACTCTAACCATCATGTTAACGCCTGTCTTCAATTCATCGCTGGGCAATTGCTCTAACTTACCTCCGCATCGGCTGTGTTCTGTCCTTTCAAGTTTTCTCCAGTGTCGGATGATTTCGCCACATTTTCGGCAGCGGTATTTATATCGGGCTAAGACAAGAGTCCCAACAACTGTGCCCCACTCGCCTGGCGGGACTCTCAGGGAAGCATCTCTCATGTCCTCTGCCTTTTTGCCGAAAATAGCCACCATCAACCGATCTTCGGGTGACAATTCCGCAGCAGCCTTTGGGACGGCTTTTCCGACCAGAATGTCATCGGCTTGGACTTCTGCTCCAACTACCACGATACCGTTTTCATCAAGGAACTTCAGTCTTTCTTCCGCCACATTGGGGACATCACGAGTTATTTCTTCAGGGCCGAGTTTTGTGTCACGGGCTGTCGTTTCGTAACTTTCAATGTGGATACTGGTTAAAATGTCTTCCTTGACGAGTCGCTCACTGATGACGATAGCGTCTTCATAGTTGTAACCTTCCCACACTAAAAAGGCGACAAGCAAGTTTTGCCCCAATGCCAAAACACCGTCTTTAGTTGCTGGACCGTCAGCAAGGACATCACCCTTCTTGACCCTCTGCCCCTTTGACACAAGGGGGCGTTGGTGCCAGCAAGTTCCTTGGTTTGACCTGCGAAAGGTTCTAAGGTCGTAGATTTTTCTCTCACCAGAGCGGGTTCGGATTTCAATTCGGGAAGCATCAACATATTCAACAATTCCATCCTCATCGGCGATGACAAGAGAACCTGAATCTCTGGCTACTTTTGCCTCCAATCCAGTTCTAACCAACGGCGCTTCTGGGTGAATTATTGGGACTGCTTGCCGTTGCATGTTTGAACCCATCAACGCTCTGTTGGCATCATTGTGTTCCAAGAAGGGAATTAAGTTTGTAGCCACCGAGAAGCATTGGCGAGGCGATGCGTCCATGTAATCAACTTGGGAGCGGTGAACCCAAAGGTAACCAGGTTCGCCAGTTTCGGGCTTAGGGCCGCGGACAATCAAACGCTCAGGAATAATCCTTCCGTTCTCGTCCACAGGGGTGTCAGCGGGTGCGATATTAAAGCGTTCATCTTCGTCAGGGGAGAGCCAGTGAACTTCTCCCGTTAGGGAACCGTTCTTGACAACTCTGTAAGGCGTCCTAATGAACCCGAACTCATCAACTCTGGCGTATGCTGATAGGGTGGAGATCAACCCGATGTTAGGACCTTCAGGCGTTTGGATTGGGCAGATGCGACCGTAGTGGCTCGGATGGACATCGCGCAACTGGAGCATTCCTTTTGCACTTTCCCTGGAGATCCCACCAGGTCCCAAAGCAGTCATTCTGCGTTTGTGTTCAAGTTCATCTAAGGGGTTGTGTTGACTTAGGAACTGAGATAACTGCCCCGATGTGAAGAAGGAACGAATTGCGGCTTGTAGAGGTTTGATGGATAGGAGTTGCTGAGGTGACATTTGCTCTTTGGGGATCGTTGCCATTCGTTCCTTTAAAGCCCTCTCCATCCTTAGAAGGGCTGTCCTAAGTTGCGATTGTAGCAACTCCCCTACATTCCTAAGTCGCTTGTTCTTCAAATGATCAACATCGTCCTGAAGCAGGCTTAACCAGTCAGGCTTCTTTAGGATTTCAGGGATGGAGGTTTCTTCCCCGTCGGTCGTTGACCTAAACAGACCCCAGAACGGCTGCCCCATCTTCTCATCCAAACTCTCAATTTTTTCCCTGAACAGGATGATTGCCCGTAGCGTTCCGATTAGGTCTTCCAAAGTCAAAGTCACTATCTCACTGTCTGGCTCTATGCCCAGCCAATCGGAAAACCTAAGTTTTCGGTTCAAAAGGTGGCGACCAACTCGCCCCAAGTCATATCGGCGTGGGTCAAGGAAAAGGCTGTAAACTAACTCACGGGCAGATTCAAAAGTCGCAGGCTCAGAAGGTCTTAGAACCCTGTGAACCATCAAAAGGGCTGTCCGTTCGTCTGGGGCAGGGTCAATCTCCAAGGTGTCGCTGATATAAGGGTCACAGCGATACAGAGTGACCTCCGTTAGCCCAGATTCCAAGAGACGATTGATTCGTTCCAGAACTTCCACTGTCACTTTTATCGGGGCTCTAACTGCCACTTTCTTAGTGCGTGGGTCAATAAGGTCATCAAGTAACCAAAGCCGTTGTTCATCTAATTCGTCGGGTGACATTTGGATGGGTTTGGCAAAAGTTTGAGGGACACTGAAAAGCCTCACTATGTCCTCAGTGGTGCTGCACGGTAGCAATTCCTCGTAAACAGCGACCTTGTCAATAACCGCTTTCTGCATCCTCTCCCAAAGTTCTGTCGTGATAACAGCGTTATCTGTTGCTAAGAGTTCACCCGTCTCTTGGTCAATTAGAGGTTCTGCCAGCCTCTTCCCAATCAACCTGCGGTTAGATTTTGCCAACCTGTGGACGGCAGGAGGCACGCCTCTTGTCTCCTTGAGGGCACTGAAGGCTTTTAGGAGCATAGTTGCTGGCATTGCTTTTGAGCCACCAATGCGAACCCGAATGCTTATCCGTTCCTTTGCCCTTTCTTCCTGTTTCGTTTCAACGATTGTCTCAAATTCAACCCAGTTACCGTTTCTGGCAACGATTTGGGCTAAGAAAAGTTCACGACCGGTCAACTCGTGCAAGCGTGAGGAGAAATAGACGCCAGAAGAACGGTTTAACTGGGAAACGACAACGCGCTCCGTGCCATTAACGACGAAAGTTCCCTGAGGTGTCATTAATGGTAACTCGCCCAAATAAACATCTGTCCATTCTTTGACCTCCCCTGCTTCCTTGTCAATCAGTCTCACTTTGGCTTTAAGAGATGCTTCGTAGGTTAGTCCTCTCTCCTTGCAAGCATCTGGAGAGAAATACTTGTGTTGGTGACATGCCCCTTGTCGGCATTGAGGGCAATTGGGGTGAGGTTGAGGAACCTCAAGGTTGTAGTCAAGGAACTCCAGAACTAAAGTGCCTGTGTAGTCCTCAATGGGCGAGAAAGCCCTCAATAACTCCCTTAAGCCCTCCTTCAGGAACCAATCATAAGACTGGCGTTGAACCTCAAGGAAATGAGGAGGTTCAACGGGAGGAAGGACTTTTTGAAGATGTGCCAATCTCTCCTGCAACTTACGAACGAATTTGCTTTGAGGTGCCTGGTGGCGCACCATTGTTGTCAACATGTCTTAATGCGCCTCCTTGCTCTGAGCGGGAAATTGAGCACGAACAAGCTTCTCGCCTCCCGGCGTTTTTTCGGCAAAGTCAAAATACACCACCCCGATTCACTCAATTTCCACCGCTGCCCCAACTGCTTCTAACTTCTCTTTGATTTTCTGAGCCTCTTCTTTGCTAATGCCTTCCCTTACGACGGAGGGCGCGCTTTCAACCAATTCCTTCGCCTCTTTCAAACCCAACCCAGGCACCACTTCTCTGATGGCTTTAATGACCTGCAATTTTTGATCGCCTGCTGCTTTCAAGACAACCTTGAACTCTGTCTTTTCTTCAACTGGAGCAGCAGCCTCAGCAGCAGGGGCTGCAGCGGGAACAGCAGAGACAGCAACAGGTGCTGCTGCTGTTACGCCGAATTCTTCCTTGAACAAGTCAACCAATTGTTTAAGTTCAAGGAGTGTCAAGCCTTTTAACGCTTCGAACAATTCTTGAACCTTAGTTGACGCTGCCATTTGAGACCCTCCTTGTCCTTCAGCGATTCCGCCTTGTTTTTCTATAACGGCTTCAAGGATTGCCGTCCATTCCCAAAGGATGGAATTAATTAAGCCCGCAAAGTTGTAAAGCGGAGCGAGAATATAACTGGCTACTTCGGCTAAAAGTTCCTCCTTTGGCGGAAGAGTGGCAATAGTTTCAAGATGTTGAGCCTCGTAAAGCCTTCCATCAATAATGCCCCAAAGCAAAGAAAGGACTTCATAATCTTTGCTCAGTTTGTGAACAACCTTTGGGGCTGAGACAGAGTCATCGTAGCCAAAAACGACAGCCAAAGGACCACGCAGCCTTTGGAGCAGTTCACCATTATATCCGGCTTGCCGCAACGCCCGCGCGAAAAGGGTGTTTTTGATGACCTTTAACTCCGTTCCCTCTTTTTTGAAACGGCGACGAAGTTCCATCATTTGCTGAGCGTCAAGACCAATGTAAGTGGTCACTACAAACCCTTTAGCCTTGCGAATCTTCTCAACGAACTCGTTGACCAGTTGAATTTTCTCAGGTTTAGGCATGCCCCTCGTCCTCCTGTCAACGCACCAACTGCAATGCTTTTTGGACATCAACTTTGACGCCAGGACCCATAGTTGGTGATAGAGTGATGCTTCTGATATATTGACCCCTTTGAGTCGCTGGTCTTGCCTTCAAAATGGCGTCAAGGAGCGTCTTAAAGTTCTCCATGAGATGTTCTGCAGGGAACGAAATTTTGCCTATGACGGCATGAACGACACCTTGTGGGTCAGTGCGAAAGTCTAATCTCCCCGACTTCAATTGTCTTACGACCTCTCCAACTTCATTGGTTACCGTCCCACTTCGCGGACTTGGCATCAGTGGACCTAACTTTCGTCCAAGCCTTGAAAGCAACCTCATCATGTCAGGAGTAGCGATGAGATAATCAAATTCCTTCCAACCCTTGTCAATTCGGTCAATCAAATCCTCAGCCCCAACATAATCGGCTCCGGCTTCCTCTGCCTCTCTTGCTTTCTCCCCTTTCGCTACGACAGCAACTATGGGTTGCTTTCCAGTCCCATAAGGCAACTGGACTGCTCCCCTCACCCTTTGGTCACTCTTTCTTGGGTCAACTCCCAAAACGATAGCCACATCAACGCTCTCTTCAAACTTAGCCGTTGCTAACTTTTTGACCAACTCAAGTGCTTCAGGCAAACCATATAACTGCTGTTTATCGTAGAGTTCCAACAACTGGCGATAGCGCTTTCCTCTTTTTGCCATGCTTTTCCCTCCAATCTTTGACATTTTAGGAGCGCAAAAGTGGCTGTCCTAACGGGGATACTTGGTCTGTGTTAAGGGACAATTTCAATGCCCATGTTTCGTGCAGTGCCCTCCACTATCCTCATTGCTGCCTCAAGGTCGTCAGTGTTAAGGTCTGGCATCTTGTATTGCGCTATTTCTCGGATTTGTTCCCTTGTGACCTTGCCCACCCTAACCTTGTTGGGGGCTGGTGAGCCTTTTTCTATCCCCGCTGCTTTTTTCAAAAGTTCCGATACAGGAGGTCGCCTCAGGACAAAAGTGAAAGACCTGTCAGAGTAGATGGTGACATCCACAGGCACGGTAGTGCCAATCATGTCTCGCGTCGCTTCGTTGTAGGACTTGACGAACTCCATCAAGTTGATGCCAAAAGGTGCCAAGGTTGGACCGACTGGCGGTCCTGCTGCTGCTTTGCCTGCAGGCAAATTCAATCTCACTGTCGCCACGACTTTCTTCGCCACAAGTCAACCCTCCTACTACCTAAAAGCCAAAAAGATTATTTTAGCGAGTAAATCCCGAAAAGGCAAGACCTAAACCCGCTCCACTTGGGAGAAGTCAACTTCAACAGGTGTTTCTCTCCCAAGCAAGTTGACCATGACAATTAAAGTTTGACGCTGAGAGTTGACCTCTTCTATACGACCCACAGTGTCAACGAAAGGTCCAGACTTAATCCTGACTGTTTCTCCCTTATGCCATATGGGGCGGGGGCGCGGCGTCTCTTCCCCTATCATCCTCAAAATGCTGTCAACTTCGTGGTCGCGCAAAGGTTGGATAAGCGGGACACCGCTCCTGTCCGTCTTGCCTTCTTGGACACCGACAAAACCTGTAACCCCGGGAGTTCGCCTCACTAAGTGCCATGTTTCCTCATCCAAAACCATTTCAACCAAAATGTAGCCGGGGAAAATCCGCCTTTCCATCGGACCTCCCCGATGGCTTTGGATGTCTCGCTCTTTCGGGATAACAATCCGACCAATCTTTTCCTCTAACCCCAGTGCCTTTGCCCTTCGCTCCAAAAGTTGCTTGACCTTCTCCTCCTGCCCTGTCATGACATGAACGGCATACCAGCGTTTTCTGACCTTCGGTTGTTGGAGTTGGGTCATAGGTGTGCCTCCTACCGATGAAAGAGTGAAAAGATTCTCGCGAAAATGAAGTCCAATGTCGCTAAATAGGCAGCGGATGCTAAAATGACGAACAAAACAGCCATGCTGTAACTGAGCACTTCCTGTTTTGTTGGGCGCTGAGTGAGTTTCAGTTCAGCCCAACAATCCATTAAAAATTGTCGGATGCGTGAGACCAGATTGCCCTCGCCTTTCAATGTAAGACGCCGACGAACTGTCGTTTCAGGTAAAGTTGATTTCATTCGCAACAATCATCTCACCTTCTTTGTTGAGACACCACTTCATCGTTTGTTACTCTGTCAGAACGAACGAGACCATCTTCTATCTTTCATGGTGGCGCTGTCAATTATAACTCACTCTAAGCACAAAATCAACTGCCCACAAGCCACCTTTTCACTCTAGCTTGATGCGCCAAATATGATAGCATTGTCACCAGCGGCTGTAAATGTTAGGAGAAGAGTCTTCTAAAAGTCTGGATTTGCCCCTATAGGCTTCAAACTTGGGATGGTAATGTTTCTGCCAAACCATGAGCATGAGACGCACCCCGAAAAACTGAAAAACTAAACAGTATGACGGAAGGGTTATAAACTTTTGAGAGCGAAAGCGTTCTCCAACCTACTTGCTAAAACTTTGTCAAGTTTCATATCCTTGAAACTTGCCTGAAAAGGTGAACAAAGATGACTGGGACATTAAGCAATCGGCTCTTCTGGTTGTGGTCAGTAGGTGCGCTTGCCGTTTATGTAGAGGCTATTTTGCTCGTCGCCATAGCATGTATCATCTACGCTGGGGTCGGGAACATAACCGCTGCCATCTTATCCGAAGAACTCCGCTTTTCCGCAAAGTTGTCAGTTTTGACTGCCACAGTAAGCACAATCTTGAGTCTAATTGTTGGCATCCCCGCAGCGTATGCCCTCGCGCAGTATCGTGGTCAATTCAAAATTCTTGTGGACACGTTCCTTGACCTTCCCATAGTTATGCCCCCAATAGCGTTGGGAGTTGCTCTCCTCGTTTTCTTCACCCAGTTTCCCTCCCAAACAAGTTCGGTTGAGAAATGGTTGGAGTCTTTAGGGCGACCAATTGTTTATGAAGTCCCAGCCATTGTCATCGCTCAATTTGCTGTCGTTTCTGGCTACGCTTTAAGAATCTTGAAGGCAGCATTTGAAAGCCAAGACCCTCGTTTGCGAGATGTAGCCAGAACCCTCGGCTTGTCCCAATGGCAAATTTTTTTCTGGATTGAGTTGCCTCAGTCAACAACCAGTTTGTTGGCGGCAACAGTTTTGCTTTGGGCGCGAGCAATGGGTGAGTTTGGAGCAACGGTCGTCTTGGCAGGGGCAACCCCGGGCAAAACTGATGTCTTGCCAATTTCAATCTACCTCGCTCTCAACCGAGCCGAGATTGACAAAGCCTTAGCGGCATCGGTGGTCTTAATCCTCGTGGCTGTTACGGCTCTGTTTCTCTTCCGCAAACTAGTCCAACGAGCAGTTTGAACAAACTTTGCTGTCCCTGAAAGTGGGTGAGAACTATGGGGTTGACCGAGTTGCTTTTTGTCAAGATGACAGGTGACAATACGATTCTGCAAGGTCTGTTAGGCGGAATCGTCATAACTTTGATGAACACTTTTGGCGCTCTGGTGGTGCTTGTTTGGCGCAAACCGTCAGAGCGCTTCTTAGACGCGTCCCTTGGTTTCGCTGCGGGAGTGATGCTGACTGCAAGTTTCACAAGCCTCATTTTGCCCGGAATTGAGCATGGCGGGTTCATCCCGACTTTCATCGGGGTAGTGCTTGGAGCTGTCGTTCTTGACATCGCTGACCACTTAATCCCTCACTCCCACGCAGTTTTGGGATACGAGGGCTTGGCTCAAACCCGCCTAAGGGCTGTCTGGCTCTTCATCATCGCTATCACCATTCACAACATGCCTGAAGGGCTCGCTGTCGGGGTGGGCTTTGGTTCGGGGGACTTGCCCAACGCTTTGAAGTTGATGCTTGCCATCGGCATACAGAACATCCCTGAAGGTTTGGCTGTTTCCGTTTCCGCTTTGAGCGCTGGTTTGGGGGCTCACTTCTACGCTTGCTTTGTGGGTGTAAGGGCAGGTCTCGTTGAAATTCCATTAGCACTTTTCGGTGCGTGGGCTATCCACATAGCCCAACCGATTTTGCCCTACGCTATGGGTTTCGCTGCAGGCGCTATGCTTTATGTCATCAGTGACGAAATTGTCCCAGAAACTCACCGAAAGGGTCACGAACGATGGGCGACTTTTGGCACAATTTTAGGCGTGATGGTGATGCTTTACCTTGATGTCGCACTCGGTTGACGGAACGAAAAGGGCTCATCCTCAATAATAACCGTCGAACGAATTTAGCATTCAGGAATTTCATCATTAACTACCGGCTGAAGTCAGTAGCATGGGCAGTTTCAGAACACATTCCTTGTTAGTGTCCAAAAAGTAATGGCTCAAGTCTTGCGGCAACTGTTTCATCTTTCGTCACTCTTTGCCCCAATTTCCCACTCCCTAAACCGATTAGTGATGGGAAGTCTTCGGTCTTTGCCGAAGGCTCGGTGGGTGATTTTCGGTCCCGGTGGAAACTGACGGCGTTTGTATTCGCTGCTGTCAACCATCCAAGCCACCTTCCGCACTGTCGCCTCATCGTAACCCATTGCTACGATGTCCGCAACACTTCTGTCCTCCTCCACATACGCCTGCAAGATGGCATCCAGCAACGGGTAAGGCGGCAACTTTTCCTGATCCACTTGCCCAGGTCTCAACTCAGCACTGGGAGGTTTCTCAAAGACTCGGCAAGGGATGATTTCTCGTCTTGCCTTCTCGTTCACATATGCTGCCAGTTCGTAAATAAGCGTCTTGTAAACATCCTTGAGGACAGCGAAACCGCCTGCCGTGTCGCCGTAAAGGGTGCAATAGCCAGTGCTGCCTTCACTCTTGTTGCCCGTCGTCAAAACAAGCCAGCCGAACTTATTGGACAGTGCCATCAAAATCGTCC